>Ga0302226_10003256_pt1 | contig 11152 bp, 8 predicted proteins | sample II_Palsa_E3_3_FD_193524 | JGI IMG/M metagenome (GOLD analysis project Ga0302226, IMG submission 193524) | Peat permafrost microbial communities from Stordalen Mire near Abisko, Sweden - II_Palsa_E3_3 | ecosystem: Environmental > Terrestrial > Soil > Palsa > Peat permafrost | place: Sweden...
TATTGGCCTTCACTGCGTTTCGTGACCAGCCCACGCCTTACCGCTTGCTGATGCTGGTTGGCTTCGTCATCGTGAGCAATATCTGGATCGGCGTGATTTTCCTCGCCAGCGTGAAGCAATATCTGTCGATCATCGCCATCTTTTTCCTCGGCTATGGGGCGACCTTGATTTTGTCCGTCTCGCTGAATCGCTACGGCCTCAATGGGCTGATGGCCGGGTTCGTGCTCGGGCATTTGATTTTGCTCACCGGCCTGGCCAGTGTGATCCATCGTAACTATCGCTCCGATATTTACATTGCGTGGGAAGTGTTCGATCGCCGCTTCATGTACCCGAGCTTGATGTTCGTGGGGGTGCTGTTCAATCTGGGTGTGTGGCTGGACAAGTTCATGTTCTGGTTTGCGCCGGCTACCGGGCAACAGGTGATCGGGCCGCTGCGCGCGTCGCTGATTTACGATCTGCCCGTTTTTATCTCGTACTTGTGCGTGATTCCGGGCATGGCCGTGTTCCTGCTGCGTATCGAGACCGACTTCGTCGAATTCTATGACGCCTATTACGATGCGGTGCGCAGTGGCGGCACGCTCAAGCATATCCGCGAGATGCGCGACATGATGGTGCGCAGCGTGAGGACCGGGCTGTACGAGATACTCAAGATCCAGGCCTTGGTCACGCTGCTGATCTTTGCATTCGGCGACAAACTGTTGCGTCTGCTGGGAATTTCCACGCTCTATTTGCCGTTGCTGCATATCGACGTGATCTCGGCGAGTCTGCAAGTGCTGTTCCTGGGCGGCCTCAATGTGTTCTTCTATCTCGATCGGCGCCTGGTCGTGCTGGCCCTGACCGCGACGTTCGTGACACTCAACGGCCTGTTCACCTGGATCACGCTCATGATCGGCCCCAATGCGTATGGCTACGGCTTCGCGGTGTCGTTGATGGTGGTGATCTTGCTGACCATGTTCCTGCTCGATCGGCGCTTCAAGTCGCTCGAATACGAAACGTATATGTTGCAAAGTGGCTGATTTCCAAAGAGTTGGGGCGGGCGCCCGTGGCATTCGCCGCGCGCCCGGCCGTTCGCTACGCGGCCGCGTTGCCCGATCGCTGGCCGGTATCAACGCTTGGCTGCGTCCTGTGGAAGGCGCTACGCGTGCCTCGGTGCTTGCACCTGCGCAGGCACCGGACCATGCGCCTACGGTTGCACGCGATCATGCACCGGATCATGCATCGGATCGAGCACCTACCGCCGCGCCCTCCTGGAGCATCGCGTTCTATTACGGCGCTGCCGAACCTCAACTTCCTTCGCAACTGTTGGAGTTTGATCTGGCGGTTGTGGAGCCGGGCTATGGTTTCGAGCCGAGCACCGTGGCCGATACGCGCACACGCTGGTTGGCCTACGTCAGCGTCGGCGAGGTGCATTGCTCGCGCAATTACCACGCCGATATTCCCGAGCACTGGATCATCGGCCGCAACAGCGCGTGGCAGGCCGACATCGTCGATCAGGGCGCGCCCGGCTGGGCCGCGTTTTTCGTTGAACGTGTGATCGCACCGCTATGGCAACGCGGCTATCGCGGCTTTTTTCTCGACACGCTGGATTCCTACCTATCGATCACGGACAACGACGTGCTGCGGGAGCGCAATCGGGCCGGGCTGGTGGCAGTGGTACGCGCGATTCGCGAGCGGTTTGCGGATGCGCAGTTGATTCTCAATCGTGGCTTCGAATTGTTGCCCGCAGTGCATGGCGAGATCTATGCGATCGCGTTCGAGTCGCTGTTCAAGGGCTGGAATGAGCGGCGCCGCGAGTACGTCGAGGTGCCGCCCGGTGACCGCCACTGGCTGCTGGAGCAGGCGGGCATGGCGCGCGCGTTGTACGGGTTGCCGGTGATCGCTATCGACTATTGCCCGCCGGAAGACGTGCTCGGCGCACGTGACACCGTCGCGCGTATCCGTTCATTGGGACTCGTAGCGTATGTGGGCGATGGCCGCCTGCAAGTGCTCAATCTTGCGGCGGCCCGCCGCGGCCAATAGCGTTTTATTCGCTAACGGCCGCCATTCCGCCCACGACAGCATTGAATCCGCTGTCGACGTGCGTAATTTCCGCGGTAATGCCCGAGGCCAGGTCCGACAACAAAAACGCGGCGGTATTGCCGACCTGCTCGACCGTCACGTTGCGACGCAACGGCGCGTTATCCGCGACAAAATCCAGAATCTTGCCGAAGCCCTTGATGCCGCTGGCCGCCAGCGTCTTGATCGGACCGGCCGATATGCCGTTGACACGGATGCCGCGAGCGCCCAGCGAGGTCGCCAGATACCGCACGCTGGCTTCGAGCGAGGCCTTGGCGAGACCCATCGTGTTGTAGTTCGGAATCGCTTTTTCCGCACCGAGGTAGGTCAGCGTGAGCAGCGCGGCATTGGACGAGAGCATCGGCAGGGCGGCTTTGGCCAGTGCCGGAAAGCTGTACGCGGAAATATCGTGGGCGATGCGGAAATTCTCGCGGGTCATGCCGTCGAGGAAATCGCCGGCGATCGCTTCGCGCGGTGCGAAGCCGATCGAATGGACGATGCCGTCAAGTTGATCCCAATGCTGCTTGAGGTCGGTGAAGAGAGCCTCGATCTGCGCATCGTCGCCGACGTCGCAAGGGAACACCAATTCGCTATCGAACTCCTTGGCAAAATCATTGATGCGGTCCTTGAAACGTTCGCCGACATAAGTAAAGGCAAGTTCGGCGCCTTCGCGCTTGCAGGCCTGCGCGATACCGTAGGCGATCGAACGATTCGAAAGAAGGCCGGTTAGCAGAATACGTTTGCCAGCGAGGAAACCCATGATTTCTCCAATATCGATCTGATTTAAAAGCTGCCCGTTTGCCCGCCGCGCTATTTGACGCCGCCCGGCGTGCGGGATTTTCGGTAGAATTCTCTCACATTGCAATCCGATCCCTTCTGAAAACCTTATGGCGATTCGTGCTCCGCGCACTTCAAGCTGTCCGAGTCGCGTGAGCGCAGTCGCAAGTGCGAGTCGATTCCGCGCGTTTTTGCTCGCGCCGCTACTCATGTTCGTGCTTGGGTTCGTGCTTGTGTCAGCGCTCGATGGGCTGGCCTCCACGCCCGCGCAGGCCGCCTACGCAATCGCGCAATACGGCGCGCCCAAGTACCCGCCGGACTTCACGCACTTCGACAGCGTCAATCCCGACGCGCCCAAGCGCGGCACGCTCGTGCTGGCTAACCCGGACCGCAGGACCAGCTTCGACAAATTCAACCCGTTCACGTTGCGCGGCAACAGCGCACCCGGCGTGGACGTGATGTTCGAAACGCTGACCACCGGCAGCGATAACGAGACGGCCAGCGCCTATGGCTTGCTCGCGGACGATATTCGCGTGGCCCCAGACCAGCGCTCGGTGACGTTTCATATCAATACGCAAGCGCGCTTTACGAATGGCGATCCGGTGACGGCGGCCGACGTCAAATATTCGTTCGACACGCTGATGAGCGCGCAAGCGGCCCCCACCTTCCGGGTATTTTTCGGCGACATTGCGGGAGCCGTGATCGTCGACCCGCAAACCATACGTTTCGATTTCAAAAACCGTAATCCGCAATTGCCGTTACTGGCCGGCAGCGTGCCCGTCTTTTCGCCGAAGTGGGGGATGCTGGCGAACGGTCAGCGCGTAGCCTTCGACAAGCTGGCGTTCGAGGTGCCGATCGGCAGCGGGCCCTATCTGATCGACCATTACGACAGCGGGCGCGACATTACGTATCGGCTCAACCCCGACTACTGGGGTCGCAACCTGCCGACGCGGCGCGGCACGTACAATTTTGCCCACGTCACCTACAAGCTTTATGCCGACAACACGGCGCGTCTGGAAGCGTTCAAGGCAGGCGAGTTCGATGCGGTCGTGGAATACGTCGCGCGCAACTGGGCGCGCCTTTATACCGGCCGCAAGTTCAACGACGGGGAATTGATCAAGGCCGAGTTCGTCCATCATAACGGCGCCGGCATGCAGGGCTTCGTGTTGAACCAGCGGCGCGCGCTGTTCCAGGATCTGCGCGTGCGCAAGGCGCTCGATCTGGCGATGGATTTCGAGTGGATGAACCGGCAGATCTTTTTCGGCCAATATCGGCGTATCGACAGCTATTTTTCCAACAGCCGGCAGGCAGCCACCGGCATGCCGAGCGCCGGCGAGTTGGCTTTGCTCGATCCTTTGCGTGCGCAGCTCGACCCGGTCGTGTTCGGGCCGATGGTGACCCAACCGGTGACGGATCCCCCCGCGTCGCTGCGCGAGAACTTGCGGCGCGCGCGCGACTTGCTCGCCCAGGCGGGCTGGGTGTATCGTGATGGCGCCTTGCGCAATGCCCAAGGCCAGGCGTTCGCTTTCGAGGTTCTCGACGATTCGGGCGGTGCGATGGGTCCCGTGGTGTCGCCCTATATGCGCAATCTGGCCAAACTGGGCATCACCGTCAATTTTCGCACGGCCGATTTCGCGATCTACCAAAAGCGCCTGGACGATTTCGATTTCGATGTCACCGTTGCGCGCTACCCCGACGACCCGAGTCCCGGCAATGAGCTGTTGGATCGTTTCGGCAGTGGGTCGGCGAACACGCACGGCTCGGATAATTTGATCGGGCTGCATTCTCCGGCGATCGACGCGTTGACGCTCGACGTACTGCGCGCCCGCACGCCGGTCGACCTGGAAAGCGCCAGCCAGGCGCTCGACCGGGTACTGATGCATGGTTATTATGTGGTGCCGCAATGGTACTCGGCGACGCATCGCGTGGCGTACCGCAAGACATTGGCTCACCCGGCTACGCTGCCGCTCTATTACACTGCCGAGGACTGGATCGTACGCACCTGGTGGGACACTGCGCCTGCACACTGAACATTATTGGCGACAACGCACGATGTGGATTTACCTGCTTAAACGTATCTTGTTGATGATTCCGACGCTGATCGGTGCGCTGACGCTGACCTTCGTGGTCATTCAGTTCGTGCCCGGTGGCCCGGTGGAGCAGGCTGTGCACGACATGCGCAAAGGCGCGCCCGGCGGGGAGGCCGCGGGCGGTGGCGGCTCGGTATATCGAGCGCGCGGCGGCGTGGACGCGCAGCAGATCGAACAACTGAAGGTGCTATATGGCTTCGACAAGCCGCCGGTGCAACGCTACTTTCTGATGCTTAGCCGCTTTATGCGTTTCGACCTGGGGCAGAGCTACTTTCATCACCAGAGTGTATGGTCGCTGATCGTGTCGAAACTGCCGGTGTCGATCAGTATCGGCGTGTGGACCTTCCTGCTCACTTATTTGATTTCGGTGCCGCTGGGCATATGGAAGGCGGTGCGCAACGGGTCGTCGTTCGATGTGGCGACCAGTTTCATCGTGTTGATCGGCTATGCGATACCCGGGTTCGTGCTGGGCGTGCTGTTGTTGGTGCTGTTTGGCGGCGGCAGTTTCTGGCAGGTGTTTCCGCTGCGTGGCCTGACCTCCGACAACTGGTCGCAACTCAGCGTGGGCGCGCGCATTACCGATTATCTCTGGCACATCACCTTGCCCGTGTTTGTGTCGGTGGTCGGCAGCTTCGCTGTGATCACCATGCTGACCAAGAACGCGTTTCTCGACGAGATACGCAAACAGTACGTGTTGACCGCTCGCGCCAAAGGTTTGCCCGAGCGCCGGGTGCTGTGGAAGCATGTGTTCAGAAACGCCGTGCTACCGCTGGTGACGGGCTTTCCGGCCGCGTTTATCGGCGCGTTCTTCACCGGCAGCCTACTGATCGAAACCTTGTTCTCGCTCGACGGCCTGGGCTTGCTGTCCTACGAATCGGTGATTCGGCGCGATTATCCGGTCGTGCTCGGTACGCTGTATCTATTTACGCTGTTGGGGCTGGCCGCACGGCTGATCTCCGATCTCTGCTATGTGTGGGTCGATCCCCGCATCCAGTTCGGCGGGCGGAACCACTAGCATGAGCCAGGCCATGTCATCGACCCCGCGCGTGCTGGTTTCGCCAACCCCGCGCCAGCGTATCTGGGCGCGCTTCCGGCGCCAGCGCCTAGGTTACTGGAGCTTGCTGATTTTTCTCAGCCTGTTCGTGATCAGTGCGGCCGCGCCCTTGTGGTCCAACGACCGCCCGCTGGTAGTGCGATATCAGCACACCTGGTATTTCCCACTGGTGAAGACTTATCCGGAATTGACCTTCGGCGGCGATTTCCCCACACCGGCCGATTACCTCGACCCGTTCATCAAGGACCGTTTTCAGGGGCCCGGCGATTTCGCACTGTATCCGCTCAATCACTACAGCTACGACACGCTCAATTACTTCGCCAGCGCACCGAACCCCGCTGCGCCCTCGCGCGAAAACTGGCTCGGCACCGATGATCGGGGCCGCGATGTGTTCGCGCGCTTGCTATATGGCTTCCTGGTTTCCGTGACGTTCGCATTGGTGCTCACGGCGATCGGCACGGTATTGGGCATCATCGCGGGCGCGCTCCAGGGATATTTCGGCGGCCGGCTCGATCTGACCGCGCAGCGGCTCATCGAGATCTGGGGCGCGCTGCCCGAACTCTATTTGCTGATTATCTTTGCCTCGATTTTCCAGCCCAGCTTGCTGCTGCTGGTGATCCTGTTGTCGCTGTTCGGCTGGCTGGGTCTGGCCGATTACGTGCGCGCCGAGTTCCTGCGCAATCGCAGCCAGGATTACGTCAAGGCGGCACGTGCGATGGGTTTGTCGAGTTGGCAAATCATCTGGCGCCATGTCCTGCCCAATAGCTTGACGCCCGTGATTACCTTCCTGCCGTTTCGCATGAGTGCGGCGATCCTGGCCTTGACCAGCCTCGATTTTCTTGGACTGGGCGTGCCGCCTTCGACGCCGAGTCTGGGCGAATTGCTGGCCCAGGGGAAAGCCAATCTGGATGCGTGGTGGATTTCGTTGCCGACCTTCGGCATCTTGGTTGCGACACTGCTGTTGCTGACGTTTATGGGCGATGCCTTGCGCAACGCGATGGATACGCGCGTGGCCGATCACGGTGGCGGCGTGTTGCCGGTGGCCGGGTTGTCGGCTGCGCTCCCGCCTACCGCGGATGAGTCGCTGCGCGACGGGGGACCGGCGTGACGCAGTCTTCGTTGGATTTGAGTGGGGGTGGGAACATCAACGCGAATGGAGCCGCAGGCGCGGCACTGCTCAGCGTGGAAGACCTGTCGGTCCAATTCGCAGGGCATACAGTGGTCGATCGGATCAGCTTCACGTTGGAATCCGGCGAGCGCATGGCGCTGGTCGGCGAATCGGGCAGCGGCAAGAGCGTTACGGCGCTGGCGATCTTGCGCTTGCTGGAGCAGGCTCGTGTGAGCGGCGCGATCCGGCTGGGCGGCGAGGACCTGTTGCGCAAGAGCGAACGCGCCATGCGCGGGTTGCGCGGCGCCGACGTTGCAATGATTTTCCAGGAGCCGACGTCGGCATTCAACCCGCTGTATTCGGTGGGCAATCAGATTGTCGAAACCCTGATGTTGCATGAGGCGCTCGATGCCGGCCCCGCGCGTCGGCGCGCGATCGAACTGCTGGACCGCACCGGCATAGCGGAGCCTGGCCGGCGCGTCGATAGCCTGCCGCATCAGCTCTCGGGCGGCCAGCGCCAGCGTGCCATGATCGCCATGGCGCTGGCTTGCCGGCCTCGTTTGCTGCTTGCCGACGAGCCCACCACCGCGCTGGACGTCACCATACGCGCACAGATCATCGACTTGCTGCTCGAGCTGCAACAGGAAGCGGCCAAAGAGCGTGGCATGGGCGTACTGCTGATCACGCACGACCTGAACCTGGTGCGGCGCTTTGCGCACAAGGTTGCGGTGATGGAGCGTGGGCGCTTGGTCGAAAGGGGTCCGGTCGAGACGATATTCACGGCACCGCAGCATCCGTATACATTGAAGTTGCTCAATGCACAGCCGCAGCGCGATCTGCTGCCGGTGTTGCCGATTGCACCGGTGCTGCTGCAGGCGCATGCGGTGACGGTGAGCTATCCGATGCGCCGGCCTGGCTTGGCCGGTTTGTTTCGCAGCGCGCGTTTTGACGCGGTCAGCGCCGCGAGCCTATCGGTGCGCCAAGGCGAAACCGTGGGTGTGGTCGGCGAGTCGGGCAGCGGCAAGTCGTCGTTGGCAATGGCGTTGCTGGGCTTGCAGCGAGCGGCCGAGGGCAGCGTCGAATTTCACGGCCGTCCCCTCACGCATTACCGAGGGCGCGATTCACGACGTGTGCGCGCCAATCTGCAAGCGGTGTTTCAGGACCCGTACAGTTCGTTGTCGCCGCGCCATACGATCGAACGTATCGTTGGCGAGGGTCTGGCCCTGCATCATCCTGAGCTCGATGCGACGGTATTGCGTGACAAGGTGATTGCCGTGCTGCGCGAGGTCGGACTCGATCGCACCATCCTGCAACGCTATCCCCACGAATTTTCGGGCGGTCAGCGGCAACGCATCGCGATCGCGAGAGCGTTGGTGTTGGAGCCGCAGATCATGGTGCTGGACGAGCCGACCAGTGCGCTCGATGTCTCGATCCAGTTGCAGGTGCTCAAGCTATTGGCCCAGCTCCAGCAAAAATTTAATTTGGCTTATTTATTTATCAGTCACGATTTGGACGTGATCCGAGCGATGGCGCATCGTGTGGTGGTCATGCAGGATGGACATATCGTGGAGCAGGGCGCGACCGAAGTGGTGCTGGCTACACCGAGCCACCCGTACACGCGGCAGTTGATCAAGGCGTCGTTGTTCCATCAATGAGTTTTCGCGGTTGATTGTTTTTATTTATAACTTTTGACAACAAATTGCATTTTGTCTACTATCGCGAGAACTTTTCATGCACAACCAGTGTCAGTATCAGCGAAATCTATAGGCCAATGCATCGAAATATCCTGAATTCAACGCGTGCTCATATCATGGCGGGATGCCTATTCTCCGCACTGATAGCCGCCTCGGCTCCTGCCGTAGCAGCGGCTTCCGCGTCCGAAACCCCTGTTCTCAGTGCCGCAGTGACCGCCGTTCCGGGGATCGATACCGTTCCGACCACGGCGAGTAATGTCGGCGATCTCAAAGACGCAGAGCAAATTATCCGCGAAGCCCGCTTGCTTGCAGGCAAGCCCGGTCAACCGCCGACAGCCGCTGCAGCAACGGTGGCGGCAGCAGCCGAGCCTAAACCGAGCAGCGCTCGTCAGTTCCTGAACGGCGTGGCGAGCAAAACCGGTGAAGTCGTGGTTGGCGCGCTGAACATGATCGGCGTTCGCTACAGCTGGGGCGGCGACACGCCCGACTCCGGTCTCGATTGCAGCGGCTTCGTGCGCTACGTTTTCCAGGACACGTTGGGCATGAATTTGCCGCGCCGCGCCGAGGAAATGAGCCGGGTCGGCGAGAAAATTTCCGCCAACGATCTGAAGCCGGGCGATCTGGTGTTTTTCAACACGATGCGTCGTAGCTTCTCGCACGTCGGGATTTATATCGGCGACAACAAGTTCGTCCATTCGCCCTCGACCGGTAGCACCATCCGCGTGGATGAGATGGATACCGGTTACTGGGAAAAGCGCTATACCGGCGCGCGGCGCATGAATATTTCGTACACGCCGGCAGAACAGGCCGAAATGAAAGCGCAGATGCACGATCTGCTGGCCACGGGTAAAGAAGCGAGCGCGAATTAAACCGCGGTATTTAGACTGCTTTATTTAGGCTGCTGTATTTGAGTCGCAGCACATGAGCGTGCGCCTCTGAGCCTCTGCATTGCGGACGCTGCATCCCTTAGAAAAACCTCCGTTGGGCGTGAGCCACCGGAGGTTTTTCTTTTTTACTGCGCGCGCTCGCGGGCAGTCGCGAGCTTGCGGGTCAGGTCGGGCATGATCTTCTCGGCCGCTTCCTCGCCTGCCAGGATCGCTGCGTTACGGCCGTTGAAATCGCTGCCGCTCATGGCTGCAAGGTCGGGGCGGATCACCACGTCGGCGTATTTGTCGAGCTCATAGCTTTTGATCGTCTGGCCCATGATGGTGAACGTCTGCAAAAGGATGTCGAACGAACTTTGCGTGGCCTGCGATTCCGGACGCGCCGAGATGTCGACCGCGATCACGAAGTCCGCGCCCATCTTGTGAGCAAAGGCGGCGGGCACCGGGCTGACCAAGCCGCCGTCCACATACTCGTGGCCGCTGATCATAACCGGCTCGAACACCGACGGGACGCTGGATGACGCGCGCGCCGCGATGCCGGTGTCGCCTCGTTGGAACAGGATGGGTTGGCCGGTCTGCAGGTCGGTCGCAACGATGCCCAGCGGGATCTGCATTTTTTCGATCGGGCGATGGTGCAGGGTGGTGTCCAGGTAATCCTGCAGCGCGACCCCCTTTAGAAAACCGCGCGAGCGCAGCGGCATGGCCCAGTCGCTCAGTGCCGATTCATCCATCTGCAGCGCCAGGCGATTGATCTGCAAGCCTGTCATGCCGGACGCATAAAGCGACGCCACTACAGCGCCGGCACTGGTGCCGACCACCATATCGGGAACGATGCCGTGCGCTTCCAGCGATTTGATGACGCCGATGTGCGCAAAGCCGCGCGCGGCGCCGCCGCCGAGCACCAGCGCCACGCGCAGACGGCGTGGGGGCTTGATTGAGCCCGCGCCGGCCAGGACGTTTTGGGTGGGGGTGCCCGGCGTGCCGGTCTTGCTCGCGCCCGTGTTTGTGCTGGCGTGGCTGTCCATGCCGACTGCGGCACTGCCGGCTTGGCGGGGCGGTGTCGAAGTACAAGCCAGCAGCGCGACGGTGCTCAGCGTGAGCGCCAGCATTGGGCCAATTCGGTTAAACGAAATAAATTTCAAAAACGGCTCCAGATTAAGGGGCATGCGGCATAAAGGGCATGCGGCCGGCATTGTATTCGGGGGGCATGGGGCATATGGGCGTGCGGCAGGCATTATAAGACGCGTGACGTCGCGGGCGTGCCCTCGCGAGCGCTCTTGCGGCGAGCCGCGTGGCATGGCTCGCGCCGCTGCTATAATTCAAGCCTCGCCTGAACCTGATCCAGCGAACCGCGCAAGGCCGTGATGCAATACGAGCGGTAGCGCTATTTCGTTGGTTTTCCGCTGGTTTCCGTTCCCGCGCTTCGGCCGCGCGTCCCTCTTCCAAGTGCAATGACTACCACTGTCCGTACTCGTTTCGCCCCTAGCCCG
>Ga0302226_10003265_pt1 | contig 11126 bp, 20 predicted proteins | sample II_Palsa_E3_3_FD_193524 | JGI IMG/M metagenome (GOLD analysis project Ga0302226, IMG submission 193524) | Peat permafrost microbial communities from Stordalen Mire near Abisko, Sweden - II_Palsa_E3_3 | ecosystem: Environmental > Terrestrial > Soil > Palsa > Peat permafrost | place: Sweden...
TACTTTCTGTAGAGACTCGAGAGAGAAACAAAAAAACGAGACGAGTAAAAAAAAAATATGCTCAGTCGATCTTGATGGCTGAGAAGATGCGGCGGACAAACCACAGGCAGGCCACAAAACCGACTGTGCCCGTGAGAATAAAGACGAGCAAGCACATGACGAGGGTCCATCCAAAGTAAAGGACGGTCGAGACGCCACCGGCAAACTCGAGACGTGTGTAAAAGTAGCTACGAGGACGTGATGGGGTTAAGATTCCAATATCTTAAAAAGTCCTTACATGATGCTGTAGATAAACACGTAGAAGGCCGTGCAGCCGGCGGTGAAGAACGATCGCCACCACCAGTGGTAGTCCTCAGCGCAGAGGTGGAAGTAGCAGAGGAGGATGGTGACCTCGCAGCACGTGACGACGAGGATCGAGAACACGAGGAAGAGGAAGCCGAAAACGTAGTAGATGCTGCAGTCAAAAAAACAGTTGTGAGTAACCGTCACCACGAGAGAAAAAGATAAATACCGGTTGAACCAGAGGCTGTTCATGATAAAGTACAGCTCGATGAAGATGGCACCAAAGGGAAGGATACCGCCCAAGAGGATCGACGGGAGAGGTCGGAGGTAGAAAACCTGTAAATATGCATGAATAAATGTAGCATCGTTTTTCTGCGTACCTGCGTGGGAATCTGACGAGGAATCTGGTTGGTGCGGACGGGCTGCTCGGTGCGCTCCTGCTTGAAGCCGAAATAGGCACCAACAAAGCAGAGAGGGGCGGCCAAGAGGAGCCAGAGAGCAAAGAGACCGAGCATGGTGGTGAAGGGCACGGCCGAGGACGAGTTCATGGCGATCAGGAAAAAGTTGAGGAAGATGAGCATAAACACGACGGTGCTGTTTTTAATTTTTTTTGGCACGCAGCGTTAGTGAATAAAAAACACATTGAACTCACCCAGGGACGAGGAAGGCGGTCAGGCCAATGTTGAGCTTCCATGACTCGCCACCAAACATCTTGTACAGCTTGGCCGAGTAGAACCCGGCGAGGGAGGCGAGCAGGACGTAGAAGACGATGGCGACCGTCATGAGCGAGCCACGGCTAGCGGGCGAGAGGAAGCCAAAGAGGGCGAGGACGAGGGTGATGGCAGTCATGGCGAGCATCTGGGCACCGTTGCCGACGAGGACCGACAAGAGCATGTAGTTGGACGGCGTCCGGAAGACATCGCCGTGGACGAGCTTCCAGCCCCACTCCTCCTGGCCCTCCTCCTGCGACTCGGTCGAGTTGTAGCGCGAAATATCCTTGTGCAGGGCGCGGATGAGGATCATCGCGACCATGAACGTGAGGAAGATGACAATGACAAACGAGTTGATCAGGCTGAACCAGTGGATCTTGGGGTCGTACACGTGGAGGTAGTTGTCCCATCGCGTGGCCCACTCGACTTCAGAGACCTATTTTTTTTTGTTTTTTTCCCCCCCAATTACTGTCAGCGCGAGAGCGTGTGTGCAGAGAGTGTTCTCTTACGGTGAAGCGGACATCATAGGTGTAGGCGACCATGGTCTTGGTGTCCCACTTGAGCACGAGCTCCTCGAGGTCCTTGAGGTTGCCGTGCAGGTCTGGAACGCCCTTGGAATCAAACTGCAGACGATCCTTTTGAGTATGCGGAAAACCGAGCACGAAAAAGAACAAACCTTGTACTTGCGGCTCATGGGGAAGACAATGACACCAACGACACGGTACTCGGTGTTCTCGGGAGTGTCCGAGACGGGGTGGTACTGGACGTTGATGAGGTAGTGGTTGTAGAGCGTGGGCTTGCTCTGGTCGTACTTTTTCTGAGGAAACAATATTTTTTTTTTATGACCCAGCTGATTGTCGAAACTGTATTACGGCGGTGGTGTCCTTGTGGCCGAGCTCAAAGCCCATGCTGTAAAAGGTCTTGTCGTCCTGGTCGATGGTAAGGCGGGCAGCAGGCAAGCTGTCGACGAGCCTGCATGTCACGGTGATTTAAAAACACGGTAGGGTCCATAGATGTAAGCCAGGTACCAGTTGATGAGGTAGCCTTCTTGGATGCGGGCAATCAAAAAGTTGGTCTGATCTGTGGTGATCTCGGCTCCATCGCACATAAGGTTGCTGGTGGTGTCTACGGCCATGTTGATCTAGGGTTTAAACGGCGATAAGAGGCAGGCACGGAGACCGGGTGTCGTTTCCCAAACCTTGAGGATGTCGTCGGCGTGGTAGATGCGGTCACCAAAGAGCACAGCGCCCAGCGTGTTCTTGTCCTGGCTCATCTCCTTGGGGTGGCAGAAGCCAAAGTTCTCCTTGTAGTAGCTGAAGGGCACGGCCGTGTGCGGCGACGTCAGGGCATTTACCTCGACATCAATGTGCTCTCCTTTCTGCAACGCGGACAAAAAAAAAAAGAAAGAAAGCAGCAAACGATAAGGTGAGAGACACACGCTCGCAATTCCCTTACCTTGTAGGCCTGTGGTGAGACACCTGACGTCGCAAAGGTGGACCAAAAAACGGGCATGTCATATACGGTCAGTGATTGAAAAAAAACACGCACGGCGAGTAAAACCCCACGGCATATTACACCCCCCCACCACTCTCCACTTCGTGCCATGTGCTCCAGACAGGACAGCGGGCTTTTCCCGTCCCCGCCCTGCCCTGGCTGAAAAAGTGCACACGTCCGTACTAATTTGCTTTCACCCTTTCCTTTGGCCTGTACTTCATCGCCGCACCACTCTCCCTCCCCATTTCCCTTCCCTTTCCCACGTGCACCCTCTGTCGTCTTACCTGGTAGGTAGAAGGCGCTCGCACTGCTCGCAGCAGCGAGCAACGCCGCAAAGACCACGGACGTAGCTGTCGCCATGCTGTTTGTGAAAGTCACTGCCCAGAGTCCCTTTCCAGTTTTTTGCCAGCTCGCATGCTTGTATTGGCTGCCGTGTTTGCCGCGGGCGCGCTGACGGCGACGCTGGCGCTGTGTCGCGAGGATGCGGCTGCGTTGATTCTCCGTTGGATGACGCGCACGACGACGACTGCAGCCGGCCACACTGAGCGGTACGGGACACGCCATCGCGTGCTGAACACAACGGCGCCCACGACGACGTGGCTAAACATGGGCCTGTGGGATGGCGACGACGAGAAGGATGAGGACAAGAAGCATGACGAGAACGCGTTTGTGCGTGCCAATGAACGGATGGCGGCAGCGATCGCTCGCTTGGGACGGTGGACAAGTCGGGAGACGTTGCTGGACGTGGGCTACGGCTGCGGGGACCAGGACGTTTACTGGTGGACGCACTGCAGGCCCAAGGCGATTGTCGGCGTGACCATCGAGGCGAGCCAGCAGGCGATTGCCGCACGCAAGGTGAACGAGATGGGACTGGCTGACGACATTAGGCTGCATGTGGGCGATGCAACATTGCTGGACAAGGTACTGCCCGTGCAGAGCAAGGTCGATGTCGTCGTTGCGCTTGATACGGCGTATCACTTCAACACGAGGAGGGCGTTTGTGAAGCAGGCGTACGAGAGGCTCAATCCGGGCGGGCGGATCGTCATGGCTGATATCATTCTGGGTCCTAATGCGACCCGGGCGGGTTGGTGGAAGGTCCGTTTGCTATCGCTCATGGGCGGAATGCCCCTCGACAACCTCGTCCAGCGCGACGAGTACGAGGCCCGACTGGGCGCACAAGGTTTTACAGACATCGAGGTGTGTGTTTTTCTTAGCAGTAAAATATTTTTTTGACGATTCCTTGAACAGATTGAGGTTGTGTCCCAACGGGTTTTCCCCGGCCTGGCCAAATTCATCGAGCAGCACGAGGTGAGCATGGGCGAGTTTGTGCGTCCGTCCGTTCTTTTGCCGCTCGCCATGATGGCGTCGTGGCTCAACGGCGTTGCCCAGAGCCGTTTCGTCGATTTCATTCTTGTTTGCGGGATGAAAAAGTAGACTCGTCGGAATTTTGTACTTTTAAAACTAAAAGAACTACGAGAGGGCTGCCTCAGATCTAAAATGTACTCTAGCTTGGTACGGTGAAATTAGGATCCTCGCTGGTCAAGACGGTGCAAATCCTCGCAGAGATGGCTAAGCCTAGTTTTCTGATGCTTGTCAGCCGGTCGACCTGCATTCATGTTGCATGTTTTAAGTCGGGACATGCTCTTTATGAAATACACTGATGTTTTGGAGGAGCGACCGGGCCTCGTCCGGCGATCGTGTCTTTTTGTAAGCAGCCAAGAGGTCGGGGAGGGTCGGGTAGACGGCGGCGATCGCCTTGGCGGTGGGCGGTGTCACGCCCTGGACAAGCTCGAGAATATGCAAGTATGACTCGATCGCGTTGCCAGAGTGCGCAATGGCCTCAAAGTCCAGATCGGTTTGCTTGCGACTAGGGAGAGAAAAAGTAAGCACTTATTTCTCAGTTATGCTTACTGGTATGGGGCCTCGGCAACGGTCTCGAGAATACGGCCAAAGATCGTACACGTCATTGCCTTGTTCTTGCTTTGGATGATGCAGCACTGCCCACTGATTTGTAGTCTCACCAGGCGGTCGTTGACGTCTTCCTCGGTCGGCATCCCTGCTGTGGACGTCACCGCTTTGCCACGTGCCAGGTTGTCGACGTTGCGCTGTTCCTGCAGTCGCTTTTGCTTGAGCAGGTCGCTGACTCCCTTTTATGGAAAGGTTACTTCTTTAAGGAAAAGAATACAATTACCTCGATGACGTAGAAGACAATCTTGTTGGGCCCATAGTTTGCAAGTGCGCGGGTCGTGAGCAGCTCGACGGCGTGCTGGGCCATCAACTCTTCGGCAGACAGGTAGTAGATTAGCCACTCCTCGTCCCTCTTCTCGGTCAGCGTCTCGAGGGCATTCGTGTCCTTGTTGCGCACGGCCTTGGGTACCTTGCGCAGGATAGTCACCCTGCCAAGAAACGTAAATTCGAGATAATTTTGTAACGCATACGTTCCGGGGATCAGGTTGCTGTCGACCTTGACTTCACAGCCCCCCTCGCGGATGGTCTTGAGGAGATCGGTGCCCATGCTCTTCTCCAGGAGGCCGGCATCGATCTTCACGATCAGGTCCTTCATCGACTCTTGCGCCGTCTTCTTCTTTGTCAGCGTGCGCACAAGCGACTTTTCGGCCTTCTCCCTCTCCATCTGCTCCTTCTTGGCCTCCTTCTCCTTTAGCTTTTCGAGCTTTTTCTGCTGCGCCTCTCCTTCCTTTTTCCTCTTCAGCTCCAGTTTCTACGGTAAAAATTTATTATTTTCAAATAAGAATTATATTATGCCGTTGCCTCGAGTTCCCGCTTGGCCTTCTCTTCTGGATCGAGTTTCTGACGTTTTTTAGCCCCGGTGGACGACGATGTGGTGCTGGTTTTCTTGGGCCGATCCTCGTCAGTCTCTGATTCGCTCGGCAAATCGTCGTCGTTGCTGTCATTGCCCCTTTTACTCCCGTTGCTCTCTTTAGGCTTGACGCGGACATTGAACTTCGGCAACGACGACGACGCAACTGCTGCCTGAGCCCTCGCCTTGGCCGCGAGCGGAAGGAGCCAGTCGTCGTCGTCGTCGTCGTCGTCATCGTCGCCGCCGCCGTTGCTAACTTTCTCTTCCGTATCGCTCGACATGACAAACTCAATGCCGCTCCGTTTCGACAGCAGCTGGGGGACCTCGATGGTCGCTGGGAGTTTCGGGGGCAGCGGTGGTGGGGACGAGGACAAGCTGTTGATAACGTGGACTGCACCGCCAAATGTCTCCTTGGCCGACTCAGCGATCGCTCGCCGCAGAGCTTCGTCCTCGTCGTCGTCGAGGTTGTACATTGCTGCCAACGACGATGACTTTGCAAACGATGGCGGCAAGACGCGTTTCGACTTGTCTTCGTCGCTGTCGCTCGAATAGACCTTTGGCGCCTTGCCTTTGGCCGCTCGCGACAGCCGTGGCTCATCGTGAGAGGACCGGGTTGTCTGTGACATTGGCCTGAACGGTGGCGGCAATGCGGGCACGTCCTCGTCCTCCTCTTCGTCAGAGTCGTCCTGCGCGAGTTTCCTGTTCTTTCGAGACCATGGGCTGGTCAAGGGGCCCCTGTTTTCGTCCCCCATCGGTATCACGACGATCGAAGGCTTGGACGATAGCACGGGAGGTTGAGGCCGGTCATCTGGTTATCAGGCGCATTGAAATGGGGGATATCGCCTTGTTTTGCGTACCGATGTCCATCGAATCCTCGTCTTTAGCAGCAACGTTGTCGTCGGAGTCGTCTGCGAATAAGAGATTGACGACCTTGAGCTCGTTGAGCTTTGGTTTCGTTTCCTCCTTGCCGTTGGTGCCTGCCTTTTTCCCGCTGTAGACTTTTGCCGGCGCCTTGTTGGTCGATTGCGCTCTCGTCCCTTTGCTCTTCCACTCGTCGTCGTTGTCGTCATCATCGTTGCTAGGTGCGCCGGCTGACGCCGGTTTGGTCGTCCTGATCGGCTCGTCCTCGTCGCTGCTTAGCAGCTCAATCTCGTGGTACTTTGTTGTCGTTGGCTTCTTTGCCGCCGTTGCCTTTGGCGGCTCCGTTGTCCATCCCTCCTTGAACTCGAATGGATCGTCATCCTGGTCCACGGCCAGCGTCGCGTTATCGTCGTAGTCCTTCTTTCCTTTCACCACCAGCCCGTCAAACACCCTGTTGATGGTCTCCTGCACGTCCTTGGTCGTCCTCAGGTCCCTCCTGACGGCGTCTGGATCCGCGTCTATGTATGGACAACAGTCAGGCGAGCGCCTCCATCGCTCTCTTCTTACCCGAGCACACCGAGAGGACCTCGGCCACCATCGCCTGCAGCACCTCCTCGTCCATGGCCCACTTTATGAAACAGTGTTTCACTTTTCGTACCCCTTAAAATGGCGACGGATACTGAGCCCATGGCTGGCGTTGAGCACGCGGCGGGGTCGGAGGCCTTGCAGGTTCGTTCTGTGCCATTACCCCCCCACCAACTAACCCCCTCCGCCCCCCAAAAAATACAGTACTGGGTCAAGCACCTCGAGGGCCTGCCTGCCCTGCAGCTGCCGACCGACTACCCGCGGCCGGTGCCGATCAAGTACGTCGAGGCAGAGGACATCCTCCGTCTGTCCAAGGCCACGAGCAAGCTGCTGCTCAAGCTGAGGTACGAGTGCAACCCCCCCCTTTATTTAAAAAAAACGAACCGACACACGCGCCCGCCCTGTTTTGTTTAGCTTGGACGCGGACGTGGCCCCGTTCACGGTCATCCTCACGGCCTTCTCCATCCTGCTGCACAAGTACACACGCGAGGTGCGTGTTTTCCTTTTGGGGGGTTGTCGCTGGTTGACCCTTAGCATGCTTTTTCTCTCGCAGGAGGACGTGGTCGTGGGATCGTCCAGCCAAAACTACAACCCGCTGATCCTGCGCCTGCCACGCATCTCGGGCACCGAGTCGTTCATGCAGCTGCTCAACCTCACACGCGCGGTCGAGGAGAGTGCGGCCAAGTACGAGGTGCCCTACCAGGAGCTGTACACCCGTCTGCGCCCGATCACGGAGGATGGTCCCAGTGGTCCCCTTTTCCAGGCAAGAGGCGATCTCATGAAAACGTATTCCAATAAAATATATAAATACAAGTAGGTTCGATTCTTCAACCTGGTGGATGTCAATGCGTCCACCCTCGAGGCCGCCAGCTGCGACTGGACTGTCTTTGTGGAGCAGGTCAGTCGGTAACCTCTGGCATCTCTTTTTAACACTATCTGTCTTAGCTGTCGGATGCCAAGGCCCTGCTCCCGCTGCAGCTGCGCATCGTGTACAACAACATCCTCTACAGCCGCGATCGCATCCACGAGGTGCTGCGCCAGACGGAGATGCTCTTGGATGCCGTCCTGTCCAAGCCAGAGACGATTGTCAACGACATCTCGCTCGTCACGGCCGTGGCCAAAAAGGTCATCCCCGACCCGGAGAGCGCCCTGGACGAGTCCTTTTTCGGCTCGATCCAGTCCAAGCTGTCTGATAACGCGCGCAAGTACCCCGACCGTGCCGCCATCGTGCACCGCGACAAGTATGAGAAGCCAAAGAATGAAGTTCATTGACATGTTTTTTTTTTTTTTCATTTTGCCAGCGTCTACTCGTACCGCTTTGTGGACATGTTTAGCAACCGGGTGGCCAACTACCTCATCGCCAACGGCATCAACAAAGGCGATGTCGTTGCCATCTTTGCTCACCGCTCGACCGCCCTCGTCTTTGCGATCATGGGTATCCTCAAGGCCGGTGCAACCTTCACCGTCATCGACCCGCTGTACCCGCCGGAACGCCAGATCATCTACCTGCAGGTGTCCGAGCCCAAGGGCCTGATCACGATCAGGGCCGCGGGTGAGCTGCACGCCGACGTACAAGACTACATCAAGACCAAGCTCAGTATCCAGGCCTACATCCCTGCGCTCGCCCCCGACAGCGAGGGCGTCCTCGCCAACGTCTCGATCGAGAACCCCAACATCCCCATCGGCCCCGACGACATTGGCACGCTCTCGTTCACCTCGGGCTCGACCGGCATCCCCAAGGGCGTGCGTGGTCGCCACATTTCGTACACCCACTTTTACCCCTGGATGTCGGAAGAGTTCAAGCTGGACGACAACGACCACTTTTCCATGCTCTCGGGCATTGCCCACGACCCCATCCAGCGCGACAGTACCACCCTATCGTTTCTTGGCGTCCTATTTCATAACCAAATAAATATATAGTCTTCACGCCGTTCTTCCTGGGTGCATCGATCCACATCCCCGACCCCGAGGACATTGGCAACCCCGGCCAGCTCGCCAAGTGGATGGCCGCACAGGGCATCACCGTCACGCACCTCACGCCCGCCATGGGCCAGCTGCTCACGGCTAACGCCGTCACAAAGATGCCCGCGCTCAAGTGCGCCCTCTTTGTCGGCGACATCCTGACAAAGCGCGACGTCAGCCGCCTCCAGGCCCTTGCCGCCAACGTCAAGGTCGTCAACATGTATGGCACCACTGAGACCCAGCGCGCCGTAAGGTAACAGAGCAATGCGTGTTTAGGGTAATCAGACCAACGTTGTTGTTGCTTTTTTTTTTACCAGCTATCTCACCATCGTCAACGACAACAGCATGGAAAAGCGCAAGGAGATCCTGCCCGCAGGCCGCGGCATGAAGGACGTCCAGCTGCTCATCCTCAACTCCTGTACGCTCTTTTTTTAAATTTTTTTTTTAAAGAAGAAAAGTATGTGAACAATTGGTTTCTTTTTTCCCTGCTCAGCAATGAAGATGTGCGGTGTCGGTGAAATGGGCGAGATCTACCAGCGATCGCCCCACATGGCCGCTGGCTACCTTGGCCTCGAGGTCGCGACCAAGGAAAAGTTTATCGTCAACCCGTTCAACGCGAGCAACCCGCGCGACCGTCTGTACAAGACGGGCGACATTGGGCGCTACATGCCAGATGGCATTGTCGAGTGCGCTGGGCGAGCCGACGACCAGGTCAAGATCCGTGGCTTCCGCATCGAGCTCGGCGAAATCGACACGCACCTGTCGCAGCACCCGTCCATCCGCGAGAACGTGACGATTGTCCGTCGTGACATCAACGAGGAGCACGTCCTCGTGTCGTACTTTGTCCCGCACAAGAAGGACGACTTTGACATTGCCGATATCCGCACCCACCTCAAGAGCAAGCTCGCGTCCTATGCCATCCCCTCGAGTACGTTCTATGTTTTTAAAGCCAGTAACTGACTACGGACTGCTATCTTGTGCAGTCTTTGTTCCGCTTTCGAGCATGCCGCTGACACCAAACGGCAAGATCGACAAGAACAAGCTGCCCTTCCCCGACACGGCCGCGAGCAAGAAGCCGCACAAGGGCACCAATGACACGACCACGACCACCAACAAGCCGCGCGATCAGCTCGAGACCCGTCTTGTACGACCCTCCCCCAAATCTATTCTGCCTTACTGAATTGTTTTTTTCATATGCACAGGCGGATATCTGGTGCTCGGTCCTCAGCCTGCCCAGCATCGGCATCCACGACAACTTTTTCGACGTCGGTGGCCACTCGATCGTCGCCACGCGCTGCATCTTCCAGATGCGCCAGGCGCTCAAGGTGGACCTGCCGCTGATGCTCCTGTTTGACTACCCCACCATCGCGGGCATTGCCCAGAAGATCAAGGTGCTCGACGGCGACGTGGCCCTGAACGGTGGCGACGTCCCTCCCCAGGAGCCGCCAAAGGCCGTCCTCGATCTCGCCGCCGAGGCCGTCCTCGACGCCTCCGTCACGACCAATGGCAAGCAGTTTATCTTTAACGAGGCCCCCACAGGCATTCTGCTCACGGGCGCAACCGGCTTCCTCGGTGCGTTCCTCCTGGAGGCCCTCCTGCGCGCCCACCCTCAAGCCCTGGTCTATTGTCACGTCCGTGCGTCGTCGCCTGAAAAGGGCTTTGAGCGCCTCCGGCAAAACTTGTCTGACCACTTGATCTGGTATTGTGTGTGTGATGAAACAGATCTTACTAATGTGATCATCGTAAATAAAAGGGACGCTTCCTTCCAGCCGCGTATTGTTCCTGTGCTTGGCGACCTTGCCAAGCCACTGCTGGGTCTGTCCCAGGACGAGTTTGTTGCGCTCGCGCAAAAGGTGCAAGTGATCTTCCACAACGGTGCCCTGGTGCACTGGGTCTTCCCGTACGAAAAGCTCAAGGCGGCCAACGTGGACTCGACGGTGGATCTGCTGCGCATGTCGGCCCTGGGCAATACGCTCGCGCCCGTGCACTTTGTTTCGTCCACGTCGGTGTTTGACTCGGACTACTACGTTGCCCTGGGCGATCGTGTCAACGAGAACGACGACATGGCCGGCGGTGTCAGCCTCGCAGTCGGCTACGGCCAATCCAAGTGGGTCTCGGAGAAGCTGCTCCTCCAGGCCCGCGACCGCGGCTTCCCCATCACCATCACCCGTCCTGGCTACGTCGTCGGCCACTCGCAGACCGGTGTCACAAACGTCGATGACTACATCTGGCGACTGGCCAAGGGATGCTCCGAGATCAAGTTGTACGTTCCCAAAAAAAAAGACGGGCAGCTTTTCGTACTGATCTTTTTTTTTTCCTTCTCTTCCTCGTCACAGTGTTCCGATCATGAACAACAGTGTCAACATGTGCCCAGTCGATTACGTCGCCAACTGGTAAGACCAATACTATTTTTT
>Ga0302226_10003266_pt1 | contig 11126 bp, 9 predicted proteins | sample II_Palsa_E3_3_FD_193524 | JGI IMG/M metagenome (GOLD analysis project Ga0302226, IMG submission 193524) | Peat permafrost microbial communities from Stordalen Mire near Abisko, Sweden - II_Palsa_E3_3 | ecosystem: Environmental > Terrestrial > Soil > Palsa > Peat permafrost | place: Sweden...
TTATTTTGCTAAAGTGTTCATTCGAAATGATTTAAGCTCGCACTTTATGTGTAAAGTGTTCATTTTAGATGGTTTATTGGTAAAGTATTCTTTCTAAATGTGTTAGCTCCCCTTAAAGTGGAAAAGCCCCGGTCGGTTGACGGGGCTTTTTTCTTTGGTCTCTGTATTAATTATAGCGGTTGGGGTGGAACTGCTGTGCCACGCGATTTTGCGTGTTTGGCGTGGGGTTTGGAGGGGTTGGGGGTTGACAGGATTTCGGGGGGCTCCGTTCGGGCAACGGTGCGTGTTTTAATGGAGATCAGGTGGAGGGGGTGGCCTCGGGGGAGGGCAGGAGGAGGTCGGTCATCGTTGGGGAGGGTGCTTCGGCGATGCTCTCCTGCTGGTGAAGGACGGTGCGGGTGCAGTTGCGGCCAGCGTGTTTTGCCTGGTAGAGGGCCTGATCGGCGCGGGCGAGCAGAGAGAGAGGCTGTTCGCCGGGGACCGCTCCGGTAAGGCCGATGCTGATGGTAAGGGAGGGGATATCGCCGGAGGAAGAGAAGGAACGCACGGCCTGACCGACGCGCTCGGCTACGGTGTGGGCGTGGGAGCAGGAGGTCTGGGGGAGGATGAGGAGGAACTCGTCGCCGCCGTAGCGCCCGAGGAGGTCGTAGGCGCGAAGCTGGGCGGAGATGGCGGTGACGGCTCTGCGAAGGGCGTTGTCGCCGGCGGCGTGGCCTGCGCTGTCGTTGATGGCCTTGAAGTTGTCGACGTCGATGAGGGCGACGGAGAGATGCTGGGAGCTGCGCTCGATGCGTTTGAGCTCGATGGCGAGTTTGAGCTCGATGCCGCGACGGTTGAGGACGCCGGATAGAGAGTCGATCTGGGATTCGGTTCGGACCATATGGAGGATCTGTTCGTGACAGATGGAGAGGGAGAAGAGGCCCGTGAGGCAGGAGGAGAAGATGGTGAGCAGAAGGGTCGAGGTCTGGATGTGGTTCTGCTGCATGAGGTCAAGGGGGACAGTATGGAAGATGGCGACGATGCCCCAGGTGAGGCTCAGAAGAGCATAGATCGAGATGGAGATGGCGAAGAGACGGATCATGACGCGGCCAGCGGCGTTGCGGAAGAGCTCGATGGCGACGAGGGCGCGTACCAGAGTGATATTGAACGAGATCGCGATGAGGCGGGGGACGATCTGGTCGTGCACCTGACTGTAATAAAAGACGATGGCAACGGTGATAAGGCTCGCGATCCAGACAGGGGCGATGGAGCGTTCGCTGCCGAGGAGATGGAGGATGCCGCGATAGAAAAGAAGGAACGAAAAAACCAGCAGGAGATTGGCGATGACGACGGAGAAGAAGCTGGGTATGGCCGATCCCTGGGCGAGGAGCAGAGTGAGACCGGGGATGCTGAGGAGAAAGCTGTAGCCGAGAGCGCCGACGCCACGCAGATTCGGGAGGCCGCGACGTACGCCGAAGAAGGCGATGCTGAAGGCGACCGATAAAAGCAGCTGACAGGAGAGCAGTGTCCGGTTGTCGAACCAAAGGAGAAAAGACATCAGAGATTCAGCCTCGGGGTCATTCTAGCGGGAGATGCGAAAGGAGCGAAGCCACTTAAGTTGTAGAGAAGGCAGGTGGTTGTGAGGCGCGCTCAGGCGAGGGTGAGCCAGTCGTACTGGGCGTCGGTGAGGGGGACGACGGAGAGGCGGAACTGACGGAAGAGGATGGAATCTTTGAAAACGGCGGCGTCGCGGAGGTCGGCGAGGGTCTTTTCGGTCTTGAGGCGCTTGACGGGCTTGATGCGGACGAGGGGATTTTTGGGGTCGGTGGCGTCGACGGAGACGACTTTGGCGGTGCCGACGGCGGCTTTGCCGATGTTGGAGTGGTAGATGACGAGGTTTTCGCCCTTCTTCATGCCGCGCAGGTAGAGAAGGGCCTGGTTGTTGGCGATGCCGTCCCAGGTGGTCTCGCCGTCGCGCTCAAGATCGTCGAAGGAGTATTTGTTGGGTTCGGTCTTCAGAAGGTAGGGCATGGTTGCTCCATAGGTGCGGGTGTCAAAGGTAGTTTAGCCGCTGTAGTTTAGCCGCCGAGGTCAATCAGGTTGACTTCAGAGACGGGCTGGCCGAGGAAGTTCGAGCCGAGGTGCCGGAATTTTTCGATGGAGTCGGTGGCGTAGAAGGTGCAGGTGGGGTCGCCTGGGGCGAGATTTGGGAAGTGGGCGGCGACGAGAAGAGCAGTGGCCTGGGCGGTGGCGTTGGCTGAGTCAATGATGGTGAGGGGGTGGTTGAGGGATTCGAGGACGCGGTGGATGGCAGGCTCGATGAGCGGGTAGTGGGTGCAGCCGAGGAGCAGAGTCCGAGTGGCGGGGGCGGCGAGGAGGGCTTCGGTCAGGTAGATCTTCAGGACCTGGTCGGTGACGGGGTGGTTGATCCAGCCTTCTTCGACGAGGGGAACGAGCAGGGGGCAGGCTTTTTCGCAGGCGGCGAGGCCGAGGGAGTTCAGGGCCTGGGTGTAGGCGTGGGAGTGGACGGTGGCGGGGGTGGCCAGGACGAGGACGTGATTCGAGGTTGCGGGTTCAGGAGAGGTATTCCGCGCGGCGTGGGCACCGGGTTCGACGACGCCGATGACGGGGATGGGGAGGGCGCGCTGGATGTCTTCGAGGGCGAGGGCGGTGGCGGTGTTGCAGGCGACGACGAGGAGATCTGCTCCCTGTTGGTGGAGGAACTTTGCGCTGGAGACGGCGTAACGGGCGATGGTTTCGCGGGACTTGGAGCCGTAGGGGAGACGGGCGGTGTCGCCGAGGTAGATGTAGTGGGCGCCGGGGATTAATGGGAGGAGGGCGCGGAGGACGGTGAGGCCGCCGAAGCCGGAGTCGAATACGCCGATGGTGAGGGATTTGGGGGTGGCGGAGTTGTGTGAGGCTGAGGGCTGTGAGGCTGGGTTCATGGCTGGGTGGTGTCCGGTGTTTCGGTTGGGGGTGCGGGGTGGGCGGTGGTGTCGGTAGCGGGGTAGGTGCGGAGGAGGTCGGCGTGGCCGGCGAGGGTGTCGTGAGGCTGGCCGTCGACCAGGAAGCGGATCTCGGTGATCTGAGGGAAGGTTGCGTGGAGGGTGCCGATGATGGACTGGATGGTCAGGGTTTCGACCTGGATGCCGGAGGGGTGGTTGTCGATGAAGCCGCCGTGGAGGTTGATGACGGCGAGCTGGCCGGTGGTCTGGCTGTCGGGAGTGCTCGGCGGGTTGGCGATGGGGAGGTTGAGGAGGAAGACGTCGTCGACAGCGGGGCCGCTTTGCAGGGGATGGGTGGAGGCGGGGAGGGCGTAGCCGGCGAGGAGGTCTTCGAGGAGGGCGCGGGCGCGGAGGGTGGGCTCCTGAGGGAGGGCGAGCTGCTCGGTGGTGGGGGTGATGGAGGCGTCGTTGTCGTTGGCGAGGTAGAGGGTGATGTCTTCGGTGCTGGCGGTGGTGGGGGCGGCGATGGGCGTGGCGTCGCTGAGAGCGGTGAGGCGCTTGTGGGCCTGCTGGCAGCCGTGGATGAGGAAGGTCATCATGAGGAGGATGGCGGCGGCGAGGCTCCAGAAGAGGATGCGCTGGTAGCGAGGGATCATCGGGCGGCTCCGGCGGGGGCGTTATGGGTGCGCCAGGAGGTGAGGCCAGAGGCGATGGCCTGGGCGACGTGCTGCTGCCAGGCGTCGTCGGTGACGGGGGTGGGGCTGGAGTCGGCGGTGGCGAGAGGGGCGATCTCGATGGCGACGGCGGGGCAGGTGAGGTTGTCGAGGGGGCGCAGGGAGGCGCGGCTGAGGAGGACGGGGAGTTTGGCGTGGAGGAGGGAGAGGCCGAGTTCGTTGGCGAGGTTCAGGCTCTGGGGGATGGAGGCGGCCTGGGCGGTGTCCCAGGGGATGATGCTGGTGGGGGAGTCGTCGTCGGGTGGGGTAAGGGCGGAGGTGACGAGGTGGACGCCGGAGCCGCTGGCGGTGGCGTGGAGGATGAGGCAGGCGGCGGGGTGGGCGTGGTTGGCGATCTCGGCGCGCTGGTCGGTGGCGAAGGGGACGGTGGGGTCGGCGTCGCGGGTGGAGATGACGGTGAAGCCGGCGGCGGTGAGGAGGGTGCGGAGACGGGCGGCGAAGGCCAGGGTGAAGTCTTTTTCGAGGAGATGGTCGCTGAGGTGAGCGCCGGTTTCAGGGCCGCCGTGGGCGGGGTCGAGGAGAATGACCGTGCGCGGGGTGGGTTGCTGGGCGTTCAGATAGCGCGAGACAGGGAAGAGGCTCGTCAGAATGGCGAGGGTGAGGAGCGCGACGATTTGTCTGGGGGGAGAGGGCAAAGGAGTGATGGGCTGCGAGGTTGATTGTAAATGGCCTGGATGGGGAGCGGATGGAAAGACATAGCCCGGTGACGAAAGTAGTACCTCGTTTCGTTGGGATGAGGCTATGGCGGTGGCGAGGGCTGTTTCTCCGCTGCGCGGCTCACAAAGGGGCGAGCGGCTTCGGTTGAAATGACGGTTCTTGGAAGTGGGTGGGAGAGAACAGGCAAGGGCAAGGGCAACCGCAGGTCCTTCGACTGCGTGGCTCACAAAATACCGTGAGCCACTTCGCTCAGGATGACAATTTTGGAGAGGGTGGAAGAAAACAGGCAACGGCAACGGCGAAATACCGGGGTTCTCCACTACGGCGGCGAAGTTGGTTGGGTGAAAAGGGTCGAACCGTTGAGGTAAGAGGAGAGCGTCGGGGTCCTTCGCTTCGCTCAGGATGACAGCAAAAACAAACAACGGCAAAGGCAAGGGCAAGGGCAACAGCAAGGGCAACAGCAACCGCAGGTCCTTCGACTGCGTGGCTCACAAAATGCTGTGAGCCCCTTCGCTCAGGATGACAATTTTGGAGAGGGTGGAAGAAAACAGGCAACAGCAAAGGCAATGAGCAGTCGCTGCGGCTTCGCCTTCGCTCTACTACGGCGGCAAAGTGCGCGGTAGCCGGGAGATTGTCTCAGCGGCTACCGCTTGCAGCGGGTTAGTCGAGGGCGTAGATGGCCAGGCCGCTGAGGAGTTTGGGGTAGAAGTCGGTGGATTTTTGCGGCATTACATCGCCGGAGAGAGAGATGTCGCGGAGCTGGTCGAGGGTGATGGGACGGATGAGGAAGGCGATGTCGGCTTCGCCGCTTTTGACCAGACCGATGGCTTCGTCGGCCTCGCGGATGTAACGGACGTTGCCGAGTCTGGTGATGGTCTCCTGGCTGAGGCCGAGGAGTTTGTCGAGGATGATCGAGTGGAGCTGAACGACGTCGAGCTGGGCCTGGCGAGGAGAGATTCCGGCGAGGGCTTTTTTGATGGCGTCGGGTTTGGCGGTGAGGAGGTGGTTGCCGTCGCCGGTGATGGCGATGAAGGTGACTTCGTCGGCCGCAGCGATTGGACTGAGGTCGGGGGTGGTCAGGGGGGTGATGGTGAAGAACTCTTCGGCGTGGGTGAGGAAGTCTTTGGTGGTGAAGTTTTCGAGGCCGTGGACGACGCGGTGGGTGGGCAGGATGGTGATGCCGGGGGCGTCCATGTTGACGAAGGTCATCATCATGGCGGCTTCGGGGAAGGCGGGCGTGGGGAGATGGCCGGGGCTGACCTTTTCGTCCTCGTCGCGCGGCTGGTTGAGGGGGAGTCTGAGCTGGGCGCTGCGCTCTTTGGCGTAGGCGACGGAGGTTTCGTAGCGATGGTGGCCGTCGGCGATGATGAGCTTCTTGTCGGCCATGGCGGTGACGATGAGGTTGATGAGGTTGGGGTCGGTGAGCTTCCAGACGCGGTGGACGACGTTGTACTCGTCGGTGATGGCGAGGTCGGCGGGGGGGGTGTTGGCTCTGGCTCTGCCGTTGCCTGCACCGATGCGCTCTTCTTCGGCTATGCCGTTGTCTAGCACTCTTCCGCTGTCTGAGGTTATGCCGTTGCCCAATGCACTGTCGCCGAAGATAAGTTTTTCGGCGGTGAAGGCGGGATCGGAGTAGAGCATGTAGATCTGCTCGCAGTAGGCGCGGGTGGCTTTGAAGAGGGCGAGTCGGTCGGATTTGTGTTTGGGGAAGGTCTGCTCGTGGCGGTAGACGACCTTGTCGGCGTAGTCGTAGAGATGGCCGAGGGCGATGAAGCCGCGGCGCTCGCGCACTTCGTCGGTGTGAGGGACGGTGTAGGTCTGGGAGTAGCCGTAGAGGGCCGGCTCGGCCTCTTCGGCGAGGACGTGGTCTTTGCGCCAGGTGCGGAGGGTCTCGGCGGCGCGGGTGTAGCAGTTTTCCTGCTCGTTGTCGCCGGGCTCGTGTTTGCCGAGGATGACGCGGATGAGGTTGTAGGGGCTGGCCTCGTAGTAACGCTGCTGCATGGCCGGAGTGATCTTGTCGTAAGGCTGGGTGACGACGTCTTCCATGTTGACGGCGGCTGGGTCGTAACGGAGGGCGCGGAAGGGATAGATGCGGGCCATGCTTTTGAGTGTCTCCAGATCTGTGAATATGGATTGATTGTACGGGGGAGCTGATTACGATTGCATTATGACCGGAAGACTGCGTCCTGCCGGACGGGCCTCCTGCGCGGAGGGCGACCACTTCGTGGTGGGTGTGCCGGTCTTGCGGGGATGATCTTCCGGGGGCCTCGCGTTGCTCGGCGGATGCATGATTCCGACCAACGGGAGGACCGTTGCTGTCTGGTTCGCCAAGACAAGTTAAAAAGGCGTGTGAACGCCCGCTCCACGCGCAGTGGGCCAGTCCGGCAGGACATATCTTCTCAAGAGAAGTACTGATTGTTGATCGCAGCAAAAAGGCGCAAGCGGGGATTTAGAAAGAGGTCTATTATCTTTGCACAGATTTGCCGCAGTCAGTGTAGTCTGCGGGCGTAGCAGGTATGCGACGTTGGCTGGAACGTTGCGGAGATGTATAGGCGGCGTCATCATGGAGAACGCAGGCTGTAGAAAGAATCGGTGGTTTGTGAGGCGGCGGGCGCTTTGGGCGCTGGTGTTGCTCGCCGTAGCCCTGACGGGTGGTGTCTGCCGGGCGCAGGAAAATCCGCTGGGAGAGGTACATACACAGCCGCCACCACCGCCGCCGAAGACTCCTGAGGATTTGAAGCCGGTGATTGTGGGCGCGGATAACGCCGCGGCGCTGGCGACTTCGAGGAGAGATGCGCGGATTCGCGTGGATGTGAACCTGGTGCTGGTGCCGGCGACAGTGACCGACCCGATGAATCGGCTGGTGACAGGGCTGGAGCGGGAGAACTTTCAGGTCTTCGACAATAATATCGGGCAGGAGATCAAGAGCTTTTCGACCGAAGATGCGCCGGTGACGATTGGGATCGTCTTCGACCTGAGCGGGAGCATGTCGTCGAAGTTTGTGCGGGCGCGGAAGGCGCTGAGTGAATTTTTGCGGACGTCGAACCCGCTGGACGAGTTTTTTGTGGTGGGGTTCAACGACCGGCCGGCGGTGATCGTGGACTATACGTCGGATGTGGACGACGTCGAGGCGCGGATGGTGATGCTGAAGCCGGAGAACCGGACGGCACTGATCGACGCGGTCTATCTGGGGGTGAATAAGCTGCGTCAGGCGAAGTATGAACGGAAGGCGCTGCTGATTATCTCCGATGGCGGGGATAACCGCAGCCGTTACACGGAGAACGAGCTGCGCAGGGTGGTGCGGGAGAGCGATGTGCAGATTTATTCGATCGGGATCTTCGACCAGTATGCGCCGACGACTGAGGAACAGCTGGGGCCGGTGCTGCTGACCGATATGTGCGATATGACGGGGGGAAGGATGTTTCGGGTGATGGATATCGCGGAACTCGGGGACATCGCTTCGCGGATCAGCGCGGAGCTGCGGAACGAGTATGTCATTGGTTACCGGCCTTCAGAGGTGAAGCAGGATGGGAACTGGCGTAAATTGAAGATACGACTCGTGCCACCGCCGGGGCTGCCTCCGCTGACGGTGCACAATCGCCAGGGGTACTATGCACCTTCGCAGTAAGAGTTTTTGTCCGCGGGTGGTGGCGGGATGTCTGATGCTGACGGCCGGCGTGATGAGCGGATGGGCTCAGCAGCCAACGCAGCCGCAGACTTTGGGGAAACAGCCCGTAACGCAACAGCCGTCGCTGACGGTGGATCGCGATCCTGTGGCTTCGCCTGATCCGGATGCGCCGGCACGGGCTCAAACGGGCGCGCCGCAGGGCGTTGAGCCGCCGAGCATCGCCAAAGAGGGCGGCAAGTACACGCTGCGAACCGATGCGTATGAGGTTCGGCTGAACGCGACGGTGCTGGATGGCAGCGGGAAGTCGGTGCAGACGCTGGATAAGGAAGCGTTCCATGTCTATGAGGACGGGGTTCCGCAGACGATTTCGTCGTTCCGGCATGAAGACCTGCCGGTGTCGCTGGGACTGCTGATCGACAGCTCCGGTTCGATGTACGACAAGCGGACGGCGGTGGATAAGGCTTCGCTGGACTTTGTGAAGCTGTCGAACCCGGAGGACGAGGAGTTTCTGGTGGACTTCTCGTGGGAGGCCTACATCGATCAGGATTTTACGAACAATATCGGCAAGCTGCAGGAGGGGCTTGGGTATATCAAGTCGAGCGGAGGGACCGCGATCTATGACGCGCTGGTGGCTTCGGCGGATTACCTGGCGAAGAATGCGAAGCATCCCAAGCAGGTGCTGCTGGTGATAACCGATGGCGAGGACAATGCTTCGAGCGCGACACTGGAGCAGACGATTCGCAGGATTCAGGACCTGGATGGGCCGGTGATCTACTGCGTGGGGCTGCTGTTTGGAGACGATACGGATAAGCGCGAGTCGCGTCATGCAAGGCGGGTGCTGGAGACGCTGGCGGAGCAGACGGGTGGAGCGGCATATTTTCCGAAGTCGGTGAATCAGGTGGACGAGATTGCGGCGGAGGTGGCGCAGGATATCCGGACGCAATACACGATCTCGTATCACTCGACGAAGTCTCCGGCGCTGGGTGGGTATCGCGAGATTCATGTGGAAGCGAAAGGGAAGACGTTTGGGAGGCTGTCGGTTCGGACGCGGAGTGGGTACTATCCGCGGGTGGCCGGGAGTGACACGAAGAGTGGGGATGCGGAGTTCAGCGCTCCTGGGAGCAAGCAGACGGGTAAGCCTAATTGAGAAGAAGGTCGGTGGGAAGGTGAGTGTTTTCGAGACTCCACTGAGCTTGATGGTTGTGGTTGGGCCGCAGCGTAGTCTGTGGGCGACGGCTGCTCTGTGTTCGGATGTTGCTGCATGAGATTGGCAAAGGGATTCCGAGGCTCGCGGGAAAGATTCAACCGCAGGGCTGATTTTGATGTGAGGTCGATTCGATGAAGGTTGTGGAGAACATACTCGAGCTGGTAGGGCAGACGCCGATGGTGAGGCTGCGGCGGCTTGAAGAGGCCGGCAGCGCGGAGATATGGGTGAAGCTGGAGTATCTGAACCCAGGTGGGAGTATTAAGGATCGCGCGGCTCTGGGGATTGTGCTGGACGCGGAGCGGCGTGGCGTGCTGAAGCCGGATGGAACGATTGTTGAAGCGACGGCGGGAAATACCGGCGTGGGGCTGGCGCTGATCGGGGTGAATCGCGGGTATAAGGTGATGCTGTATGTGCCGGAGCAGTTCGCGGAAGAGAAGTGCAAGCTGATGCGCGGGCTGGGGGCGACGGTCGTGCGGACGCCTGAGGCTGAGGGTATGGCAGGGGCGATTCGGCGGGCGCTGGAGTTCGAGAGGAAGACGCCGGGAGCGTTTGCGGCGCTGCAGTTTGAGAATCCGGCGAACCCGGATTTTCATGAGCAGACGACGGCGGCGGAGATCTGGGAGCAGATGGAGGGCCGGGTGGATGCGTGGGTTTCGGGGGTGGGCTCGGCGGGGACGTTTACGGGAGTGGCTCGTTTTTTGAAGAAGCAGCGCGCGGGGGTTTTGACGGTGGCGGTGGAGCCGCAGGGGAGTGTGCTGCAGGGGGGGGAGCCGGGGCCGCATAAGGTGGAAGGGATTGGGGTGTCGTTTATTCCGGCGACGTTCGACCGCAGTGTGTGCGACCGCGTGATGAAGGTGATGGACGAACCGGCGTTTGCGATGGTGAAGCGGCTGGCTGCGGAGGAAGGCGTGTTTGCGGGGTCCAGCGCAGGGGCGATGTTATGTGCGGTGGTGGACGTGGCGAAGGAGTTGGGTGCCGGGAAGAGAGTGGTGACGGTGATTCCGGATTCGGCGGAGCGGTATCTGTCGAAGGGATTGCTGGAATAAATTATTGCGGTTCGAGAGATTGTGATTATCGGAGTTACAAATATGGAAGCGAAGAAGCGGATGGGATTTGCGACGCGGGCGATACATGATGGGCAGGCTCCGGATGAGCTGACCGGAGCGGTGAATGTGCCGATTTATCTGACCTCGACGTATCAGCAGGAAGAGATTGGGAAGAACAAGGGGCATGAGTACGCTCGGCTAACGAACCCGACGCGGGATGCGCTGGAGGAGAGTCTGTGCTCGCTGGAAGGCGGGACGAGCGCGCATGTGTTTGGCAGCGGGATGGCCGCGATTACGGCGCTGTGCACGATGATGAAGTCGGGCGATCATGTGGTGTGCTCGGACAATGTGTATGGCGGGACGGGCAGGCTGTTCGATAAAGTGCTGACGAACTATGGGCTGACCTTTACCTATGTCGACACGAGCGTGGCGGAGAATGTCGCAGCGGCGATTACGCCGGCGACGAAGCTGGTGCATATCGAGACGCCGACGAATCCGATGATGTCGCTGACGGATATTGCGGCGGTGGCGCGGATCTGCCATGCGAAGGGCGTGGAGCTGAGCGTGGATAATACGTTTCTGTCGCCTTATCTGCAGCAGCCGATTGCGCTGGGTGCGGATATTGTGATGCACTCGACGACGAAGTTTTTGAATGGGCACTCGGATGGGCTGGGTGGGGTGCTGATCTGCACGAAGCCGGAGCACGCGGAGACGTTTCGGTTTGTGCAGAAGTGTACGGGAGGGATTCTGTCGCCGTTTGAGAGCTATCTGCTGCTGCGCGGGGTGAAGACGCTGGCGGTGCGGATGAAGCAGCATGATGCGAACGGGCGTCTGGTAGCCGAGTTTTTGCAGGGACATAAGAAGGTGCAGCAGGTGTTTTATCCGGGGCTGGTGGAGCATCCGCAGCATGAGCTTGCCATACGGCAGCAG
>Ga0302226_10003271_pt1 | contig 11117 bp, 3 predicted proteins | sample II_Palsa_E3_3_FD_193524 | JGI IMG/M metagenome (GOLD analysis project Ga0302226, IMG submission 193524) | Peat permafrost microbial communities from Stordalen Mire near Abisko, Sweden - II_Palsa_E3_3 | ecosystem: Environmental > Terrestrial > Soil > Palsa > Peat permafrost | place: Sweden...
AAAAAGCTGAGTCCCCTTGACAGTATTGATCGCGATGCCATATCTGACCGGCAGCATCTACATAGGAGTGAGAGGTGGCTCCGAAACGGATGCGGAGGGCTCTATCAAGCGGTTCACCGCCTACAGGCTGGGTGGTTCCTTGAGCAATCACAGGCTTTGCTGCGGGCAGAAGGGTGTCCTGCTTAGCCATCCTGTCTGGTATCTTGTGTCTCAGGAAACTGTTTGCAAGTAACAGAAGAAGCAACGCTCCAACGAAAACTCCCATGTATATCCAAGTTGTTTTCATGGAAGGTGTGCTCGACGGGCTTTCCGTCGGCTCTTCGTTCAGTGGTGCGATTTCGAGAGGGCTGGAGGGGGACAAGCCAATCGATTCCATGCGCTTGAACTGCAAGATGTACTTGCCGGGAGGGAGACGAATCTGGATGTGGTGGTCCACACCTTCGTTAGCGTAATAGCGCTCTAATTTCTTCCGCAATGTGTGAGCAGAGACACGAACGATGGTGTCCGATTGCGGATCAAATTGCTCCTGACGATGGAGAGCCTGGACGGCAATGCTGTACTCCTTAATCTGTTCGGTGTTTCCGGCAAAGTGTTGTTCGGCGACATATTCCAGAAAACTGCGCAGATTAGAGGCTTTGTCCAAGATGCCGGACTGAAGCACAACTTGCAGTTCCTGCCACTCCTCTTCCTGCTCAGCACTGATCGCGGGATGGGTTATAGCCATCGGTAATGCTCCTCGCTGTTACGGCGGGGATCATTATAACCACCAAACGTAACCGGCGACGAACTCGCTAACGGTCGCGTTAACGGTTCAGAAGAGGTTAAACAGAACTGCTAGGCTCATATCCGAACCGGTTTTCTAATTTCCCCTAAGCAGCACATTTATAAGTGCTTATTGGAGCGTTAACGGTGCATTCCCTGCAGGTTCTGCCCAGCTTCAATACCTTCAATCCGCATTATCCGTGAATGAACGGCGACTCACTTGCCAGGAGGGTGTAGTTGCTAGAGTGTTGCTCCGTCATATCCGGAGACCTTTGTGAAGTTCTGCAAAATTCAGGTTCCGGCAAGCGGAGCGTTCATGGAACTGCTAGGCCGTATCGTCGAAAGCGTCCCTTCTTCTCTCACGCTAAGAGTTGCAAGTTTGGATCCCAATTTTCAGCCGGGTCAAAACGATTGGTTGGCCGGCCGTTCTGGGTCTGGTCGAGTTCTATCAGTGAGGGTCGCGCTCTCACTTTTTGTACTTGTGTTGGCAGGGATGCTTCCGGGAATGGGCACGGCGTTCGCGCAGAATTCGACGATCTTTGGCCCCAACGTTTATGTCTTCACTCCCAGCGATTCAGTAGCTTCGATTAATACGACGCTGAACACGCTAAACGCGAACACACAGTTCAGTACAAATCGCTATGCTGTGCTCTTCGCACCGGGAACCTACACCGGTGTTGAGTCTGAGGTTGGATACTACGAGTCGGTTGCCGGACTTGGTGAGACTCCCGGCGCGGTCACGATTAGCAATGGCTATCTGACGTCCAATCAAACGGACTCAAACGGTAATTTGACGACTAACTTTTGGCGTTCCATCGAGAACATGTCGATCACCCCGCCGTCAGGGGACCTACTGCAATGGGGCGTTTCACAGGGAGCTGCCTTCCGGCGGATGTACGTCAATGGCTCCATGGAGCTGACGAATACCAACTGCGGCGAGGCAAGCGGCGGATTCATCAGTGACACTCAGGTGACTGGAAATATCGGTTCCTGCTCGCAGCAGCAGTGGTATACGCGCAATAGCACGATTGGAAGTTGGACGGGGAACCTGTGGAACATCGTCTTCTCCGGCGTTTCGGGTGCGCCAACGCCGAACTATCCGACGGGCAATACCTATACTGTTCTGCCGACGACTCCCGTGAGCCGCGAGAAGCCATTTCTTTATATGGACGGTAGCGGCAACTACTGGGTGTTCTCGCCAAGCTTGAGAACAAACTCGACGGGGACAAGCTGGGCGGGTGGAGGTTTTGGGCCAGGGAATTCGCTGGCTATTAGTACGTTTTACATCGCTACTCCTTCGAGCACGCTCGCCCAAATCAATGCAGCGCTGGCTTCAGGCCAAAATCTGATTCTTACTCCTGGTATCTATAACTACAGCGGGTCGATCAATGTAACAAACGCAAATACGGTTGTCCTCGGGCTGGGTTACGCAAACCTTTCTCCTCAGACAGGAACGGCCGCGATCACAGTAGCTGACGTAGATGGGGTACAGATCGCCGGACTACTTATTGATGCGGGGCCAGTCAACTCGCCGGTGCTCTTTCAGGTAGGAATCGCAGGCGCATCGAGGGCCAGTCACGCAGCTAATCCGACTTCCCTCAGCGACACATTTTTCCGCATCGGCGGAGCAGTGTCTGGAACCGCCACGACCAGCCTCGAAGTCGATAGCGACAACGTCATTCTTGACAATATCTGGGCGTGGCGCGCGGACCATGGGGCCGACGCGAGTTGGACCGGCAACGTCGCCGAGCATGGGCTAGTTGTGAACGGAGACAGTGTTACGGCACTGGGTTTGGCGGTTGAGCACTACGAGCAAAACCAAGTGGTGTGGAACGGCGAAGGTGGAGAAACCATCTTCTATCAGAGCGAGATGCCGTATGACGTGCCGAGCCAGGCGGCATGGATGAACGGCAGTGTAGATGGATACGCGTCGTATTCTGTTTCGCCAACGGTTACGAGCCACGCCGCTTACGGGCTTGGGGTTTACTCCTACTTCGATCAGGGCGTGGCCATCATCGCGAACAGCGGGATTACCGTTCCGGTGGCTGCGGGAGTTACGGTTACCGACGCGGTCACAGTGTTCCTCGCCGGGAGCGGGCAGATCACCTACACGATTGCATCCGATAACGGCACAGTCGATAACGCGGGGACGGTGGCGCAGTCTGGCTCGATCACTAGTTATGTGCCCTTCTATGGTGGTTCGAGCGGTAGTTGTGCAGCCGTTCCATCTGCACCGGCGGGAGTGACTGCAACAGCTTCTTCCTCCAGCGCGATCGGTTTGAGCTGGGCGACAGTTACACCGCCGTCTGGCTGTTCGATTAGTTCTTATAACGTTTACAGCAGCACGACCAGTGGGTTTACTCCTTCATCGAGCAACTTGATTGCGAGCGGAGTGACAGGCACGAGCTACTCCAGCACCGGACTTGCGGCTTCGACGACTCACTACTACGTCGTAGAAGCACTTGACTCCGATGGAACCTCGATAGCTTCGACACAGGTAGCCGCTACGACACAGAGCGGCGGTACCAGTTGCAGTGTGGTGTCGTCTTCGCCTGTTGGGTTGGAGGCGAGTGCGGTGTCGTCGAGTGGGATTGGGTTGAGTTGGTCAGGGGTGAGTGCGCCAGCGAACTGTGTGATTAGTTCGTACAGTGTTTATGGGAGTACGGTGAGTGGATTTACGCCGTCGTCGAGTAATTTGATTGCGAGTGGTGTGACGGGGACGAGTTATTCGAACACTGGGTTGACGGCGTCGACGACGTACTACTACGTGGTGGAGGCGGTGGATGGAGCGGGGAACTCAGCGGCTTCTGCGCAGGCCAGTGCGGAGACCTCGGCAGCGGCGTCTGGGTCTGAGATGGTTGCGATCAACTCTGGCGGGCCTGCGGTGAGTAACGCGGGAGGCGGAGATGCGTCGTTTGTTGCGGATGAAGATGTAACGGGTGGAGGGACGGCTGTATCGGCTAACACGATTACGACGGCGGGTGTGACGAACGCGGCACCGATGGCGGTGTATCAGTCGGAGCGAGCGGGTGCGTTTACGTATACGATTGCTGGTCTGACGTCGGGCAACCAGTACACGGTGCTGCTGCACTTTGCAGAGTTCTACTGGACGGCGGCGGGCCAGCGTGTGTTCAACGTTGCGATCAACGGGACGACGGTGTTGAGCAACTTCGACATCTATGCGACGGCGGGAGCGAACAAGGCGCTGGTGGAGCAGTTCACGGCAACGGCTAACAGCAGCGGTCAGATCGTGATTGCGTATACGAACGGTACGGCGGATCAACCGAAGTCGAGCGGGATCGAGGTTCGAGGAGGGACGACGGGTAGTTGCAGCGCGGTGCCACCTGCCCCGGGGGGTCTGGCAGCGACGGCGTCTTCTTCGAGTGCGATCGGGTTGAGCTGGCACGCGTCAGCACCACCAGCTAACTGCACGGTGAGCTCTTACAACGTGTACAGCAGCACGACGAGCGGGTTTACTCCGTCGTCGAGCAACCTGGTGGCAAGCGTGAGCGGGACGAGTTATTCGAACACGGGGCTGTCGGCGTCGACGACGCACTACTACGTGGTGGAGGCAGTGGATGCGGAGGGCAGTTCGGTGGCGTCGTCGCAGGTGAGTGCGGAGACTTCGGCTGCGTCCTGCAGCACGGTTCCTGCGGCGCCGACGGGTCTGACGGCGACGGCGTCGTCTTCGAGCGCGATCAGCTTGAGCTGGAGTGCGGTGAGTGCGCCGGCGAACTGCTCGATCAGCTCGTATAACGTTTATGGGAGCACGACGAGCGGGTTTACGCCGTCTGCGGGTACGCTGATCGCAAGCAGTGGAACAGCGACGAGTTACTCGAACACGGGGCTGACGGCGTCGACGGCTTACTACTACGTGGTGGAAGCGGCGGATGCGGATGGTAGTTCGACGGCGTCGTCGCAGGCGACGGCAACGACGCAGTCGGGATCGGCTACCGATATCGTGGCGATCAACGCGGGCGGCCCGGCGGTGAGTAACTCGGGTGGTGGCGATGCTTCGTTCGTGGCCGATGAGGACGTGACCGGAGGCGGTACGGATACTTCGGCCAACACCATCGTGACGGCAGGGGTGACCAACGCAGCGCCGATGGCGGTGTATCAGACCGAGCGTGCGGGAACGTTTACCTATACGATCCCGGGGCTGGTGGCTGGAAGTACTCATACGGTGCTGCTGCACTTCGCGGAGTTCTACTGGACGGCGGCGGGCAAGCGCGTCTTCAACGTCGCCATCAACGGAACGACGGTGTTGAGCAACTTCGATATCTACGCTACCGCAGGAGCGAACAAGGCACTGGTTGAACAGTTCACCGCTACCGCGAACAGCAGTGGGCAGATCGTTATCGCATACACCAACGGTACCGCTGACCAACCAAAAACCAGCGGAATCGAAATCAAATAAACAACAGGATCAAGTCCTGCAATCACAGGTAGGAACTAGTGGCACCACCAATACGACCAAACCGCAGCCAGGATGGCGACTGTACTACACAGGAGAATGCAATGTCGAGTAACTATTCCGTTCCTTTACGCAGAACTATTCTCGGGGCTTTTCTGGCTCTGGTCGTGGCCTACGCGTTTGGCTTCACTGCTTCCGCTTATGCCGCAACGGAGGTCGTAGCGATTAACTCGGGTGGTCCGGCTGTGAGCAATTCGGGAGGTGGGGACGCGTCTTATGCGGCTGACGAATATGTAACCGGAGGAGGAACGGATACATCTGCAAACACCATTGTTACAGCAGGAGTAACTAATGCGGCACCGATGGCGGTGTATCAGTCGGAAAGAGCAGGGACTTTCACGTACACGATTCCGGGTCTGACCGCGGGCACACAGTACACGGTGCTGCTCCACTTCGCGGAGTTCTACTGGACCGCAGCCGGCAAGCGCGTCTTCAACGTTGCCATCAACGGGACGACGGTGTTGAGCAACTTCGACATCTACGCTACTGCTGGTGCCAACAAGGCCCTGGTAGAACAGTTCACGACCACTGCCAACGGTAGCGGTCAAATCGTCATCGCCTACACTAACGGCACAGCAGATCAACCCAAATCCAGCGGCATCGAAATTCTGGGGGCGTCCAGCAGTTGCAGTACAGCACCTTCGGCACCAACAGGTCTTGCAGCGGCGGCATCTTCCTCCAGCATCATTAACTTGAGCTGGACTGCAGTGACTCCGCCAGCCAACTGCACTATCAGCTCTTACAATGTTTACCGCGGCACCACCAGCGGATTCACTCCGTCCGCAAGTAACCTGGTTGGAAACGGCATAACTAGTACGAGCTACTCCAATACTGGCCTTACAGCTTCCACAACCTACTACTTCATCGTAGAAGCTCTCGATGCAGACGGGAATTCTGCGGCTTCGGTACAGGTCAGCGCGCAGACCGCTGCCCCGGCTTGCACCACTGTTCCGTCGACACCTACAGGCGTTGTAGCGGTGGCTGCTTCCTCCAGTGCTATTAATTTGAGTTGGACTGCGGTAACCCCTCCAGGCAACTGCTCGATTAGCTCCTATACTGTTTACGGTAGCCCAACCAGCGGGTTTACTCCCTCCGCCAGTAATCTAATCGCAAGTGGGCTAACCAGCACGAGCTACACCAACAATGGTCTTTCGGCTTCAACTGTTTACTATTACGTTGTAGAAGCGGTTGATGTAGATGGCGTTTCGGCAGCCTCCACTCAAGTGTCCGCGACTACGCAGGCACCGGCATCCGGTACAGAAGTGGTGGCGATCAACTCTGGCGGCCCTGCTGTGAGCAACTCGGGCGGCGGTGATGCGTCCTTTGTTGCTGACGAAAATATGACAGGTGGAGGCACAGATATATCGGGTAATACCATCAATACAGCTGGTGTTGCTAATGCTGCGCCGATGGCGGTGTATCAGTCAGAGCGGGCGGGAGCCTTTACCTATACGATTCCTGGGTTGAGTGCCGGCACTCAATACACTGTTCTATTGCACTTCGCGGAGTTCTACTGGACCGCTGTGGGGCAACGTGTCTTCAATGTTGCTATCAACGGCACGACCGTACTTAATAACTTCGATATTTATGCTTCAGCCGGCGCCAACAAGGCGTTGGTAGAACAATTTGTTGCGACGGCGAATAGTAGCGGGCAAATCATCATCGCTTATACCGTCGGTTCTGCGGATCAACCCAAGTCCAGTGGCATAGAAATACGCAGCGCCACAAGCAGTTGCAGCACGGTGCCATCATCTCCAGGTGGCTTTGCGGCGACAGCATCTTCTTCGAGCACCATAGGCTTGAGCTGGAACGCTGTTACTCCTCCGGCTAATTGCAGCATCAGTTCCTACAGCATCTACCGCAGTACAACGAGTGCCTTCACGGCATCTGTGAGCAATCTGATATCGAGTGGAGCAGTAACAGGCACCACCTATACGGATACCGGGCTCGCCGCAGGCACAACCTATTACTACATCGTAGAAGCTGTCGATGCGGACGGAAGCTCCACGGCATCTTCCCAAGCCGGCGCCACAACTACAGCCGCCGCCTCATGCAGCACGGCTCCTTCGGCACCAATCGGCCTCACGGCGACGGCATCTTCGTCCAATGCCATAGCTATAAGCTGGAGTGCGGTTACTCCGCCAGCCAACTGCTCAATCAGCTCTTACAAACTTTACGGCAGTACAACCAACGGGTTTACTCCGTCCTCAAGTAATTTGTTGGCGAGTGGTGTGACGGGTACTGCTTACTCCAACACAGGCCTGACAGCTTCGACGACCTACTACTATGTTGTGGAGGCCGTTGACGCGGATGGTACGTCCGCAGCCTCGACCCAATCGTCAGCTACGACGCAATCAGCCTCTGGAACGGAGATTGTAGCTATCAACTCAGGTGGGCCCGCGGTCAGTAATTCTGCTGGTGGTGATGCATCTTTTGTCGCCGACGAGTATTTCACTGGCGGGGGCGCAGCGTCCTCTACCAATCCGGTGACAACGACTGGTGTGGCTAATGCCGCGCCAGAACAGGTCTATCAGACGGAGCATAATGGAGCTTTTAACTACACGGTTCCGGGTTTGGCGCCCAACGCTCAATACACCGTTCTGCTGCACTTCGCAGAAACCTATTGGACTGCTGCTGGGCAACGTGTCTTCAATGTCGCTATCAACGGTACGACAGTGCTTAGTAACTTCGATATCTACGCGACAGCAGGCGCGAACACGGCACTCGTAGAACAGTTCACGGCCAATGCCAACAGCAGCGGACAAATCGTGATCGCTTATACCGATGGCAGCAGTGATCAACCGAAGTCCAGCGGCATTGAGATTCGAGGCGCCTCCAGTAGTTGCACCATCGTTCCGTCCGGTCCGCCGACGGGGCTCACCGCAGCTGCGTCATCCCCCAGCGTTATTGGTCTTACCTGGTCGGCAGTGACGCCTCCACCGAATTGTGCTATTACTTACAATCTTTATGGCAGCACGACCAGTGGATTTGCACCATCTGCGTCTAACCTCATTGCGAGCGGTTTGACGAACTCGGCTTACTCCAGCACTGGCCTCGCGGCCTCGACGACTTACTACTACACTGTTGAAGCCGTCGACGCTGTCGGCACATCGGCAGCATCCGACCAAGCCAGCGCAGAGACTAATTCCGCAACCTCCTGCGTCGCCATTCCTTCTACTGCACCCACCAATCTGACGGCAAGCTCCTCTACGTCCAGCGCTATTGAACTAACCTGGACAGCCATTTCAGCACCATCCTATTGCAAAGCGATTACCTACAATATTTACAGTAGTACGAGCAGCGGATTCGCTCCGTCTCCAAGCAATCAAATTGCAAGAAATCTAACAGGCACGACCTTCTTCAATACCAGCCTTCCAGCGTCATTCACCTACTACTATGTTGTGCAAGCCGCTGACGAAGACGGTACATCGACAGCGATATCCCAACAGGCAACCGCAGCGACTCTTGCTCCTCCAACAACGTTGACGGCAGCGACATCCTCTGCCAACGAGATCGATCTGACATTCCCCGCGAGCACAGCTGCGGCTCCCGTGCAGTATCTGATCTTCCGCAGTACGACCCCAACCTTTACGCCAGCAAGTACCAACGAGATCGGCACCACCAAGTCCAACTTCTTCCAGGATGTCGTAGCTTCAGCTTCGACAACGTACTACTACATCGTCCAGGCCAGCAATCCAGCAGGAATCACTACTGTCGGTGGGCCAGTTGGAGCGACGACGCTGGCTTTGGGTGCGAATACTCCGTTCTGGGATGCGAGCAATATCCCGGCTACACCCGCCGGGGACGTTATGACGTTCAAGATTCTAAACAGGACTAACGGACAATATCCGGACGACCAGGTATTTTGGAGCATCACAGTCGGCGGTGTGACGACAACGAACTCGATTGCGGCGCAGCCCTACTTCCAGATGCCAGCCAACTCTTCCGGCCGGATGGAGTTCTACCTTGGACCCCAAGGTACTAGCAGTCCCTATTCCGACTTTATCGAGTTCACCATCGGGCCTACCTCCTTCAACGGCGACACTACTCGTGTCGATGCGTTCGGCATCAAGCTGGCGTTCCAACTGACTTGTGCCGACGGGACGGATATTGCCGTTGGCGAAAACTCCGCAACTTTTGCAGAAAACCGCGCTACTACCTTTCAGCGTTACATCAACGCTGTTCCTGCCAACTTCCAACAGCTGGCTCAACTTAATGGGCCATACCAGATTATTTCTCCCGGGGGAGGTGGATTCGACACGGGCGGAGCATACGCGGACTACTACACTGCGTATATCGCAGAGATATGGTCGTCCAATGGTCTGACTATTCCTCTTGCGGGGGCGAACGGGGACGGCTTAGGGGCATATCCTGATCTCTCAGCCGCTATCTACCGCCACACGGCGGCTCCTGGGACTTTCAACCCAAACGGCACGCTGATCTCCGAATCAATGTGGGGGAATCCGAGCAATTTTTATCAGACGGCTCCTGCTAGCTACTATGCGCAGTTCTTCCACGCTAACGCCATCAACGGACAACAATATGCCTTTCCGTACGACGACGCGGGCGGATACTCATCGGACGTTGGCTGCTCTAACCCGACGACTCTGCTTGTTGCGGTCGGCTGGTAATAAACGAAAGGGGACAATCAAGCTACCGTTGAGTTGCATGTACTTCTCAGCTCTCAACGGAACTTACGCCGTCGAGTCGTGACCAGGTTCTGTCATCCTAGGGTGCGGTAATCAACGCTCCTATTGCCCGCTTGAGTCCAATAAGGACTCTCAACAAAGAGGTGTCTTGAACGCGCACCCATAAGGGGCTGAACGAATAAATACAACAAGTTAGTTTGTAAGCGGAATTTTTTGGGAGAGTGGGAGCATTACCGAATTCCCTGGAAGAGCTTGAGAAAATTGGTAGGCACGAGGAGACTCGAACTCCTGACCTCTACCGTGTCAAGGTAGCGCTCTAACCAACTGAGCTACGCGCCTGTGCGTCTTTTCAGTCTAAACGGAGATTGACGTTGGGGCAACCGTGGCGGGGTTAGTTTAGGATGGACAGAATCCCGCACGTGCCTTTTCTAAGTCAATTTCGCGCCGTCCCCAATCTGCTTACGCTGATGCGGCTCTTCATTATCCCCTTCCTTTTGATCGAGATTCTGGATGGGCACTATGGTGTCGCGTTCGCACTCTTTATGCTGGCGGGCATCAGCGATGCACTGGATGGGTTGTTAGCTCGATGGCTGAGTCAGAAGACCACGCTAGGGCAGTACCTCGATCCCATCGCCGATAAACTATTATTAAGTTCGCTCTTTGTGGTGTTGACTCATGTCGGCCTGATTCCTCTTTACGTTACGGTTTTGGTATTCAGCCGCGATGTTGGGATTCTGTTGATAGCGACGCTTTTGTTTGTGACAGGGACGCTACGGGATTTCAGGCCCAGTTTATTTGGAAAACTTAACACGTTCGTGCAGATTGTTGCTCTGGTTGCAGTGTTGTGTCAGAAGCTTTTTCTATCACCAGAGTTGGCGACGTTGCGCGACGTTTTGGTGCGGGCAATCGCCATACTGGCACCCCTTTCGGCAGCGCAGTATGCATGGATTGTGCTTCGCAGGATAAGTTCTCAGCCACAACAGACGGTGGTTTAGTCGTCGGAGGGGATTTCGGCGAGGGCGGATTTTTCTTCGATGGCGATGTCGCTGTATTCCGCCGAATCGAAGACTTCTCCGCACTTTTGACACTCAACAAATTCTGCGTCTTCCTCGCGGGCGACGATTTTGACAATGGGATGTTTGCAGGTTGTGGTCATTTGGGGGGAAAAATATGAATGGTATGGATTTTGCGCGTCCTCAGACCCCTTGTCAACCTGGATTTCTGGACTTTTG
>Ga0302226_10003274_pt1 | contig 11112 bp, 19 predicted proteins | sample II_Palsa_E3_3_FD_193524 | JGI IMG/M metagenome (GOLD analysis project Ga0302226, IMG submission 193524) | Peat permafrost microbial communities from Stordalen Mire near Abisko, Sweden - II_Palsa_E3_3 | ecosystem: Environmental > Terrestrial > Soil > Palsa > Peat permafrost | place: Sweden...
CAGCCGATGGTGTGCTCAATTTGGTAGCGGACGCCACACGTGTGCTTGCTGCAATCGTGATCGAGCCAGTTGAGGACCTCGTCGACAAAGCCGTGGCCGCCTTGGTTGTCGACCTGCTTGCAGAGGCGGAGAAACTCGCCGAGTCTGTCATAGAGCCTGTCTCCGTCTTGGTGTCAGTGGCCGACGCTGAATTGGACTCGATCGCGGTGATGGTCGACGTTTCGGTCTTGGAAACGGTGGACGACTCGGTGAGGGAACCAGCAGCGGTCATCGTGATAGGCAGGCCAGTGAAGGACTCGGTGGAAGGCTCGGTGAATGATGCATACACAGAGGTGAACGCGGACAAGGTCGCGGTGCTCGCCTCGGAATTGGACTGGGTGAAGGAAGCACTTGCCATCTCGGTCGGGCTTGCTGTGACAGACTCGGTAAAGGACGCGGTCGAGGTCTCAGTGGGGGAAGCAGTTGAGGTCTCGGTGAAGGACGCAGTTGAGGTCTCGGTGAACGATTCGGTTGCAGACTCGGTAAAGGACACCGTCGAGGACTCGGTGAAGGACGCCGTCGAGGACTGGGTAAAGGAAACCGCCGAGGACTCGATAAGGGACAACGTCGAGGACTGGGTAAAGAAAACCGCCGAGGACTGGATAAAGGACAATGTCGATGACACCGTCGCTGACTCGGTGAACCATTCAATCGATGATACGGTGAACGGTGCAGTTGGGGTTTCAGTGAGTGAAGCACTTGCCGATGCGGTGACGGGCGCGCTTGTTGTCAGCGAAGCAGGCGGGGTGGTTGCAGGGACCGTTGACACAGCACTTGCAGACGAAGATGCTGTCCATGATGCAGACTGTGACACAGACGCCGTGGCCCACGCGGTAATAGTTGCAGATGCCGTGTCCGATGCAGATGCCGTGTCCGATGCAGATGCCGAGATCGTTGCGGTGCCTGACGCGGTAGCCGTCGCTGAAGCAGACCCCGATGCTGTTGCCGAGACCGATGCTGATACCGTAGCTGATGCCGTTGCCGAGTAGGACGCCGATGCAGTCGCTGACGCGGTTCTGCTGAGTGTGGACGATTCCGATAGAGATGCCGTACGAGATGCCGAGTGGGAGTTGGTTGCCGATCTCGTTGCTGAAAACGTGGCAGAGTCGGTTGCACTCTTGGTCGACGACCCCGTCGCGCTCATGGTCAAAGTATGGGTCGCACTGTCGGTGGCACTGATGGTGGCACTGATGGTCATGCTGTTGGTCATGCTGTTGGTGGCACTCTTCGTGGCGCTTTTGGTAGCACTGAAGGTCAGGCTGTAGGTCTCACTGCTGGTCAGGCTGCTGGACGCGCTCTTGGTGGAAGACCTGGTCATGGAAGCAGTCGCACTTGCCGAAAAGGAAACGGTTCCCGATTCTGTGGCGCTGGCCGTGGCCGTGCGCGGAATAAAGAACGAAAACTGGGAGGATGCGGTGGCGGTCGCTGCAGTGACAACAGTCAGACAGACATGAGATCGATTTATCAAAAGGAGTACCAGAGTAAAGCGACACGACCACTTGTCCCGCGCCGACTGTACACGTAAAGCTTTGGATCTGACATATGATCGACGACGCCGAGGCGGACGAAACAACGCAATTACAGCTGTTGACCGTCACGTTTAGTTTCACTGACGGTCCCGCATCAAAGTCGGTTCCGGAAATGTTCAGGACCGTATTGGTCGGACCAGTCTTTAAAAAAGAAATTATCTTCCAATTTGTTCAAAAAAACAGCGTACCGTCGGAGTGAAAGACGTAATTGTCGGGTTGGCGAGGACAGTGTACTTTGCAGTAGAGCTGACAGTGCTGTTGCCCATTGAAACCACGACCGCAAACTTGCCCGTGCCAGGCGACGAACCAGTCGTGCAGTTGATCTTAAAGGAAGGTTTAAGCAGTTCATTTTCGAAAAAAGACACATACCAAGGAAGTCGAATAGGCTGTGACCGTGCAGGCTGCCCCATCGATGGAAACACTTGGGCCACCAGACGACGAAAAACCGGTGCCTGTGATCTGGATCGGAACGCCGCCAGACTTGGGGCCTCCGTTGATGGGCGGATTGTCCGGCCAGACGACGCCGGAAACAGTGGGATTGCTCGCAATCGTGAATACGGGGGACGACAGCGTGCTCGTGGCTCCGTCGATGACGACCGAAAGCGTGCCCGATCCCGCAGTGAGCGCCCTTGAGATCAATTAAATTGTTGGGCAAAAACAAGACAATCAAGGTACAGAGTGACGCAGGTAATTGAGCCGCTCGCGCGCGATTGAACCGCGCACAACTGCTGTTGACCGCCGTTGACAAGGTAAACGGATATTGCAGACCCAGAGTTCAAATTGGTGCCAGTGATGGTCAACGTAACTCCTCCAGCAGCGACGCTAACAATTTCTTTCAGTTTCTAGACGCACCGCCCCCTGCTTACCTCGACGTGGGCGACACAGACGAGATGGCCGGATTGCTGACGTACGCAAACGACGCACCACTGATGGTGCCAAATTGGCTGTAGGAGACCGAGACGCTGGATGAGACAGGAGAAGGTGCAGACGCCGTTGTACAGACGATCGTGCTGGCTGCAAGCAAAAAAGAAATTACTACCGAGACTAAAGCGAGGACGACGTACCAGAGTTGTTGGCCACGGCGGTTGCAAAGCACGACTGGCCCGCGACTTGAACCTTTGTAAACTCAGCTGGAGAAGAGGAGGAACGTAAGATGCAAGAAGTGGCACAAGTTTTACTCTGCAGATTGGAGCCGCTGATGGTCACTGTCGTGCCACCCGCGATGGGCCCCGACGTTGGCACGACGGATGTGATCGTGGGAGCAGGACAGGATGCCTGCGAGGAAACGAGTGAGCCGCCGCACACATAGGATGACCCTGTGGCAAGGCAAGTTGCAGATGTGCACCATGCACACACAGATTGTCCTGAGCAGTCTAGGCATGCTGTAGCTGCAATCACAAATTAAAAGGAAATATGAAAAAAGAACGCGCTGTACCTTTGGAACAATCAACAAGCGTCATCGTTGTGGTCACGAAAACAGTGTTGTTCACAAGCACGTAGAGAGTTGCCTAAACAACCGCAGATTGTTAAACAAGCGAAAATGCGTTGGTTTAGTACCGATGTCGAGAGGCCAAGTCCATAGGTGTTCGCGCCAAGCGCAAACACGCACTGCAAAAGTGTGGATGACTGGATGGTGACCGGGCTAGCAGAAATGTTCACCGATGGCGACGACACCAGGCAAGTGTAGGTTCCCGATGGGTAGGTATTGACGCTCAGAGTCGCCAGGATTGACGCGGTTGTGCCAAAATTCAGGGTGGACGATGAAAGAGATGCTGCGGGGCAGGCGTTAAGCGGCGCGTTGGTCACGTTCTGTTTTGATACTTGGCACAATTTCGTGAAGATTAAGATTAAAATGTACCTGGAAAAACAAAGGCGTCGATGGGCACAGAATCGCCAGGGAGCAAAGGTTCGTTGGTGCACAGAAACCGCAGTAGGGCGACCCGGATGAACACGAGGCACACGTGTTGTTGTACGCCACGCAATCATCCATTGCAACCCTGAAATCAAATAAATTAGCTCGTTTATGAAACTAGAAACATACTTGGCCACGAAGTCCACTTGTTCGTCATAGCCGTCGTATTCGACGATATTGCGCACATATGCATATAACACCTTGTTAATTGAGTTTGCAAGCAGCGCATAGATGTCGCCACTAATGAAAATTTACTCAGTCACATGAAATTTTTATTTGTGTACTTTGAGAATTCGGAATAATCAGCCAGGTCGCCGACGAGTGAAACTTGGAGCGATTTAACGTAAACCAAGTTGAAACCCACGATGTTCAGCATGGCTATTTGGCCTTGGCTGGCGCCCAAAAACAGGACGTTTCGAGGAGCTTTTTGAAGAAGTGAATATAAAGTTTGCAACTTCATTTTACCATCGACAGCAATGGAGCCAATAAAGTCTGTAGATTCGGTGGACCAAGTGTACGTGCCTTGAGTGGACAGGGCAGTTCCCGCAGAGAATTGATTGAGTGCGTAGACGACCACCATTCGATTGTACGAGGGCTGGGTCCCACTCTAACACAAGAAATTCGTTAAATGCCTTGCATCAAACAAAACAGTTTACCGAGAAAGCCATAGTGATGAAGGCGAGCGAGTTGGCGGCCACCATTGTGCTTGTGGCGTTTATCTTTACATTTATCCAAAGTCAAGGGCAGGAATTAACGATGTTCTCAAACCACAAAGAGCGAATTCCCGTCATAGGGAAGGTTGACCGAGCCCTGTTGGATTCCACCAGCCGAGTTTACGAGCACCAAAGGAGCAACAGCGGATCCGAATGGGGGGGTGGGGGTCGACACTATAGCCCAAACCTTGCTTGTGGAGTTGTCGATCGCTTTATTATGGAATAAATTATAGGCGTTCGGCTGAGACACGAACACGTTACCCATGCTCACACACCCGCTTGAAGAGCCTGTAACTGAGCCGAGGGAGACCGCAGTCGAGTTCAGAGTGCCTTGGGCAGAGACCTTTTCAAGTTCAATTTCAGCAATACGAAGACTGACTGAACGTACCGCAGAGGCGTAGAAATAGGTCGTGTAAACTGTGGATGAGCCAGACGTTTGAGCAGTAGCTTGGTTATAGGCACTGGCCCAGACGGTGTTCGACTGTGGACATGTCGAATTTAATTACGTACTTGTGAAAGAAAGAAAACGCACGATATACACGCCGACAAAGTTCGAAAGCGACGTCACACTTGGGTAGTTTACGGGCGAAACAGCTTGCGTTAACACGTTCGCAGTGTGATTGTACGATGTCGTCCATTTGGAGGGCTGGAAGAAGAAGGGACTGCCCTGCGACGTTTGGACGAAAATTTGTGCAGCCGTTGGGCACGGCGAAGTGACTTGTATCGGCAAAGTGCTCGAAGTTGCATTGTCAAGAATGACAGAGAGGGACGGCCCTTGTCCTGTAACGGAGTTGACAAACAAGTCGTTGGTCGAATCCATGCAGAGAGTAGGTGCAGAAATAGCAGGAAATAGAATCTCCACAGTCTGAGCCAACACAGGGTTACCAAGTGCGCCTTGTTGCTTCGTTTTAGCGCCAAGCAATCGGATCGTGCCATACCTGCAGCAAAGCTGCCGACAATGAGAGCGAGGAGAGCGGCGATGGCCAGGGCGATGGCCGGCACGGCCCGCACCTGTGCATGCATTATTCTGTGTCGGAAGATGGTCTGGGTCTGACATTTTGTGTAAAAAATGGAGGCAGTTTTAGTCTATTCGTACTTTAAACAGGGCACATGCTGCCAATGTAAATGAGGCGAGGAAGGAAAAGTGCAGCGTACACAGTCCTTGGGTAAAAACGCAAAAAACACACGAGCCTCGAGGCGGAAGGGCGCGCGCGTGCAATGACGCGACCAACGACGCACATTCACGTTTCGAAACTAGTTTCGCAGAAACAACACAAACACCACACCAGACCCGCGCGCTCTTTGAGCTGAGGAAAAGTGAGAAGGGCAAGCTACTGTACGGCCGGCTGGAGGCAGCCGCCGAAACGGTTACAGACTAATTTAGGAAATGCTTAGTTACGCCCTTTTTAAAAGGTAATTTGGTCTCGCCCCTAAATGGATATATTTCCTATTTAGGTCCATGTATCCCTCCTTTGGTGCTACTTATCTCGTAGAATAGTAGTGATATACCTTAGCGGTTTTTAAACAGCAGGCGAAAGCGAACGCTCACTAGACAGAAGCTGAAGTAGAAGGCGGCATGCCCCGAAAACAATCGAGTACGACGCTGGATAAACACAGGCTGACTGTGTCTATCTTCCGCCAGCAAAACATTGGCTGAAACTGGCCTGATGAGCCACCAGCAACACGTAATTTGTTTTTTCTCGTGGTGGCAAAAACAGCGTCACAACGAGTCAACGACCAATGTCACGTTTGCGCTGGGCCATCTTGGGCGCGGGCGCGGTGGGCTGCCTCTGGGGCACGCACCTGAAGCGCTTTGCGGGAGTGACGCCGACGCTGCTGCTGCGCCGCAAGGGCGTGGACGGGCAGCGCATCGCCACACCGAGCCCGTCGTGGCTGTTCTCGCATGTGGACGTCAAGCTGGAGACGTCGGAGGGCGACAGCTGGTGGTCTTCTTTGCCAGCCCAGTACTGCGACGGCCAGCCCGGGCGCGACCGCTTCGACGTGGTGCTGGTGACGACCAAGAGCTACGAGGCGGAGCAGGCCCTGTCGCTGGCACGGCCGATGATGGCACCGGGCGCGCGCGTGGTACTGCTGACGAACGGGGCGCTGGCCGCACACGAGGCGCTCAAGCGGTCGCACGGCGACGTGTCCTTCCTGCTCGGCTCGACCACGCACGGGTCTCTGCGAATGGCGCCGCTGCACGTGCGCCACACGGGCCGGGGCCAGACGTGGTTTGGTTCGCTGGCATCGTCGTCGTACTTTGAATCGCTGTACCACTTTGAGCACTCGGTCGACCCCCCGGGCGCAGCGCCGGCGCAAGGAAACGGCCATGGTCGTCGTCCACAGGAGCAGCAACAACCGCGCAGCGAGCAGCTGGAGGACGCGGCCGTGTTTGCCAGCCATCTGTACACAACAGACTCTCCAGCCTTGGGCCCGCCCGCTGTCCCGTCCGAGTGGGCCGACGTGCTCGGCGTGCTCGGGGCGTCACAGCTCGGTGCCGAGTGGGATCCGATGATGCAGCGACGGCTATGGATCAAGCTGGCAGTCAACTGTGCCATCAACCCGTCCACGGCGCTCGCCCGCGTTCCCAACGGCACCCTCCAGATCAACGCCGGTCTGGCCGTCATCCACAAGGTGTGCGAGGAGGTCGCCGCAGTCATGACCAGCCTCGGCATGCCCATCACGTCCGCCGATCTCGAGCGCGAGGTCTTCAAGGTAATCCCGCATTTACTATCTATTTATTTGTCTGTTTTATGTGTTTCCTGCAGGTCTCCAAGAACACGTCGAAAAACCACAGCTCGATGCTGCAAGACGTGTCGAATGGGCGTCGCACCGAGGCCAACATGATAACAGGGTACGTGCTATCGCAGGCCGAAAAGCTGGGCGTGCCTGTTCCGACGATCCAGCTGCTGGACTCGCTCATGTCGCTAATCGAGTGGGATCGCGTTCAGCGGCTGTCCTCCCCTGTAGAATAGACGTTCATTCTTTGCGTATATACTGATGAAGCAACTGTACACATTGACTAATTGTTAATGCGATCGGTGACCGGCACCTGATTGACCTATACACGTTTTTGACCTTTAGCTGAACCCTCTGAAATTTCACCCATTCAAAAAAAAATAAAAAAATATAATGTCAGAGGGACTTTCGCCGCGGGTCCACGAGCATGTCGGTCAGCGAGGACGGGGTTGACGCGGCAACGTAGGAGCAGTCGTTCTTGGCGACAATGTCCTGCATGGTCTGGACGTGCTGTGTGAGGTGCTCGGCCAGGGAGAAGAGGTCGGGGAACACGCGGCTGCAGCCCACCATCGAGCACGCAAACACGGTCATGGGCTCGTGCTCTTCCGAGTTTGCTTGGTCGGCGAGCTGTTAATTTATTGTTTTAGAGGGTGCGTTTTTTTATATTAGATAAAAAAAAAAAAGTACCTTGACGGGGTTGAGAACGGTCGGGACAGAGAGATGCTTGCGGGCGCGCTGTGATTTGTCGTAGGGTTGGCCGGCCTGGGTATATTTATTCAGTAGTTTATTCAGTACAGCAGCAGCAGCAGCAGCAGCAATCGTACCTTGGCCGCCTTGCTCTGTGGTGATTGTCCTCGCAGGCCGTCCTTGTGGTCGCTGAGCGTGCGGTTGCGGAACTGATGGAGGCCCGAGTGCGACTTGGCCAGGGGCGATGCGAGGGTGGACGGGCTGGCGTCGCCCGAGGCCGACGTGGGCGAGGACGCGGTGCTGTTCCACGACGGGCTGCGAATCACCGAGCCGGAGGGCGTGGGCGAGAATGACGTGGAGAGGACCAGCTGCTGATGCTGATGGTGCCGGCGCTGGCCGTGGCCGCCCGACGTCAGCCTGCTAAAGGCGTCGACCATCATGTCCTCGCTCGAGTCGGCCGACGGCTGAGTTGCCTGCTGCTGCTGCGGGACGGGCAGGGACTTGGACGAGCGCACAAACGGGGGCGGGATAGGCGGGGGTACCCTCACCTGTGTCTGCGCTGCTGTCACAGAGATAGGGCTCGCCTGTCCTGGGGCCTGTGCTGCTGCTGCTCCTGCTGCTCCTGCGCCTGGTATCGTAGACGACGGAGCCCTCCCCGGCATCAGCACACTCGGCAGGCGCGCGCCCCCGGCCCAGCTGATGTTTGTTTTGGCTGGCTGCACTTGCGGATTTGACATGACAACTCCTGCGGTTTATTTTTGGTGGGGGGTTCAGTCTGGTGAAACGCGCACAAGCCAAAAGGGACCGAGGGGGGAGGGGGAGAGGAGGGGAGAAGGCGCACTCGGCGCAAAACAACAAACAAAATACTAGTAAGCGTGCACGCGCAAAGCGTGCCCGTCGCGCGGAAGTTCAAAGTTGGCCATTCGCGTGCACGCACATCTCGCTGATCGCGTGCAAAAAACCGAAAACGTGTGACAAAAAACTTGAAACCCCCGAACTAACCCCCAGACTCTAGCTAGCTCAATCGGAGCGGCCCTTTCTCTTCTTCTTGGGGTGCTGCTCACGCTGCTGCTGCTCCGCCGCTCGGTCGCCTTGTGCTGGTTCTGCGTTGGCGTCGTCTGCTTGCTTCCCGTCGTTTTCCTCGTGGTAGTCGTCCTCCGAGTCGTCCTCCGAGTCGTCCTCGTCCTCAGAGTCGTCTGCGTGGACCGCGGTGTTGTGCTTGGGGGTGCCGAGGTGCTGCCGGATCTCTTCGTGGCTGAACGGCACGGCAACGGGCTGCTTTGGCGGACGAGGCGGCTGCGGCTCAGTCGGGCGACGCGGCGGATGGTCCAGCTCTTGCTGTCGTCGCTCGAGGTGCAGCTGCTCCTGTCGTTCGCGCTGACGCTGGAGCACGCGCTGGTTGTAGTGCGCACCCGGGGCCATGGTCTGAACGGTCGCGTTGTCGGTGGCCCAGTGCGCGGGCTCCACGGCGTCGATCTGGATGTCGTTCTCGCCCGTGATCGGGTCGACGCGGATGATGTTCCTCCTGTTGCTGGACGGCAGCGGCTGGACAAAGCCCACAAAGGGGAGCGAGTTGGGCGGCAAGACTGGCTGCTCGGGCGGCGTGTACTCGCTTCGAAAGTCCTCGGGTGTGAGCACGGGCAGGTGGTTGTAGATGCGGATGTGCGTGTTGAGGTGGCTCAGCGTGCCGTACGACTTTTTGCAGCCGGGGTGGCGGCAGGCGTACTTGCGCTCGATCGCATCGGCTGGACGGCGGTACCGCTTGCCCTTGAGAGAGAAAAGCCACAGAGTTTAGTACAAGGGAAATAATAAGCAACAACGCACGCTTGCTCTTACCTTTACAAGTGAAAAGTGTTGGACGGTGAAGCCCGGGTACTGGACGGTGCTGGTCTCGGTCGTGGACGTCGGCTCGCGATCAGAGGGCGAGTTCGCGACCGCAGGGGCCGCCGTGGCCACGGCTGCGACGGGGGAGGACGAGGACGAGGACGAGGACGCCGGCGTGGGGCTGTTGGTGATCTGTGGCGGTGGCTGCGTCGGCGACGTGAACGTCATGATCGAGCCTGAGGGCGATGACAAGTCGGACAAGGCGGCAGCACCCATCTCCGGCGCCAGGCCGCGATCGGCACGATCCTTATGTCTCCTGTATTGCCTCTTTGGCGGCGGCTGCGGCGGCCGCGGCGACTGCTCGTTTGGTGGCGTCGGTGGACGCAGGGTGATCGAAGAGTGTTGCTGCGGCTGCGGCGGCTGTGGCTGAGGTGGCTGGGGCAAACCTGTCGCTGTAGGCACGGGCATGATACCGGCGGGTGCAGCCAGTTCATCTCGCGCCAGCTGGTTCAGCGGGGTGATCGAGGGCTCGAGTCGGTTGAGGAGGCTGGCGATCGAAAAGCCGCCGCTGCGACGGGCGTCGTCGGGCTCGGGTTCGGGATCTCGTGTCGGCTTATAGACGACCACCTTGGGTGGCGAGCGAGGGCTGGCAGCGTTGCGGCGATTGGTCTGTTTCGCATTTTCATCTTTTTCTGAAAACAAAATAAAAAATTAAAAAACAAAACCAATTGGTCCTACGCACCTTGATGGACGTCTTGATTCAGCTCTGGCCCGTCTCCTTCTGCTCCTGCTGCCGCCGCCGAGGAGGCAACCGTGGAGCCCCACTCGCAGATCTCAGCATGTCGCTCTTGCAGGGAATTAAGATGCCGATCAAAGTCGGAGTCTCTTGCGGCGTTCGCGCCAGCGGTTGGCTCGGTGTTCTGCCACGCCGGCCCGGCCCGGCCGGGACTGTTCCGATGATCCCTGACAGGAGGAGCGCCGCGATGGTACGTCTCGACGTGGACGAGCATGTCGAGGAGGTTGTGGAACTGCTCGCAGCAATCGCCCCAGTTGCAGCAGACAAGCACTTGGTGTTGTGCTGTGAAACGTGGCGGCTGTGGTGTGCATTCGAATGAGAAATAGTGGCACACAGGTCGAAACGTGCCTCTTGGTACATGTAGTTCTGCGGTTGCGGTGGAGGCTGCGCAAACTGCGGTGGCGGGTACGGGTACACTTGCTGCTGCACTTGCTGCTGCACTTGCTGCGGGGGTGCTTGTGTGGCAAACAGCATTTGCAGACTACTCATGTTTTGGAAGGGCGGGAAGACAGCGTCCTGTGGCGGCGGTTGCAGATATGGCGGATACTGCACGGGGAACGGCTGCGGTACCGGGAACGGTTGTGGCTGCACGGGAAACGGCTGCGGCTGCATGGGGAACGGCTGGTCCTGTGGCGGTGGCTGTCCGTAAAGGGGAAAGGGCTGCTGGTAAGGATATGACATGCTAGCAGCCTAGCACGAGAAAAAAACAAGTCAGTGAAAAGCGAAACATGCATGAAACGCCTGTGAAACGCCTGTGAAACGCCTGTGAAACGCCGTCATCGAAGTCGTTGTTCCATCTCAAGGCTTCATGCAGGCGGCGGAGAGGATAGAAAGGACTCGGGGAAAAAAAAGGAGGAGGCAGCACGAAGATAA
>Ga0302226_10003275_pt1 | contig 11111 bp, 16 predicted proteins | sample II_Palsa_E3_3_FD_193524 | JGI IMG/M metagenome (GOLD analysis project Ga0302226, IMG submission 193524) | Peat permafrost microbial communities from Stordalen Mire near Abisko, Sweden - II_Palsa_E3_3 | ecosystem: Environmental > Terrestrial > Soil > Palsa > Peat permafrost | place: Sweden...
ATCACGTCGAACGGCGTACCTGGCAGCACCTCGAACTCGGCCACGACCGCCGCCAGGTCCAGGTCCCTGACCGAATGCTTGTGTGAAAACTGCAATGCCCGTCTGCCGTCAGTCCAGCCTCAAGGCTGCAACGGCGTACCTGGTAGCTCAGCATCGCAACGACCAGCAGCGCGCCCAGCACCAGCAGGTACACCAGGTGCAGCCTCTGGACACGCACGGACGCAGCCGCGGTCGAGCCGAGCTGTTCCGCTGGCCTGGCCAGCCTCGGTTGCCCTTGCTGCTGCTGCTGCTGCTGCTGCTGCTGTTGCTGCCCTTGCCCTGGCTGCTGTTGCCCGGCCTGTGCAGGCGGCGGAGGCATGACCCTTGCGACACGAAACTGATTGGGTCGACGTCACGAAACCCACTGGACCAACCAGGACGCACCATTTGAAAAAAAAAAAAAAAAGCAGCATGAGCAACCCTTTCGGGACGGACGAGGGCGACCTCTACACCAACCCGTTTGCGTCGTCGGGCAGCGTCAGCGGCGGCGGCGGCGGCGGTGGTGGTGGTGGCGGTGCCAATCCCTTTGTAAAGAGAAATACGGTCGTTTTTTCCCCCCTGATCAATCCCTGTTTTTTGCACAGGCATCACACGACGACGACGATAGCGGCCTGGCCAACTACACGTACAAGACGCCCTCGCCGCCGCCGCCGCCCGCGCCCGCGCAAGCCGAGCCCACGACGTTCTGGAAGGCGTCGTCGCCGCCTGCGCAGGAGCAGACGACGCTGTGGAAGGCGTCGTCCCCCGTGGTGCACGCCGCGCCCAACGCGCAGACCGAGGCCGAGATCATGGCCATTGCCAAGCAGAAGCAGGAGCTGATGCTGCGCGAGGAGGCGCAGGAGCAGCAGCGGCAGGCGCTGGCGGCGTCGCAGGCGCAGAACGCGCCGCAGCCGCCGGCCACGTACGACCCCAACGCGCCCAAGGTCAAGAACTTCCCGTTCTTCTACCCGATCACGTACCACTCGATCAAGGACGACATCCCGCCCGAGAGCCGCCGGACTGTGCTCACGCTGTACTACAGCTGGATGTTCACCATTGTGTGCTACGTGGTCAACATGGCAGCGTGCCTGTGCATCCTCATCGCCGGCTCGAGCGGCGGCGCGGCCGACTTTGGCTACAGCATCATGTACGTCGTCCTGCTCACGCCCGTGTCCTTCTTCAGCCACTACAAGCCCGTGTACAACGCGTTCAGGAGCAACTCGTCCTTCTGGTTCAACCTGTTCTTCTTCTTTGGCTTTTGGCACGTCGCGTGGATGATCTACGTCATTGTCGGCATGTCGGGCAGCGGCAGCGCGGGCTTCATCAACTGCATCGCCCTGTTTGCCTACGACAACGGATCCCACCACGCAGAGGCCTTTGTCGTCCTCGTCGCCCTCCTCCTGTGGATCATCAACGCGGCCACCTTTGTCCTCCTCTACTATCGTGTGCGCACGCACTACTCAAAGGGGGGCCTCTCGATCGAGCAGGCCCGCAACGAGGCCATCACCAGCGCCGCGTCAAACCCACAGGTCCAGCAGGCGGCCGTCGGCGCGGCCAGCCAGGCGGCAACGTCCTATGCCTCGTCGCAATGGACCGCCGCGCAACACGGCCAGGGAGGACAGTACGGCCGCCAGGTGGATGAAGTTTGAGTGCGAGTCTCTCTATCGACGATTATAATAAGAATCCCGCTCTATTTGTCTTTTGACTTGAGTTTTAAAAAAATGACCGGGATGAAAAATACATAGTGTTGTTGTTATAAAGGATTTCTTCTTTTCTTTTCCTCGTTTAAAGAAAAAAAATAAGGAAAAGGGAGGGGGCCACATTGCTGGGAAGAAAAAAAAAATCATATGAATTTTTATATACGACTTCTTCTGGGCTCGCATTCATCATGCGAGGGTGGCCAACGGGGATGAAATGAACGAACCGACGACGGCGTAGATAATGGCGGCAAAGATAGCAACGGCGGCAACAGCGCCTGCGATCATGGCGGCCTTGATATACTTCATCAGCTTCATCTGCTTGGCCACCTATTGTTCATGGTTTTTGTCAGACAAGCTAAAAAAAAAAAATAAGAAAAAATTACCTTGTCAGGAGAATCACGCTTCATGAACTTCCACGTCCCGCGCCAATAGTTCTCGAGGTACGAATCCCAGTTGATCGAGGCCATGTCAAAGTAAAACTCTTTGGCATCGGCGGGCGAGAGGTCCTCGATGAGGTATGTGCCGTTGTTGAACTCCCACCACCAGCTGTGGCTTGTGAAGAACTCGTAGGCGTTGATGGACGCGTGTAACCGCTTGTTGAGCCTGCAAGCGCAAGAGAATTAGTTAAAAAAAAGCAGAGAGAGAGAAACACGACATACTTCATCAGGGCGGGCTTTTGACCAGAGAGGGTGAGGGCGAGATCGATGCTTGCCGCGGGGAGGATGTGGAAGATAAAGTCCCAGAAGTGGAGCCAGTACGGGTTCATGACGAACGAAAAGGACGCCTTGAACATGGGTGCGCGCTCTTCGTGGGGCACGGGAATCCTCTCGAGGAGCTGGAAGCACTTTTCAAACTGGGTTCCCCACGAGAGGGGGTTGCCGGCGCCCGAGGTGCAGTGGTACACGCGCGGGGGCTCGTCGACCTTGCGGAGGGGGCTGGTGCCGACGTCCCACGCGATCGCAATGATCATGTTGGCGCAGAAATCAACGGGGACGATGTCAGAGATGGCCCACATGTCTCCCTGTGTTAAAAATTAATTAGCACGGCCCTCCCCTTATCTGCAAGTGGTAGCACCTTCATCACACGGAGCATGCCGTGGGCAGCGGCAATGTACATGCCACCGGGACCGTTGAGGTTGTCCTGCCACCCAGGGATGGTGCCCGCGTACGAGGCACCGATGATCGACGGGCGCATGATCGCGACAGGGAGGCCCTGGCCGTCCTGGCGGACAATTTCCTCGGCGAGACTCTTGGTGAATGTGTATGTGTTGGGGCGCTTGCCGATGAGCTGTTGCACAGTGATTGAGTACGAGGGCAAAAACAAATAAATAAAAAAAGGGAAATACCTTTGGCGTAATGGCAACGGCAATCTCGTCGTCCATGGAGAAGACGGCCGTCATGAGCGCCTTGGGGTCGACCGTGGTCGGGTAAATCTTCTCGCGGATGCAGAGCTTGTCGCAGTTGGAGAAGGCGGTCGACACGTGGACAAAGGCCGCGAGCGACTTGAACGTGCGCGCAAAGGCGAGGAGCTGCTGCACCGAGAGCACGTTGAGCTGCAGGGCCATCTTGAGCTTTTCGTTAAAGTTGACGGTGGCTAACAAACATGTTAGGGAATAATTGTTATAGAAAGGCAAGATACCAGCGCAGTGGAGGACGATGGAGACCTCCTGGCGGATTTGCTCCATGTCGGACGAGGCGAGACCGAGGCCGGGGAGGGCGAGGTCACCGGGGACGACGACGAGCTTCTCGACGATGCTGGCCTTGGTCTTGAGGAGGGGCTCAAACAACTGTGGAACGATACGTTAGCCTAGTGGTTAAGGGCATCGAAGGGAGAACGGTACGTCGCAGCCGATAATCTCCTTGACACGGTCGCCGGGCAGGACGCCCTTCTTGGGACGGACGATGAGGTAGATCTTGTTGATATCCTGGCACGAGCGCAGGAGCTTTTCGAGCAGCGCCTGCGTTCACGCAAAGCAAAGCAAAAGCACAACGAGGGAGGATTAAGAAAAGAGCTTCAACGTGCACGGCCTTATTTTTTTCCCCTTTCTTACCTTGCCGACAAAGCCGGTCGAGCCCGTGACGAGGACCGAGCGACCGGCAAAGAACTGTTGCACCGAAGGGCGCGGAGCTTGTTGTGTTGTCGTCGTGTCGGCCATATCACTTGTTGGACAGTTCGTTGACGACGAAGTGGTTTTCGTTGGTTTCTATAACGAAAGCGCAAAAAAAAAGCAGAATAGTTCAGTGCCAGGCGTACGCAAACGGCAACAAGCAGCACGGACAGAGCCAGGGGACGCGACACAGCGAGAAAAAAAGGGGGGCAGGAGATGATTACGTGCAAAAGCACAAAGAAGACGAGAAAAAGTCTCCATAAAAGACGGCATGTGAAGCAGAGACGACCGCGATAAAATAAAAAAAAATGCGCTCATGCAAAGGGTAGCAATTGTTCCTTAGATTTAGTGGCGTCCTGAAGGTCGTCGTGCGCACTGCGCTTCTGTGTGGAGGTGGGCCCGGGAAAAGAGACAAACGCTTGTCCTCGTGGTCATTACCCCAAAAAAAAAAAAAATAAATAAAACCGGCCTCCCCCCCGTCACCAGCACCCACGCCCAGCTCACCACGAGACCCGAGCGTCACACACAACCACAATAGCAGGGGGAGGGGCGGGGGGGGAGGGGAGAGAGAAAAAGGACGGAAGCAAAGTGGAACTCAGTCCGTGGAAGCGCATGTGAAAAGTGCCGGGCCTCATGACCTTGTTTTTTGCCAGGTCACCTGTGCAAAAGCCTCGCATTTTCATTGGTGGGTTTCGCAGGGTGTTTTTTTCTGCGACGAGCAGGGTGGCCACGAGTACGCAGACGCGCAGACGTGGTGTCGCACGATAGACACCAGAGATTGGTCGCACCTTACCGAAATCAATAAATGCGACGCCGTATTTGCTAAACTTGCGCTCCAGCTTGTATATGAGGTCGTCGACCTTTATGAGGTCCTTGAGGTGGTCGACCTTTTGGGGTCCTCCAAGTGGTCGACCTTTTTGAGTCCTCGAGGTTGATGCCCAGAGCGCGGCCGTCCATCTCCATCGCGTCAGAGCAGTCGTCGTCGTCCTGGGTAGTCGTCGTCCTCATCTGAGCAGTCCCATTTCTTTTTTTTTTCCTTCTTTTTTTTTTTCCTTCTTTCTTTCCTTTGATCATCGAATGGCGCGAGTGGCCCTGGCCATCGCATCTGTATTGTCGTCTAAAATGCATTTACAACGTATTTCAAATGGATTGAAAACAAAACAAAAAAATGACTATGCCTTCTTACGCCGGGACCGTGCCCTGCTTCTCCATGATCGCACGCTTCCAGAGCGGCAGCTTGTTGAGCTCGGCGGCCTTCTTCTCCGCCTCCTGCAATGTTAAATAGTAGCCAGTGAGACAATAATTTTTGTTTTTATTTATCGATTACCAAACGGGCCTTGTCCTCGGCCTCCTTGCGCTTGCGATCCAGCAGGGCCGCCTTCCAGTCGCCCGACTGACCTCCAGCCGCCGCAGCCGCCGGGGCAGAGGCAGGGGCAGGTGCAGCAGTAGCAGCAGCGGCAGCCCCCTTTCCTGCCGGCGATGACTTGGCCGAGGATGGCGCGGGTCCCACCGAGTTGGACCGTGCCTTGCTGTCTGCAAACGGCGAGGCAGCGGGCGGGGACGATGCGACAGGGGCAGCCGGTGGCGGCACAGACGACGCACGTGGGATCGACTGTGGTTGCTGTTGCGGTGCTGGTGGCGGCTGGCCGTAGTTTGTCGCCGGTGGGGGAGGAGGGGGTGCATAGCCGCCCATCTGTTGCGGCACAGGCACGGGCACAGGCGCATAGATTTCCGTGCCGGGTCCTGGTGGTCCTCCGTATCCGCCGCTAAAGCCCTGCTGACCTGGCATCGGCGCCTGTTTCTGCTGCATGAACGACTGCATGTACTGCTCCTGAGCCAGCTGTGCGGCCTGGATGGACGCTGCCTCTGCGGCGCGCAGCTTGTCGACCTCTGCCTGCTTTGCCGCCTCGATCTCTGCGTTCTTCTTCTCGATCTGCTGACGCTTCCACGGAGGCAGCGCGGCCAGACGTGCGTCCTCGGCGGCCTTCTTGCGCTGCTCCGCCTCCAGCGCCGTCTTCTCCCGATTGGCCCACTTCTCATAGTCCTTGTGCAGCTGCACGATCCGCTTGAGCTCCTTCTCCTCGGTCCAAGTTGGGGCTGGGCTGCCGCGCAGACGCGCCTCCGCATCGGCACGCGACATGGTTCCTGGGGGGATCACCGGCGGGGCTTCCTCTGCCGCTGCTACCGCTGCCGATGGGGCCGGCGACGAGGGCGAGGGCGAGGGCGAGGGAGAGGAAGGCGATGACGCCGCGAATGGGCTGTCGGCATAGAACACCGACTCGGTGCGACCACTGACGCGTGCATCGCTGGTCAGCCGAGAGGCGCCCGTGGACAGCTGATCCAGCAGGCCGCTCTTCATGACGGTGCCGCCGATCGTGGCCACACGGGGCTGGGGCTCGTCGGCCGCCACTGGCGTGACCAGCACAGACGAGCGACGGGGGCTGCTGGGCGTGCTGGGCCGGCTCAGCTGCTGCGTGGCAACCGACGCGAACGACTGGGGCGCGCTCGACGCGGCCGCTCGCTCGGCGTTGCGTTTGCGCATCAGCTCCTGCTTCCACGGCGGCAGGCTGCTGATCTCGTCCTCGGCACGCCTGCTGACCTGTGCCTGCTGCAGCATCAGCACCTGGTACGCCTCCCACTTCTTGTGTAGCTCGATCAGCTTGTGCAGCTCCTTCTCCTCCATCCACGTGGGGCTCTGCGTCAGCTTGATCTCGGCCTGCTGGCGTGACATCGCGCCGGGGGGCAGCGGCGGCGGGGGCTCGAGCAGGGACGGCGCAGGAGGGGCCGGGGCAGCAGCAACAGCCGCATGACCAAGGTCACGGTCCATTGCGGCTGCCTTTGACACGACGCGCAGCCCGCCACCCGACTTGTCCAGTGCGGCTGCCGGTGGCGGCGGAGGGGCAGCCAGTGCGCCACTGCCGTCGGATGCGTACACGGGAGGGTTCTCGGCACCGACGGGCACGTTCATCTTGATGTCAAACAGGTTGGCCTTGGCTTGAAGGGCCTCACGCTGACGGCGATGGTAGTCCTCCTCGGCGGCGGCCTTCTCCGCGGCGATCCGGGCTTGCTCGGCAGCGATCCGCTCTTGCTCCTCACGCTTCTTGCGCTCCTCCTCCTCGCGCTTCTTGCGTTCTTCCTCCTCCTTTTTGCGGCGTTCCTCCTCCTCCTTCTTCTTCTTCTCGATCTCGATCTTGAGCAGGGCCAGACGCTGCGCCTGGATCTGGGCGAGGCGCGTCTCGAGGATGGCAGCGGGCTTGTCGCGGATAAAGACCTTGGTCTTGCCCACCTGGTAGTCGGCCAGCGGCATTTGGATCTAGTCCGGGGGGTGGGGGAGGGGGAGGGAGGGGGGGATCAAAATAAAATAATTACTTATTCTTCCCTACCGCTTTCATGAGATCGGCCGTGGCTGCCTTCTTGGTCGTGGCCGTTTGGATCGGCTTGCGGTCTGCCGGGGGGAGCATGAGGATGAAGCGATTGAGAAAATCCTACGGAAAGCCGATTAGTTTTTGCTTCGCTTGGAGCATTGTACGTCAAAGGTGTAGCGGACGGGGTAGCCCTCGCGACGGATGCGGACCGTCTCGAGCATTCCGGAATAACGCAGCTGCTTGAGAACAAAGTCTTCGACAAAGGAGTTGGGCACCTGCTGCTGGTTGGGCTTGACGCATCGGATAAAGTACGGCTGTGTCTTGCGCAGCTGTGTCATGAGCTCCTCCAGCGACAGCTTGAACTCGTTGGACACGGTCGACACCTTGCGTTTCATCGTCTCTGCGGCCTCTTCCGCGGCTGCCTTGCCGCTAAACAGCTCCTGGATGATGCGCACGTTGGAGCTGACGGCGGCCTGCAGCAGATCCGACGGGATCGTGTCGCGGTTCTTCTCGAGGAACACGGACGCGTCGTAGATGACCAGGCCGGCGTAGTGCTTGACGCCGAACGAGTGCTTGTTGGGCACGCGATCGGCCTCGTAGTTGGCGTGGCCCTTGAAGTTTTGGCTTTGTCTACGAATATTTATTTTCCTATTTATTAGAAACAACAATTTACGACTTTTTAGTATACCGCTGCAGCAGACTCTCGGTGGTTGCCTTGGGAAAGTAGCTCTGCTCGTCCAGGATGCCCAGAAGGCCTGCCGTCTTCTCCGTGATCATGTCGAGACAGGCCTTGTTGTCGACAAAGGTAATCTCGTTCAGCTTGAGGCCCTCGTGCTTGTACTCCATCTGCTCCAGCTTGAAGATAAACTCGTTGAAAAAGTCCTGGAGCTGCTCGTTGGCGAGGTTGATGCAGAGCTGCTCAAAGCTGTTGTGCTGCAGAAACAACGCAATAAGTCACAAAGGAAAGTAGCAGCAGAGGGTTTTTACGTCAAAGTTCTCAAAGCCAAAGATGTCGAGGATGCCGATAAAGTGGTCGCACTTGGGGATGCAGATGGACTGGTTGATGTTGCGCACAATGTAGTTGAACAGGAGGCCGTACACAGCCTTGGCGAGGGCGTCGCGCGAGTCACGCGCCTTTTCGCGGTTGAGCGGCGAGGTGATGTACTCTTTGCGGATAAAGGCCGTTCGCGTCACCAGCGGCTTCTCCAGCGCACCGGCCTCGATGCCGAGCACCTTGGCCGCGGCGACGAGCGCAGGACGCGTGGCCTCCGAGATCCCCTTGACGTTCTCGCCCGATGCGTCCATGTCAAACTCGACGTTGCCCAGGTGCAGCACGCCGGCCACGACCTGGAAGATGGCCGTGACCTGGTCCGGGCGGAACATCGTCATGGACGCCTTGAGCTCGGCAAACATGGCCCCGTCGTCGACGCCGTCGATCGACGTGCACCCAGTCTGGTTGAGGTAGTGGAAGTGCTTGGGATCGGTCGAGTGGAGGACGTATTGGTCTTGGTGTTGTACTTGAATTTACATTGTAGTTTTATTTCTGTTACCCCGTTCAGAGCCACCGATGCCGGCCACCAGCTGGTAGAACACGTGGTAGTTGCGCTCGCGCTTGGACTGCTGGACCACGCGAGACTTTTCGAGCAGGTACTCGCGAACACGAGCGCCCACGAGCACATTGTCCTGGCTGAACTGGAGCTCTGTGAACTTGCCCTACAAAACATGGAATCAGGGCTCCTTTCAGCTTGAAAGATCGTCGTACAAAGCGACTCGAGTTGTTGTTGTAGACCGTCTTGGCGTTACCAAAGGCCTCGAGGACGACGTTGACGTTGAGGATGTTGTGCTGCACGGTCGAGTCGGTGGACGTGTCGACGCTGGCCATGTAGCGGCAGATCAGCTTCATGCTCTCGGTCTTGCCCGCGCCCGACTCGCCGCTGATGATGAACGCCTGGTTGAGGTTGGACGCGACCAGCGCGGCGTACGCCTTCTCCGCAAGGGCGTAGATGTGTGGTGATACTATGCAGACACCGTTGTACGTATGCATTTTGTCTAGGGAGCGACGTACCTTGAGAGAGGGCCTTGCGCTGGAAGGCCGTGGGGTAGTCGTACAGCCCGGGGATCTTCTTGAACGAGTTGACAGCCACGAGGATGGCACCGATGTATGTCTAAGCACCAAACAAAAACAAGGGGCAACGTCATATAAGACGGCCGCATTGGACACGTACGTAGATGATGTCCCTGTCGTAGCGGATCTCCAGGTTCTTCATGACCGTCTGCTCGTCCAGCATGTCAATGTTGATCATGTCGTTCACGCCCTCGGCCAGGTTGACCATCGTGGCCTGCTTGGCGTCGAGGCCCGACACGGGCGTGTACAGCGACGGGTCAATGTCTACCGGTGGGGGGGGAGTCAAAATGGTCTTAGTGCATGCAACGTGTGTGCGTGTGTGGCCAGGCGGTACCGTCCAGCTTGAGGCCGGAGGCGTCGATGCCCGCGCTCTTGAGGATGGCGTCCATGGCCCGTGCTGCTTTTTTTTCCGGTGAAACGCATCAGAAACAAGGGGAGGGGAGGGGATTGACTAAAGAACACCAACAGCACAACGGCCCGCTGCACAGACACACACCCTCTCGTCACAGGCAGGCGGCAACGCAGGGCCACACAAGACGAGGCGCGTGTGATTCTTCACATGCCGATTTCAAAAGAAAAACAGCCGAAGCCGGTCGAAATCAACCGCCGGTTCCAAACCACGGCCACGACACACGCCCCGTCGCCGCTCTCAAGCGAGTTTGGCGCCAACAGACCCCACCACCATGTTTACAAAAGCGAGCGGCGTTTTCTTCCACGGCACCGCGAAACTTGGGGGGAAAAAACACGCATGTTTCTAAAAAAAGACGCTGTTGTCACAGCAACTGATGATCGCACCAATCATGTCTGTCCGCGTACTGCACGACGACTGGCAAGCTTCTGAAACAAATTATTATCAATTACACGCTTGGTCTATCAAGCAGAGGAGGCAGCCGCAGTGCTGAGTTGGATCGCGTCCGTCTTTTTGGGCTCGTACGTGATCCGTCCCTTGGCGTGGAGACGCAGCAGTCCGCCGTTGACCGTCTCCTTGTCGTACTTGAACATCTCGCACACCTCGGCAAACGTGACCACGGCCGCCACCTCCTTGAACACCTTGTCACGGGCCATCGCGTCCAGCATCCGCTCCATCACCTGGTACGCGTCGGGCACGACCGAGCTGCCCGCGGGCAGCCCAGCCAGGTACTCTTGCAGCGCGCTGAAGCCGCGTTTGAGCACGACGTAGGGGATGTCTGCCAGTGAGCCAGCAATCGGTAGGGCCTCATCGGATGCATCCACCCTAATTAATGTATTCAAAAATTATACAATTATCAAAAATAAAAATAAATAAATAAACGTACGAGACGTCCTTCAGGACGAGTTTCTGCTTTGTGCGCATCGACTGCACCTGTGCGACCTGCGTTTCGGCCAGTGCCTTGGCTCCGGCGAGTGCGATCTCGTTGTGGAGCAGGTTGAGCCTGACAAGCGACGAGTTGTTCTTGAGGGCCTCGGCAAAGGCCTTTGCGCCCTCGTCGCCGATGCTGTTGTAGTGCAGGCTCAGGTCTACTAGGGTCGTGTTGGTCTTGAGGGCGTCGGCGATCGCCTTGGCGCTGTCGCTCCCAATCGAGTTGTCTGGAAAAAACATGCAAATTATTTTTCTAGTTTATTTTTGGGGGAAAGGTTCGTACAGCTCAGGTCCAATTTGGTCATGGTCTTGTTGTTTTTGATGGCAACGGCGATCGCGTTGGCGACGTTAAAGTTGATGGCATTCGCTGCAAAATACAAAATAAATAAATAAATATATAAAGTGTATTTATTTTAAAAAAAGAGGGTACATTGGAGGGTGAACGACTTGAGGACTG
>Ga0302226_10003277_pt1 | contig 11110 bp, 8 predicted proteins | sample II_Palsa_E3_3_FD_193524 | JGI IMG/M metagenome (GOLD analysis project Ga0302226, IMG submission 193524) | Peat permafrost microbial communities from Stordalen Mire near Abisko, Sweden - II_Palsa_E3_3 | ecosystem: Environmental > Terrestrial > Soil > Palsa > Peat permafrost | place: Sweden...
CGTCAGCGAAGGCACCACTCGCCAGGCCCTCGGCCGCGAAAAGTTCCTGGAGCGCGTCTGGTGCTGGCGCAAGCAGTACGGCGGCGCCATCCTCGAGCAGATGAAGCGCCTCGGCGCCTCGGTCGACTGGCAGCGCGAATACTTCACCATGGACGCGAATCTCTCCGTCGCCGTCCGCGAAGCCTTCACGCGCCTCTACGAGCAGGGCCTCATCTATCGCGGAGCGTACGTGGTCAACTGGTGCCCCGGCTGCCAGACCGCCGTAAGCGACCTCGAAGTCATCCACGAAGAAGTCCTCGGCTCGCTCTGGGAGATCCGCTACCCCGTCGTCGGCTCCGAAAATGAGTTCCTGACCATCGCGACGACGCGCCCGGAGACGCTGCTCGGCGACGTAGCCGTAGCCATTCATCCCGAGGACGAGCGGTATCTGCACCTGCATGGCAAGAAACTGCTGCTGCCGCTGATGAACCGCGAGATCCCCATCATCCTCGACGACTGGGTCAGCCGCGACTTCGGCACCGGCGCGGTCAAAGTCACCCCCGCGCACGACCCCAACGACTTCGCTCTCGGCCAGCGCCACAATCTGCCCTCCATCAGCGTCATGGATGACACCGCGCACATCAACGAGAATGGCGGACCCTACGCCGGCCTCAGCCGCTTTCAAGCGCGGAAACAAGTGCTGGCGGATTTGGAAGAGCTCGGGCTGCTCGGCAAAATCCACGACCACAAGCTCTCCATCGGCCGCTGCGAACGCTCCAAAGACATCATCGAACCGCGCCTCTCCACGCAGTGGTTCGTCGCCGTCAACAAACAGCCCACAGCCGGCACATGCAGTCATGGCAGCCACACCATGGCGGAGGTCGCCGTCGCCGCCGTCACGGCCAATGCCGAAGGCGAAAAGCCCATCCGCTTCACCCCCTCCATGTATGAGAAGACCTACCTCAACTGGATGGCCAACATTTACGACTGGTGTATCAGCCGCCAGCTGTGGTGGGGACACCGCATCCCCGCCTGGCACTGCGCCGTCTGCCACCAGATCACCGTTCCCAGGCCCGGCGACGCGGCCAATCCGAGCGTGGACCCATCCGCGTGCGCCCACTGCAACAGCAGCGAAATCGCCCAGGAGACCGACGTCCTCGATACCTGGTTTTCGTCGGCACTGCTGCCCGTCTCGGTCTTCGGCTGGCCCTTTCTCGAAAACGAGGGCAAGCCCACAGCCGACTTCGATGCCTTCTTTCCCACCAGCCTGCTCGTCACCGGCTTCGACATCCTCTTCTTCTGGGTCGAGCGCATGATCATGATGTGCAGCTGGTTCGCCCTCGATGTTCCCAAAGCAGACGGCACCAGGCGCGAACTCAAAGATGCCGTGCCCTTCAAAGAGGTCTACATCCACGCCCTGGTGCGCGATGCCAACCGCGAAAAGATGTCCAAGACCAAGGGCAATGTCATCGACCCCATCGAGATCGTCAAGCAATACGGCACCGATGCGGTGCGCTTCACGCTAGCCTCCATGGCCTCACCCGGCACCGACATCGCCTTCAATGTGGCAAGAACCGAAGGCTACCGCGCCTTTGCCAACAAGATCTGGAACGCTGCGCGATTCATCTTCATGAATCTGGATCGCGCGAAAGAAACTGGAATCGTCATCGATTCAAAGCACTTTGGAGTTGCCCCAAAATTGACAAAGGAGTCGCCGCTCGAGGCGCGATGGATCGCCGCAGAGTTATATAAGACCTCTGCAGAGGTTCATTTGTGCTTGGAGGATTACCGATTCGATCAAGCCGCAAGCACGATTTATCAGTTTTTCTGGAACTTCTTTTGTGATTGGTACCTAGAGATTGTAAAACTGCGTCTCGACTTTTCGGAGACGGCAGATCGCGCAGCAACGGAAGCCTCACTAACAACACTCGTTCAGGTTTTCGAGGTCGCGTTGCGCTTACTCTCTCCGTTGATGCCATTCATCACTGAAGAAATATGGCACGCACTTTACGATGGAAACCCGCCGGTTAAGTCGATCGCTTTAACGCAATATCCAGAAAAGTCCAAGGCGAATTGGAATCTCAATGCGACAACTCCGATGCGCCTCATGCAAGAGATGATCATTGGCATTCGAGCCTATCGCAAGGATGCTGGCGTTCCCGAGAAAGAAGAGGTTCCTGTTCTGGTTGTGCCAGGCTCTAAACACGCTAGGAGCTTCAGAGATGATCTTCTTGCTCAAAACAAGCAAGTGATCTTAAAGCTGTCGAAGACCTCCGAGTTGACGGAGGTGGGCGTGGACAATCCGGAACGTACAAAGTTCAATTGGCGCTCAATTGGTTGGGCCGACATCGCTGTTGTCTATGACAAGCAAATCGACGTAGCCGCCGAGCGCGAACGGCTCACCAAGGAAGTCGCGAGACTCGAAAAGGCAATCACCAATTCCGAACGCCAGTTGACGAATCAGGCGTTCTTGGAGAAAGCTCCGCCCAGCGTGGTCGAAGGCCTCAAAAAGCAGGAAGCCGAAAACCGCCAGCTCCTCGAAAAAGCCAAAGCCGCGCTCGATACGCTGCCCCCGGACGCCGCGTGAATGCCCTGCACCTGCGCAAGCTGTCGCGATCACGCCCGCACGCTTGGCCTTGCCCGCTTCCCTGCGTCCAGAAAGACCATCCATCGCGCCTACCGCAGCGCGGCCAAGCTATGTCACCCTGACCGCTTCGCCGGCGACCAATCCAAAATCCACGAGGCTGAAGAGCAATTCAAACGGCTGCAGGCCGCCTATCGCGAACTGACCGGGCACAACCCGGAAGAGACCGAAGCCGAAATTGAAGCCGCTCAGGAAATCGTCGATTCTCCGCGTCCTGATGCAGTACCCGCTCCAGAACCAATACCCTTCATACCCGCGCCGGGATGCTATTCCGTCTCCAACTTCCCGCCCCAGGCGCTGGCCGCCGCCGCGCCCCATCTGGGTCTTTATGCCTATGCGGTGGCCATCGTCGATCTCTCCGGAGACGGCAGCTTCGATCGCTTTTTCCTTTTGGCATCGCATGGAGTTATTGTGAAAGATGCTTCCGGCACCATTTCCATGTTGCGTTACGACGACCTGGGCAAGATGGAAATCCTCGATCGCGAAGACGCCGGAAGGATAGGGTTTTGGGAGAGGATCGCCGGAGAGTTCACAGGCGTAACGCGAAAGCTTTCCCTTGACATCTTCCGCCGGAGCGGCGATCTGTTCTGTTCGCTGACCGGCCAGGTAGACGATGCCGCCAAGGCATCGATCTATCAATACCTCTCACGCAAGAAACGGCAGCACAAAGCATAGGGGTCTGACAGAAATCCGATGGACTGGAAGAATCGACGCATTGACGCACTGCTGGAACAGGCGCTCCTCGAAGACAAGGCCGCCAGCGACACCACCACCAACCTCACCATCGACCCCGACCTGCGCGCCACCGCGACCATCGTCGCCCGCCAGGAAATGGTCGTTGCAGGCCTCGGCTGCGTGCCGCGCTTCTTTGAAATCTTCGCCCATCTGGACAAACGCTCACCGGCGCAGACCCGCTACGAAGTCGTCAGCCACCCCGAGATCTTCGACGGCGTCCGCGTACACGACGGCCAATCGCTTGCCGTCATCCGCCACAATGCCAGGGCGCTCCTGAGCTGCGAGCGCGTCATTCTCAACCTCGTGCAGCACATGAGCGGCATCGCCACGCTGACACGCCAATATGCCGACGCCATCGCCGGGACCAGGGCCCACGTCCTCGACACCCGCAAGACCGTCCCCGGCCTGCGGGCATTGGACAAGTACGCCGTCCTCTGTGGCGGAGGCACCAACCATCGCCTCGATCTCTCCGACAGCATCCTCATCAAGAACAACCACATCGCTCTCGGCGGTGGCGTGCGCAACGTGCTCGCCTCCGCGCTCTCCGGCCGCAAGCCCGGCCAGCGCGTTCAGATCGAGGTGCGCAACACCCAGGAGCTCGAAGACGCTCTCAAATACGGCGCCGAAGCCATCCTGCTCGACAACATGACGCCAGACCAGGTGAAAGCCGCCGTAGCCCGCATCCACCAGCACGTCGTCAATCGAGAGGCTGTCAGGCAGGAGGGAGAAGGCCCAGCCGGCCCCGGCGAAAAGAAGCCCTGGATCCCGATCGAAGCCTCGGGCGGCATCGTCCTCGAAAACATCCGCGCCTACGCTCTCACCGGCGTGGACTTCATCTCCGTCGGCGCACTCACCCACTCCGCCAAAGCCGCCGACATCAGCATGAGAATCAAAGCCGAATCAAAATGAATCCGCATTCGTCCTGGAGAGGATGGAGGTGCATTCCTCCTCTCGAGACCTGCATCTGCTCTTCTGTCTGTCCTTCCCGTCAGGGAATCTGCTTCTTCACCAATCGCATGCCAGACACCGACCAACTCGACGCGCAAGCAATAGACACAGCCCTGGCGAACACTCCCTTCTCCGGCAAGCTCCACCACTTCCGCACCATCGACTCCACCAACACCCACGCACTTGAGCAAGCGCGAATTGGCGCAAAGCACGGCAGCTACTACGTAGCGGACGAACAAACCGCAGGCCGCGGCCGCAGCGATCACACCTGGCATTCGAATGCCGGCCAGGGCCTGTACCTGAGCGTCCTTCTTCGCCCCGATCTCGCGACCGCAGACCTCGTCTGGTTGCCATTGCTGGCGGGCCTCGCCGCCCATCGCGCGATCCAGGAAACCACGGCCCTGACAGCCGACCTGCGCTGGCCCAACGACCTCCTGATCGGAAGCCGCAAGACCGGCGGCATCCTCGTCGAAGCCCAGGCAGATTCCGGCCGCGCCACGGCAGCGGTCATCGGCATCGGCATCAACTTGCACCAACAGCGCTTTCCCGCGGGCCTCGCTACCGAGCCAACATCTCTCGATCTCGAAACCGGCCGCGTCGGCTACGGCAGTGCGAGCCGTCAGCAGCTGCTGATCTCCCTGCTGCAGGCACTTCACGTCGAGTTGGCCTCACTGCATTCCAAACCATTCCTGCAATCGATTCCTTCCCGCATCGCCGCCATCTCCACATGGGTCCAGGGCCGGCGAGTCGAAGTCCATGGCCCGCAGCCCTGCACCGGAATCACCGGCGGCCTCGACCCCCGCGGATTCCTGCGCGTCCGCACTGCCAGCGGCATCGTCACCATCACCACCGGCGGCCTCCGCGACGCCTCGTAGCAGCCCTCACGCAACAGACCGCCGCGCGTCCCACAAATCCTGCCAACTTGCTGACTCGCCAACCCGCTAACCTGCTACCCTGCTACTCGTATGCTTCTCGCACTCGACGTCGGCAACACCAACACCGTCCTCGGCCTCTACAGCCTGGAAACGGCCAAGGCCCCGGCCAGCCTCGTCGCCCACTGGCGCGTCTCCACGCACCGCACCCAGACGGCCGACGAGTACGGCGTCCTCTTCACCAGCCTCTTCAACATGCATGGCCTTTCGACAGCCCAGGTCAAGCACATCATCATCTCGTCCGTCGTTCCGCCCGTCGAAAGCACTCTTCTCCAGGTCTGCGAGAGCTACTTCAAGCTCAAGCCCCTCTTCGTCGAACCAGGCGTCAAAACCGGCATGCCCGTCCTCGTCGACAGCCCCTCGGAGCTAGGCGCGGACCGCCTCGTCAACGCCATCGCCGCGTTTGAAAAATACGGCGGGCCCACTATCATTGTCGACTTCGGCACCGCCACTACCTTCGATGTCGTGTCGGCGAAAGGCGAATACCTCGGCGGCATCATCTCGCCCGGCCTCGGCATCAGCGCGGACGCGCTCTTCTCCCGCGCCGCGCGCCTCGGCCGCGTAGACATCAAGCGCCCGCCCAAGGTGATCGGCACCACCACCGTCACCCACATCCAGAGCGGCTTGTACTACGGCTACATCGGCCTGGTCGACGGCATCCTCGAGCGCATGATCGCCGAGATGGCAGAAGATCCGCGCACCGCCGGCGCCGAACCCAAGATTCTCGCGACCGGCGGCCTCGCCCGGCTCATCGCCGAAGACTCGCGTTACATCTCCACCATCGATGACATGCTCACCCTCGACGGCCTGCGCCTGGTTTTCGCGCGCAATCAAGCCGCCCAGCATGCTCCATCCCGCGCCCGCAGGCACTGAGCAGAGAGAGACGATTCATCCGGATAAAAAGACTTCCCGGCCACGCTTCCGGAATGATTCGCCGGCAGTAATCAATCCGGAACCAGCCCGTCTCCAAAGTACCGGACATCATTCAGAACCCAGCAACCTTGCTGTAACATTCTCGCGATACCCCAAACAGAAACGGAGCATAGGGATCGCCCATGAAGCTGTTAACGAAGTTCAATTTGATTCTGATTGTTGTCTTTGGCGCCGCGGGATTTCTCATCGCACAACTCTCTTACAGCTTCCTCATCGGCAACGCACGCCGCGAGGTCACCGAACAAGCGGAGCTCATGCTGCAAAGCGCCACATCGGTTCGCGACTACACCGCCACCGACGTCGGCCCTCTGCTCGAAAAGAATCCTCGCCACAAGGTCCACTTCCTCGCCGAGACCATCCCCTTTTTCGCCGCTACGACCACCTTCAACAACCTGCGCAAGAGTTATCCCGACTACACCTATAAAGAAGCCACGCTCAACCCAACCAATCTGGAAGATCGCGCCACTGACTTCGAGTCGGACGTCATCCACACCCTGCGCGACCACCCCGGCCAGAATCAAGTAGAAGGCGACCGCCAGACCTCAAGCGGCCCTGCCATCTACATCGCCCGACCCATCCAGGTAAACCCCGAGTGCATGCAGTGCCACAGCGCTCCCTCCGCCGCGCCACCGGCTATGATCACGGTTTATGGCTCCAGCAACGGATTCGGCTGGAAGCCCAATGAAATCGTCGGCGCGCAGATGATCACCGTGCCCTTGTCGGTTCCAGTAGCCATCGCCAACGGCGCCTACCATCGCCTGCTCGCTGTCCTGATCTCGACGCTGATCGCCACCATCCTCGCGCTCGACGCAGGCGTCTATTGGCTCGTAATTCGGCCACTTCGCAAGGTCTCCGAAACCGCAGACCGCGTAAGCCGCGGAGAAAAGGACATCGAACCGCTGAAGGTCGAAGGCAAGGACGAAATCGCGTCGGTAACCGCATCCTTCAACCGCATGCAGTTAAGCCTGGCCAAGGCCCTCAAGATGCTCGAGGAGTGAAGGGAGCCCGCGCTGCTCAATTCTGGCTCAGACCCGGCCCAGACCTGACTCAATGACGGCACGCGGCAAGGAATCGTGCCCTGTCCGCGCTCGCATCGATCTCCTGCGCCACCGCATTGCAGAGGTCGGGCAGCGTCACGCAACGCTTCGCTGCCCGCTTCACCACCAGCTCCGCAATCGGCCCTATATAGAACGCAAGCTCGTGAGCCACGCGGCCCATGGCAGCCGGATCCAACCCGTTCGAAACCGTCACCGGCTCCAACACAGTTTTCGCCTCAACAGCCGGGTGTGGCACAGCGACCGGCTCAGGAGCGGACGCGAATCCAAGATAAGGCGCCAGCGCGTGCCCCAGCACCTGCACATCCGACTTCCAGCGCGCATGGGTCAACTCAACAGAATTCCGATAAGCCAGCTCGCGAATATCTTCCGGCAACTCCTCCGCCTTGGGCATGTGCGCCCCACGCACCAGCACCGGAACCACGGGAATCTCGCGCTTCAACGCCGTCGCAATCTCCAGCCGGACGTAATCGTTCTCGCTGTCCAGTCGCCTTCTGCCGTCGTGGTTATGAGCCCCAAGCCACTCCGCGCCCATCACCGCCAGCAGCACGCTGCAACCGCCTACGTTCTCACGAATGGCCTTGCGAAAATCGATCCCCGGCTGAATCGCATCCACGTCCATGAAGACGGCATGGCTGCCGAAGCGCGCACTCAGGTCGTCCGACAAGCGCCCAGCCTCGCCTGCCGAATCACTTCGCCGGTAACTGATGAAGATCGCGCCCAATGCAGAACTCCCGCAGGTCAGCAGATAAACTAGGGAAAGCCGTTCTCTTGCGCCGGTCTTCTTAGCCGGTTGCAACCGCCCGCTGCAGAGCGACTCTCGCAGGTCTGCGCCTGGGTTGAGGGAACTGGCGGGTTGCCAACAGTTTACGCCAATCTTCTTTGCAGGGAACCAACCACCTCATCGTGCAGAACTACTTCAATTACTTCACCGAGATCGAAGAGCACTTCCAGCGCCGCCGGGGCTCGCTCCTGCTGCTCTCCACACTCGACTGGGCGCTCATCGAAACCTGGCGAGAAGCCGGCATCCCGCTTGAAGTCGTCCTGCGCGGCATCGACCAGGCCTTCGATAAATACCAGGCCCGTCAGCAGAAGAGCCCCACGCGCCGCATTCGCCAGGTCAACGGCCTCGCCTGGTGCGCCCAGGCCGTCATGGAAGCCGCTGAACAGCAGAAGGAAGCCAGCATCGGCGTCGCGACATCCTCGAGCACCGAGGCGGCGGCCGGATTCGAATCGCAGCGCATCGCCGAACATCTCGAATCCGCAGCGCAGGCTCTCGACAGCGCCGCAGTCCACGAGAAATCCACCCACCCCATCACCGCAGAATCGTGGGGCACCTCGCTCGCCGCTCTTGCACTCAGCCTGCGCTCCATCATCGCCGACCTGACCAACGGCAGCGCGCCCGGCCTCGAAGACCTGGAGCGCCACCTCGCCACGCTCGAAGAAAAGCTCTTCGCCACCCTGACCTCCCACGTCCCCGAAGAACTCCTGTTGCAGTTCAAAACCGAAGCCGCGCGCGATCTCGCCGCCTACCGCAGCCGCATGGGAGCCGTGCAGCTGCGCCAGATCGAGCAGCAGTTCGTCCACAAGCGGCTGCTCGAGGAATACCATCTCCCTCGCCTCAGCCTCTTTTACATGAGTCAGGCATGACTTCAACCACCCACCCGACCATCAAGCTCGTTCTTGAGAAACCGGTCTACGGCGGCGATTGTCTGGCCCGGCCCGCAACCCCAGACGGAAAGCCCGGCAAAGCGACCTTCGTCCCACTCACCCTGCCCGGCGAAACCGTAACCGCCCACATCATCGAAGATAAGCGCAGCTTCGCAAATGCGGAGCTTGACCAGCTCCTCTCCGCATCTCCCAACCGCGTCGCTCCACCGTGCCCGCACTTCGGCGTGTGTGGTGGATGCCAATACCAGCACGCCGATTACCCCACGCAGCTAGCCCTGAAGCAACAGATCCTGCGCGAATCCCTCTCGCGCGCCGGCGTCCTCTTTTCCTCTAAAATCAACATCCTGTCCAAAGAGCCATGGGCCTACCGCAATCGCATCCGACTCGCCTTTACTGAGTCAGGAGAATTTGGCTATCGCAGCCGCCACTCGCACTCGATTGTCCCCATCCGCGAATGCCCAATCGCCGCGCGGAGTCTGTTTCTCGCAGCGCAGCAAGTACGCACTTACCTGGCTGAGAATCCCAGTCCAGCGCCCATCTCTGAACTCGAGCTCTTCACCAATCCCGGCGAGTCTCAGCTTCTGATCACGCTCTTCTGTGAAAACACCGTCGCGACAACCACCCAGACCTGGCTCGACGACCTATTCTCTGCGCTATCTCTACGACCCACCGGCATTCGACTGCAGGCCGCAGACGGCTCCCTGAATCCGCCCATTCTCGCGGCGTCGGGCGAATCCTCCATCGGCTACGCGGCCGCTGGCTTCGATTACCGCGTCGACCACGGCGCATTCTTTCAGGTCAACCGCTGGCTCGTGGAGGACTTTGTCTCCCTCGCCATCGCAAACCGTTCGGGAGGCATTGCCTGGGATCTCTACGCCGGCGTCGGCCTCTTCGCCCGCCAGCTCGCGGGTTCCTTTGCGGGCGTCGTAGCCGTCGAATCCGCTCCCGCTTCCTTCGAAGCGCTCCAGCAAAACCTCGCCAACACCAGCGCCAATGCGGTCAGCTCAACCACGCTCGATTACCTGCGCCATAACCGCCAGGAGCGCGAACCCGGCCCCGACCTGATCGTCCTCGACCCACCCCGCGCCGGCCTGGGCGAAGAGACCACCACCCTGCTCAACGCCATCGGCTCACCAGCGATGGTCTATGTCTCCTGCGACCCAACCACCCTCGCCCGCGATCTCCGCGCCCTCACCCTGGAGCGCTACAAGATCGACAGCATCACCTTGGTCGACATGTTCCCCCAAACCTTCCATCTCGAAACCGTGGTCAGCCTGAGCCGCTCCTGATACAGTGGTGCGCAACGCGCGACTCAACTCTCTGGATTCGGTTTCGCAGACCTTCATGGATTCCACCAGGGAATGAGTGCCCCAGGTCTCGATTTTGAAACCTGGGATTCCACCTCAATCTTCCTCAGATCTCCGACAAGCAAACGCCAGACCTTCGTCTCGATTCAACCCAGGGAATCGAGACCGGGAGCACCCTTGTCCGAGTCCGAGCAGGAACACACAGCCGCGCAGAAATCCTCACCGCCGATCGAGCCAATAAGCCTCGCGCCGCTTCCGGTGCCCACGGCCAATCCAGCTTTCAAACCAATCCGAAGTCCCCGTCAAACACGGGTATCCTCGGCATCCGCAGCCTTGATCCCGCTCTTCTACGCGGCCCTGCTTTTCCTGGCCGGAATCGTCCTGTCCCGCTACCAATACCTGCGACCCGCGTACCTGCTTGTTGGCCTCCTTCCCCTCGCAATCGTCGCCGTCCTCGCTATCTGGAAAGCCCCGCGTCTGACCTGGCTTCCAATCGCACTCATCTGGCTCGTCCTCGGCATCTGGTCCGCCGAAACCGAACCCAGCCCTGCACCCAACCCGGTCGTCGCGGAACTTTCCGACGGCCTCTTGCGCACCGTCGAGGGCAAAGTGACCGACGCCGGCCCCATCCGCAGCCGCGATGCCGCCGGCGAGGCCCCACACGATTCGGAAGATCACGATGACGGCAGCGCCGTCGAAGCGCCCGACGGCCAGATCCAGCGCGTCGACCTCCAACTCACCTCCGCAGAGGTCGTCACCGGTACCCAGGACCGGATGCAGTCGATCCCGGAGAAACCAGCTGCCAAACTTCGCCTCTCGGTTCTCTGGCCGAACGCCGTCTCCTCTTCGCGGCGCCTTCAGCCCATCCAATGCGGCGAGCAGCTGCGCGTCGTCCTGCGCATCCTG
>Ga0302226_10003280_pt1 | contig 11103 bp, 16 predicted proteins | sample II_Palsa_E3_3_FD_193524 | JGI IMG/M metagenome (GOLD analysis project Ga0302226, IMG submission 193524) | Peat permafrost microbial communities from Stordalen Mire near Abisko, Sweden - II_Palsa_E3_3 | ecosystem: Environmental > Terrestrial > Soil > Palsa > Peat permafrost | place: Sweden...
GAAAGCGTTGGCCAGGGACCCACATTGATTACATCATCAGCATCATGTCTGCGCCTCGTGGTCGTGGTACGGGGGGAAAAGAACGAATCCCTCCCTCCCGGTGTTTCTCACCAGCCGAAAATAAACGACAATAGGTGGAGGCTTTGGCCGTGGCGGAAGCGGCGGTGGCCGCAGTGGCGGTTTCGGCGGCGGTCGTGGCGGCGGCGGCGGTGGCCGAGGCGGCAGCTTTGGTGGTGGCCGTGGTGGTGGCTTTGGTGGCGGCGCAGGGGGCCGCGGCGGCTTCAACCGCGACCAGCAGCAGGGCCCGCCCGCAGAGATCATTGGTACGTTTCGCTGTTGCGGCCGGTTGCAATTGACTGGGGTGCGGATGCAGAGCTGGGCTTTTTCGTGCACGCGACCGAGGGCGAGATGGTGTGCAAATCAACCCACGAGAAGATCCCCTACTTCAACGCGCCCATCTACCTCCAGAACAAGGAGCAGATTGGCAAGGTCGAGGAGGTGCTTGGCCCCATCAAGGAAGTGGTAATTATACTGTTAATCGCAATTAATTGGAGGCAATTAATTGGTGTGTTTTATCTGCACAGTACTTTACCGTCAAGATGGGCCAGGGCTTTGTCGCCGACTCGTTCAAGGCCAACGACAAGGTCTTCATCGGCTCGGACAAGCTGCTCCCCCTCGCCAAGTTCCTGCCCCAGCCCAAGGCGCCCAAGGCGGCCGGCGGTGCCGCAGGGAAACGCGGTGGCTTTGGCGGCGGCCGTGGTGGAGGCTTTGGCGGCGGCCGTGGTGGAGGCTTTGGCGGCGGCCGTGGTGGAAGCGGTGGCCGTGGCGGCTTCAGCGGAGGTCGTGGTGGCGGCGGCGGCTTTAGCAGGGGCGGAAGCAGCGGAGGCCGCGGTGGAGGCTTCGGCGGAGGCCGTGGCGGAGGCGGTGGCGGTTTCAATCGCGGTGGATCTGGCGGTGGCTTCCGCGGAGGGCGAGGAGGAAAATAAATTCATCGTGATGGACCCTTTCTTTCTTAAAAAAAAAGTATTAAAAAAAAAAATTCATCGTCTGTTTCGGTTTTCCGGTCTTTGTCGTGTGTTTCGGTTTGAAAAAAAATAATAATATCCAAACTGTTTTTTAAAGTGCAAGAGATGAGGTGTGGCGAGTAGCTTAATAACATTAGAATAATTATTTGATAATTGGTGAAACGAATAATTAAAAGGGCGTCGGAGTCACTGGACGCCCAATCTCGCTCAGGATGTGGGGCGAGACCTCGATCACCTTGAGCAGGACACGGTCAATGTACTGTCTCAGCACCTCCAGGTCATGCTCCCGTTCTGCAGTGCAGTTTAATTCCATGCTGCTTTATTCATCTATTTACCCCGGACACGGAGTCGGAGGGAGGTGACCTGCTCGTTGAGCGAGACAATCTGGTTGTCGCGCTCGTCCGCTGTCGCCCCAACGGCCGCAGATATTTTCTGCACGATGCTGGGTCCCTTTGCCGGCGGAGCTGCAGCAGCGGACTCGTCCACGGTCGACTTGAAGCGGAAGGTGAGGCTGCTGGTCGACCTGCCGCCCGATTTGGTGGCGAGCACGACTGGGCCCTCGTTGACCCCGATGGCGGCCTTTGTCGTGACAAAGAGCTTTTGAGGGCTGACGAAGATGAGGCTCGAGAGGCAGTCCACGCCGCTGATCGTCAGCTCCATGATGTCCTCGCGCGATTGCCCGAGGTGCTCGCCCCTGATCGTGACCTGCGTGTCCCCCGTCTAATAATGAAAAGAGAGATGAAACGAATAATTTAAAAAAAAAATCAATAATAAATTACGTCGGGTCCGCTGTTTGGCGATAAACCAGTGATCTCTGGCGCGCCGTCGCGGATGTCGACCGTCGGGGTTGCGGCGATGGCCGGCATGAGGACGATGTTGTGCTGTGAGGCCGAGGGCGACAGCAAGGACTCGCTTGCTGAGCGCACAATGTTGTCCTTGAGGTCCCTCACGGCCTGCAGCTTTGCCGGCAGCCCCAGACGCTGGATCACGCTCTGCTTCGAGGGGGGCGACGAGGGGGGGTGCACGGTAATGGAGGGTTCTGCGAGGGCCGACGCCGAATTGGAGACAGACACGGGCCTGTCGTGGAGGTGCTGGTGGACTGATCCCGCACTGTCGCTGCTGTCCGAGCTCTGCGAGCTGGCGGCCGTGTTGCAGTTGGCCAGCTCGGTCACGGTCACGTCGAGGGCCAGCTCGGCCGAGAGTGGCTTCCCCTTTTTGGACAGTGGGAACCAGTTGCGCTCCGCACCTCCAGCCACAAGCGCTTCCGAGCTGCATCGCATTCCAAAAACGGACCAGTCAGTCGACACAAAGAGGGTACCCTAGCAACGTTACGTGACGACGAGCGCGCCCAGGACCTCGTTCTTGAACGTCTCCTTTGCCACGACGCTGATGACGAGGTCGTGCTTGAGGAGGTCTGGATTGGCGTGGATGTCGCTGGACACAGACGTTACACACAAGCCGAAAATACAGGCATTACAAGTAGGCCTCCTCGTTCCATTTGGGCGTGGCATTGCCAAGGATGGCCCCCGTCTTGAACTTGTCCTTGCCCATCTCCATCGTCACGTACAGTTCGCGCTCTGGGAGTGTTTTGCTTCCTCAGTGCCGCTCTGTTTCTTTTCCCCCCGTACCTTTCCATTTGTCGGGCAGCTTGCGGGCCGTGTAGACTGGCGGTGAGTGTGCACGGGGGGGGTTAAATCGGTCACAAGAGACAGAGCGAGAGAAAGACGTACTGCGAACACGAACGCGGTCGATGACCACACGGCTGAACCCTGTATCCATCAGACGTGGGAGGCCACGTGGGCGTGATTTGAAATGTCATGGGCTCAATTAAAAACATCATAGAATATTCTGAGACGCCGAGGCAAAGTCGGAGGCACGGATGTGGCTCGCGAATTTCCAGAGACCGACGGCCGCCTCTGGCTGGCCCCCGGTGTCGACCACTCGCTTGGGGAAGGCGATGCCAAAGCCAAACAGGCCCTTGGCGGCTGTTCCATCGACGAGGATCCCTCCGTTGGCGTCATAGTCGATCCGCTGCTGTGGCTGGCCGCCAGTGGCGTGCTCGCCGTGCAGCTGGATCAGCGGCAGCGTGTTGCGCTCAAAGCCGATGGCGTACACGACCGCGGCACACTCGCCGATCTTGTGCTGCCCTTCTGCCTCGGGCACCCTCGTCAGTCTGGCCGCATCCGGGCTCTCCAGGTGGGACCGGGCAAAGGCAGCGGCCACGCCCTTGAGCCCCGTGTTGTCGTGGCGGATGGTCGTGGCCGTGACGTACTCGGCATAGACAAACTGGGGCGAGCGGTACACGTTGACGACATGGCGCTGCAGGGCGTACAGGTTGCGCATCACGAGCACGGCCGAGTGGCTCGTGCCCACGACGGCAACGGGCGCGCTCTCCTTGCTGCCGTCGAGCAGGAGCTGGGCGAGCCGGTCCGGGTGCAGTGCATCGTCCAGGTCGAGCACAGGCACGTGGCCCTGGGTGTGAAGCTGCGCCGTGACGGGGAGTGGGTGTGCGCCCGTGGCAAGCACGACGCTGTGCTGGGGACGCAACTCTTGGTCGTGCTGCTGTTTGCCCACGATGCCCAGGGACCACAGTCCGTCCGGCAGCTGGCGGATCGCGCTGACACGTGCACCGGCCACAGGTGTGATCGTGCCGGGATTGAGCCTGACGAGGTTGGTGGTGAGCTGGACGAGGGCTGCCGCGGCCAGGGCCAGGTGGCACTCGTCGTCCTGCTGCTCCTGCTTGAGCCGGTCCAGGGCGTCGTGGTCCCCGCCACGTTCCCACGCCTCCCGGAAGCAGGCAAACTCGGTGAGGGCGGCCACAAAGAGCCGTGTCTTGGTGTTGGCGGGCACAAAGCCGTAGCGGGACAGCCGTCCTGCGCCCGTCAGCTCGGCGTCGGCCTCGAGCCAGGTGAGCTGGAGGGGCTGGTGGCGGTCGTGGTGGGCGTCCAGCAGCGCGCCCACGGCAAAGAGGCCGGAAGGGCCGCCGCCGATGACGGACACGTGGTTTGTAGTCATTTCGGGTCAACTTGGATTGGAAAGTTGAGTCACACCAATCGGGCCGGTACACAGAACAGGTCGCCGTGGAGGAAGGCTGAGAGCCACAGAAGGGAAGATCGGCATCGTCTGCCTCGTCGATCTCGTCGTCGCCGCTCCCCACGATCGACCTCAAAGACATGCTTCAAGTGGGAAAGGTACTTTATTCATTTTCGGTTTACTTGTGACATGCGCAGATCAAATGGTCAGTTTTTAAATACATTGCTGTTGTAATAGACCCCGAAGGATCGGCCTCGGCGGCGTCTGGTGCCCTAACCGCATCTTCTCGTTCCAAAGGTAGAGCATTATCTCTGATCTTTCCTTCATTATCCTATGTAGCTTCATCCACGCCACGGCAAGAGGACGAACCGGCTCGTGCTATCGATTGTACGCCATCGCAGCGTGTGTACGAGGTGCGCCGGAGCACCCGATGAAAGGAAGCAGACAAAAAATTAAAATTCTCAACTGATTTACTTTTCATCTGACTGCTCTTTCATCCCAACGTCACTCGCGCCGCTTTGTGTCATCGGCTCGAATGCATTTCAACATTTCAAATACGTTGCGAAGACATTTTTGTTTTTTGTAGTTGTACTGGGAGATGTGGGTCGCAGACCCGTTGGAATGGTTGGAATGGTGGAGGGTTGATCGCATTCGCTTTTTCTGTGCCTTTTTTTTAAAGATACAACGTCTATTATCGATCTAAATGTATTGACTGGTCGGGGCATGATCTGAACAAAGTGGTCAGAACAAAGTGATGCCTATTGTTAAATAATTAAATAGTTTGTTTCAAAAATAAAATAAAAATGTACTCATGTTGGGCGCCTTGTCCGTGGCCTTGAGCTCTGCCTCGCTTTGGAGGATGGCCTCGAGATCGCCCTCGTCGCCGCCGCGATGTCGGTACGAGAAGCCGACAAACTGGGCAGCCGGCCCTCCAATGCCGCCCTCGTCGCCAGCGGCGCCCTTGTGACCGGGTCCCATCGGGATCGGCTCGCTGCCAAAGTCGTCAAAATAGGACGTGTCGACCTCGCTCGTGAGCTGCGGTTGGAAGGGCGACGTCTAAAGCACAAGACTTGTCACGTTTTATTCAGTTGCTTGTAGTTGGTACCATTTGCAGGAGGCGATCAAACTTGAGCCCCTTGAAAAACATGTGCTCCTGGATGTCCTCGATGCGCTTCTTGCCCAGCCGGACCTCGGCGTCGCAGATGAGCTTGGAGATGATGTCCCAGGCTGTGTCGGACACGTTGAACTCGGCATCGACGCCGGTGTAGATGGGCCTGACGAGGGTCTTTTTCCAGTGGGTCACGTTGAACCACACGTCCTCGATCGCGGCGCCGGTGAAGGGCGGGTAGCCGCACAGGAACTCAAAGATGATGCAACCTAGCGCCCAGTAGTCGACGCACTGATCGTAGCCCTTGCCCTCGAGGATCTCCACGGCCATGTAATCGGGCGAGCCCACGAGCGAGTCGAATTGCTTCAACAACAGCAAAACTAGTTTAATAATCAAAGAAATATTTTCCAGTACCATGCGGTTGTTGGCCAGGCTCTTCATGTGCTGCTCGCGCAGCTCGGACGGGTTTCGTTTTGTGTTGCCCTTGCTGAAATTCCTCGAGAGCGACGAGATCTAAAAAGAAAATAAATCCAAGTCATTTCATCTTTTTTGTTCACCTTGGCCATCATCTTTTCCTGGAGTTCCTTTGACGAGAGGCCGGTTGCGAGGCCAAAGTCGGTGAGGACGAGGTGTCCGTTGTTGGTGACGAGGATGTTCTCGGGCTTGAGGTCTCTGAAAAATATTTTCAAAACGTGGTTCATCACGGCTGTTACCGATGGATGCAGCCGAGCTGGTGGAGGGCGGTAATGCCCATGAGGATTTCGCCGGCAAAGAACTGGGCGTGGGTCTCGAAGAGGACGCCGCTGTTGCGCAGGAGGGAACGCATGTCGCCGCCGGGCACGTACTCCATGGCCATGTACAGCGCAGAGGCATCTTGAAAAGCGTAGAGCAGCTTGACGAGCCACGGCGAGTTGCTCTTGGTCATGACAGCCCTCTCGACACGGATTTGCTCGACCTGGCGTCAGGAGTGAGTGAGCGAGAGGTGGGGGGGAAAGCCAGCAAGGGCATACATTGTTGCGCTGGAGGAGGACCTTTTTGCTGATCCGCTTGACGGCGCAGAGCTCGTTCGTGTCAATCTTTTTGCACAAGAAAACCTACACCATCCTGATGAATCTTAAGCGCCCAATAGGAAAAGCATACCTCGCCGTAGCCGCCCTCGCCGATTTTGCAGTAGGCGTGAAAGTTTTGGAGCGACATCTTGAGACGACGCTGCCGCAACGCCGCTCGCTCGTGGCTCCTGTACTTGTCCCACTCTTTCTGGCGGGCCTCCTCGCTCAGCTTGGGCGACCGCATGTAGAGCTTGACCTGCTGCAGGCGCTTGTTGCGCTCGCTCACGTAGGTCATCATGTTGATGTAGTAGTCCATGATGTCTGCATTCGAAACAAACATGAAACACCATGAAACAAACAATGGGCACGTACAGAGTTTGGCCGTCATCGACTTGGACCGGGTCTTGCGCGATACCTTGGCAGACGCCGACACAGGGTCCCCGCTCGCCTGGCCGCCTTGCTGCTGCTGCTGCGCGTCCGCCTCCTCGTCCAGCACAAGACTCGGTCTGTTTTCAAAGATCACCGTCCTGGTCGACGTCGCCGCAGCCGGAGGGCTCGCCCTGCCGGCAGCCACAGGGGCCGCTTTGGTGGCGAGCGACGGTATCCTCGTCGGTTGCGCCGTGGCCACGGCCTGCTTCTGCGGTGGCGGCGCGGCGCTGCCGACCAGCGGCTCCTTCTCGCCGGCGTCAGCCTCGGCGCTAAAACAGCCGCCCATTCTTGCCCCCGCGGCCTGTCTCTGCAGGGTGGTGTTAGAGAGCGCGCCGGTGACAGGAAGAGACCCAAAAAAAAAAAAATATAAAAAACTCGAAAAAAAGGGGCAGCAACCGACGACCATTTTCGTGAGTGCCAGCCCTAGGAGTAAGTGTGGTCCCTATTTTCAACCGTCATTTCACAGTTACGGAACGACTCCCTCGCAGGCAGGCCGAAAAAGCACAATGAGCACCCGCCAGCAGTACCAGCAGCAGCAGCAGTCTGCATCGCCCTCAAAGCCTGCGCCGGCCGCGGCACACATGCCTGCCGTCGACGGCAAGTCGGTGACGAAGCGGTAATTGCTTTTTTTACCTCGGTTTTTTATTTATTCATTTACCCCCCCCTTCTTTCCAGGTTGCAGTCCGAGCTCATGCAGCTCATGGTACTGTGGCCGGGCCTCTCTTTGCTGGGCCTTTTCCCCTCCTTATTTTTTTGTTTGAATAGATGAGCAACACGCCCGGCATCTCTGCGTTCCCTGACAATGACAACCTGTTCAAATGGGTGGGGACGATCACCGGCGCCAACGGGACCGTCTACGAAGGCCTCGTGTTCAAGCTGTGCCTCAAGTTCTCGTCCAACTACCCGTTCTCCGCGCCCACGGTCACGTTTGAGACGCCGTGCTTCCACCCCAACGTGGACGACCTCGGCAACATCTGTCTCGATATCCTAAAGGTAAACACGGCCAATGACGCAATACCCGCACGATGACACTAAACCGTCTATGGCCCCCAAGGACAAGTGGTCGGCCGTGTACAGCGTCCAGACAATCCTGCTCTCGATCCAAAGTCTGCTCGGAGGTACGTGAAACACACGATTAACGCAAGTGGTTTGGGTTACTGATTTGGCATTCACGACCAGAACCAAACAATGCAAGCCCGCTCAATGGCGTCGCAGCAGAGCTCTGGGCCAACCCCGTCGAGTACAAGCGGATGCTCCTTGCAAAGTACAAGGCGCCAGCCAAGTGATCCCTCTCCTCTATCTCTTGTCTTTTTTTCCTTTGTATTCCCGAGCGCTTGTGTATTTGTATCCCGTTTTTTACCAAGTAGAAACCAGCCAAAGAAATGCTACTGCCAGAAGAAAAAGTGGGGCAAACAAAACCGTCTGGGCACGTTTTGTTTTTGTTTTTTTACTTTGCGGCTGTCGCACGCTCGTTCAGGATGCGGTTCTGCAGGCGCTCAGTCACAGCCTGCATGAGCGCGGTGATGTCTGCGTCGCTGGTGATGCTGTTTTGGAGGAAGGCCGACTCGATCTTTTTGGCGAGTGCCTATTGCCAAATACAATTTTTTTTGAAGTAATTTATTCTCTATTAAAACAGTGTGTACCTCATCCTCGGCAACCTCCTGGTCAGTGCGCGTGTAGCCAGGCGGCGAGAGGAGGACCTTTTGAAGCTCACGTGCCATGGCAATGTCGGCATCGATGTTGGACTGGCTTCGGTTGAGGGGTGCGGGTGTTGGCGCAGCAGCGGGCGTCTTGCCCTTTGCGACTGGCTTGGCGGTCCCTGCGTTCTGGATGTCCCTTGCGGCCTGCTCGTTATCCTGCACCGCCTTGGCCTTGGCCGCCTTGATCTTGGCCGCCTCCCTCTCGTAGATCTCCTTTGCGAGGGCTTCGTCGCTCTCGACGGCCTGCGCCTTGGACTTTACCTTGGCCGACTCGCGCTCGTGCAGCTGCTTGGCAAGGGCCTCGTCGGCCTCGGCCGCGGCGGTCTTGGCCTTGTCGGCCTCGTGCTTGTCCTTCTCATGCAGCTGGCGGGCGAGCTCCTCGTCGGCCGCGGTGTCGTGCTTGGACGAGCTGCCACTGTCCAGCTGGAGAAAGAGGGTTAATTTCATTGGCGGGCGGGGGTCAGTCGTACCTCGGCCAGCTTGCGTGCCAGCTCCTCGTCGGCCAACAGGTCCGACTGCGACTTGCTCTTGTGGCTGTTGATCTCGTTCATGTGCTCCTCGTACAGCTTGCGCGCCAGCTCCTCGTCGGCGTCGACCTCCTGCTTGGACTGGCGCGCCACCTGGGCGGCCTTGGAGTTCTCGGTGTACAGATCCTTGGCAAACGACTTGTCGGTCTGGATGCGCTGGCGGATCTCCTGGTAGTCCTTGCGGTGCTTGAAGGCGTCTGTGTGTGTGTGTGTGTGTGTGTGTTGACAAGACAGGCGATTGGGGATTGGCCACGAAATTAAGCACCAAAACAGCAAGGGAAAATACAGCACCACAACGTACCCCACTCCTCCTCCTGCAGCTGAATGGCCAGCTTCTCGTCGGCCGTGAGCTGGTCGCGCGTCTTCCACTGACGGCCTGTTTACCATGATGATGATCAGCATATATAAATAGCACTGTTTTCTTTTTTCTCTGCTGTCTTCCGTGCTTACGAAGGGTCGTCGATCGCAGACGCTCCAGCTCGTCCAAGCGGTTCTGACGCGCGATATCGGCGGCTTGTGCTTGCGTCGTCATGTCTACTCTCTGCGCTCGGCAAGGGGGTGGGAAGGAATGAAAAAAAGCGTGCTCGACCTCCTGATCTCCTGATGCGTTGTTTGACGCTGATTGGCCAGAGCAATGTTAGCTGCTATTTCACAAGTTTGGTCTATGATACACACGAAAAGGGTTAAACAGATTAACTAGGCGTGCTGCTGCGACTGTAAGGGCGCCCTGTAGGGATTGTACTGCCGCAACAAGGGGGCGTTCTCGTCGTTGATGGTCTTGCTGTCGGACGAGATGTTCATGTTGCCCACGGCCGGCGGCGTCGACCCTTGGGAGGATGCACGGAAGATGAAGAAGATGACCAAAATCTAAGTGGATTCGTTAACTATGTGCTTTTTGCTAGGTAAAACGTACGGGAACGACCTCGAGCAGCAGGTAGTAGAGCGGATCAAACCACCAGAGCCCACTGGTGACGTCCGCGACAATGTTTTTAACGATGATGGAGAAGCGCACGATAAACACGCACTAAAACACCAAAAAAATTACAACCAAAATAACAATCGCGGGGAGCAACATACGGAGAGGATGCCAGCGACGCCGATGAGCTTCCACAGCACGTCGAGGCGGGTAATACGCGAGAGCACGACCGACTCCTTGATCGCCGCAAGCGTTTGGTAGAACCTGACGCCGAAAAATACAAAGAAGATTGCGAGGAGAAGGTAAATGGCAGCGTTGACGGACGAGGAGATCAGCTGCATCGTGCGGGTCAGTTTGTTATCACGGGGAGCCATAATACCTGCAACTGTGAACTAAAGATGGGGTAGTTGGGGTCGTCTGGCGAAATGTTTTTGTAGCAATTTCTAAGAAAGGCATTAGTGGGCGAACCGCGCTTGTTTGTGCGTACGGCAGGTCGATCGAGAGCATGATGGCAAAGAAGAGGTACATGAGCACGTTCACGCCAATGTAGAGCTGGAACAGCCGCTTGCTCTCCGTGCCGTCCGACTTGTGGTTTGGCTGTGACCGGTAGTACATCTCTGCCCAGAAGCACAGCAGGGCAATGTAGCCTGTGAAGAACAGCAGCGAGGGCACGATGGACATGAACGTGTTGACGCAGTTGGGGATGTCGATGATCTCCTGTTGCACCGGTGGCTGCAGAAACATAAACAGGGACCGGGCTACGTTGGACAAGGTCGGGGTTGGTTGTTTAACGTGCATCGATCGAACAGTGAATCAACGACGTACTGATCAGCCCAAAGAACACAGAGCTGTGGAAGAAACGTTGCCAAGAGTACTTGCTCGCAGACTGGTTCTGCCGTGACGTCAGCAGCATGTAGGCCGAGCAGGCGGCCACCTGTTTTCGGTGGGGGGTGGGGGGTGGGGGATTTGGGGATTGGGACACGATAGTTTAGATAAAAAGGTGCGACGAAGCAGAACGGACCAAAACATAGATGGTGGCGAGCAAGTAGCGTGCGAGGGCGTAGGCCTCTGTGTGGTCGTCGTCAGGGTTGGACGGCGGCGGTGATGGACTGCTGCTCATGGACAGGCGTGCGGGAACTGGGACAGAAAACGTGAAAGTACACAAACAGGTTTTCACACGCCAAAAGGATAAAAAAAAATCGCACACCCTTTTTCTTTTTGCGATCGTCCTTTAATCTGCCGATTACTACAAAAGGAAAAGAAAGGGAGGAAGGAACAAGACGAGGAGGAGGGGGGAAAAAAAAAAAAGGAAACAA
>Ga0302226_10003281_pt1 | contig 11102 bp, 17 predicted proteins | sample II_Palsa_E3_3_FD_193524 | JGI IMG/M metagenome (GOLD analysis project Ga0302226, IMG submission 193524) | Peat permafrost microbial communities from Stordalen Mire near Abisko, Sweden - II_Palsa_E3_3 | ecosystem: Environmental > Terrestrial > Soil > Palsa > Peat permafrost | place: Sweden...
CCCCCCTCCCCCTCCCTCCACAGGCGTCCAAGTTCTGGATCCCCGACAGCAAGACGCGGTGGCAGGCGGCCGTTGTGTTCACGCCACCCAGTAACGTTTCAGAGTTTTGCCAGCAGGCTGTTTTTTGTCGCGTGCTCAACTTTTGTAAACACCCACGGAAATAAAGGCAACAAGGGGCTCACGGTCAAGACCGAGGACGGCCAGTTCCTGGTGGTGCGCTCGCTGGGCGACAAGGGCATCGAGATCGCCACCGAGGACAACGAGGTGAGGGAGGGGGAGCCCTCAATGAGAACGGCCAATTAATTGCCGTGGATTTAGCGCGTGGACAAGTTCAAGGTGTTTGTGCTGCCGCCCAAGAACCCCGACTTTCTCGAGGGCTGTCGCGACCTGACGGCGCTGAGCTACCTGCACGAGCCCGCGGTGCTGCACAACCTCAAGGTCCGTTACGTCAAGGACGAGATCTACACGTTCACGGGCGCGATCCTCATCGCGCTCAACCCGTGGAAGCCCGTGCCTGCCCTCTACGCAGAGGACGTCATGCGACAGTACGCCACCGCCACGACCACGGCCAGCAGCGAGGACCCGGTGCCGCACGTCTATCACGTGGCAAACGTGGCCTATCAGTAAGCGAAGCAACGTGAGCATTCCTGATCTCACGTGCGTGTGTTTGTGCCTGGCAGGACGCTCAAGGACACGCACGAGAGCCAGACGATCCTCGTCAGCGGCGAGTCGGGTGCGGGCAAGACAGAGAACTGTACGACCTACCAGTGAAAAGAAGGGGAAAAATAATTATTATTCATCGGCAGGCAAGATCCTCATGCGCTTCCTGGCCATGACCACGGGCAGCTACCAGCACGTGGGCGAGATCGAGCAGCGCCTGCTCGAGTCCAACCCCATCCTCGAGGCCTTTGGCAACGCGCGAACGCTGCGCAACGACAACTCGAGCCGCTTTGGCAAGTTCATCGAGATCCATTTCAGCGACGTCGGCCGCATCGTCGGTGCCAAGATCGAGACGTATCTTCTGGAAAAGTCGCGCCTGACGCGTCTGGGGCCGGGCGACCGCAATTTCCACATTCTGTACCAGCTTTTGGCGGGCGCAGACGAGGCCGATCGCGACGGTAATTTTTATCGTTGTAAAATTGTAAACTTACTTGCGTTGCCAGCACTGCACCTGCGCGACCCGCAGTCGTACCGCTACCTCAACCAGAGCGAGATCTACACCATCGATGGCCACTCCGAGGCGGCCGACTTTAAGGAGACCCGCCACGCGATGGACGTGATGGGCATCAGCGGCAAGGAGCAAGAGGCCATCTTCCGCATCGTCGCGTCCATCCTCCACCTGGGCAACCTCAAGTTCGTGGCCGACAACAAGGACGCGGCCGTGCTGGACACGTCGGCGCACGAGGAGGACGTCAGCGTCGTCACGGCCGGGCTGCTCAAGATCGAGGCCCCCAGCCTCGTCATGGCCCTCACCCAGAAAAAGATCTTTGTCGGCGGCGAGTACCTTACCCAGGCGCTGCGCATCGAGCAGGCCGTCGATGCCCGTGACGCGCTGGCCAAGGCGCTGTACGCTCGGCTGTTCCAGTGGCTGGTGACGCGCATCAACTCGTCGATCCACAAGGACGCGGACAGCGACTGCTTTATCGGCATCCTCGACATCTTTGGCTTCGAGTACTTTCAGGAGAACAGCTTTGAGCAGCTGTGCATCAACTACGCCAACGAGAAGATCCAGCAGCTGTTCAACACGCACATCTTCAAGATGGAGCAGAAAGAGTACGCAAAGGAGCAGATCAAGTGGGCCTACGTCGACTTCAAGGACAACCAGGCAAGTTCCGTTAAAAATGGAGATCCAGGTTTTTGATTTTCAATGCGAACTAGATTGTGCTCGATCTCATCGAGGACAAGCCAAACGGGCTCCTGGCCGTGCTGGACGAGGAGTGCATGCTCCCCAAGGGCACCGACGAGGGCTTTGTCCAGAAGCTTCTGTATTGTCAACGCCATGTTTTATTTGTTTTATTTTTATCAACCTTTTGTTTTCCAGTACTCGATGCAACCCGGCTGTCATCGGCAAGAACCGCTTCTCTGCCCACGGCTTTGTGGTCAAGCACTTTGCGGGCGAGGTCAACTACGACTCGTACCAGTTCCTCAACAAGAACCGCGACGCCCTCCACGCCGACCTCGTGCCGTGCATCCAGCAGTCCAAAGAGTAACAACAATCCACTGTGGCGTTTTTGTAAACATCTGTTTTCAATCATTAGCATGTTTATCAAGTCGCTCTTCCCCAGCTCCATGTTTCACCGCGAGGCCATGGCCCAGAAGCGCAAGAGCCTCAGTGGTAATTATTATTTTTATTTTTATTATTGTAGTCATGTTATGTTTTTTAGCTCCTCGCCCATCGGCGTCCCCCGACATGGGCACCAAGATCTTCCAGGTGACGGTCGGCACGCAGTTCAAGGAGGCACTCAAGGACCTCGCGCTCAAGATCTGGTCCACCACGCCGTACTTTGTGCGCTGCATCAAGCCCAACTCGATCAAGAAGCCCAAGGTGTTTGACAACAACGAGGTGGCCACGCAGCTCAACTGCGCGGGCGTGTTCGAGGCCATCCGCATCATGCGCGACATGTACCCCTCGCGCATCACCCACGACGAGTTCTACAAGCGGTTCACGACCCACGAGTGGCGTTGCATCATCGCCGCGGGCAAGAACGCTGGCCTGTTCCGCCCTCTGCCCTCCAACAACTTTGACGACTTTGAGGCTCTGCGTCTGTCGTGCAGCGCGCTGTGCCAGGCACTGTCCCTCGCCGACGACAGCTTCCAGGTGGGCCGATCAAAGGTCTTTTTCCGCACGGGCGTGCTCGCACAGCAGGAGGAGCGGCTGCAACGCTACATCTTTTTGTCGGCGTCGAAGATCCGTGCGCGCTATCTGGGCTGGGTCCTCCGCCGTCAGTTTGTGAAGAACCGAGCGGTAAACCTCCTGAAAAAAAAAATTTTTTTTTTGAGAACCATGTTTTATTTTTGTTTATTCAGGCGACGCTCGTGCTGCAACAGGCCATCCGATCCACGCTGGCCAAAAGCCTCGTCGCTCGCAAGCGCAACGACCGTGCTGCGCGCAAGATCCAGTCTGCGTGGCGCAAGACCCGCCTGACCTCTGGGTTCCGCAAGGTCGTGTACGAGGTCATGCGCCGCCACCGCCAGAAGCTGCGTCTGATCGAGGTGGAGAAGAAGCGCGACGAGGCTGCCATGCGGATCCAGACGGCGTACCGTCGCCACGTGCACCGCAAGCGCTTTGTGGCCTTCCGCAAGGCCGTTGTGGCGATCCAGGCGCACCAGCGCGGCCACAAGGTGCGCGCCACCAACAAGATCAACAAGGCCGTCAACATTGTCGAGGAGAAGAAGCGGCTGGAGCGGGAGAACGCGAGCCTGCACGAGCAGATTGCCCAGCTGCGCAGGGAGCTCGAGGCCAGCGTGCAGAAGGGCGAGGCACTGGACGAGCGCAACACGCAGCTGGCGGGCGAACTGGCCACGACCACCGAGGGCCTCAACGCGACCAAGGTGGCCAAGAACCGGCTGGAGGAGAAGGCGGCCGCGTTGGCCTCTGAGCTGGCCGACACGCAGGGCAAACTGGCCAGCGAGAGTGCGGCCAAGCTGGCCCTTGAGCAGGAGCACGCCGCCCTCACGGCTGCCCTCGCCGAGCTCACGGCTGCCCACGCGGCCCTCAAGGATCTGCGCGAGACTCTGGAGCTCAACCTGCGCACGACCCAGGAGCAGTTTGCGGCCGACAAGGTGCGTCTCGAGAGCGAGCTGGCGTTCACCAAGCGGGAGCTGGAGGAGGAGCAGACGCAGAAGACGCAGGTGTTTAGCAAGCTCAACCTGGAGAAGGGCACGGTGGGCGCGCTCGAGACCGTGATCGGGACCCTCAAGGCCGGGCTGGGCAAGGCGGCGCGGCAGGCCAAGCACATCCAGGAGCAGGCCAAGCTGGAGGCGGCGTCGCTCAAGGCAAACCTCGAGCGGGAGCTGTTTGTGGAGGTGTCGGTGCTGAAAAAGGCGCTGCTGGACAGCTGGAAAGGTAATACTATAATAACAAATTGTTGTTTCTTACAATAAAATCATTGTCGGTTTCGTAATTTTAGTGCAACAACAGCTGAGGGACGAAAAGGGCGACCTGGAGAACGACATTGACGAGATCGAGAAGCGGATGGAGAACGTGGTGGAGGACCTGATCAACATTGAGAAGCAGCTCGCGGCCGAGACCGAGGCGCACTGGCGCACGGCCGACCAGAAGAAGGCCTTGGAGAAGCAGGTGGCCACGGGCGCGTCGCTGTTCTCGGCCCTGGACTCGAAACGTGAGCGGCTCGAGCGCGACCTGGACGAGAAGAACAAGGACATTGCCGCACTCAAGGCGTCTCTGGCTCGCCAATCAAAGCCGACAGGGGTGCGTGCTCTTTGTTTTCCCTGTCTTATAAGAATGCTCTTCCCGACTAGACGATCGGACGCAGCGGCGGGTCGACTGCCTCCTTCTTTGGCCAGGGCGACCACTGGTCCGACAGCGGCCTGATCTCGTCGCGTCGCAAGCGGCCCGCGATGGTGCAGCGCATCACCTCGGCCGTGGACACCGCCTTTGAGGCCGATCGCGTGACCAAGTCGGGCTGGCTGACCAAGGACCGCAAGAAGGGCGACGCGGACAAGCGCCAGAGCAAGTGGGAGCGGCGTTTCCTGGTGCTCAAGTCGACCAGTGCGGCCTACTACGAGGACCAAGAGATGAAGAAGCTCAAGGGCGACATCCCGCTGGACGCCTGCTTTGTCTCGGAGGACGCCACGTACCGCAGCAGCAGCACCAGCGGGACCAGCGGCGAGCCCTGCCTCAAGCTGGTCACGGGCGGGCGCACGCTGTACTTTATGGCCGACACGCCCGAGCAGACGCGGCAGTGGGTCAGCGCCATCAAGGTCAACATTGCCTTCAACGCGTACCTCAAGAAGACGCTGATGGTGAGCAAATCGGGAGGCGCCCAGGGCGGTGCGGCCCGCGTGGACCCTCGTGTGGGCGAGTTTGTGCAAAACTACCACTCTGTGGAGGCGCTCGTGCTGGAGGGCGAGCCGCTGACCCTGGAGGCGATGGTGGCGCTGCAGGCCCCCATCGTGGACGCACTCAGGCTCACGACCATCTCGTTTGAGGAGGCCAACATGAACGACCTCGAGGTGCAGGTCTTTGCCGACGCGGCCAGCGGACACAAGACCCTGCGCGCCATCAACCTGGCCAAGAACGGCGTGACGGACGCGGGCGCAAAGTACCTGGCGGGTGCCCTGGCAAAGAACACGGCCCTCACGACCCTCAGCCTCACCGACAACAAGATCAAGACGGACGGCGCAGACGCACTGGCCAAGCTGCTCAAGGCCCTGCCCGCACTCGCACGTCTCGACCTGGACGAGAATGCCATTGGCGACGCTGGTGTCATTGCGCTCTGCGTTGCCCTCACCAGCGACGCAAAGCACCCCGCGCCGCTCGTCAACTTCAGCGCGACCGGAATGACCGACAAGGCCTGCGAGGCAGTCGCCGCCCTCGTCAGAGCCAACGGCACCGTCGTCGACCTCTTCCTCGCCCACAACGCGTAAGAAGCAACAGCAGCAGAATTATTAACGATTCCTTGTGGCAGAATCGGCGATGCTGGTGCGGTTGCCGTTGCCAAGGCCCTGGAACGAGGGGATGCTGCTGCCGTGCAGACCATTGACCTGTCGAGCAACCAGATCAACACGGCCGGTGTCGTGGCCCTCGCCAAGATGCTCGAGGTCAACCCGCGCATCCTCTCGCTCAGCATCGGCGGCAACAGGTTCTCGTCGGGCAAGGAGGTCTCGGGCGTGCTGGCCACCGTCGCAGCAGACTCAAAGCTCGTGTTCCCCCTCCTCGCGTTCGAGCGGCAGGCCGCGTAGTGAAGATTTCTATCAGTCGTCAGTCCATCAAATATTTGTCTGTTTCGCGCCTTCCGCTGTGTTTAGAACGTTCACTCTCACAAAATGGACGCAGTACACGTGGCCCTTCGCAGGTACCCTCGAGACACCTTTCGCTTGGTCGACCAGGGCGAGGAGGGGGCGGCAAAGGTAGTCCTCCCACGGGGTCCCTCGTGCTCAGTAACCTTTCTCGCGTGTTCGTAGATTGTGTGCACGTTGACTGGCCACGAGCTGCCGGCGCGCGTGGCCGACCTGGTCGCCTACACGTCCACCAAGGGCTTCCTCAAGGCGCAGAACCTGGCGCACGACTACGCAGCGTACGCGCCCCATGTCGTGCCCCTCGACGGCGACTCGTACGTTTTGCTTGCTTGCTTGCTTGCTTTTTGACTGGGGCTAACGTGCCCGTCAACGTGCGTCTCCAAAAAGGACCAAGCTGAAGTGCCAGCTGACCAACCGCGTCCTCAACAAGACGGTGCAGCAGGTCGAGGACCACGTCAAGGGACAGCGGTACCAGCGCAAGCTCAAGGAGTGTACGTCTTCCCTCGTTGCGGTTGTGTGTGTGCACGGCTGACCCAGAATAGGGGAGGCGAAGAAGCAGGCAGAGGCAGAGGCCAAGGCCAAAGGGGGCGACGAGCAGGAGGCGGGCGACGACGAGCAGGAGGAGGAGGAGATGTGGTTGCCCGAGGGCGAGAGCGATCACGACGAGGAGGACGAGGACGAGGACGAGGAAGAAGATGAGGTCATGAACGATTTTGCCCCCAACGACGAGGAGGACGAGGAGGACGAGGAAGACGAGGAGGAGCCAGTGCCAGCACCACCACCGAGCAAGAAGAAGGGGCCTGTCGCCACCACCAGCAAACAAGTGAAGCCACAGCACCCGGTGGCAAAGAAACAGCCTCAGCAGCCAAAACAGCAACTCGTGGTCGCCAAGAAGCAGCCCTCGCCAACACCCAACGTCGGCAAGAAGCCAAAAAAGCCCGTCAACGGCAAGAAGTAGGGGGCAGCTACGGTCTCGTGTAAAGATGTAAAAGTTGGGAAAAAAAAAATTAAAAAGTGGAGCGATCGCGGCCAACCGGACGTCATGGTGAGCACATTATGCACACTTTTCAAAAGACGAACACAAACAGGCAAACGAACCGAAGCAAGAATGGTGCTGGGCGACAAGGGCAAAGAGCCGGCGACCAGCTTTGTCAACAAGATTGAGGAGATGCAAAAGGAGTCGCCCGAGCAAGGTAGTTGGATGAGCATGCTAATTGTGAAACACTCTGAAACTCTTTTTATATGCCGCCGCATGATGCAGCGAACCAGCATTTGCACCAGCTGCTGCACCAGTTCCGCACGACGATGCTGAACACGCGCGGCGAGGACAACCACCTGCGCTCGCACCCGATGGCCATGGTGTTCCCTCCGCATAAGGACCTGCTCGAGGGTGCCTCCCACGATGACGTGGTGTACCTGCTGGCCTGCGAGGACACGAGCAAGGTGGACGACATCCGCCGCGACAACCACGTCAACCTGGCGTTCCAGTCGAGCTCGACGTGGGTCTCGCTGTGTGGCCAGGCCGACATCGTCAAGGACCGCGCCCTGCTGGAAAAGCTCTGGGACGACTCGATGTTTGCGTGGTTCCCCCAGGGCGTCGACACGCCCGCGCTCGTGCTGCTGCGCGTACGCCTCCACCAGGGCGAGTACTGGGACCAGTCCAGCCTCACCGACAAGGTCAAGTTCTACTTTGAGTCGGGATTGGCGTACATCCATCGACGCGGCTCGCACGCATCTGCACTGGGCACCCACGAGCGCGTCCAGCTCGCTCCTGCTGCTGCTGCTGTGTCGCAGTGACAAAAATGAGAGCGTAAAAGAAAATAATGAACCCGAAATGACCTGTTGAAATGCCCCCAAACGGATTGTAAACAATTTGAACTCGACAAATTAGATCCTATAATTACAAAAAAGCCTTGAAAGAAAAAAAAACCAAAGAAATGGCGCAGCAGAGCAAAAGACCAAGGAAAACAAACGGGAGGAGGAGAAAAAATTTTAAAGAACATACCATTCGCTTATTTATTTGATCATCTTTCCTGCCGAGGCCACGTCGATGCGCTTGACGACGTTGATGGCGTCCTGGTGCTGGTTCTTGACACGCGACTTGTAGCGACGCGAGCGGTAGGCGGCCAGGCGTTTGCGGAACTCGCCAATCTTCATCACGACCTCCTCCAGGGCGCCCTCGTTGCGGAACTGGGTCGTGAGCTGGACAATGTGCTTGCCGGCCTTGCCCTGGCCCGACGAGCTGTCCGACTCGATGTACACAAACTGGACAATGCCCCAGTTCTCCAGCAGCGTCAGTGCGTTGGTCAGCGTCACGGACGAGATGGCCTCGTACAGATCGAGCAGGCCCTCGAAATAGAGCGACTCGCCCAGGAGCTGGAACAGTACATGTTCACTTTCATTTCTAGTTGAACAGTCGCTTACCTGGACAAAGCGGATCATCGACTCCTCCTCGAGCATGCGATCGGGCAGGAGGCGGTAGCAGGCCAGCGCCACAAGGTAGTACGAGTCGATAAAGGGCCAGAAGAGCGAGCACACAAAGAGGTACGTGAACGTGCCCTGGTACTCGCCGTCCGAGCCGATCTTGTCGTTGACCGAGTACTGGACGGCCTTGGCGCTGTCCGTCTCGTTCTCGACCTTGTGCTCGAGCAGGATGCCGTGCTGCACGAGGAACGACACGACCTCGTCGACCGTGACCTCGAACCCGGGCGAGGGCTTGAAGATAAACTCGAGCTTGAGCAGCGACGACAGGTACAGGCTGGCCTTCTTCAGCTCCTCCTTGTTGACCAGGGCCTCGTCCGAGTCGTCGCCCTGCTTCTTCTTCTCGCAGGCGTAGAACGAGCACAGCAGGATGCCCTCCTGCACAAACAGGTGGATCAGCTGGTTGCGGTACAGCGACAGCTCCATGCGCTCTGCCGGCGAGAACAGCGACAGCATGAGGATGTCCTTGTGGCGCTTGACTATCGTGTTTTCGTCGCCCTTGTTCCTTCCTTGGAGGACCTTTTCACAAGGAAAAGAGAGAGCGGGGAGGCCGCGTTAGAACACAGACTCGATGATACAGTACCTGGTTGACAACGGCCATGACATAGTCTGGCAGCCCCTCCTCCTGGGCAATGGCCATCTGGACGCGGCCCCCGCGCAGAATGACCTGGCGCCTGAGCCACTTGATCTTTGAGATGAGCTCGCTGTCGCGGATGCCGCGGCCGTACTGGGTGAAGAGGATGGCGCCCACCAGCGCCGTGGGCAGGATCGTCGAGACCTGGTTGATGTCGTACAGGACGCGGTAGCCGATGGCGTTGCTGATGTACTTGCGCGCCGTGTTGGTCACGAGGTTGCTGGGAGGAAGGTTGCCGGCCCTGGCGGCGGCGCCCTTGATCGTCGGTGTGGTGCCCGTGAGCGACGAGGCCGAGCCCAGGTTGGCAGCGGACGAGTTCCTTTTTTTTTGGCAGCGACGTTTAAATAATCACTTGTTTTATTACTGTTATTACTGGAAGTGGGCAAAACTCTTGCCGAGGATGTTGCGCGTCTTGACAATGCTGCTCTTCTTCTGCTCGAGGATGTTGACGACGTCGTTGCCGTTGGACGTGGCGGCGGACGACGCGGAAACGGAGGACGCCTCGGTGGTCGTGGGGCTCAAGGGCGTGTCCACGTCGTCCTCGTTGAGGCTGGCCAGGCGGCTGTCGATCGGGGGCGACGACTGCGAGCTCGAGTCCTCTGCGGCACCGCTGGCCTTCTCGCAGCCGCCGTTGTTGGCGACAACGGTGGAGGAGGAGGATGCGGTGCCCTCTGCGTCGTCATTGGTGAAGAAGAACTTGCTGGTCGCGAGCGACTGGGGCGAGGGCACGACGATGGGCCCGCCGGACGACTCGGGCAGCTGGGCCAGCTGCTGGCTGATGTAGGCCTGGAGGGCGATGGGTTCTCCGATGCCGACGGTGATCTTGCCAAAGTTGAGCTGGCGGTTGTACGTGCGCTGGAGCAGGCTCCACGTGCTCTTGACAAAGCTCATGAGCTGCTCGGCGCGCTTCTTGCCGCCGGTCAGCTCGCGGATGTACGAGTTGTTCTCGACGAGGCGGTCGTAGCCCAGGGCGATCGGCACCACGTACACGTTGTCCAGCTTGCGGTCGATCACTGCGTCCATCACACCGCGCATGAAGCCGTTCTTGGGCGGCAGCACCTTGCCCGTGCGCGAGCGCCCGCCCTCGATGAAGCACTCGACCGAGTGGCCCCGCACGAGCAGCTGGGTAATGTACTCGTTGAAGATGGTGCGGTAGAGCGGGTCGTTCGAGTTGAACGAGCGCTGGATGTAAAAGGCGCCTCCCCAGCGCAGGAACGAGCCGACCTGTGTATTTTCTACTGTTTAAAATAATATGTCGTAAATAAAAATGCAGCGTACCAGGGGAAAGTTCAGGTTGTCGCCCGAGACCACGTGCGGCAACGGCAGCTTGTACTGGAAGCAAATGTAGCTGACGATGAGAAAGTCGAGGTAGCTCTTGTGGTTGGGCAGGAGCAGCAGCGGGCCCTTGCGCGATGCCTCGCGGACGCGCTGGATCTCGTGGCCGCCGACGTCGAGGCCAAAGGGGTAGAGCAACCGGAACGCCTTTTTTTTCACAGTGGCGCATGCATTAGTGACGAAAGCAACTGGCAATGGCATACTTTGCGCATGAGATAGGCCATGAAACGGACTGCGGGGATCCACATATCGGCGGCCATGAGCTCAAAGATCTTCTCCGCCTTCTTGGCCGAGTGCTCGACGGGGACGCCGTTGATCTCTGACGACACGTTGATCGCGTTCTGCACATCGGGCGAGTTGATCACGGCGTCGCGGATCTCGCGGCGGTCGCCGGGCTGCGGCGGCTTCTTCTCCACTTTGCGGTACGAGGTCAGGGCCCAGTACACGTCGGGCAGGTACGTCTGAATGTACTTGAACAGGGGGCGCAGGGGGCGGAACGTCTTGCTGGGCAGTTGCTGCAAAACAAGCACACGACGATTATGAGCCAGCCCCCCCAATTAGCACACAACACGCGCTCACCTTCTTGCTGGCTTCAGAGGGCGCCACTGGCGGCGGCTGGGGCGGGTGCAGACGCGCAAAGGACGAGATGCGGCGGAGAAAGCTGGACGTT
>Ga0302226_10003283_pt1 | contig 11092 bp, 10 predicted proteins | sample II_Palsa_E3_3_FD_193524 | JGI IMG/M metagenome (GOLD analysis project Ga0302226, IMG submission 193524) | Peat permafrost microbial communities from Stordalen Mire near Abisko, Sweden - II_Palsa_E3_3 | ecosystem: Environmental > Terrestrial > Soil > Palsa > Peat permafrost | place: Sweden...
TAGGCAAGGCTTTAGCTATTCTCATCCACATCATGAACCCCGAAAGTATTGTCCTGAGCGGCAGGGGGGCTATCGTAGGTAAAATACTGCTGGCCCCGATGCAGCAGGCACTGAATAAATATTGCATCCCGAGGCTCGTCAGCAGCACCGGGCTGCTCATCTCTGAGCTCGGTTTTAATGCCGAACTCACCGGGACCGCTGTTCTCGTTATGGAAAACTTTGATAAAGAAAATAAAAATCATTCAATCACCAATAACCAAGTAACTATGGAGAAAAACAACAAAATCTAAAACACCTAACAACACTTTAACACTAAACTAATTCAATCAAAATGAAAAAAATATTACCACTAATTTTACTAGTGCCTTGCCTGGCTTTGGGGGCTAATAACCACCATAATCCTATTAGCAGCACTAGCTTCACAACCGTTGGCATAAGCCAGAACGTGACCAATGCAACTCCAGTAAAAGGTGTTGTAAAAGACGAAACAGGCACAACCTTACCGGGAGTTTCTGTAGTGATAAAAGGAACAACAACCGGCACCCAAACAGATGCAAACGGTAAGTTTAGCCTAAACGCAAACCCCGGAGATGTACTTGTTTTTAGCTACGTAGGCTATACTAAAAAAGAAGTTATTGTAGCTAACCAAACCAACTTTACCATAGTACTATCATCTGATTCTAAAAGCCTAAACGAAGTTGTAGTAACGGCCTTAGGTATTAAAAAATCAGAGAAATCGCTTACCTACTCTACAGATCAGGTATCTGGCAAAGAGCTTACCGATGTACCAACTGATAACTTAATGAACTCGCTGAATGGTAAACTTTCTGGCGTAACCATCACTCCTAGCGCATCAGGCGTGGGCGGTTCGGCAAAAGTTATCCTGCGTGGTAATAAATCAGTTGCGGGTGGCAATCAGCCATTATATGTAATTGATGGTATTCCAATTTCCAACGGATCAAACTCCAATGGTCAGCCAAACAGCACCTATGGTACAGCTGTAGGTCAGGGCGGCGGCGGCATTGCCAGCACAAACCAGGATGGCGGCGATGGTATATCCAATCTAAACCCTGATGATATCGAAAGCATTACTGTTTTAAAAGGAGCTTCTGCTGCGGCACTTTATGGTAGCCAGGCACAAAATGGCGTTATATTAATCACCACTAAAAAAGGAAAAGCAGGCAAAGCAGTAATTAATTTTTCATCATCATTTACTGCTGATAAAATTGCTTATCAGCCTCAATTCCAAAACACCTATGGTCAATCACCAACCGCAGCAACACAAAGCTGGGGACCAAAGTTAACCAGCAGTGCACCAGATAATTTATCGCAGTTTTTCCAAACCGGAACAAACTTTACTAACTCGATAAATATTTCCGGGGGATCAGAGATGGCGCAAACCTATTTCTCTTACGCAAATACAACTGCCGCAGGTGTTGAACCGGGTAATAAACTATCGCGTAACAACATCAATTTACGCGAAACCGGTCACTTTTTAAACAACAAATTAACGCTTGATGCAAATGTTAACTACGTGGCTCAAAATGTTGACAATAGCCCCGGCCTAGGTTTTTATTTAAACCCGCTTACTGGCCTCTATTTATTCCCAAGGGGACAAAACATAACGCCATACAAAACTCAGTTTGAGTTACCGGCTGTAGCAGGTGGTAACGGCGCACCAACACAAAACTGGCCCTTTAACGAGGACGTACAGCAAAATCCATGGTGGATAACCAACCGTGACCCTAACACCAGTAATCGTAATCGTACCATAATTAATGCCACTGCTAAATATGATATAACCAGTTGGTTAAGCATACAAGCCAGAGGAATTGATGATCGCACTTATGATACCTATCAGCAGGATCTTTACGCAGGAACTATTGGCGTATTGTCAAAAGCGAACGGACAGTTTTTATTAACTAACCAACTGAATGAGCATAAATATGCTGATATGTTAATCACGTTTTCAGTACCAGGCAAATCAGATTTTAAATTAGATGGTATACTTGGTGGTAGCATAACCGATGATCATGTTGATGGAACAAACATTGGCCCTGATGTAAATAACAATTACAATGGTAATGGTTTAATTATCCCTAACGTTTTCGTGCCTCAAAATTTAGATGTTGCGGCTGATGGGTCACCTGTACAAAACCTGCAGGCTGTTCACAATCAGGATCAGGCGCTATTTGCAAATGCCAACTTATCTTACAAAAACTGGGCTTATTTAACAGTTACAGCCAGAAACGACTGGTCCTCAGAACTGGCATATACGCCAAATGAATCTTATTTCTATCCTTCGGCAGGTTTGTCATTGATATTAAGTCAGATGCTTGCTTTACCTACTGATATCAGCTATGCAAAAATAAGAGGAACTTATGCGCAGGTTGGTAACACGGTTTCTATACCTTATGCTACAGATCCATTAACACACTTTGGAACAGGTGGCGTAACGTTAAATTCAGTAGCACCATTTCCATTATTAAAGCCTGAAAGGACTAACTCATTTGAGTTGGGTACCGATCTGCGCTTTTTTGCTGATAAACTAAGTGCAAGCTTTACCTACTACAAATCAAACACTACCGATCAGGCTATTGCTATTTTACCAGCATTTACAACTTCTTTCTCTAAAGGATACCTTAACGCCGGTAACATACAAAACTCGGGTGTTGAATTCACATTAGGATATGAGGCAATACACACCACTAACTTCTCGTGGAATACATCATTTAATGGGTCGGCTAACAGGAACAAAGTATTAGATGTTGACTCAAAAGCAGGCATTCCACAAGTTGTTTTAACGCCCAATAACAATAACAGCTACGAATCAATATTAGCTACAGGTGGTTCTTATAATGACATCTATGGTGTAACCTTTAAACGTGACTCACAAGGTAGAATATTAATAGGTGCCGGTGGTGCCCCGGAAACTAATAACGGATACAACTACTTGGGCAATCCTGATCCTAAATTCCAGTTAGGTTGGGAAAACAACATCAAGTATAAAAACTTCAATTTTGAGTTTTTGGTTGATGGAAAATTTGGAGGCCAGGTATTATCGCTTACACAAGCAGTTATGGATCAGTACGGTGTTTCAGAAGCATCAGGCGCTGCCAGAAATGCAGGTGGCGTAAAAATAAACGGTGTTAATGCTACCACAGGTGTACCGGTTACCAGTGTTGATCCTTACACATGGTACAGCACAGTTGGCGGTCGCGCGGGTATTTCAGAAAACTACATGTACAGTGCAACAGTTGTTCGTTTACGCGAAGCATCATTAGGTTATACTGTTCCGTTTACATCAGGCGCGATTAAAAGCTTAAGGTTTTCATTAATAGGAAGAAATCTTATCTATTTCTACAAGAAAGCACCATTTGATCCTGAGGTTACCATGTCAACAGGTAATGGATTATCGGGGGTTGATGTATTCAACCAACCAGCTACACGTAATTATGGATTAAGCCTTAATGCTACTTTCTAAACATTCACTTTTAAAATATAAAATGATGAAAACACATTATAATTTAACCAATACCATGAAGCTTAGGCTCAGCGTTGCGGGTTTGCTTGCATGTGTATTACTGGCTGTTACCAGTTGCACAAAAAACTTTGAAAAATATAATACAGATAATACAGGTTTACAACCTTCGCAATTTTCTGCGGCGCTAATATTCCAGGGGATACAAACGGCGCTTTTTGGCGAAGAGGGCAACTATCAGCTTGATCAAAATTTAAATGCTGATTGTTATTCAGGATACATGATGTCTCCCGATCCGTTCAGAGGCAACATCAACAACTTAACTTACAGTTTGGTTGACGGATGGAACCAACAGGTTTTTAGCGATGCCTACACTATATCAATGTTTGATATAAATTATATTGCCGCTGTTGGCACCAAAGCCTCACAACCTGATTTCTGGGCTATCGCGTTAATATTAAAGGTAGAAACTATGGACAGGGTAACCGATAAATACGGCCCGATAGCTTATAGCGCGGTTGGAAAATCTGTTACCGCTACACCTTATGATAGCCAACAAAGTGTTTACAACCAGTTTTTCCTTGAATTGGATACTGCAGTAACAAGCCTTAATACCTACATTAAAGCTAACCCGGGTGCTACACCATTCCAAAAGTATGATTTGGTTTACAATGGCGATTATACCAAATGGCTTAAATTCGCAAACTCATTACGCCTTCGTTTGGCCATGCACTTAACCAAAATTGACGCAGTAACCGCACAGGCACAGGCTGAGAAAGCACTAGATCCAACTAACGGCGGGTTAATGTCTGTACCATCAGACGACGCAGGAATTTCAGGAGGGGGATACCATAACCCATTGTTTGTAATTACAACCAGCTGGACAGACATATCATTAGGCGCGCCATTACAAACGTACATGACAGGCTATAATGACCCACGTTTACCGGTGTATGCTTCACCTGTAGTTACTAATCCCAAAACAGCAGGTGCACTTCCGGCAACATATGCCGGTCAGTATATCGGTATCCGTATAGGCTCATTAATAACTGCTAAACCAAGTTATAATAGCTATTCAACCTTAAATCCAACAACAGCAGTTAGCTCCTCATCGCCTATGATTATGATGACAGCTGCCGAAGTTTGGTTTTTGAAAGCCGAAGCAGCATTACGCGGATGGCCAAACGCAGGTAATGCACAAACTGATTACAATACAGGTATACAAACCTCCATGGCACAGTGGGGTGTATCACCAGGCAACTACATTACAGATGCAACCAGCACCCAAGCCGCTTATACCGATCCAACAAATTCTGCTAATAGCTCTCCTGCGTTATCAACAGCTACCATAGCATGGAACGCAGGTGCTACAAACGAGCAGAACCTTGAGCGTATCATTACTCAGAAATGGCTTGCCATGTTTCCTGAAGGCCAAGAAGCATGGACAGAATATCGCCGTACTGGTTATCCTAAATTGTTCCCTGTTGTTACTAATAACAGTAATGGCACAATCGACTCACAAATTCAAATTCGCAGGTTAGCTTATCCACAGGCTGAATATACCTCTAATGGCGCTGCAGTAAAAGCCGCAGTTCAATTATTAGGTGGCCCGGATAATGGCGGAACAAGAGTATGGTGGGACGTTGCAAAAGCAAACTTTTAATTAAATCTGTAAAATCGTGATAAACTAATCAATAAAAACAGTCCTCAAATTACATAAACGATATACAGTACAATAATACTAAAGAGGATTACAGGTTGAACACTGGTTGATTAGGTTGAATGAATCCCCGCTTTTGGCGGGGATTTTTTTATTGCAAATATTTCATGACCAATAGCTGTTAGGAAGATGAGATAATTTTTATAAAAGATGGGGTGTCATGCTGAGCGTAGTCAAAGCATGTGCGTAAAGGCCTTTTGCCCACATGCTTTGACTACGCTCAGCATGACATCTTTTTTAAATCGTCTGAACACTTGCGAATGCATGGCCAACCAATTATTATGCAACATCTATCAAGAAAACCTTATTGAAAATTTGGCAAAACAGAAACCCTATAAAACAAGTAAGACCTCCTGATGGGCAGGAGGCCTTTACTAACCAATTATAAACCTAAATTATGAGAAGACTTTTCTAATGTTTTTCAACGGTGTAAAGTTAACACTAAGTTTTATACTATCAAAACTTTTTTTTAATTTTTTTTAACATTTATTAGATATATGTGTTAATAATACCAATTATGAAACAATTAATTAACAACATCGTAATTTTTTTAATGCTAAATGCATTTTAGCATTTTTTTGAAAAACAATATTTAAAAACACAAATTTTGACCAATTTTTACAAAAAATACCAAAATTTTGACCAATAAAATCAAAAAGACCAAAATTTAAATTAAAAAAGCCTGAAATATTAAGCTTTTATATCAATTCACAATTAAAAACTTAAATTTTTAAAAAAAATTGTCTTTAAAAATATTTTTTTCTCTTTGTCACGTATATTTTACTAATTAAAAAATATTACGTTAAGTAAACAACAAACATAAAATAGCTTTATCACCTTTGTGTAAACTATACATTAACTTAATGACTACATCCTCAGCCGCATCAAAAAAGCCTCATCTTACAACATTTACCCTATGGATAATGACCATTGCAACCGGTTTAGTGGTGGCAAATATCTATTATAACCAACCTTTACTGGGTGATATTGCCCATACATACCATGCAAGTAATGGCGCCGCCGGGCGCATTTCTATGATTACACAGATAGGATACGCTGTAGGTATGTTCTTTATTGTGCCGCTGGCCGATATGTTTAAACGAAAAAGAATGATGCTATACATTATAGCTATTGTTATTGTTGCATTATTAGGCGCGGCAATGGCACCAAGCATCAATATTTTAATCTTCGCCAGCTTTTTAATTGGTGCAGCATCATTAATACCACAATTATTAATACCAATGGCCGCTCACTTAGCCAATCCAAGCGAAAGGGGCAAAAAAATTGGTGTAGTTATGGGTGGTTTATTAATAGGTATACTACTATCGCGCACGTTAAGCGGTTTTGTGGGCGCACATTGGGGCTGGCGTGCCATGTTTTATATCGCGGCAGCTTTAATGCTGATAACATGGTTCGTAATACTTTTATTTTTACCCGAGGTTGAGCCTGATTATACCGGTAGTTATAAGAAACTAATGGGGTCGCTTATTGATCTTTTTAAAAACGAGCCGAAATTGAGGTTTGCTTCCTTACGCGGGGCGCTTTGTTTTGCCTGCTTCAGCGCATTCTGGACCACGATTGTATTTTTATTAAAAGAAAACTTTAACATGGGTAGCGATGCAGCAGGTTTGTTTGGCTTGGTTGGAGCCTTTGGCGCCATAGCAGCCGGATTAATGGGCAGGTTAAGTGATAAGATGGATCCATTTAAACTTTCCTTCTTCACCCTTCTGCTTGTTTTAGTGTCTTTTATCGTATTTATTTTTTCATCGCATAGTATTGCAGGCCTTATTATAGGTGTAATAATACTGGATATGGGTGTACAGGCTACGCACATATCCAACCAGTCGATTATCTTTTCTTTAAATGCCGGGGCCCGGAATCGTATCAATACCATATATATGGTGTCCTATTTTATTGGCGGCTCAGCCGGAACTTTTATGGTAAGTGTATTATGGGGTAATTATCACTGGTTAGGTGTATGTATTTCAGGAATTATCCTGTCATCAATTGCCATAATAGTGCATCTGCTAAATCATCGTAGCAGGCAAAAAAAGGCCAATCCAGCATAGGATTACTAAATACCGTACACACTGTTCTTTTCCGCACAATCGGTCAAAATAAAGTCACGTAAATGCAGGCTTATCGGGCGTTATTTTGGGTTAATTTTTACAATTTAAAAAATATTTTAAGTTCAAAATACATTATTTTTTAGTGTACACCAAAGTTTGGCACTGTATTGGTATACTACTTACCAAATGACACTGAAATGGTAATTGGAAAGAAAGATCAGCAAGTGGAACAGAAGCAATGGGAAGACCCATTGAACCCTGAAAAACCAAGTGATGAACGTGACCAGGAGCAGTTACAAAGGCAGTTGAATGAAGCCAAAAGAATAAAAGAGAATTTAACTAAAGGCGATAACGACAAGCTAACAAAAACTAAAAAAAATTAACCTACTTAACCATGAAAACTTACAATAAAATAGCCATCAGCAAATTAGTTACTCGCATTGATGAAGAATTGCTAAACATTTTAAGGGAAGATCTTAAAGCTATGAAACAAGCTAAAGTTCAATTTATTAATCGTATCAATAACAACCTGCTACCGGCAGCTTAATTATAAAAAACTACCTAAAACATCTACCTATGAAAACTTACAACAAAATAGCTACCAGTAAATTAGTTGCCCGTTTTGACGAGGAATTACTAAACATATTAAGAAACGATTTAAAAGCTTTCAAAGCAAACGATCAATTTGCAACAAACAACAAACAGGCATCTGTACAGCGCAATCTTAAAGCTGCCTGATCTATCATATACATCTACCTATTAAAATTTACACCATCTATGAAAACCATAAAGCTCCGCATTTTTGCGGGGCTTTATTTTTTTGCAGCATATTTTATAATCAAGGCCGCTGTTTTGGCTGATGCACCGGGATGGCCCATGCGCTCATCAAGCTGATCATAGTTATTAAGCATCTCCTTGCGGTAATCGTTATTATTAACAATCAGGTCGAGCTCAGCGGCAATGGTTTGCGGGGTACAGTCTTGTTGAATAAGTTCCTTAACTACCAATTTATTCATGATCAGATTTACTAAGGAGATAAATTTTATCTTCACTACCATACGGGCTATAGTGATTGATATATTATTGCCTTTATAAACCACAACCTGCGGCACATCAAACAAAGCTGTCTCCAGCGTTGCCGTACCTGATGCTACTACCGCGGCATCAGCATTTTTTAACAGATCATAAGTTGCATTAAATACGATAGGGATATTTTTTCCGCCCAAAAACTGCTCATAATATTCTTTTTGGAACGATGGCGCACCTGCAATCACAAATTGATGATCCGGGAATTTATCAGTAACCCCAAGCATATCCGGCAGTAAGCGGCTTATCTCCTGCTTCCGACTGCCAGGCAACAGGGCTATTATTTTCTTTTCAGGTAGATGATTATTGGCATAAAAGTTTGCATCCGGTTCAAATGCCGCAGTAGCATCCAGTAATGGATTGCCAACATAGTCCACCTTCATACCCCATTCCTTGTAAAAATCTACCTCGAATGGCAGGATGCAGAACATATGGTCAACTACCTTTTTAATCTTCAGTACCCGTTTCTGGTTCCAGGCCCAAACTTTTGGGGATATGTAATAGCAAACCAGCAAACCATTCTTTTTGGCGAACTCTGCTATCTTTAAATTAAAGCCCGGGAAATCGATCAAAATCAAAACATCCGGCTGATATTGGGCAATATCCTGTTTACAGAAACTTAAGTTTTTTAATATCTGGGGCAGATTAGCCACTACCTCAATAAAGCCCATAAAGGCCATATCAGCGTAATGCTTAACCAGCGTGCCACCTTCAGCCTGCATCAGGTCACCACCAAAGTAGCGGAATTCCGCTTGCTGATCGGCTTTCTTCAAAGCATTCATCAAGTTGGCACCGTGTAGATCGCCCGAGGCCTCGCCTGCTACCAGATAATACTTCATCCGGGATTACACGTTAAATTTCCAGCCATTCAATAGCGGGATAGCATGATGCGCCGTCATATCAAACTGCACCGGCACTACCGATACATAATGATTATCCAATGCCCAGTTATCCGTATCCTCGCCTGCATCGTTGTTTTGAAATACGCCAGTTAGCCAATAATACGGGCGTTTGTGCGGATCGATACGCTCATCAAATTCCTCAGCCCATTTGGCATTGGCCTGGCGGCATATCTTTATTCCTTTTATATTCCCTCCGCTAGGGAAGTTCACATTAAGTAGGGTGGCAGGTGGCAAACCATGCTCCAAAACCTGCATGGCCAGTTCCTTTACATATTTTTTGCAGTGACTAAAATCAGCCTGAAGCGTATAATCATCCAGCGAAAAGCCAATTGACGGGATACTCTCAATAGCCCCCTCAACCGCAGCCGACATCGTACCCGAATACAGCACATTGATGGAATTATTTAAACCATGGTTAATACCCGACACACACAAATTCGGCTTTTCACCCTTAAATACCGAGTTTACAGCCAGTTTAACACAATCAACCGGCGTGCCTGAGCAACGGTACATTTCTACGCCTTCGTAAATATCTACCTTATCAAAGCGCAGTGGCTTGCCTATGGTAATGGCATGCCCCATACCCGACTGCGGGCTATCTGGTGCTACCACCACTACCCTGCCAAGTTCCTTCATTACATCTATTAACGCTTTAATGCCTGGCGCGGTGATACCGTCGTCGTTTACTACAAGTATGGTTGGTTTTGTATTTTTTGCCATAGGGCGAAATTACTATTTTCAAATTTGTTAGGGTACAAAAAAATAAAAGCCCCGAAATTCGGGGCTTTATATATTACAAGTCGTTAAGCCATTTCACCAGCTCATCGCGGCTCTTGCCGGTTTTCTGCTGAAGCTTGCCAAGCATTTCGTCGTCCTTACCTTCTTCGCGAACCAAATCGTCATCGGTCAGGTCGCCGTAGGCTTGTTTCACTTTTCCTTTCAACTCGTTCCAGGTGCCTCTTAATTTTAAATCGCTCATAATGCTTTTTATTTATAGATGTAGATAAATAACAGCTGTGGCATCATAAGGTTTTGTTAGAATCATGAGATATGTAATTTTTCACATTCTTCGCAGGCTTCTCAGGTAGCAATAGTAGTCGGGATTCGCATTACCAGTTTTTTGCCTTTACTTAAATTGCTTTCTAAAATACGGTGAGCTTTTTCTACAGTTGCTACCTCAAGCTCGCCGACCAGATATACCTGGGGTGGGCTAACAGCTCCGCTTTCTAATAAGTCGGCAATCTGTTGCAAGTTATTGCCATAATAATCCTTATCTCCATTCAGCGCATAAGCAAAATTGGAAATATTGAGAATATTTGCCCCTTTATCGAACAGTGTTTCTCTTGCCTTCGGGCTAGTTAAAGCTGTAATATCAACGTATGTACCATTCGTTATCAATAACTCAGCACATAGCTCGGAGAGTTTGCCTCCAACAAGATCAATGCAATGATTAAAAGGAAGTTCTTTATTTGCCGCTATAATCTTCGCTGTCAAATCAGTGGCATTATAATCGATTATTTGCTCCGTTGATAGGCCGGCAGCGATTAGGTGCTGTCGACTTTCATCATTGCCCGCCGTAACCACCAACCTGTCGATGCCTTGATATAACAACAGCTTTATCAAAGCTAAGCCGACGCCTCCTGCAGCTCCTGCTATAAAAAGCGAGTCCTCGTGAGCTGGCTTTAAACGCTTATAAGTTTGCAGGGCGGTAAGATTACCTACGGGTACCGCCGCAGCTTCTTCGAAGGTGAGATTAGCAGGTTTGCTGGCTAAGATGTCTTCAGGAACGCTAATGTATTCTGCATAAGTTCCGTTCGAGCCCATACTTCCCGAT
>Ga0302226_10003286_pt1 | contig 11085 bp, 8 predicted proteins | sample II_Palsa_E3_3_FD_193524 | JGI IMG/M metagenome (GOLD analysis project Ga0302226, IMG submission 193524) | Peat permafrost microbial communities from Stordalen Mire near Abisko, Sweden - II_Palsa_E3_3 | ecosystem: Environmental > Terrestrial > Soil > Palsa > Peat permafrost | place: Sweden...
GCGACAACGGTAGGCGTTCGCTTTGAGGGGCAGGTCCCAGCTGGGCGACCGGACGACCGGCCCGTGCAATTGTGATGCGTTCACCCTTTTCGGCGCGCATGACCAAGCGGGAGAGGTTGCTTTTGGCCGCGTGGATATTGAAAGACACTTGAGGCATGGAATCAAAGTTAGCTAAGCACTTGGGCTAAGCAAGCAAATCTGGGGATTTCGTCCGTAATGTCGGGGAAGCCCAATGATTGCAGACGACGCGCCAGTACCAGGATTCACCTGGAGCCTGTCAATCACTTGGTCGCTGGTTCGACCCTATTCGCCAAATCAGCAATAGCACTGATTGCTGCCTTCAATTCGGGGCCAAGGAACGTGATTGTTGACACGCCTCTAACCAACTTCTTCACAAATCGCGCCGGCTAAGGTCAACAGCGACGCTGACAACCGGCACAGCCGACCAGGCCGACTGTTCAAAAAATAAGGATCGATTTCCTTCCTAAGGCGAAATCAACGCGACAAACTTTCCCGTGACAAACCGACCGATGATCTTGTAGATAGCCCCATGATGACGCATGGTTTTCGCTGCCCGCACCCCATCGGGCATCACGGCCCGTTGCGTTTGGCGGGCCTCCTGTTCCTCGCCGGATCCATCGGCGGCCTTTCATCCCGTGCGCAGACTCTGCCAGGAGTGACATGGACGACCGCGACCCAGAAGCTTGTCACCGGTACGAGTCCCCAATCGATCGCGGTGGGTGACTTCAATGGCGACGGAATTGCCGATATCGCGGTCGGGCAGGCAGGCTCCATCGGCATATTCCTTGGCAACGGCGACGGCACGTTCAAGGCCGCCGACACCGGCAACAACGGCGTCACGATCTCAGTCCCCCTGACGGCCCCTCTGGCGATCGCATCCGGGGCTTTCCAAACGGGCAAACCCGTGGGCATCGTCGCAGTCAGCGGCAGCTACAACGCCGTGATTCTCAGCAACGGCGGTGGCGGAGAGACGGCGCCCGCCGCCTTCACCGGCGTGGTATCCGCGACGTCCGTCGCCGCGGGCGATTTCAACGGGGACGGGAAAGCGGACCTTGTCGTCGCGGGCTTCGCCCCCGACAGCTCAAATCCGATAGTAGCCATCTTCCTCAACGGCGGGGGCGGCACTTTCGGGACGCCGACGCTCATCCCCATTGACGCCAGTTCCCCGGAATTCGTGGCGGCGGGGAACTTCCTCGGGAATGGATATACGGACGTGGCCGTGACCGTAAACAACTCGGTCGATGTGTTCTTGAACGACGGCTCGGGAAACTTTTCCCAGGGAGTGGGAGGGACTACGGGCAATGGCCCCTCCAGCATAGCGGTGGGGGATTTCAATGGGGACGGCAAACAGGACCTCGCCGTGGCGAACCAAGCCGACGGAACGGTATCGGTGCTGTTGAGCAACGGGGACGCATTCGGGACTTTCACAACCTCGGCGACCGTGAAGGTGGGCAACGGCCCCTCCTGCATCGTGGTGGGGGATTTCAACAAGGACGGAAAGGCGGACCTGGCGGTGACGAACCAAACCGACAACACGGTGACGGTGCTGCTGGGCAATGGCGACGGAACGTTTTCGTCGCCCACGACGTTGAAGGTGGGCGTGGCCCCCACGTCCCTCGCCGTGGGGAATTTCAACGGAAACGGCAACGTCGACCTGGCCGTGACCAACAGTGCCGACAACACGGTGACGATACTGCTGTCGCAGGTGGTGGGGACGCCCACGCCCACCCCAACGCCAACGCCCCCTGGAGGTGGAGGAGGGGGCGGAGGCGGAAATGGATTAGCCCGGCTCATCAACATCTCGACACGCGCGCAGGTGGGAACGGGCGGCAACATCCTGATCCCAGGCTTCGTGGTGGGAGGCAGCGGAACGGAAACGCTCCTTATCCGGGCCGACGGACCCAGCCTGACCCAGTTCGGCGTCAACGGCGTCCTGGCCCAGCCCAGTCTCAGCGTCTATAACAGCGCGGGCGCGGTGATCGCCTCCAACACCGGCTGGGGAACCAATACAAACCCGGCTCTCATCGCCAGCACGGCGGCCTCCGTGGGCGCCTTTGCGCTCACTTCGGGCAGCGCCGATTGCGCCCTCATCGCCAGCCTGCCCGCGGGCGCCTACACGGTCCAGGTCTCGGGCTTGAACAGCACGACCGGCGTCGCCCTGGCGGAAGTCTACGAGGTGTCGGCCAGCGGCACCCGCCTGGCCAACATCTCGACGCGCGCCCAGGTGGGAACGGGCGGCAACATCATCATCCCGGGCTTTGTGATTTCAGGCAGCGGCACCGACCAGTTGCTTGTGCGGGCGGACGGCCCCAGCCTGACCCAGTTCGGCGTGAGCGGCGTCCTGGCCCAGCCGAGCCTGAGCGTTTACAACGGCGCAGGCACGGTCATCGCCTCCAACACCGGCTGGGGGACCAGTTCAAACCCGGCGCTCCTCGCGAGCACGGCTGCCGCGGTCGGAGCCTTCGCCTTCGCTTCGGGCAGCGCCGACAGCGCCCAGATCGTCAACCTTTCGGCAGGCGCCTATACGATCCAGGTCTCTGGAGTGAACGGCACGACCGGGGTGGCCCTAGCCGAGGTTTACGAAGTTCCGTAATCACCATGTGGATATCTGGTTTCGGCCAAGCTCTATTCGGAATCGCAGTGGCAGGCCTCGCCATACTTAGTTTAGTCTTCGGCAACTTCGCGCCAATTGCTGAGCCGTTTCCCGCCTCACTCCCCTGGCCGGAAGTTTGGGTATATGGATCCGGGGCGATCTTGCTGGCTGCAGGCGCCGGCTTGTTCTTTGCGCGCACGGCTTTGGTAAGCGCGCTTATTATCGGAGTGTACGCATCGGCCTGGACCGTGACACGCGCAGGCCCCGTTTTGCTCAAGCCTCTGAGCATCGGCTCCTGGTACGGGTTCTGCGAAGCCATGGGACCCCTGGTTGGCGTATGGATTCTCTACGCTTTGCTTCGCCGCCAATATAACGCGCCCGCGGTGACTGTGATGACCGGCGATCGCGCCCTACACGTGGCACGGGTTCTTTTCGGCGCGGCTTGCGTGGTGTACGGCGCCGCGCATTTCGCCTACGCGGCGTATACGGCGAAAATGGTACCGGCGTGGCTTCCCGGCCGGACGGGGCTCGCGTATCTAACCGGGGCCGCTCACGCCGCCGCCGGCTTTGGCCTTCTCCTTGGGATTCTTCCCCGCTTAGCGGCGACAATGGAAGCCATCATGTTAAGTCTCTTTGGCGTTTTGGTCTGGTTACCGAGTTTTTTCGCACAGCCCGCGCCTGGATGGGCGCCTTCAACACAAGTTCAATGGTCGGAGACCTTGCTGACCTTCCTGCTGGCGGCGTCGGCATGGATCGTCGCCGCATCGCTGCGAAGAAGCCCGTGGGGTTTCGCGCCGACGGTACCCGACGATTCGGCAACGCTGGCCAGGTAGGATTGGCGTGAGCGCCCCTCCTCACCGCCTCGACCACGGCGCGTGCGCGGCGACTGGCATAGCCAGCATTCCTATCATTGCTCCGGTGTTGTGAGGCCAACTGAGAAACAACGGGCAAGAAGCGGGTAAAATACCCGGTTAAGGCGCAAGTTGAAGACAAGATAGATGACTATCATCGCTGCCACGCACGCGTCCGCGAGATGGTTGTACGTGAGCACGATCTGGTGCTGCGTCCAATGGTAGTCGTCCGCTAGAATATTCATGTCGCCGCCGCCTTCGTCCTCGCCGTGGATCATGGAGCCGTAGGGAATTCCCTCGACCCCGCTCTTGACCTTCTTCCAGAAGGAATAGCTCTCGAAGAAACTGGCGGCGCCGATGAAGAGAACAATGTAACGGCAGGATCCCCACCTGAACTTCTCGGGAAACTCGAAATAGAAGAGGCAGACCATCGCGGCCGAGAGAAAGAATTCGCCGCCGACGCCCCCGAAGATCATCCACAGGTGCGCACGGTCCTCCGACAGACCCCATGTCATGAAGGTCTGTGCGGCGATCAGGGCGGCCGCCAGGATCATCGGCCACGCCTTTCGCTCGCGCCAGCCGGAAACGGCCAGAACTCCAAGGGCGGCGAGGATCGCCAGGTAGAGGATCGCCGACCCGTTGGGCTCAACGTTTGTCCATCCGATTGGAAGCGGCAGGGCGGGCCTGCCGGAGAGCCACGCGACGCTTGCATGCCCCAGCTCGTGAATCCAGACGTGAACCCCTCCAGCAGGAATCCAAGAGGGGTCATCTTGAAGAGTATGGCCAAGGCCGCCACCAGCGGCGGGGCGATTGCCTTGACGATCGGGCTGTCGAATGACCTGGGATCGTAGGGGTTCTCCGCGGTCTCGTGTATCGCTTGGGAAGTTTCAGTATTCATGCTTCTCCGCACGCTTCTCCGCACGCTTCTCAGGCATTCGCGGGCCAGGTCTACCGGGCGTCCTTGCGGACCCGCGCCCCGATCGCCACTACGGCGACGCCTGCGAGCAGCAACGCCCAAGTCCCGGGCTCCGGCACCGGCACGAAATTCAGCGTCAGGGAGTTCCCAAGCTGGCCCATGGAAAAGGAACCTCCGCCGAGGGAATTCTGGAAGGCGGACGTGTTGAACGAGAAGTCGGCCGGATTGAAGCCCGAGATCGAGCCCGCCGAGACCAGGGTCCAGGAATAGGGCTGGGCCGGATTGAAGTTGGCCAGGCCGGGGTTTCCGCTGGCAGGATCGATCGACTCGACCGCGATCGAAAACGGGCTGCCGGGCGTCGACGTCACGGAAAGGACGCCGGAAACGCTGACCGTGTCGTAATCCGTCCCCGCCATGGCGCCGGGGGCATTCTTGAGGTCGAATGCATAGACGCCGGCCGGTCCGAACGTGAGCGGCGTCCCGAACGACAGGGTGGCGATTCGCTGTCCGGCCGCCGCGCTTCCGGGCGAAACCTCCGCCCCGTTGCCAATCGTCGTCCCTCCTGCGGGCGAGAACGTCCCGAAGCCGGAAAGGACGGAGCCTGGGTTGCTGGTCAGCGAAGGGGCGGTGAGCGTGCCGCCGCCCAGCTGGACCACCCCGTTGTTGATCAGGCCATTGGAGCCGGAGAAATTGCGATTCCCGATGACCTCGAGGGTGCCGTCGTTGGTGGTCAATGTCTGCTCGACCTGCTGGTAGGTGCCGCCCGCGCCGGTCTTTGTCTGGATGGATGAGCCGGGTCCGTTGAGGACGAGGGTGGCTGCGTTGGTGTCGATCGCGTTGGCCGGGCTGTCGAAGGAGAGAGTGCCCCCGTTGCTGGCCTCCCACGTTCCCCCGGTGAGCGTATTGACGGCGAAGTTCGTCAGCGAGGAAGTGAGCGACAAGGTGCTGTCGTCGGCCTGAAACGTGCCGAGGTTTGTCGCCGTGCCGGAGGCATTCAGCTGGAGGCTCTGCATCGGGACGTTCGCCAGAAGGAGGCCGGCAACATCGTTCAGGAAGGACAATCCGCCGTTGCCGATGGTGCCATATCCCTCGATGGTGTTGTCGACATTGGTGAGGGTGAAGCTGCCCCCGCTTTGCTGCACGAACGCGCTGCCGTTCGCATCGCCGCTGTTGAGCGTGACCGTGCCACCGCCCTGGAGCGTCACGTTGCCGGCGATGTCGAGGTTGGTGTTGCTGCCGCTGCCCGCGTTGAGCTGCACGTTGCCCTGGTTGGTGAGCGTCCCAAGGAGCGTGGTGGTGGTGCCGAGGCGGCCGGTATAGGCGCTCGAGCCCGTGATCGTGACCGTGTCGAGCACGGCCGGCCCCAGCGTCTGAAGGGTTCCCGTACCTGCGGTGGTCAGCATCCCTCCGGTGACCGTGGCTCCCACGTCGACGGTCCCGCTGCTGGCCATGATCGTCCCGCCCGTGTTGGCGACGTTTGAGGAGATCTGCAGGATGCCACCGCCGGTGGCCTCAAGGAGGCCCGCGTTGACGAGGGCGCCGCTGCCGTTAAGGACCATGGTCTGGCCCGAGATATCCGCGTTCACCGTGCCTGCCGACGCGTTGGTGAAGCCCAGGGCGCCATTGCCGATCGTTCCAGCCCCGTTGATCGAATTGTCCACGTTGGTCAGCACCATGCCGCTGCCCGATTCCTCAAGGTAGGGCCGGCCATTGTTGTCGCCGTTGTTCAAGGTGACGGTGCCGCCGCCCTGCAGCGACACGTTGGAGCCCATCTCCAGGAAGTTGTTGCTGCCGCTGCCCGCGTTGAGCTGGATGTTTCCCTGGTTGGTGATGGTGCCAAGAAGCGTGGTCGTGGTGCCCAGGGCCCCGGTGTACGTGCTGCCGGAGGTGAGGATGATCGCTCCGGCGCTCCCGTCCAAGGTGGCTGCGCCATCAGTCCCGAGGGTGCCCCCGTTCACGGTGGTCAGCGTCGCCCCATGGAGGGTACCGCCGCCGTCGATCAGGACGGCGCCCCCGTTCGCCGTGATGGCGCCGCCGGCGTCATCGACCAGGATTGTGATCTGCAGCGTGCCGCCATTGGTCGCCTCGAGCACACCCGCGTTGGAAATGCCGCCGGAACCGTTCAAGAGAAGCGTCCGCGTCGGCACGTCCGCGTCGATGATCCCCGAGACGCCATTCACCACCGCCAGACCGCCGTTTCCGATGACTCCATATCCCTCAACCTGGTTGTCGAGGTTCGTGAGCGTGAAACTACCGCCGTTCTGCTGCACGTACACATGGCCGTTCGTATCGCCGCTGTTGAGCGTTACGGTGCCTCCGCCCTGGAGCGTCACGTTGCCGGCGATGTCGAGGTTGGTGTTGCTGCCGCTGCCCGCGTTGAGCTGCACGTTGCCCTGGTTGGTGAGCGTCCCAAGGAGCGTGGTGGTGGTGCCGAGGGGACCGGTGTAGGCGCTCGAACCCGCAAGGGTGACCATGTCGAGCACAGCCGAGACGCTGGTCTGCAGCGTCCCTCCTCCCGCGGTGGTCAGGGTCCCTCCTGTGACGGTCGCACTCACGTCCACCGTGCCGCCGCTCGCCGTGATGCCTCCGCCCGCATTGGCGACATTGGTGGAGATCTGCAAGATGCCCCCGCCGGTGGCCTCGAGCAGGCCGGTGTTCGTGAAAGCGCCGCTGCCGTTAAGGACGAGCGTCTGCCCCGAAGCGTCGGCGTTTACCGTGCCACCCGCCGAATTGGTGAAGCTCAGGCCCCCGTTGCCGATGACCCCATATCCCTGGATCTGGTTGTCGACGTTCGTGAGCGTGAAGCTGCCCCCATTCTGCTGCACGTATACGTGCCCGTTCGTGTCGCCGCTGTTGAGCGTGACGGTGCCCCCGCCCATCAGGGTCACGTTGGCGTCGATGTTAAGGTCGGTGTTGCTGCCGCTGCCCGCGTCGAGCTGGACGCTGCCCTGGTTGGTGATGGTGCCGAGGAGCGCGGTCGTGCTCCCGAGGGGGCCGGTGTAGGCGCTCGATCCCGCGATAGTCACGGCGTCGAGCACGGCGGAGCCATTCGTCTGCAGTATCCCGGTTCCCGCCGTCGTCAGCATCCCGCCGGTGATCGTTGCGCTCACGTCCACGGTTCCGTTGCCGGCCGTGATTGTCCCCCCAGAGTTGGCGACGTTCGCCGAGAGCTGCAGGATGCCTCCGCCCGTGGCCTCCAAGAGGCCGGCGTTGGTAATGCCGCCCGAGCCGTTCAGGAGCAGCGTCTGGCCTGAAACGTTTGCATTCACCGTGCCGGAGGCGCCGTTCGAGAATGTCAGGCCCCCATTGCCGATGACACCGTCCCCCTGGATCGTGTTGGTCGAATTGGTCAGCGTGAAGCTGCCGCCGGACTGCTCCACGAACGCGTTGCCGTTGTGGTCGCCATACGACAGCGTCACCGTGCCGAGTCCGGTCAGCGTCACGTTGTTGCTCAACTGCAGGCTGGAGTTGGTCCCGGAGCCGCCGGTGACGGTCAGGGCCCCGTCGTTGGAAATCGAAGCGCCAAACACGGTCAGGCTGCTGTTGAGGCCGACGTTTAGCATGTTGTCGGGGCCGAGGGTCAGGTTCCGCACGTTTCCTCCGGCGCCGGGACCCAGATTGACGATGGTCGGCGCGGCCAAGCTTCCATTCTGGATGAAGGCATCCGTCATGCCCGTCGGGACGCCGGGCGAGGTTCCCCCACCCCAGTTCGAACCGGTGCTGTAATTTCCGGTGCCGGATGCCGTCCAGATCGTCGTCTGGCCATGGACCGTTCCAGACAGCAGCAGCAGCCAGGGCGCCAAAGGCGCAAGGCGGGAGGCGATGGTCATCTCATTCGGAGGGGAAGGGAATCCCCTCCGTTGATTTGTGACGCAAAACCGGATCAGGGCGACTGATAAATTCCTGTTCAACGGACTTCCGCGGCTCGGAGGTGGAAAGGCCGCCCGAGGCTAAGCAAAAGCGCCGGATCCTCGCTATCCTTGGCAGACGCAACCGCGCCTGTGGCCATGTGCGTGCGGTTAAAAAAGCTTAGGGCGTCCCGGCGACAAAACGTATAACCCATCGTATACCTCGGGCTTCGGAAAGAAGCGGGGGTACTGCGGCTTTTCTTGGCGATCCCCGCTAAAGCGGATTCACGCGATGCGGTCAGGCCGGAACGGCACCCTCGCTAATGGCCGGCCGAAAGCGGACGGTTGCGGCGATTCCCAGGACAAGGAAAATCACGAGCGCCGCACCTTGGGCCACCAGAAACGGCGGTTCGGACTGTGTCGGGGCCGTGGACTTCAGGGCGGGCACCTTCGCGAACGCCTGAGCAATCAGGACGAAGAAGTTCAGGTAAAGCGAAAAGACCGCGCCTGCGGCATAAACCCGGCGCCAGGGACCCTCGAGATGGCGTCCGTAGCGGGCGAAGATCGTCACGGAAAGCGCGACCAACGAGATCAGTCCCACGACATGGGAGGGCATGAGCCGATGGAATGGGAACAGGAAGCCGGTCACGCTGGTGGCCACGGTCGTGAATAGAAAAATGGCCGTCCAGCAATCGAGCCTCTTTGAGTTCAGCATCCCAAAGGCGACGACGAGGCCCGAAAGGATTCCCGCCAGGCTCAGCGCGACGTGAAGGCAGGTGAAGGCGGTCACTTGGCCCATTCTGTCCGTCGTCGGCGGTGGGTCGACCATTTTACGATGCCGCCGGCCCTGCGTGCGCAGGCAACCCGCCTTGAGGCGGGATCGGGCGATCGGACCTGCGCCCCAAGGAGAAGAACCGAAGAATCGACGAAGCCGAATCGTCCGCTACCTTAGGGCCATGACCAACGCCGATTCAAACGGGCTTCGCACCGTGGCCGTTTCGGAAACGCCCATCGAGCTCTGCCAGTTCCTGAAATTTGGCGGCCTGACGCAGAGTGGCGGACAGGCGAAGCAGGTGATAAGCCAGGGTCTTGTGCTCCTGAATGGCGCCGTGGAAACCCGCAAGCGGAGGAAGCTGGTGGTGGGCGACAGGGTGACCTTCGCAGGCCAGACGATCGTGGTCGGTTAACGGCAGCGACAGGCTGCCCCTCACCCGGGGGTATCGCCCCGCCTATTCTTGCGCGTACTTGGCTTCGATTTCCCCAGGAAAGGCTCCCGCGGCCGCCAGAGTCGATGCCGGGCCGGCAGGCACGCACGCGGCATGACGAGGGCATGATACGAGATGGTCGTTCACCATTCCCGCAGCCTGCATGAGGGCGTAGCAGATTGTCGTGCCGACGAACTTGAATCCACGCGCCTTCAGGTCGCGGCTCATGGCATCCGATTGGGCGGTTCGGGGCGGGATGTCCCTCATCGAACGCCTGTGATTGATCCGCTGCCTTCCCCCGACAAAGGACCACAGATGAGGGCCGAAGCCGCCGGGGTCGCGCCGCGCCTTCAGGAAGGCGCGGGCGTTGGCGATGGCGGCCTCAATCTTCAGGCGGTTGCGCACGATGCCGCTGTCCGCCAGGAGCCTCCGGACCTTCCTGGCATCGTAAGCCGCGATCTTCTCCGGATCAAAATCGTCGAATGCCCGACGGTAGTTCTCACGCTTCGCAAGCACGATGGACCAGCTCAGGCCCGCCTGTGCGCCTTCGAGGATCAGCAGCTCGAAGAGAGCCCGATCGTCGCGCAGCGGCACTCCCCATTCGTGGTCGTGATAGGCGACGTCAAGCGGCTTCCTCGGCCAGGGACACCGTTTCAGAGCCACGCCCATGGTTCCCGGTCGGAGCGGCGATGAAAACGATGCGCTCCGGTTTGGACGGCGCTCAGAGCGACGATCCTCCGCTCGCCTCGATCCGCTGACCGGTGATCCACCGGCTGTCGGGGCCGGCGAGGAACGCGATGGCGTCCGCAATGTCCGGGGGCACCGCGATATGCTTCAGCGCCTGGCGCGACATCAGCATCGCTCGGCCGTCCTCGGAGCGAAGCCAGCTCGCGTTCATGTCCGTGTCGACCGCGCCGGGCGCGATTGCGTTCACCGTTATTCCCCGGGCTCCCAGCTCCTGTGCGAGGACGCGGGTCATGACGTCGATGGCGCCCTTCGTCGCGGAATATGCGGTGAACATCGGATTCGCAAAGCGGCTGAGTCCCGAGCTCAGCGTCACGATGCGTCCGTTGTCCCGCAGGCGCGGAAGCGCCTTCTGGACCAGGAAAAAGACACCCTTAACATTGGTGTCGAAGAGGGAATCAAAGTCGTCCTCCGTGGTCTCGGCGAACGGCTTCGAGATAAGAATCCCGGCATTCGCGACCAGCACGTCGATCGACGCCGGAAGGCCGCTGCTCTTCAAGGCCGCGTCAACCTGCTCGAAAAACGATCCGATGCCGCCCAGGCCGCTGACATCGCCCTGGATGAGCACGCCTCTTCCGCCTGCCCGCTCGACCTCCCGCAACACCTCCTCGCCGTCCTTCTTGGACCTGACGTAATTGATGACCACGAAAAAGCCGTCCCTCGCCAGGCGTTTGACGGTGGCTGCGCCCAGGCCACGACTCGAACCGGTGACGACCGCGACCCTGGTGCTCTTGTTTTGCGAATTGGGCATGCTGGACCGTTATGCAGCCGCTGGACCGGCGCAAGTGGGCCGGACAAGGAATCGCTTCGGATCGCCCGAGGCGCCACGCGGATCCACTTCAACGCGGAAGGGTGAATTTCAGCACGGCCGCGCGGCCGCTCCCTCAACGAAAAACCGATAAAACAT
>Ga0302226_10003288_pt1 | contig 11081 bp, 14 predicted proteins | sample II_Palsa_E3_3_FD_193524 | JGI IMG/M metagenome (GOLD analysis project Ga0302226, IMG submission 193524) | Peat permafrost microbial communities from Stordalen Mire near Abisko, Sweden - II_Palsa_E3_3 | ecosystem: Environmental > Terrestrial > Soil > Palsa > Peat permafrost | place: Sweden...
AACTTTTGCAGGAAGGAACACATTGCACACCCGTGTCCGACCTGCATCGGGCTCTGAAAGAAGGGCCTATACTTTGTAAAAGGTATGCTCCTCCTTTATTTTTGGTTCGTGATCAGGTACTAACCCCCTTTATTCTGAATTTTGAATGTTGAATGAATGTTGAATGAACGTGAATTGTTGATTCTCATCCATTTTGCACACAGGGGTACAGTCCACACTCGATCCCACCAACTCATTTTTTTGTACACTAACAGGGAAGAAAAAGGAAACCTACGAAGGGGCCAGAGAGGAGGGGGGTGGGGTCCCTGATGGGGAAACCGGTGACGATCGCTGGACCAGCAGCACGGTCAGACCGTAGAAGCTAATGACAAACCTCGACCAAATGAACAGCGACGAGCCGTCAAACACGAGCTCGCTGATGGCCTCGCACGCGTTCCACACGACCTCGATGGCCACGAGTTGCCGCGGCAGCGACAGGACCGCGTCGCTAACTGTCAGCGTCAAAAGATCCTTGAACGTCACTTGCCCGCGCCGCTGCAGGATCACGTTCTCCTCCTCGTCGGCAGAGGCGATTGCGGCGGCGATGTGGCTGGCCATCTTGGCGAGGTACACGCTGCCCTTGAAAAAGTGCTGCCTCCTTGTCTGGTGCACGTCCGCACAGTCGTTAGCAAGAAAAGAAAGAAACAAAAAGAAAACGCACAGTCTTGTCGCTGGACGTGTACGCATCGTGGAAGCCCTCACCGGCCGTCGCACAGGCCACCGTCGCGCTCAATCCGTGGAAGCCGGCGAGCGACAGAGCCGTCCCAAACACGAGCGTTGTTGCCATGCCGCACGCAACACGTCGGAAAGTGTACGCAATACGTCCCAATTAATTTGGCAACCAGGCTTGGTGGCGCGCGCAAAACGCAACCCACCTCCAAACTATGCAGCTGCTCGCCAAGATCGCGAGCGTCTCTCTCCTCCACCGTATCGTTGCTGCTGCTGTTCGGTTTGCTCATAAAAGCCTCGTCTTGCGCAGGGACGTGCCTCGCGCTGGAGAAGCAGCAGATCAAGTCGTGCTTTGTGAGGTTATCGAAGACGTCGCTGGAGATTGCGGTGCTGCCGGCTAACGAGAGCGGCATGATCGTGTGGGTGAGCCTGGATGCGGTACTGTGCTGGCCGTTTGCGAACGATAGATTGATTGGCCCAACCATAACAGAAAGACGTGTACGAGGAGGTGCGCATCGAGAGCAAGAACAACGACCTGATCGTGCTCGAGCTCACGTTCGAGCACCTCACCAAGGCGATCAAGGCCAACATGCAGGGGCAGGAGATGTTTTTCAAGCTGATCAAGCGCGACGACCTCAAGATGCTCGCCGTGTTCAGCAAGAGCCAGGTATCAAAGGGTCGAGCTCTGTACGCGTATAATTGAAACGACCCTTCACCTTGTAGACAAGCCAGGGACTGCAGGTCACAGTCGAGCAGTGCATCCCTGTGAGGGTACTACGACCGGACGAGACGCCGGCGATCCGTGCGCCCGAAGTCCCTGATGCGCAGGTGAAATGAGTTAATTCTTTTTTGAAATAAAAAAACTTTTTTTTTGAACTTTAAACAAAAAGATCAACGTGGTACTCCCCTCTGCGCAGGGCCTGCGCACCGTGCTCGATCGGATGAAGACGATGGGCTCGCAGGTCGCCGTGACCGTGAACAAGCAGGGCGAGCTTCGATTGCACGTCCAGAACGACTCTGTCGACGTGGTTACGCAGTACAAGGACCTCCAGATTGCTGTGCCTGTTGCCAAGGAGGGCAGTAACACCAACAGCAGTGCCACCACCGCGACGGGGACCGGCGGCGCAACCGGCGGCGGAACGGCCAACTCCCTCGAGGCCCGCGTCGACGTCAAGGAGCTCCACCGCGCCCTCGCCGTCCACCTCGCACAGCCGGCGTACATTGTCTGCAGTACGTCGAAGCCCAAACGGGTCGGGTTGGTTGGTAACGTTAATTGTGTTTACACAAGGTATTTCAAGGGGCCGAACAGTCATCTTGTACGCCGCGCTTGACGACGCCGAATCTGGCCGCAAGAGCAACTACATTGCCATGTACCTCCCAACTCGTTCCGTCACCGAGGCCGACGAGAACGACGCCACCGCCGCAACGGCAGCAGCGGCCTCAGCGGCCACAGCGGCCCCTGACGACGATTGATGAGTCGGAAAGCTGAGAAAAAAAAAATTGGGGGGTGTGATGAATTCTTTCAGATGGTCGCGTGCAGCGGCCCAGTTCAAAACAAACCATTTGACCCTTGCTTTACCCCGGTTTTCCTACTAATTACGACACCACTTTCTTTTCCGTCTGCTGCGTCGTGTCAGCTGTTGTTGTTGTTGTTGTTGTTTGGGGCTCTTTGGGCAAAGCGAGGGCAGAAGTGGTTTTTAACGTTTCAATAAATTAAACCACGTTTCAGGTGTTTTTTTTCCGTTGAAGAAAGGAGAGAAAGGGACCCCGAGTTATCCCCCCTTCTTTCCTCCCAACCTCCCCCCCCCCGTCCCTTTGTGTGTGCAAGGGCTCTTCAGTGAAGAGACCAAGCAGCCGGGCTGCAACACACCTCGAAACCACCTTCATAAAAAAAAAAAACCACCGACCCCTCGAAGTACAAACAAACAACAAACCACATGGCAGCCTTCAACAAGTTTGCCGTCCTCCTCCTCGTCGCGGCCCTGCTGGTCTCCTCCACCCTCGCCGACAGCACCGCCAACGAGTTTTGGAAGAGCCAGGGCAAGGGTCCCCAGCGCCGCACCGCCGCCGCACCTGCCGCGCCTGCCGTACCTGCCGCACCTGCCGCGCCTGACGCACCTGCCGCACCCGCCGCACCCGCCGCACCTGCCGCGCCTGCCGCACCTGCCGCGCCTGCCGCACCCGCCGCACCCGCCGCGCCTGCCGCACCCGCCGCGCCTGACGCACCTGCCGCACCTGCCGCACCCGCCGCGCCTGGTCCCAACAACAACAACCCGTCCACCCTGAACTACTGCTCGGCCGCGTTCGACAGCCGCGAGACCCTCTTTGGCATTGTAAGACGCACAACAATTATCGTAAACAATTATTAATACAACGAAAACAGCTTCGCTCCGGCTCCGCCGCCAGCCTCAACGCTACCGAGTACGCCAGCCTCAAGGCCTCGATCGCCCGGGATAACCAGAACCTGGCCACCTTTGGCTGCTGCAACGTCGGTCCCACCCTCAACTACTACACCAAGACCTGTAACTCGAAAAAATAAACTTTTTTTCTTCCTGTTCTTATTTTTTATTTTTTCCACACAGACGCCCAGGGCAGCTCGTTCTGCGGATTCGACTTTAACGACTACACCTCGGTCGCCCAGGTTTGCAGCGTCGGCATCTACCACGTCAATGTAATTATTTTATTTTATTTTTATGAAACACGTTTTAAAAATCTATTTTTTCAGCCCTGCTTCAGCGCAAACACCAACTTTTACTGCTACAGCATTACCGACGTCACCAACCGCACCCTCTGCATTGCCGCTGAGAGCACCCTCGTCGCCACGACGATCAGCCTCCCTGCCCAGCAGCCCGACGTGTACCTCATGAGCCAGGTTCCGCCCTGCACGCCTGCCACGACCCAGTACCGCACCCCCGACGGCTCGTGCAACAACGACGGCTCCGTCCCCTTTGCCGCCGGTGCCCCCTCGTGGTACAATGCCCGCTACTCTGGCATGGCCAACAGCCTCTTCACGCACGAGTACATCAGTACGTCCCTCGCCGCTATAGAATAAATTTTTGCTGTTTTATTTATTTATTTATTCTACGTACTATTTGCAGTCAGCCAGGACGCCACGACCTACCTCAAGACCGGCCCCAACCCCCGCGAGATCTCCAACAAGCTGTTCACCCAGACCGAGTTCATCCCCAACCCCGTCAATGCTAACGGCCTCGCCATGGCCTGGGTCAACTTTTTCGTGCACGATTTCATGGATCATGCCAACACAGACTGGCAAAACTACATTGCCTTCGAGCTGCCCGAGGACGATCCTCTCTGGGGCGATGTATAAAATGCGAATATTACGAAAAACTCTAATTTTTTCTCCCTTTTGTGCTTTGCAGTACATCAGCGACCCCAATGCGCCCAACGACCTGTACATGCTCATCCCCGGCACGAGCCCGTCCAACGACTACACCGGCCAGGGCTTCCCCACGCGCCGCAACGCCGCGACTGCCTGGTTCGATCTTTCGCAGCTGTACGGCTCGAGCGCCGCGAACGTCAACGGCATGCGTGCGTTTGTTGGCGGCCAGATCAAGATGAACGCCACGACCAACATGCTGCCCGACCTCGTGGGCGGTGCGCGCTACGTCAAGAACCCCTACCAGGCCGGCGACTACCGCGTCAACTTCCACCCCGGCCTGACCGCGATGACGACCATCTGGGCGCGCGAGCACAACAACATTGCCAGCCACCTTGCCGCGCTGTACCCCGCCATGGACGACGAGGCGCTGTTCCAGACTGCGCGCCTGATCACCGGACGCGAGGTGGTGCAGGTGCACGAGGCCGAGTGGTCCAACCAGCTCTACACCGACATTGCCGACCAGATCGTGACCTTGGGCCTGCTGCAGATGATAACCCCCGAGACGGTCGTGCCCCCGCAGGCCGTGCTCGAGGTGCCCGAGGAGTTTGTGGCCAACTACAAGTGGCACACGTTTGTCAACCCCTACCTGACCCTGCGCACCAACACGGGCGGCCTCGTTCACGGCGCCCCCGCCCAGATCGACTACATTGCCCAGTTCCAGGACACGACCGTCCTGCGCACGTACGGCCTCTCTGCCGTGACCGTCGGCCTGGCCACGGCGCCGTGCGGTGTCCAGCGCTTCAACAACCTCGCTCCTGGCCTGCAGAACCACAACCACCCGTACCTCGTGAGCCAGCCCATCAACACCATGTCGTACCCGTCGTGCCAGGTCGTGCCCGTGTTTGACTCGATCGCCACCGACATCCTCCGCGACCGCGAACGCGGCATCCCCAAGTACAACGCCATGCGCAAGCTCGTCTCGGCCGGCGTGTTCCCCCAGGCAAACTTCTTTGACGACCTCTCGGACAACGCCGAGCAGGCCGCCATCCTCGCAGACCTGTACCAGTGGGACATCAACAACGTCGACGCCATCGTCGGATCGCACGGCGAGCACATGTACCCGCATCAGGGCTTCCCTCTCACCATGGTCGCCGCCTTTGTGCCCTTTGTCATCGCGCGTGTCACCCTCGATCGCTTCTACACTGCCGACTTCACCCCCGAAAAGTACACTCAGTGGGGCTACGAGCGCGCGCAGTCGATCAACTTTGCTCAGGTATAAATAAAAAAAATAAAATAAATTAATAAATTAATAATGTCGTTGTAGGTTCTCTGCGACAACGGCGTCACCTGCAACATCCCCAACCCCGCCGCCGTCTTCCAGGTGTGGGACATCACAAAGATGTCCACTGCCACCATGACTCCCACCCCCTTTTAATGCGGAAATCGCCGCGGCCGGTGATATAAACAGTACTTGAGTAATTGATTGTTGTCTTTTCTGTCTCTCTTCCTCTTCTTGCAATGTCCTTCTGTTTCCATTGTGGCAAACCATCCGAATGCAATTTAGTGTGGAAAAAAAACAAAATTGCAAGAACGACCTCACGCTGTTTGTTTCACAAATGAATCCGGCACAGTCTCACCAGCCCATTCAAGGAGATGTTCCTTTGTTGTTTCTCACGTTTCTCCGTCCGCGACCTTGTCACCTGCTTTCCACGAAGCAGCGCCGCTTGCGCCGGGTCCTCTCGCTTGCAACCAGCTGCGCACAAGCGGTTGTCAGGCACACTCAAATTGTGACCATTTGGTTTCACCTTCGCGCACCCTTTTCAAACTTTTTCCCTGCATTCCTCCGATCCTCGTCTTCCCATTTCTGAACCACCACCACAACAAACAGCAAACAGGGCAACCGCGTCGGTGTTTTTGTTGTGCACTGAATCAACCAGCCAAGAGCGTCCAACTCAAGCCGCAATGTCAGCCACACCCACCGCCGCCGCGACCGCCGCACCATGTGCTCCCGGCTATCGTGGTACGAGAGAAAAAAAAACCAGAGCGAGGCACGCGGTCTAGGTAGGTCCTAACCTTTTCTCCTATCTTTTTGTCATTCGCCCACCAACGGACGGACAAACGAACGAAACACAGACGACAACTACATCATCTTTCAGAGCAAGCTGACCAACTTTGAGTACGTTTTTTTTTTTTCATTTGACCGCCACACTCCGTGGGTTTCCTTCGGCAAGGAAAAGCGTCCTATCCCTTTTTCCACCTGTCTTTTATTAACGAGCGCATTTGTATCCCATCACTGACACATTCTTCTTTTATTTTCACATGCCCTTATTTCCTTTCCTGCAGTTGTGCCCTCAACCAGCCCGCCCATTATGCGCTCATCTGCGTCTGGTTTGCCACGGTCGCCTTTGCCCTGGTCGAGTTCCTGCTGGCGCAAGTCCGCAAGACCGACAAGAGCCCCACGTCGGTGCGCGTCAGCTACTTTGTGTGGGTCGCCTGGGGCTGGCTCAACTACGTCTACGTGATCACGCACCCCTACGCCTCGGTCGTCGACCCCTACGACGCCGGGTTCATCCTCTTCGCCGTCGCCATGCGAATGGGCGCGTCGTCGTGGCTGTCGGTCATGATCCAGCGCCACCTCATCATTACCGGCGCACAGTCGGTCTCGTTGCAGGGCAGCAAGACCCACAACGAGGAGGGCGCCAAGCACGTCTTCACCACGCTCAGCAATCTGTCCAACCGCTTCCTCCTGCCACAGACCGCCGTCTACATTGTCGTCATGTTTGTCCTCGTCGGCATCGTCCCCACCATCCTCGTCTCGGGAAGCTTCAACACGCCGCTGCCCGTGCTCGAGAACCTGCTCATGGGCGGGTGGATCGCGTCCATCTACATCGGCACGCTCTCCCCCATCGGCGTCGCGTACGTGACGTACCACGTCCGCCACGTCGTCATCGAAAGCATCAGGTTTTCGCGCAAGCGTGCACGCATCGCCCAGGGCAACGCAGAGAAGGGCGGCGAGGTCGACAGCGGCAGCGGCAGCGCAGGCGGCAAGGACGAGAGCACGGGCAACAGCGGCAGCAACCACAAGGACGCCAAGCAGATCAGCGGCAGCAAGGACACGGGCTCTGGCAACGGCAGCAAGAGCAACGGCAGCAAGGGCAACCACAACACCAAGTCATCCACCAGTTCAGACCTCGACTCGAGGATGACAGACCTCATGAAGCGCCTCACCGCCAACGTCATCATCAGCAGCGTGATCGCTCTCTTCAACGTTCTCCTCCTCATTGGTGCCGCGATGGTTGGCTACCAATACTGGTAATTTAAAAAAAATAGTATTTTTTTTTTCTGAAATAACTGAATAAAAAAACAGGATCTTCCATGTGCACCAAGCCCAAGCCACCCTCGTACGCAATTGCCATTACTGTTTGCCTTTTCCTGATAATTTTCGTTCCTTCCAGCATATCATCCTGCAACTGAACTACTACCGAGGAAGCTTTTGGCAATCGTTCACATGGTCCAGCACAAGCGACACCAACGGCGCCGTGTCAAATAACAGCAGCTTACCCAGCTACCAGAACGGCACGCCGATGGGATCGCCCCGCCCCGCCGTGGGCGAGCTCACCGAGATCATGGGCAGCGACGACCAGGACCAGACCGTGGTCAGCAGCAAGACGCCCTCCTCGGTGCGCATCGGCAACGTCATGATCGACATGGACGTGCTGAACACCGTCTCAAATACCAACACCAACGACGCCGCCGAGGCCCAGGACGCCCCTAACGACCCGAACGATGTCCCCGACGTCTGAGCGGATATACTACCTTTCCCCCCTATAAATCGATACGTTTTTACTGTGTAAAACGGCTATTACTCCTTCAGTTGTATTGGCAGGGGGTTTTGGTATTGGGGGGAGGTACACAGCAACAAAAATAGCTGCGCACGATCAATGATAAGTTGACGAATCGAGTTTTTTTTCATTGGGGTTCGTGACAAAAACAACCAAGCCCCAGTTGAACGGCCGTTCCCTCTCCCCTTCCCCCTCTGTCGTCTCGTGCTGCTCCGCCTATTACCTTGTGCACTTTTTTTCACGCAGCTAAATCCCGTTGTTGTTGTTGTTTTACCACTTTAGATCGTCGGACAACATGCTCGCCAGTGTCCAAGCCCGCGTCCACGCCGACCTCGAGGCCACCAAGAACGGCCAGGAGTTTGGCTCGACCCTCCCCCACCACAAGTCTGGCAGTGTGTTCAACAAGATTGGCGGCACCATCTCGCACACGTTCCGCTTTGGCGACTGGGGCAAGAAGTCGTCCATCTCGCACTCGTCTGCCGAGGCTGCCGGCCACGCCGCTGCCCCCTCGCCGCACGCCGCTGCCACCACCGCCGCCACCGCCCACGGCGCCGTGTCGCCCGTTGGCCACAGCGCCTCCCCGTCTCCCGTCGACCCCAAGGCGGCCCTGCAGGCAAAGCTCGAGTTCCTGCTGGGCGCCATCCTCAGCCAGGTCGACACGGTCATCCTCTTTGACGACTCGGGCTCGATGGCCACGGACGGCATCCGCCACGGCGTGTCGCGCCTGCGCGAGGCCACGGACGCCGTGACGCAGATCGTCAGCATCGCCGTCAAGTTTGACCAGGACGGCGTCGACTTTTACACGCTCAACACCAAGGAGAAGTTCTCGTTCACGCCCGCGACCGACATCTCGTTCGCGTTGGCACGCGTCAAGGCCTACGGCAGCACGCCCATCGGCGCCCGCCTCAATGCCATCGTCACGCCCTACCTCGAGAGCCTGCCCCACCACGCCCCCGGCACCCCGCCCTCCAAGAAGCCCCTCAACCTCATCGTCATCACCGACGGCGAGGCCGACGACGAGGACGCCGTCAAGAAGTCCATCTCGACCCTCGTCCAGGGCCTCGTCGCCAAGGGATACGTCCCAAAGGAGCAGGCAGGTATCCAGTTCCTCCAGGTCGGCAACGACAAGAACGCAGCCGCTTTCCTCCATCGTCTCGACGTCGCAATGAAGGGCGATGGCGACATTGTCGACCACACTGCCTTTGATGCAAAGGACCCCAAGCCGCTCACCCAGGTCATCCAGAAGGTCCTCCTCGGCAGCCTCGTCCACGAGGTCGACGAGCTGTTCTAGCGTCTCCTTTTATTGTTTTTGCTGTTTTTCCTTGTTCTACAGTTCAAGCACTCCTTTTGCTTGCTTCGAAAAATTAAATAAAAATAAGAACATATTCATAAAATTTCTTTTTTTTTCGTGGCTCTATTGCAGCATTGGCCTGCAGACGATCGCGGTATAGCGAGCTCGTCTTTCCTCATGCACAGATCCCAGCGTCGTCGTCCACAGCGTCGTCGCCCTTTTTGTGACATTTGCAATCTATGGGTCCTGCACTGGTCGAAAATGGCGACGTTGTTTTGCTTTTTTTTTTTGTTTTTGCCCCACACGCAGTTTCAGGCACCACTCGTCCTTGTGCTTGCGTTTCCGTTGCTGCGGCTGGCCGCTGCTGCCACATGCCCCTTTTTTTTTTCGTTTTTTTTTTTTTTGCCTTTGCCTTTCCAAAAAATAAAATTTGCGTTCCGCAGGGACCGACCGAGCGCACGACGGATGGCCAACCTGTTTGACGCGTCCATCGTCAAGGAGACACTGGAGGCGCTCGCCGAGCTCCCCAGCATCACCGAGGCGTCCTCGCGGCTGGAGGCCCTTGTCGCGATTCTGCCCAAGCAGCTCACGTCGGGCTCGTCCTCCCCGTCGACGGAGCTTGTTTTGGTACGCAGCCCCCTCTTTCTTATGCTTGCTGTGCCGACAAATGGGACTCGCGTGGTGTTTTTGCAGGGCGAGTCGCAGCAGGCCCTCGTGGCAGGACTGCCGTACCTGATCGCAACGGCCACCAAGAGCCCGCACGAGGCGACGATCGTGCCCATTCTCAAGAAGATCGCGTCCAACTTTAGGTCGCTCAAGCTCGAGAGCAGCTATGGTACCTACCTCTCTTGCTGTTGCTGTTTTGGTGCGAGCTCAATCCCGGTGTGTGTGTGTGTGTGTGTGTGTGTGTGCGTAGGAAACGTCGCTGGAGAGACATTCGCCTTCTCGCTCACGCTGCGCCTGCTCGAGAGCGCCCGCTTGGCCGGAGACAGCCTCCCTGCCGACTTTCTGCAGACCACCGTGCTGACCATTGCCAAGGCTGTCCTGCCCGGTCAGAAGGACTTTGGTACCCCTGGGCCCGCACCACAGCTGTCCGCTAACCCTTTACCTCGTAGACGCAGTGCAGTGGGTCCAGTCGGTCAGCATGGCTGCAAGCGTCGGTCTGCTCAAGGCCCTGGCCATTAGCCGCTACGACTGGCCCAGCGCAGAGCTCAAGGAGGTGCAGGCCCTCATCGCGCCCCTGTGCAGCCACTCCATCCGCGGCGACATTGACAAGCTGCTGACCGACGTGGCCGCTGGCGAGCACGGTGACGAGGCCAAGCAAACGCTGCTCGCGTTCAAGACCCTCGGCACCGACATCAGCTCGTCCTGGTTCCACATTGCCTACTTCCAGTTTGTCCTGCGCGTCACCGCCGTCAAGGCCCTGGTCCACCACGCCAGCGGACACGTCGAGGACAAGACCACGTTCCGCGCCGACTGGATCCACGGACGCAAAACCCACCAGATCGTCGCGCAGACGTCCATCAACGCCCGCAGCCAGCGGCTCTGGAACATGGTCATCTCCAACTTTGGCTCTGCCAAGAACGCAGCCGAGCACACGCTCGTGGTACGTCGTCGTCATCGTCGTATAAGCAGAATATTAACGGAGCCATCTAGAACGGGGATGTGGACATCACCGACTGGAAGCCCTTTTTGGACGACGCATTCAAGTCGCTCGAGGCCGCCGTCAAGAGCGACAATGCCTATCTGGACGAGTACTATGAGAACAAAAGTCACCCTACCGACCCGTCGCCCTTTGCCCTTCTGGCGGTTGCCTCCCAAGTCACTGCCCTGATTGTAACGTGGACCTTTCTTTTTTTTTTCTTTCTTTCTTTCCTGATTTTTTTCTATCTAGGCCTGG
>Ga0302226_10003292_pt1 | contig 11073 bp, 4 predicted proteins | sample II_Palsa_E3_3_FD_193524 | JGI IMG/M metagenome (GOLD analysis project Ga0302226, IMG submission 193524) | Peat permafrost microbial communities from Stordalen Mire near Abisko, Sweden - II_Palsa_E3_3 | ecosystem: Environmental > Terrestrial > Soil > Palsa > Peat permafrost | place: Sweden...
GTGATCCTTATCGTCGGAATGCACGTAGTCCAGCCATCCGAAACCGTTCGCCGAACCGGGCGACGCACCCGTAAAATCGTAGAATCGCTCGCTCACATAATCTCTGGAGCCATCCGCCCGGCGACTGAAGATAATGTCGGGTGCGGTGCTGAAGATGGCGTCGAGTTCCTGGTTCTTTTCTGTCAGCTCGGCATTAAGCCGCATGAGCAGTTCCGCTTTGCCGGCTAATTCTTCTGTGCGCTCCGACACCCGTTGCTCCAGGTCCCGATTCAAAGTCTCGAGCAAACGTGTTTTGCGGTGCAAGTCGGCGAAGACTCTGACTTTCGCGCGCAGGAGTTCCGGCACAACGGGAACGGAAATGTAATCCACCGCGCCGTGTTCGTAGCCTTTGAGTTGGTCGAGATCGGTAAGATGGACAGCCGAAACAAAAATGATAGCGGTGCGCTGAAAACGCGGGTGCTGACGGATCATGGCAGCCAACTGGAAGCCATCGAGTTCCGGCATGCTTACGTCCATCAGAACTACGGCGACATCGGTCTTGAGCAGGATTTCGAGGGCTTCCTTGGCGGAATGGGCTTTGATCAGCCTTTCCCCGAGCCCGCCCAGCATGACTTCGTAGCTGAGGAGCTTGGCGGGCTGATCGTCCACCATCAGAATATTGACAGATTCATTGCCCATTCGTTCTCACGTTCCGAGACCAAACTGCTCTGTTCTAGCGATGCAGCCACATCCGCAGAGAGGAAAGAAGTTGCTCGGTATTGACGGGTTTCGCCAGATACTCGGAGGCTCCTGCCTCAAGACATTTCTCGCGATCGCCCTTCATCGCCTTTGCCGTCAGAGCGATGATCGGGAGACGCCGGAAGTTCGCGTTCTGACGAATCACCTGCATAGTTTCGTAGCCGTCCATCTCAGGCATCATGATGTCCATCAAAACGATGGCGATATCCGGAGTGGATTCAAGTTTGGTGATCGCCTCGCGGCCGGTGCCCGCGGTGATCACGGTCATGCCTCTGCGTTCAATAACACTACTCAGAGCGAAAATGTTGCGCACATCATCGTCGACAACCAGCACCTTTTTGCCCACCAGAGCATCGTCGGAACGGTGCAATCGGTCGAGCAATCTCTGTTTTTCAACGGGCAGATCGGAGACGACGCGATGCAGGAAGAGAGCGGTCTCGTCGAGCAATCGCTCAGGCGATTCTACGCCCTTCACCACGACACTGCGTGCCAGTGAGTGCAGGCGCGCATCCTCTTCCGGAGAAAGTTCTTTTCCCGTGAAGACTACGACCGGCAAGTCGCTCAGAGCCGGCGTGTCACCGAAACGTTCCAGGACGTCGAAGCCGGAGATATCGGGAAGCCGCAGATCGAGAACTACGCAGTCGAACGCCTGCTCGTTCACGATCTGAATCGCTTCCGCGCCGGTAGAAACGACGGTTACATCGATGTCATTGTAGCCGAGCAATTCTTTTATGCTGAGTTGCTCACCGGGATTGTCTTCCACCACCAGCAGCCGCTTTCTGCGCGGCGTGGCGTATTCCTTGATGCGGGATAAGGCCGATTCCAGGCCCTCGGGAGTAGTTGGCTTGGTGACGAACGCGAACGCACCGCGAGCCAGGCCGTGATGACGATCTTCGTCAAGCGTCAGCATCTGTACCGGGATGTGCCGCGTGGCCGGATCCTGCTTCAGGTGATTCAGGACAGTCCAGCCCAACATGTCGGGCAGGAAAACGTCGAGCGAGACCGCGGTGGGGTGGTACTCGTGAGCGAGGGCAAGCGCCTCCGCGCCGCGAGTTGCGACAAGAACTTTGAAACCCTTGTCGCGAGATAGATCGCACAACACACGCGCATAGTGCGTGTCGTCTTCGACGATGAGGAGGATCGCGTCGTCGGGTTGAAGATTGTCGCGGTCGTCCTCGATTTTTTCGACCACATGTTCCGCCATGCTTGTGACGGCAAGTTGCGCGGGCGACACCGTCGACGACGATCGATGCTCCGTCAGGGCTGCATTCGAGCTGGAGGGTCCGACGTAGGTTTGTGGCAAGTAGAGGGTAAAAGTGCTGCCGCGACCGGGAGCGCTACGCAGCTGAATTTCTCCGCCGAGCAGACTGGCCAGCTCGCGGCTGATGGCAAGACCCAAGCCGGTTCCGCCGTACTTGCGGCTGGTGCCGGCGTCTGCCTGCTGGAAGGCTTCGAAGATGATGCGCTGTTTTTCGAACGGAATGCCGATACCGGTGTCGGATACTTCAAACGCCACGACCGATGCGGATTTCCCAAGGATCGGGTGGTCTTCGCTCCATCCGCTGCGGGCGAGGGATACGGACATCCGCACGCCTCCGACTTCGGTGAACTTGAAAGCATTCGATAGCAGATTCTTCAACACCTGCTGTAGACGCTTCGAGTCGGTGACCACGCTGCGGGCGAGATGCGGGTCGCTTTGCACCTCGAAGCTCAGACGGCGATTTTCCGCTTCGTGACGGAAGGGACGACCAACGGCATCCAGCAGGCTGGCGAAGAAGACTTCTTCGGCCTCGACCGATACTGTCCCTGACTCGATCTTCGATAAGTCGAGAATGTCAGTGATGAGGTTAAGCAAGTCGGTCCCTGCGCCGTGAATAGTGCGGGCGAATTCGACCTGCTTGGGAGTGAGATTCGCATCTGGATTGTCGCTGAGTTGCTGGCCTAAAACGAGAATGCTGTTGAGCGGCGTGCGCAACTCATGCGACATGTTGGCCAGGAATTCGGATTTGTACTTCGAGGTGAGCGCTAGTTCCTTGGCCTTTTCTTCCAGAGCACGCCGGGCTTGTTCGATCTCCTGATTCTTGCGTTCCACCTCGACGTTCTGTTCGGCGAGCTGTTGCGCTTTTTGCGCCAATTGCTCGTTGGTCTGTTGCAATTCTTTTTGCTGCATTTGCAGTTCGGTGGCGAGCTGCTGCGACTGTTTCAGCAAGCCTTCGGTCTGCATGGTGGCTTCGATACTGTTGAGCACGATGCCGATACTCGCGGTCAATTGTTCCAGAAACGCCAACTGAGACGTGGTGAAACTGCTAAGCGAGGCCAGTTCTATGACCGCTTTTACGCGGTCTTCAAACAGGACGGGAAGCACGATAACGTTTCGGGGAACGGCCTCGAACAAACCGGAACGAATTGCAATCGTGTTGGGCGGCAAATCGGAGATGAGCATGCGGCGCTTCTCGGCGGCGCATTGTCCCACTAATCCTTCCCCAACTTTTAAGCGGTGGAGCCGCCCATCTTCGCCGTCACCGGCAAAGGCTGAGAGCAGGACCATCTCTGCGGATTCTTCACCGCCCATCTGGTAGATCACGCCTTGCTGCGCGCTCACGAGCGGCGCGAGTTCAGACAAAAGCATGCGTCCCACCGTTGTCAGATCGCGTTGCCCTTGCAACATTCCGGTAAAGCGGGCCAGGTTCGTTTTCAACCAGTCCTGCTCGGTGTTGCGATCGGTGGTGAGGCGAAGGTTGTCGATCATGGTGTTGAGATTGTCTTTCAGGTCGGCCACTTCGCCGCTCGCTTCGACCTGAATGGATCGCGTGAGATCGCCTTTGGTGACGGCAGTAGCGACCTCAGCGATGGCGCGCACCTGGTTGGTCAAGTTATCGGCCAGCAGGTTCACGTTTCCGGTGAGATCTTTCCACGTGCCGGCGGCTCCGGGGACGTTAGCCTGACCGCCGAGACGGCCTTCCACGCCCACTTCGCGGGCAACAGTGGTTACCTGATCGGCGAAGGTGGCCAGCGTGTCGGTCATGTTGTTGATGGTTTCGGCGAGCGCAGCGACTTCGCCCTTCGCGTTTACTGTCAGCTTTTGCGTGAGTTCGCCATTGGCGACGGCGGTCACCACTTTCACGATGCCGCGCACTTGCTCGGTGAGGTTCGCGGCCATCACGTTTACGTTGTCGGTAAGATCCTTCCAGGTTCCAGCGACGCCGGGGACTTGCGCCTGTCCGCCAAGCTTGCCTTCGGTACCTACTTCGCGGGCCACGCGGGTGACTTCAGCGGCGAAGGCGTTGAGTTGATCGACCATGGTATTGATAGTGTTTTTGAGTTCGAGAATTTCGCCTTTGACATCGACCGTGATTTTGCGCGACAAATCGCCGCGGGCGACGGCCGTGGTTACCTCGGCGATGTTCCGGACTTGGCCGGTGAGGTTTCCAGCCATGGCGTTCACCGAGTCGGTAAGATCCTTCCACGTACCAGCGACGCCAGAGACGTTGGCTTGCCCGCCCAGACGGCCTTCGCTACCGACTTCGCGGGCGACGCGAGTCACTTCGGCGGCGAACGAACGCAACTGCTCGACCATTGTGTTCAGGGTTTCTTTGAGCTGCAAGATTTCGCCGCGCACATCGACGGTGATTTTCTTGGAGAGATCGCCGTTGGCAATTGCCGTTGCGACTTCCGCGATATTTCGCACTTGGCCGGTAAGGTTGCTGGCCATGAAGTTGACGTTGTCGGTGAGATCTTTCCAGGTTCCAGCGACGCCCGGGACCTGCGCTTGACCGCCGAGCTTTCCGTCGGTGCCGACCTCGCGGGCGACACGGGTGACTTCTCCCGCGAACGCATTGAGTTGGTCCACCATCGTATTGATGGTGTTCTTGAGTTCGAGAATCTCGCCTTTTACGTCTACCGTGATTTTGCGAGACAAATCGCCGCGGGCCACCGCAGTGGTCACTTCGGCGATGTTTCGAACCTGGCCTGTGAGATTTCCGGCCATGGAGTTGACGGAGTCGGTGAGATCCTTCCAGGTTCCGGCGACGCCGGGGACGTTGGCCTGACCGCCGAGACGGCCTTCAGATCCCACTTCGCGAGCCACGCGGGTCACTTCTCCAGCGAAGGCGTTGAGTTGGTCCACCATCGTGTTGATGGTTTCTTTGAGCAGCAGGATTTCTCCGCTGACGTTCACCGTGATTTTTTTCGATAAGTCACCGCTCGCGATAGCGGTCGCAACTTCAGCGATGTTTCGGACCTGCCCGGTTAGGTTGCTGGCCATGGAGTTGACGGAGTCCGTGAGATCTTTCCAAGTGCCACCGACGCCGGGAACCTGAGCCTGGCCGCCTAGTTTTCCGTCAGTACCAACTTCGCGGGCTACACGCGTCACTTCCGACGCGAACGAACGCAACTGATCGACCATCGTGTTGAGCGTGTCTTTCAGCTCGAGAATTTCGCCTTTCACGTCGACGGTGATTTTGCGGGATAAATCGCCGCGGGCGACGGCGGTCGCTACTTCGGCGATATTTCGCACCTGACCCGTAAGGTTGCTGGCCATGAAGTTGACGTTGTCGGTGAGATCTTTCCAGGTTCCGGCGACGCCGGGAACTTGCGCCTGGCCGCCTAGTTTGCCTTCTGTGCCAACTTCGCGGGCCACGCGGGTAACTTCTCCGGCGAAGCGGTTGAGCTGATCCACCATCGTGTTCAGCGTTTCTTTGAGCTGGAGGATTTCGCCGCGAACGTCCACCGTGATCTTGCGGGAGAGATCGCCGTTGGCGATGGCCGTTGCGACTTCGGCGATGTTTCGCACCTGGCCGGTGAGGTTGCTCGCCATGAAGTTAACGTTGTCGGTGAGATCTTTCCAAGTGCCGCCAACGCCGGGGACCTGGGCTTGGCCGCCGAGTTTACCCTCGGTGCCGACTTCGCGGGCCACGCGGGTGACTTCGCCGGCGAATGCGTTGAGCTGATCCACCATTGTGTTAATAGTGTCTTTGAGTTCGAGGATTTCGCCTTTTACGTCGACTGTGATTTTGCGGGACAAATCGCCACGGGCCACGGCGGTGGTGACTTCCGCGATATTTCGGACCTGAGCTGTCAGATTGCCAGCCATCGCGTTGACCGAGTCCGTGAGATCCTTCCATGTTCCGGCGACGCCCACGACCACGGCTTGGCCCCCGAGCTTGCCGTCCGTACCGACTTCACGCGCCACGCGCGTTACTTCGGAGGCGAACGAACGGAGCTGGTCCACCATGGTGTTGATGGCTTCCTTGAGCTGAAGAATTTCGCCGCGGACATCGACCGTAATTTTGCGGGAGAGATCGCCGCTGGCCACGGCGGTTGCGACCTCAGCGATGTTACGGACCTGGCCGGTGAGATTGCTGGCCATGGAATTGACCGAATCCGTGAGATCTTTCCAGGTTCCGGCCACCCCGGGGACTTGCGCCTGCCCGCCGAGTTTGCCGTCGGTGCCGACCTCGCGGGCCACGCGGGTAACTTCGGCGGTGAAGACGCCGAGTTGCTGAATCATCGTGTTGACGATGCTTGCCGAGCGGAGGAATTCGCCTTCGAGAGGGCGGCCGTCGACGTCCAGACGGACGGTTTGCGTCAAATTTCCTTGCGCGACGGCGGCGATGGCGCGGGTGACTTCGGCGGTGGGTCGGAGTAAGTCTTCGACCAGGGTGTTGACCGATACTTCCATGTCGCCCCAAGCGCCTCTGGATTCATGGAAGCGGGTGCGCTCGCGGGTTCTTCCTTCTTTCCCGACGACCTGCCCAACGCGCTTTAATTCGTGCGCCATCTGCTGGTTCGCAGCAACGATGGAGTTGAAAGTATCGGCAATCTTGCCCGCCAAGCCGGTCCAGGATCCGGGAAGTCGCACGGAAAAGTCCCCGTTGCGCATGGTTTGCAAGGCCCCGAGAATCACACTTAGATCGGCTGGAGCGGGCTGAACTGTAGCGGCAGAGTCTCCATTGCTCTTATGTTTATTGTTTTGGCCTTCGTCCAATCCACCATTGGCGACGGCGGTAGCCACGTCTCGGCTATTTTTCTTCATGCAATCTCCTGGAAGTAGGGAGGTTTTGGCTGTATCCGGACGTTCGCGCAGGCCGCAACGGGCACTGACGCCACCGAGATCAGGGCAAATCGGAACATATCTGCTGAGCGCGCTTAAGGGGAACGTACTGGTTCAAGTAGTGATTCATAACACGGAAAACTGGGAGATGACTCTAGGGTTTTTACTGTATGCTGAACCTGGTTACCGCACCCTATAAATCTCGCTGAAACGACCGCCAAGAAACGGCCGCCGAAGGCACGACAGGCATATAGCCAACCCCGCCGGTTTTTTCCTACGATCTACAGGCATTTCCTTATGTCCTTGGCAGCTTTGGGTTATTTACGATTGCGGGAGGGAATGCAGCGAAGAAAAGCACTCCCTGAAGGCTGAGTCTTTTCACGGCCAGCCGATGAGGAATGCGGGAAATTCACGAGGGAAGGACCCAGCATGCGCCTATTGAGTGTTCGGCTCATCGTGTCTCTGATTGTGGGCATTGCCTTGGTGTCTTTGGGCTTTTCGTATTACGAGGTACTCCGGGAGAAGCGCGTGCTTCGGAGCCAACTGGAACGTAGCTCGGAAGAGATCGGCGAGAGCTTTGCAATGAGCGTGGAGAAATCGTGGGATTCTTCACGAACCTTGCAGCGCACGGTGCAGCGGCTTGGCTCCCGGGAACACCTGCTGGGAGTGGCGGTATACGACCGGCAGGGCAAATTGCTCGCGATGACGGCTGGACTGCAGCCGCTCATGCTGACAATCCCAAACGAGGTCACCCGTGCCATCGCGGAAAATCGAGCGCAAAGTTCGTTTGGCAGGCTGGATCAGTACCGAATGCATATTTTTGCGGTGCCGGTACATCGAGAGGATGAAGTCCTGGGTGGGCTGGCGGTGGTCCACGATGTGGATTACATTCGCGCGCAAAATCTGCGCACCTGGCGCGAGGCATTCCTCAGCATCCTTGTCCAGGTTTTTTTCATAGTTCTTATCACACTTCTGATAGTGCGCTGGAGCATTGCCGGACCCATCGCGCGGGCGGCGCAATGGATGCGCGCGCTTCGCATGGGCAGGATTTCATCGCGCCAGCAGATGCCAGACCTGGATCTGTTTAAGCCTCTCGCCTGGGAAGTGGTAACCATGGCCGAAAGCCTCAGCCAAGCGCGCAACGCCGCCGAGAATGAAGCCCGGTTGCGGGAGGCGGGAGAATCCATGTGGACGGCAGACCGGCTGGCGGTGCAGATCCAGACACGCCTGCATGGCGGCCGGCTGTTTGTAGTGTCAAACCGCGAACCCTATATCCACCAGCGCAATGGCAAGACTCTCGAAGTAACTGTTCCACCCAGCGGATTGGTCACCGCGTTGGAGCCAGTCCTTACCGCGTGTGACGGCACATGGATCGCGCATGGCAGCGGCGACGCGGATAAAGAAGTGGTGGATGGGCACGATCGGTTGCGCGTCCCTCCGGAGAATCCTCGCTATACCTTGCGGAGAATATGGCTAAGCAAGGAAGAAGAGGAAGGCTACTATTACGGATTTTCCAATGAAGGTCTCTGGCCGCTTTGCCATATCGCTCATACCCGCCCCATTTTTCGAGAGCGAGACTGGCAACTCTACCAGGAAGTGAACCGCAAGTTTGCGGCGGCAGTACTCGAGGAGATCGCGGACACAGAGAATCCAGTAGTGCTGGTTCAGGACTATCACTTCGCATTGCTGCCCCGGTTGCTGAAAGAGAAAAGGCCGGATGCGCGTGTGGCCATTTTCTGGCACATTCCGTGGCCCAATCCGGAAGCCTTCGGCATTTGCCCCTGGCAGCGTCAATTGGTGGATGGTTTGCTGGGCGCGGATCTGATCGGATTTCACGTCCAATCGCACTGTAATAACTTTTTGCAGACGGTGGATCGGGTAGTGGAATCGCGGGTCGATTGGGAACACTTTTCGGTTTCGCGCCAGAGCCACCGCACCTTGGTTCGACCGTTCCCAATCAGTGTCGATTTAGGTGAGGATGAAGTAATCGCGCCGGACAGTTACGGAACGGATTATCTGGACCGGAGCAGCTTATTGCACAGTTTGGGCGTAGAAACGGCATTCGTGGGAGTTGGCGTAGACCGTGTGGATTACACCAAGGGCATCCACGAACGCTTTCGAGCCATTGAGCGATTCCTCGAAAAGTATCCGAAATATCAGGGTCAGTTTACGTTCTTGCAGATCGGGGCGCCTAGCCGCACCCATATCAAGCGCTATCACGATTTGATGGGAGAATTGGAATCGGAAGCGGAAAGAATCAACTGGCGCTTTCAGTCCGGCAAGTGGAAACCGATTCTCTTCCTGAACCGGCAACATAGCCACGCAGAGATCGACCGCTACTACCGCGCTGCGGATCTTTGCCTCGTAACCTCGCTGCACGATGGCATGAACCTGGTGGCCAAGGAATTTCTGGCGGCTCGCCGCGACGAACGGGGCGTGCTAATTTTGAGCCAGTTCACTGGAGCGGCACGCGAATTGCGCGACGCTTTGCTAGTAAACCCCTACGACATTGACCAGACGGCTGAAGCCATTCGGGTGGCGTTGGAAATGGATCCTGACGAAAAACAAGTGCGAGTGCACCGCATGCGCAGAATCATCAGGGAAAACAACATCCATCGCTGGGCGGGGAATTTGATCACCGAACTTTGCGAACTCAGGCTCGATGGACTGGACCGGCCGCAGGCAAAGCTTAGCGGGAGCGTGGCTACCGCGTGATGGTTCGCAACGATAGAATCGGCAAGAAACTTTTAGGTTCGCGGCCTGGGATCGAATCTTTCCTGGAAACTGTGGCTCGCATGCCACGGTCGTTGCTCATGTTGGATTTCGACGGAACCCTCGCACCGTTTCAAAAGGATCGGGGTAAGGCGTTTCCCTATCCGGGGATCAAGTCGGTCGTGCAGGAGATTCTTGAACTCGGAAAAACACGGGTTGTAATTGTTTCTGGAAGAGACGCGACCGAACTCATTCCACTGCTCGCAGTTGAACCTCACCCCGAGGTTTGGGGACTTCACGGATTGCAGCGCGTTAAGACCGACGGGAGCATTGCAGTTTCTGCATTGGACGAGCCGACGCTGAAGGGATTGGCGCAGGCGGACGAATGGCTGATCACACAGCAATTGCAACATACGGCGGAATTCAAGGCAGGCGGGATTGCGGTCCACTGGCGGGGATTGAATGTACTCGAAGCGCAAGATACTTACCGGCGCGTAATGCTGGGCTGGACGGGTGTTGCCAGGCAGTTCGGACTGGACCTCCTGCCGTTCGACGGTGGCATCGAAATTCGCAGTAATAAAGCCAACAAAGGCTCCGCTGTGCGAACTCTTCTCGGCGAAATGAATCCGGAAACGCCTGCGGCTTATTTGGGAGATGACACGACGGACGAGGATGCGTTTCAGGCCATCAACGGTTTTGGCCTGAGTATATTGGTGCGCCCAACCTGGCGTCCGACAGCTGCGCAACTATGGGTGAAACCTCCAGGTGAGCTTCTGGATCTGCTGACCCGGTGGCTGGAAATCTGCCAGGAGCAAGACGAATCGAGCGATGAAAGCACTCCGACGGTGAACGCGTAGGCGCTTGCGCGCCGAGCCCCGATTGCAGAGGCGAATGGGTGCGGGTCCGGACGCCTATGCTTGCTCTGAAACATTCCACCGATCAGCCCAGGGAGGATGTTGGTACATTTTATTCCGCGGCGGTGGTCGCCTCCGGTTCGGCTGCAATGGTGACTTCGACCTCGGCCCCCGGCTTGAGGCGAACCTTTTCCCCGTTCTCGTCCGTTAGAGTGTTTTCGATGCGAACCTCACGATAGAGGTGATCGGCTCCCTGAATGGAGATCTGGGCTCTTTCGGGTTCTGAGGGGAAAATGGGCTTGATAATTTTCTCGACAGTAGCGGGCAGTGTCGTACTGGGCTTTTCACTCATGCGTTTCCTGCTCTTGGATGTTGAATGGAAAATCAGCGGTAGCGGAGTCGCTGTGAGTGCATTATAGCTCGACCGGAGAAACCTCGGAAATACATCAATACGGTTTCTTGTGAGGAATTCGCGTCGACTTGAAAGCTTCCTGAAAAACTAAGGACATAACGAAGCTATGCCGACAGCGTTTGAGCACTGCCGGATGGGGCCAGGGTTTCTGCGGGAACGGTGGAATCAGCGAGTTGCCGAATTTGCGCGAGAGCGTCCGACAGAGTGGAAGCCACAGGAACGGGGCAGGCGGGACCCAGCCGCTGCCGTGCGGTATTGATCTCCAAACTCCACAGACCCATGAGGATTCGCAAATCGGAAGCGCC
>Ga0302226_10003294_pt1 | contig 11071 bp, 6 predicted proteins | sample II_Palsa_E3_3_FD_193524 | JGI IMG/M metagenome (GOLD analysis project Ga0302226, IMG submission 193524) | Peat permafrost microbial communities from Stordalen Mire near Abisko, Sweden - II_Palsa_E3_3 | ecosystem: Environmental > Terrestrial > Soil > Palsa > Peat permafrost | place: Sweden...
CCTGCTACTCCTGCAGGGTGGAGAGCCTGCCCTCGGGGTTCTCGCCTCCCTGGAACATGAATATGCCATAGAGATTGACGCCAGATCCCAGCAGGGTAGGGAAGATCGCGGCGACATCGTCGGAGGAGATGATGGGTCTGCGATGGTATGTGTCTTCAATGCCACCACCGATCTCGGCAGTCAGGAAGGGTGTGTCGTCCGGCGCGGGGCTCGGGGTCACAGCCTGTGCAGCGCCCATCGCCCCCATATTGCCGGTGACGCGACCGTGAAAACGAAAGCTGTAGACCTCATTTGGTGGCAGGTTCTTAAGCGAGGCGTCCCAGGGCGCATCCGGATATCCCCCGAAGACAGGCAGGGTGGCACCCTGCGGAATCGTAGCGCGATCCCAGCCCGTGACGCTGTAGAACGGCACGTCCAGGCCCGCGGCAAGTGCGAGGCGCTTCAGCTCCAGAATGTGTGCTGCACCGCCGCAAGGTGCGCGGCTGGAGTACTCGTTTTCGAGCTGCACCCCAACCACCGGGCCGCCGTCCTTCCAGAACTGGCCACGGAGTTGCTGACCGATCGCGTCGTAGAACTTCGTCACATACGAAAGGTATGCAGGGTCGTTAACGCGGGTAGGTCCCCTGGCGAGCAGCCAGTCGGGAAAGCCGCCGTTTCGGACCTCCCCATGCACCCACGGACCAATGCGGACATATAGCTTTAGGTGGTGTTTCGCGCAGAGTTGCGCAAAGCGGCGAAGGTCGCGGTCGCCGCTCCAGTCAAACTGTCCCTCGACCTCCTCATGATGCAGCCAGATCACATAGGTGGCCACAATATCTACGCCCGCGGACTTCATCTTGAGGAGTTCGTCCTCCCACTCAGAGGCCGGAACGCGAGAGAAGTGGAACTCGCCCATTACGGGGAGCCAGGGCTTGCCATCGCGAGTGAGGAACCGCTGGTTGAGGCCCAGGGTTTCTCCGTCAGGGGCGCGGGCGGAGCCGGTCTGAAAGGAGGAAGGTTGAGGCGTCATGTACGGTGCGCTGGCGTCGATGAGGATCTGGGCACCCGCATTCGGCAGGATACAGAGGCTCGATGCGAGCAGCAGGAGTGCAGCGCAGACCAGGGTAAGGGTGCGGTTCGACAAGAGATCCACCTCGGTACCATTTAACACGGATGAATCAGAGAAGGCATCCGTCGATAGGTGGAGTGCCGGAGCATTCGAAAGAGTCCTCCCCAAACTATTCGAACCACTCCTACTTTCGACTGATTCGCGGCGTTGTTTTGAGCGAGTAGTGTGTGTGCGATCAGCAGCACAGGTGTTTGCCATCCCTCGCGGCTAAGAAGGGCGGCTAATGGCATCTGTTCTTAATCACTTTGGAGGGTGTAACTTGAAAGCTCAAATGTCAGCATCTCGTGGATTATGGAGTCTGGTGGTCCTATGCCTTCTGCTGTGTGGGCACGGGGCCTTCGCTCAGGGCACGAGCGCAACGCTCAACGGCACGGTCCTCGACAGCGCCGGTGCCGCAGTGGCGGACGCGCACGTTACAGTCGTGAACACCGGTACGAACGCGACGCAGACCGCCGCCAGCAATGGCCAGGGCGTGTACTCCGTGGGACAGTTGGCACCAGGCAGCTATACCGTAACGGTCGAAAGGGTGGGCTTCCGCAAGACAGTGCAGACCGGCATCGTGCTGACGGTAAACCAGGCTGCGACGCTGAATGTGTCGCTCCAGATCGGAGATGTGGAACAGACGGTCTCAGTATCGGCGGACGCGGCATTGATTAATGCGACGACGGCGGAGATCAGCACCGTCGTTGACCAGCATGCGATCTCGCAGCTCCCGTTGAACGGCCGCGATCCATCGAGTCTTGTTTTCCTGGCTCCAGGTGTGACCAACGTGCTGAACACAGGCGGAGGATATCTGCAAACGGGCTTCTCGTTCCCGACTGAGACAGGTGCCTCGGCCAACGGCGGTCGGCAGGGCAGCACGTATTATCTGCTGGACGGCGTGCAGAATATGGATACATATCTGCTGCTGGCCGCGCCTTTCCCGAACTCTGACGCGGTGCAGGAGTTCCGTGTTATCTCGAACAACTTCGACGCGCACTATGGTTTCTCCCCTGGTGCGGTTGTCAGCATCCAGACGAAGTCGGGCAGCAATCAATGGCATGGGGGAGCCTTCGAGTTCATCCGCAACAGCGACCTCAATGCAGGCAACTACTTCACCCACACGGTAGACACGCTGAGGCGCAACCAGTTTGGCGGGTATGTGGGTGGTCCGGTAATCAAAAACAAGATGTTTTTCTTTGCCAACTACCAGGGCACTCGCGCGAGCAGTCAGGGCGCAACCAATCCCACCTACACCCCAACGGCGGCGATGCTGAACGGAGACTTCAGTGCTGTGCCGGTCGCGTTGAAGGGACCGTTCGTAAACAACATGGTGAACCCGGCACTGTTCAGCCCTGCGGCGGTAACGATCTCGAAGACGGCGCTGCCGCTCGGAGGCGTCCCAGCGAGCGGTCTGACAAACTACGCGAGCGGCAGTATCAAGAACTCGTTTGACGAAGGAACATTTCGTCTCGATTGGGAGCTCACGAGCAAGCAGCACATTGTGTTCCGAACATACGTAAACAACTTCAATCAGCCGGCAGGCAGCGTCAACGGCAACATTCTTTCGGTATTGCAAGAGACCCCGTACAACGCGATCCAGAGCAATCCGATCAAGTACTACAACCAGATTCTCAGCCACACCTGGACGATCAATCCTTCACTTGTGAACGTGTTTTCAGGCTTCTGGACTCAGGAGTCGGCGCACAGTTCGGCGCAGGTCTTCGACCAGAGTGGCCAGCCCGTCTGTCTGTCGCGCTACATCAAGGTGAACGAGCTGCCCGGCCAGTGCTATCTCGAAGGGCTCTCGGTCAATAACGGCTTCAGCACGGCTTACACTGAACCTTCCCAAGAGGTACGAACGAGCTTCGGTGTGTCGGACTCGGTGTCGAAGACCATCGGAAACCACTCGCTCTCGTTTGGCGGCGACCTCTGGCATCAATATGCGAAGGAGTATACGCAATATCCGACCCAGCCGATCATCAACTTTAACGGATCGTACACCGGCTTCGGGCTCGCGGACTTTCTGCTGGGTAAGGCTGCGCAGTTCACTCAGGGAGCAGGCGAAATCGCTGATGTCTCAGGCATCGTGCTTGGACTCTTCGCACAGGATCAGTATCGCGTGCGTCCGACGGTAACACTGACTGCGGGTGTGCGCTGGGACCCCAATTTGCCGCCAACTTCGGCCGGCGGTCGTGGTGCTGCGTTCATCCCAGGCCAGCAGAGCCAGCAGTTTCCCGGCGCTCCACGCGGGTTGAATTTTCCCGGTGACAAAGGCGTCGACTCAGCATTGATGCCAACCACTTACGGCTACGTTGAGCCCCGCGTTGGAGTAGCGTGGCAACCGCGTTCTCTCCCTGGCACTTCGTTCCGCGCCGGTTTTGGGCTATTTACCGCACCTCTGCCGTACTCGGTCTACAACCATGCTGCGGACATCGCGCCGTTCAGCCCCACCCTGGGCTTCGACGCTACAGCAACGAACTTCATATCGTTCGACAATCCTTACAGCTTCCTCGGGACCACAAGTCCATTTCCGCCCTTCGCCAGCATCGGATTTGTGCCTCCGTCGAATACAAATTTCGGAACTAACCCCATCGCGGTGCAGGCGATTTTCTCAAACAACTTCCGGCTCGGTATCACCCAGAGCTGGAATGCCTCGGTCGAACAGCAGTTCGGAAAAGACTTCGCGCTGCACCTGGCGTATATAGGCAGCGAAAGCTATCACCAGGAGACGGTGATCGATCAGAACCCCGGCATCTTCGCAACCGGCGGCACGCGCTCGCTCTATCCGAGCTTCAGCAATATTCTGACGCTGGCGAGCATCGGCACGGCCTCGTATAACTCGCTGCAGGCGGGACTAGAAAAACGGTTCTCTCACGGTCTGCAGTTCCAATCGAACTTCACCTGGGCGAAGACCATTGATCTGGCGGGCTCGGGCAACGTGTCGTTCGGAACTCCGCAGCTTCCGAACCCATTCAATATCCGCTTCAACCGCGGCACCTCGCTGTTGAATTTTCCGTACGTCTCAGTAAGCCACCTGGTCTATACGACGCCTGAGCTGGAGGGGCATGGCATCCTGATGCGGGAGTTGCTCGGGGCGTGGGAGCTGAGTGGCATCGTGACCCTGCAGTCCGGGCTGCCGTTCGGGATTGTGGGTGGCAATGGCAACAACAACTCGGGATCGCTGCAGTTTGGTGATCGCGCGGATGTAGTGCCGGGCATCCCTCTGAACGTACATCAGGGCAGCAAGACGCAATGGCTGACACACTATGTGAACCCCGCAGCGTTCGTGACCAATGGGCCGGGAACCTTCGGAGATTCGGGCAAGAATATTCTGCGCGGTCCGGGAATCAATACCTCGGATCTCGCATTCGTGAAGAACTGGAAGGTGCTTGAACGCTACGGAGTGCAGTTCCGGTGGGAGATGTTCAATGCCTTCAACCATGCCAGCTTTGCCACGCCGAACAACGATCCCACCAGTGCGAACTTCGGCCAGATCACCAGCATCGGCCCCATCGCTCCACGCGTTATGCAGGGGGGCTTGAAGTTAAGCTTCTAAAATGAATGCGTCTCGTCCATCAGCGAGACGTGTTCTTTAACTTTAAGAGACCTTTGGATGACTGATCTTATGGACAGACGCGATTTTCTCCGAAGCACGGGAACTTTACTGGCAGCGGCGACGCTGCCAGGTGTTCCTGCCTTCTCTGAGGAGCCCCCAGCTTACGGGCGGGCGGTTCTGCCAATCAACCGTGGCTGGCGATACCACCCGACCCAGGTCGCGGGAGCCGAAGCCGCGGAGTTCGACGACTCTTCCTTCGAACGAGTGGTTGTTCCCCACACGAATATCAGCCTTCCATGGCACAGCTTCGACGATAAGGACTACGAGTTCATCTCAATCTACCGTCGCCGTTTCAGAACACCACCCGGCAGTCAGGGCAAACGCATCTTCGTGGACTTCGAAGGCGTCATGACGGCCTCGACTGTGTGGATCAATGGCGTTCTTCTCGGCGAGTACAAAGGAGGCTTCACTCCGTTCTCATTTGAATTGACCCCGCACCTGCGGAAGGACGGAGAGAACGTTCTCGCCGTTCAGGTAGATTCGACGGAGCGGAATGACATACCACCGTTCGGAAACGAAATCGACTACATGACCTTTGGCGGCATCTATCGCGAAGTCTCCCTGCGTGTGGTGCCCAGTCTCTATCTCGACAATATCTTTGCGCACCCGAAGAGCGTGCTGAGTGGTAAGCCGACGCTCGACGTGGATTGCTTCCTCGCCGGCACACCTCCTCACGGAGATCTGGTCCTTGAGGCAGAGTTGTTCGATGGCGAACTGATACTCGCAAAGGCAAGCAGACCCTTCAGAGTATCGACGACGAGCGATCCTGATACAGCGGATGACCCGGCCACGAGCGCTCCAGTCCACCTGAGCACGGAGTCGGTAAACGATCCCGGCAAGCAGACGCTATCACTCAAGGAGATCGAAGGAGTGAAGCTCTGGGATCTCACCACCCCCAACCTCTACACTGTCAGGGTACGTCTGCTGCACGCCGGAAAGATCATGGATGAGGACACCCGCCGGATCGGCTTCCGGGAGGCTACCTTCACCGATCACGGCTTCTCGTTGAACGGCAGAATCGTCAAACTGCGCGGCCTTGACCGCCACCAGACCTTCCCCTTCGTCGGGCAGGCCATGCCGGCGCGCGTACAGCGCCAGGACGCGAAAATACTTCGCCACACCCTGCACTGCAACATCGTGCGAACTTCCCATTACGCCCAGTCCCGGCACTTTTTAGATTGCTGTGACGAGATTGGCTTGCTTGTGCTCGAAGAGATTCCAGGCTGGCAACACATCGGTCCGGAACCATGGAAGCTCATCGCCATCGACAACGTCGGGCGCATGGTTCGGCGGGACTGGAATCACCCGTCGATCATTCTCTGGGGCGTGCGAATCAATGAATCCCCTGACGATCACAGCTTCTACACCCGCACCAATGCGCTCGCGCACGCACTCGATACGACGCGCCAAACAGGCGGCATCCGTAACTTCGCGGCATCGGAGCTTCTGGAGGATGTCTTCACGATCAACGACTTTGGCTTCCCTCTGAGAAAGCCAAATCATCCCCGATACCTCAACACCGAATTCGTCGGTCACACTTTTCCGACCAAAACGACGGACGATGATGAGCGCCAGCGCGAACATACGCTGCGGCACGCGCGCATCCACAATCAGCTTGCATCCGATCCGCAGTACGCTGGCGGCATCGGCTGGTGCGCCTTCGACTACAACACACACGCGAATTTCGGTGCGGGCGATCGTATCTGCTATCACGGCGTAACGGATATCTTCCGCGAACTCAAACCTGCCGGAGGGTTTTACAAATCACAGTGCGATCCGTCGGAGGAGATTGTTCTCGAACCGGCCTTCCACTGGGCGAACAGCGATGAGTCGACCAAATTCACCAAGGCCGTTGTCTGCTCGAACTGCGACCACCTGAAGTTCTATGAGCGTATCGACAGCGTGGCTACGAACCCATGGGAGCTGATTGCGGAACTCGATCCGGACCGGGTGGAGTTCGACCACCTGAAGTACCCGCCATTCATTCTTGACCGAAGCCAGGTAAAGCGTACCAACCGGCATGGTTGGGGCGATCTCAAGATCGAAGGCTACCTCCAGGGCAAGCAGGTCGTGTCCAAAACTTTGTCCGGGCTAGGCGTCGACCAGAAGTTCACCCTGCTTGCCGACGACACGACGCTCCATGCCGACGGTGCAGACGCCACACGGGTGGTGATGCGGGTAACGGATGAATTCGGAGCCACGCGGACCTATGCGAACGATCCAGTCGTATTCAAACTGGAAGGTCCAGCGAGCCTGATCGGAGACAATCCCTTCGCGCTTATCGGAGGAACCGGAGCCGTCTGGCTACGCGCGAAGGAGCAGGCAGGAACGGTTCGGCTGACCGCGACCCATCCTCGCCTTGGCTCTCAGACGGTCGAACTTAATCTCACCACTGTCGCAGCAGAGCCGCTCCAGGGAGTTTAGATTATGGCAGGTGTATCAGCGCGTGGTGCCGCAAAGGTGTGTCGGTGGAGAGGAAGGTTCTTTCTTGCAACCCTCTGCGTCCTGTTATCGGGACGTGCGCTGTCGCAGCCGCCGCCCGCGATTACAGGCATCTCGCATGTGACGTTCTATGCGGACGACATCGCGAAGTCACGCCAGTTCTATGTGGAGACGCTCGGCTGGCACCCTGTACCGGCGACGGGGACGCAGCCCGGACTTCGCTTCTACGCCAACCATACGCAATACGTGGAGCTTCTGCCTCCGCCCGTGCGCGGACAGGAGCACCGGTTGGCCCTTGTAGGCTTCGCCACCGCCGATGCAGACCGTCTACGGCGGTTTCTTGCCGGCAAAGGGATAGCCGTCCCGGCTTCGGTGACCGTAGAGAGCGATGGCAGCCGCAGCTTTCTTGTGCATGACCCCGAGGGGAACCCGGTCGAGTTCACCCAGCAGGGTCGAAGGCTTTCTCCTCCATCGCCAGCGGCACTCGAGCGGCCTCTCAGCACACACATCATGCACGCAGGCTATGAGGTACACAATCGCGCCTTGCTCGACCACTTTTACAAAGACATGCTGGGCTTTCATCTGTACTGGCAGGGGGGTGCCAAAGAGGGCGACGTGGACTGGGTCATGATGCAGGTTCCCAACGGGACCGACTGGATCGAGTACATGCTTTACCTGCCTGCAAACCCTACACGTGCGCAGCTCGGGAGTGCCGACCATATCGCCCCAGGCGTGGTGAGCGTAGCTGATCTGCAAAGACGACTGGAACAGCGCGGATGGACGCCACCCGGGGGCAGGAATCCGCAGGTCCTGGGTGTCGATGGTAAGCTGCAGCTGGACCTGACCGATCCTGACGGAACGCGCATCGAGTTTATGGAGTTCAAGCCGGTCAAGCCCGCGTGCTGCTCGCCCTATACTGGCAGGCAGCCAGCCCCATCGGCTGCATGGTAATCCAGACTCAACTCGGAGGAAAGATGAAACGGCACATCCTTGCACTGATCCTTGCGGCTCTGATCTCGCCCGCACTCGGGATCGCACAGCCAGACCGGAACGGCCCGAAGAGCGCGGCTGCATCGAATGACTTCGGCGCGACCGCCGATGCGGCGCTTGTGGCAATGCGTGCGCGGGCAGAGGAGCTGGGTGTCACTGGGGTCGCCGTGGTGGCGTACTTTGAGGGAGAGACGATCCAGGCGTGGAGCTCAAAGATGATTGTTGTGGGCAAATACAGGGTTGATCCAACAGCGAGCGACAAGGGCTCGAATCTGCTCGCCATCGCCTATGCCAAGGCTGCCGAGATGGCCGATACGCACAAGGACAGCGGGAGCGGGACCCGACCGCCCATGACAGGTGAGTACGGTTGGAACGGCGGCGTGATCGCGCGCGGGAACACCGGCTACGTCATCGCGGCCTTTAGCGGAGGCAAATCCGAGGACGATGTGGCGATCTCCCGCGAGGGGCTGGCGAAGCTCAAAGCCGGACTATAGCTGGAGGCAGGTAAGATGGTCGGGATCGGTCGGCCTTCGAGGAAGTTCGCACCTTCAATCGAGAAGGCCACGTTGCCGGCCCGGATAAGATCAATTCGCACGGACGAGACCATTGACCATAACCTCCAGCTCGTCCGGCAGACCCAGCTCCCTTCCAGGCCGTCGCTGGCGAATTGCGTGGCTGCTTGGAGCAGGCGTCCTGGTCAACTATTTCGACCGGGTCAACCTCTCAGTCTCACAGGCAGCGCTTTACACCAGCTTCGGAATTTCGACCGTCACCTTTGGATATCTCGCTGGCGCTTACAACTGGACGTATGCCCTGTGCCAGTTACCCATCGGTGTGTTCCTCGACAAATTCGGCGTTCGTCGTGTGGGCCGAATCAGCACTGCTATCTGGAGTATCGCGTCCTTCGCGGCTGCCGCAAGTACCGGCATCGGAGGGTTGTTCGGAGCCAGGTTGTTGCTGGGCGTAGGTGAAGCACCAACCTTCCCCGCGAACGCGAAGGCCATCGGTTACTGGTTTCCGTCGAAAGAGCGCAGCTTCGCCACCTCGATCTTCGACGCTGCCGCCAAGTTCGCCTCAGCCATTGGCGTGCCGGTTATTGGCGCTCTCCTGCTCAGGATCGGCTGGAGATGGAGCTTTGCTGCCACCGGCCTGGTCAGCATGTTGTATTTTCTGCTCTTCTCCATGGTCTATTGCGACCCGCAGGACGATCCACTCCTGACCGAAGCCGAGCGGACGTACATCTCTGATGTAGACCCCACGGCCCAACATGAAGCGGAACCTCCGGCCGCCTCGCCTGGCTACCTGATCCGGCAGCGCAAGGTCCTGGGTCTGGCGCTGGGCTTCGGTTCCTATAACTACACGTTCTATCTGCTGTTGACCTGGCTGCCCAGCTATCTCTCGTTTGCGCTGCACATAGATCTTCTGCACTCGTTCCTCTACACCGGCGTTCCCTGGCTCTTCGCCACGGTCACCGAACTTGCATCAGCCTGGGGGGCGGACCGGCTGATTCAACGTGGCTGGAACGCGAATCGTGTACGCAAGGCGGTGCTTGTGTGTGGAACCGCGTTCGGACTCGGCATCCTCGGCGCCGCGCATGCCCATACCGCAACGCGCGCTCTCATCTGGATCAGCGTTTCGCTTGGAGGGCTCTCGGCGGCGGCGTCCATCGGCTGGTCAATTCCTTCGATGATCGCCCCGCGCAGCAGCGTAGGAACAGTTGGTGGGATCATCAATTTTTCCAATCAGCTCTCAGGCATCGCCGCACCAATCATCACCGGCTACGTGATTGCAATCACGCGGTCCTACGCCTGGGCCTTCGGAATCTCCGCGATTTATCTGTTGATAGGCATTAGCAGCTATATCCTCCTGCTCGGCAGGATCGAACAGATCGAGCCGCCTGCTGCCTGAGTCCAATCAGAATCGACTGGGCCTCTGTCTAAACATGACGGAGAGCAATCCCGAAACGGCTTTACAATTAAATATTTGCAGGACGAAATGCGTAAGTTGTTGCATTAAATAACTTTGCGGGTATGCCCGCTGGGGCAGGGAAGGGCCGAACTCTGGAACATATTGGGGATATGTATGGATTCGAAGCACTGCGAAAAGCATGATAAACGGGTTTGCCGGACGAATTTGTGGATAGGTTCTCGGCAGCAGTAAAGGTTACTCTCGGGGTTGCGATACGGTGGCACGCGTCGAACCCGTTGAGATACCACCATCTACCAACAAGGTCTGGCCGGTGATGTAGCGGCTTCCCTCGGAAGCAAGAAAGACGATAGCGCCGTCCAGATCGTTTGCCGCGCCGGGGCGTTTCAGGGGGATGCGATCGATCAGGTAATCGACCCACTCCTTGTTCTCGTACATCACTTTGTTCTGAGCTGTTTCGAACCATCCTGGCGCCAGGCAATTGACCGTGATGCCGTGTTTCCCCCAGTCATCGGCGAGGCTCATGGTGAGTTGCCGGATGCCGCCGCGGCTCGCTCCATAGGGCGCAAGGCCGGCATAGCCGAAGACACTGGTCACCGAGCCGATATTGACGATCCGGCCATACCCCCGTGTCGCCATTCGCCTGGCAATCTGTTGCGCAACGAAGAAGCTACCGCGCAGGTTCGTATCGAGGATCAGATTCCAATCCTCCCACGTGACATCGAAGGCCGGCTTCCGGACATTGCAGCCTGCGTTATTCACGAGGATGTCGATGCGGCCGAAGCTGGCTTCCGCAGCCTCGGCCATCGCTTGAATACTCTGTTGATCGCGCACATCCAGTTCGAGTGGAATAGCTTGTCGCCCGAGCGCCTCGACCTCCGCGATAAAGGGAAGGAGATCGTCCTTGCGGCGGCTGGTCACGATGAGATCGGCACCGGCCCTGGCGAGAGCTCGCCCAAAGTACTGGCCCAGACCTCTGCTGGTGCCGGTAACCAGGGCGACCTGCC
>Ga0302226_10003301_pt1 | contig 11056 bp, 14 predicted proteins | sample II_Palsa_E3_3_FD_193524 | JGI IMG/M metagenome (GOLD analysis project Ga0302226, IMG submission 193524) | Peat permafrost microbial communities from Stordalen Mire near Abisko, Sweden - II_Palsa_E3_3 | ecosystem: Environmental > Terrestrial > Soil > Palsa > Peat permafrost | place: Sweden...
TCCGCAAGCAAGCCCAAGACGCGATCGGTGCCGATGTCAAGACCCTCGAGCAACAGGTCGACAGCCTGGCCACGTTCAAGCACGACGTCGATGTCGTCAAGGCAGCCGCCGCCGCATCCTCTGCCTCTCAAGCCCTCGTCTCTGCTCGTCTCGTTGCCCTCGACAAGATGGCCGTCAACTCGACCTCGGCAGTGAAGGAGACCAGCCACTTTGTGTACTCGCAGCCCACCGAGGTCGCCAAGCTGCTCGAGTCTCTCAAGGCTGTTCAGGTCGCCCAACTTGGCAGCATCGCCAAGAGTGCCTTGCGAGTTTCTCCCAAGATTGGACGCTACAAGACGATCGGCGCCCCTGTGAAAATCATCGGTAAATACGGGGCGGGTCAAGGCGATGTGCAAAACCCAATTGGGTTGGCTGTGGACGCGGCAGGCAACCTTGTGGTTGCTGACTATAGCAACGCACGTCTCCAAATATTCAATAAGGACGGTGGTCATTTGCGATTCGTAAACTGTGGCGTGAGCATGTATGGTATTTCTGTTGCTCCGTCCGGTGATGTTTGGGTTGCATATAATAGCAACGACCTCCGTCTTTACAATCCGCAAAGTGGAACGCTGGTTCGGTCTCTTGCGGCCAGATCCTTCTTTTGTGTGTCTCTCCCCGATGGGTCGGTTGTGGTCTCAACCATCGGACCCCACGTTCGCCTGTACAACTCGGCTGGTGTCCAGAAGTGGGAGTCGACGGGAAGTGGTCTCACAAGCACGTTCGGGGTTTGTCATGTTCCCGACATCAACGCTGTTGCTGTCTGTGAATGCAACAACAAGCAAGTCCAGCTGCTGTCATTGGCGGATGGTCGACACGTTCACACGATTGGCGCAGGTCAGATGTCGAACTACCCACGATCAATTGCCTACGATGTTACCGCTAAAATTCTAGTCGTCGGTGAGGAAGATAAGGTGTCGGCCTGGACTCTCGAGGGCCTACTCGTTCACCAGTGGGGCAAAGGCACCGTGCGTACGGCATATGGAGTCGCGATCGACCCCAGCGACAACACAATATATGTCAGTGACTACGGCAACCATCGCATCCTAGTCTTCTAGAAATAAAAAATCCATTCCATTTCAGTATTTTCTTTTCTTTCGAGTTGCCATTTTACTGAATAAACACTTCTTTTTTAATTTTTCTTTAATTTTTTAATTGGTCTGCTTGGAGAAGGCCGACAGAACCGAGTTCAGGGCCGCGATGACGCCGTCGACGTCCTCCGTCGAGACCTGGTGGTGCAGGCAGAAGCGGATGGTCAGGTCCGAGAACGCGCTCGAGCCGACGCCGTGGTCCTCGCGCAGCCTCGCGACGATGGCGTCCGCCTTGACGCCGTCGGTGCGCTCGACCTGGAGGAACACGATGTTGGTCTCGACGGCGGCCATGTCGACGGTCACGCCGTACTCGCGGGGCAGCGCGAGGATGCCCTTGGCCAGTCGCTTGGCGTTGGCGTGGTCGAGGGCGAGCACCTTGGGCATGTCCTCGAGGGCGATGAGCGCGGGCGCGGCGATGACGCCGACCTGGCGCATGCCGCCGCCCAGGGCCTTGCGCAGCCGGCGCGCCTGGTGGATAAAGTCCTTGGGCCCGACGAGGACCGAGCCGATGGGCGCGCCCAGAGCCTTGGAGAGGCACACCGAGACCGTGTCCGCGGCCTGGACGAGGCGCGCCGGGGTGACGTCCAGGGCGACGACCGCGTTCATGATGCGCGCACCGTCGACGTGCAGCTTGAGCTGGCGCTGGTGCACGAGGGCGCCCACGGCGTCCGTGTACTCTGCCGTGAGCACGCGCCCGCCCTTGCGGTTGTGCGTGTTCTCGATGCAGACCAGCTTTGTGACGGGGTAGTGCGGGTCGTCGCCGCGGATGGCCTTGGCAATGTGTGCCAGGTCCAGCGTGCCGTCTGCGTTGGTGGGCACGGTGCGTGGATGCACGCCGCCCAGCTGCGCCGCGCCGCCCTGCTCGTAGACAAAGACGTGTGCCTCGTCGCCCACGATGAACTCGCTGCCACGCTCGCGGCAGTGGGTCAGCACGGCGATCAGGTTGCCCATCGTGCCCGACGGCACAAACAGGCCCGCCTCCTTGCCAAACAGCGCCGCCGCACGCGTCTCCAGCACAGACACGGTCGGGTCGTCGCCCCACACGTCGTCGCCCACCTCGGCAGAGGCCATGGCCGCACGCATCGCCGCAGTCGGCTTGGTCACGGTGTCGCTCCGCAGATCGTACGCCAGCGCCTTGGACGTGAGCTGGCTCTGGGCGCTTGTCATCTTCTTCGTTGTGAGGCTCGTGAAGCGGCGCAGAACGACCAGCATAAAAAAAAGAGAAAAAAAAGGATGATTGACATGCCCAGCCAGGGCGCGACACTCGTCTGGCCACGTGGTCGCCGTTATTTTTTTTCCGGCTTTGTTGTCGTCACACTTTGCCTCGTCCAACTCCCTTGGTGCTGCTGCTGCGATGGCCGCCACGACGCCCATGCCCGTGCCCGTGCCGGCTCACTGCACAAGGTGTGTTTTTTTTGTTTTTGTTTTTGTTGACAAACAAGAACCACACAGCTGTGGACTCCGCATCCTGCCGTCGTTGCCAACGAGCACGAGCCAGACGAGCATGCAGAGCTCCAACAGCCTGCAGCAGCAGCCCCAGGCCTTTGACGGCGAGGTGGCTGTGCTGGCCCAGAACGTGCACGTGCACGCCCACTGTCTCAGGTGCGACGTGTGTGGCGTGCGCCTGCCTCTAATGGGCTTCCTGTGGGTCGGCACGACGCTGTACTGCCCCGAGCACTATGCGCAGACGTACGGCCGCTGGTGCGTCGTGTGCCACCAGCCCACGATGGACATACTGCTCAGCTACGGCGGCCGGCTGTACCACCCAAACTGCGCAAAGTGCACGAGGTGCAACAGGGTCGTCGCCATCGGTCAACGCCTCCAGCGTCACGCAACGTACGTCAACACACACACAGCCAATCGCCAACTCACTCTCCCTTTGCCTTTATTATCAGCGAGTTGATATGCCAGAGCTGCGACGCACCTGCCATCCAGTGCCTCTACAACCGGCACCCCGTCCTCAACGCCGAGGCAACCCTCCAGCTCAAGACCGTCGGCATACCAGGGTCCTACTTTGTCTACCGGCCAACCGACGGCGAGACAGAGGCGCCAGAGCATATCTACTCGCTGGCCTTCTGGGCTACCGAGGAGGCGGTGCGGCACTTTCCCATCCTCAGGCGCGACAACCTCGTACGTCATTTGTACGCGCAGACAAGTGCTAAAAAGTTACCTAGTGGTTCCTTTTGCACCGACAAGAGGTCGCCTTCGACAAGATCGACCAGCTGCTCTGGCACTTTACCGCCAACGTGCTCAGCGACGGCTACACCCTGTACGAGCCGCTCGAGTTCCCCGACAAGGGCCTCGATGACGAGTCCTCGCCGATTGATCCGTCACCACCCGTCTCGCGATCGCCCACCAAGAACCACACGCCGGTGAGGAGGACCCAGCGCCTCTCGATCGACGAGATCCCCGGCGTGGGCAACATCGGGGCCAACAATGTCCCCGTTCCCGTCAAACGCGTCCCCATCCGGCGGCGCTCATCTGGCGACCTCATTGCGTCTGCCCTTGCCTCTTCCAGCAGTAATTATTATTTTCGGGCGTTGGCAATAATAACGCTGGTTTTTTTTTTTTTTTTTTTTTGTTGTTGTTCAGCTACAAACACGTCGCTCCGGTCGATTCCCGAGGAGCCTGAATCGGTACAGGCAACTCCTGCCCCACCCAAACCAGCGGTCGGCTCGACCTCGCCCGAGAAGAAGAAGAAGCTGCGTCCTCGGAGCAAGTCGGCGAGCTCGACGGAGCTCCTGGTCGGTTCAGCGAGCGATTCCACGGGCAATTCCAATTCCACAGGCGACGACAAGCCTAAAAAAGAAAAGGTGAAAAAGGTCAAGAGCAGCATCTCCTCGGCCGATACAGACTCCCCCGAGCCCGTCAAGAAGAAAAAGGTCAAGAAGGCCACCGACACGATGCCAGAGACCTCGTCCTCCGAGTCCCTCCCGTACTTGTGGAAATAATTCTTTATCGTTTTTAATTTTTTTTTCCCGCATTTCTAGATCGAGCGTCGAATCAAAGCCACCACCAAAGGTGAAAAAGCTCAAGAAAAAGAGCAGCGCCACAAACGTGCTTACGACCGACACGGCCTCGGCCTCGGCATCAACCTCGAGCGACAATGTCAACGTCGCGCCCGAAGAAGGCCCCACCAGGGCAGCAGGAGTGCCCAATGTCGATTCGCCGACCTCGCCTCTCGCCACCGCGTCCTCCTCGTCCACGTCCCTTGGTCCGCCGCCACTCGCACGGACTACTGCTGCTGCGATTGTGTCCTCCGTGGGCGAGTCGCCGCCAACGGCCGCCCGACGATTCACTCTGGAACGCCTGCAGTCTCTGCCCTTGATCCCGTCCCCTCGCGCAAGCATCTCCACGCCGACCTCGACGGGCACGGGCTCAGCCTCCAGCTCCAACTCGTCCACGCTCGTGGTCAATCCAAACAGGCCGCGCGACTCGGTCGTCAGCCTCTCGGACGCCACCAGCCAGATCCTGGCAGACATCGGCCTCTCTCTCGCCAACGCCAACGCCGTCGCCAGCGAGCCCATCGTCCACACGCACGAGCGATCCAGGTCTCGTGGCAGTTCGAGTGCCTCCACCAAACAGTAGGCAGAACAAAGCAACGTGCATATTTATTCATTTATTTTACTTAGGCCTGAGGTGACCAGAAGGCCGTCGTGGGAGACCAATAACGCTGCCGCAGCCAACGAGAGCACAGCAAAACCACCCAGCAATCCCAGCTCTGCGAGCAACACGGCCACTCGGGCCCTCTCGCCCGCCATCTCGTACGTGCGCGAGTACCGCCGGTCGATGTCTGGTGAGTTCCAGGAGCCGTCGTCGCGCGTCATGGCCCGCGCCATGTCGGGCGAGATGAACCGCGCGCAGGTGCCGCCGTCGCCCGGAACAGGCCACCTCGTCAGCCCCAACGACTCGCTGCGAAAGTCACAGCTGCTGCTCCGTCGCAGTGGATCGCGGTCCCTGCTGGTCCAAGCCCCGGCGCGCTATGTCCGCAACGGCAGCACAGAGTTTAACAGTGCCCTCCTCTCGCCCGGGAAGATCGCTGTTGCTGCCTCGACGCCTGCCACCACCACCGATGGGTATTATTCAACGTGCCTATTTTTTATTCTAATTTATTGTCATTAGGCCATTTTCCCTGCAATTGTCCGTCTTGCCCCCATCGCTGCTGGCCATGATCATCCCGCGCCAGGACTCGGTCGAATTCCCTGGCTACGACGCCCTGTCCACGCCCATGATCGAAAAGGCCCTGCTGCAGACGTACCAGATCACGGAGCAGCCCGACGGCGAGCAGGCCTCGGTCAACCCGCTGGCCCTCAACGATCTCAAGCGGCGGGCACGTCAGGAGGGCGTGCATGCCTCATCAGCGCACGACGAGGAGGAGGTGCCCTTGGCTGCACCTGCAACCGCAACCCCCCTCAACGCCCAGCGCCGCCTCGCGCCCCTTGTGCCCCTGCACAGCGACAGCAGCAGCGGCTCGATCCAGAGCGGCCTCTCGCCCACCCGGGGGATCTCGCGCAACGAGTCTGCCGCCTCGGGCGAGTTTGTCGGCGACCCGGCGCGCCACTCGCCCACGGCGCCATCGCCCGTCAGCTCGCCCACCTTGACCGAGGACCAGCGCGAGAGCCGCAAGAGCTGGCTGGGCAGGATCGGCCGCATGTTTTCCCGCGAGAACAGCCGCAGCAGCCTTCACGGCGGCAGCGACTCGCAGCTGTCCCTCCAGCAGCACCAGCAGCAACTGCAACACCACCTGCAACAACAGCTGCAACAGCCAGAGGATCCCGCCAAGCGCGTCTCGTGGTCTGCTGGCATGCCACCCCCCACGCAACAATGAATAACTATCCCCACAGTATACTCTCTCTCTCTCTCTCTCTTTGATCCTCCCCTTCTCCCTGTTAGTTCATTCTGTGTTTGTTCATTCATCAGTCGCATCATTTTCAGTCACGTCACCGTAAATGAAGATCGCCTGGGTGACGGAACGCGCCGCCCCGGATGTGGCCGAGGACGATGCCGAGGCCGTTGCGCTGCTGCACTCGCAGTACGGCGTCGCGGTGGACGCTGTGCCGTGGGACGCCGACGAGGAGGCGACGGACTGGTCGCACTACCGCCTCGTTGTCATCCGCAGCTGTTGGTACGACCCGCCTCCGTTCGCGCTGCGTGGGATCTAATAGCACGTGGCTAGGAACTACCTCAAGCACGCCACCGCCTTTGCACAGTGGCTCGATCGCCTGGAAGCGTCCAAGGTGGCCGTGGCCAACCCGGTCGCGGTCATCCGCTGGAACATGGACAAACGGTACCTGCACGAGCTGCTGCTTGCGGGCTTCCCTGTCTTGCCCACCGAGTTTGTCCCCAGGGGCGACCACACGGCCGATCTGAAGGAGGTCCTGGCGGCACGAGGCTGGACGCACGCCGTGGTCAAGCCCGTTATCAGCAACGGCTCGCACGAGACCTTTCGTGTGCTCGCGACCGAGGCGGATGACAAGGCGGTGCAGGCACGCTTTGGCAGGATCGTGGAGGGGACCGGGGCCCTCGTGCAAGAGTACGTCAAGGAGATCGAGGCAGAGGGCGCGGGCGAGTACGGCTTTGTGTTTATGGGCGGATCGTTCAGCCATGCCGTGCGCAAGAGCCCTGCCAAAGGCGATTTCCGCGTGCAAACGAGCTACGGCGGCACGACCCTCCCGTTCGAGGCCCCGGCCGAGCTGCTCGAGCACGCCAAGAGGCTCTACGGCGACATCCTCGAGGCAGTCAAGCCCAAGGGCGCCCAGCAGTTGCTCTACGCACGCATCGATGGCGTTTGCGTCGACCCAGCGCAGCCGATCGCGTCGTTCCAGGTGATGGAGGTCGAGCTGTTTGAGCCCAGCCTGTACATGCTCCTCGATCCGGCATCGCCACAGCGCTTTGCGTCCTGCATTCACTCTTTCCTCCTTTCCGTTTGATTTTTTGTTTTTTCAAAGTTTCACTGAAGGGCCTTTTTGATGTCTCGTATACACATGTTTGCTTGCTTACGACGACGACGACGACGACGACGACGCCTCAGCCAATTGGCGATCGCTCACAAATTCTAAATAAAAATAATTAAACAAATAATAAATAAATAAAGCGTACTGGGAATGTCAATGTCAAACTGGCCACCAAAGGCGACAGGGAGGGCCTCCGGGGCGATGAGCTTGTCCAGCTCGGCCGATCCGCGCGAGACAAAGTGCCACTTGGATGCAAACTTTGTGCTGACAAAGGTCTTGATGATGGCCCAAACCGTGCCAAACCAGTCGGGTGTGTCAACGACGATGAACTTGCGCAGGCGCACGGCCACCGAGGACTCGACCGTCGACATGAACCCCTTGGCGTACGACGTCTCAAAGTTGCTCCAGCCCCATCCTGGCATGTCGGCGAACATCGCACCGGGATTAATAGAAATAAATCCGTGTTCCCTTTTTTTTTCCCCCCGACTGCCCCGTCTAATTACCCAAACGGATTCCACACTGCCCTCTGGCATGTCAGGAAGACCGTGAACTTGAGGACGCCGATCCGAGAAACAAACAAAAAAACTCACGGCTGAAGGCATTTTAAAAGTACGCTGCCCGGGATGGGTGACCACGACAACACGGAGCCGCTTCAGGCGCTCTCGCACGCGCTCTTTGTGGCCGCGCGCGATGGCAACCTGGCGGCCTTCACGGCGGCGGACGACGAGGCGGTGTTCACCGCGGCCGATCCGATTGCGGCGACCAAGGGGGTAAAAACAGACCGCAATAAAGGGCCTAAACGAGTTGGTCTCAGTGGTCATTGCTGCACATTGCCGTCGAGGGCAACCACGACGAGCTGGTGCACCATCTGACCGAGCGAGGGCTGGATGTGAACGCGCTGGATGCCGACGAGGACACGCCGCTGCACTATGCCGCGTTCTGGGGCCACACTGCCTGCGTATGTTTATTTTGGATGCTTTGAATACCGACGTCTCCTCCTCCTCTGCTAGGTCGGATGGCTGCTGGCGGCTGATGCCAAGCTAGAGATCCTCAACAAGTACCAATGGACGCCCTACGATGTCGCCGTCCGAAGGAACCAGGTGTGCCGATGTGCATTGCAATTGTGTATTTTTAATGGTGGTTGCAATGCACAGGACGAGGTCGCGTCCCTCCTGCAAGACGAAATGCGACATCGCACGTCGCTTGGTTTGAACGCGTAATAAGATGTCATCAGTACTCCAGGGCAGATTTTATTGTTTTTTTTATTTTAATTTCACTTACTTACATTGGGGATGGGGGGTCAAGCCCATGCTCAACAGGAGAGGGAGAAGAAAGCAGAGAGGAGAGGGAGAAGAAAGCAGAGAGGAGAGTAGAAAGCAGAGAGAAGAGTAGAAAGGGACTGCATAATTTCAATCGGTGTTTTAGCGGTGCTTGTGACCGTGACCGTGGTGGCCGTGATGGTGGTTGTCGTTGGCGGCAGCAGCGATCGCACCGATGGCTACGACACAAACAGAGTGTCAGATCGCTCTCTCGCGTTTTGGGTCATGGTGGCAAAAGTACGTACCTGCTCCAGCCACGAGACCACCCACGAGCATCTGACCAGCACTCGGGCCGGTCTTCTGCTGGACGACAACGACCGGCGGCTGCTGGACAACGACCACCTGTGGCTGTTGCACGACGACTTGCTGCTGCTGCTGCTGCTGCTTTGTCACGACGACCGTCGTAGTGGTCGTTTGCGTGGGCACTGTGACAACGAGGAGGATTTGATTAACTGGCGCGGTGTACTGGCAACCGCCTTGCGTACCTTGGGTGTTGTACGAGGGGGGCTGCTGGGCGTACGAGGGGGGCTGCTGCACGTACGTGGGCTGGGGAGGCGCGGCGTACACGGGCGCCGGCTGGTTGGGCGGGTACGTCGAGTAGGTGGTCACGGGCCACGGCGCGTGTTGCGGCGCGACCTGGACCTGCTGCTGCTGCTGGACGACGACGACGTTCTGTTGCTGCTAGAATAGATGTGAGGAACGTTCGGCGCGTTGGACCGACACACCTTGTTGAAGAACGCCATGTCCGGGAAAACACCGACGTTATTTGAAAGACCAATTTACAAAAAAAGAAACAGAACACTTTTTTTTTTGTTAGTAGATCGTGCTCTTGGGTGGGGAGGGGAAAGGAGAGAGAAAAACGGGAGGAAAAATAGTTAAAAAAAAAGAAAGGCCTTTTGGTCATCTAGCTCCACCATGACTTGGCAAAAGAGGTGACGCTGTCAAGCCAGCCGCCGGTGGAGGCCTCGGTCGAGTCGTAGTCGGCAGTCTTCTTCGGCTTGGCCTTTCTTGCGAGGGCAGATCGCTTGATGGCTTCGGGATCTACGCGCAATAATAAGAAAAAACATTTTTTTATTTTAATAAGAAATCGTACCCATCTCATCGTCAATGTCCTCAAGGTACTGGGGCTCGTTCTCGTCGTCGCGATCAGCCTTTGCAAAGGTAGGCTCAAGGAAAACCTCCTGTTTTAAAATGGCATAAGATAAGCATATTTAAATTTTGTTTCGTTACCTCGCCCTGGAGATTTTTGAGAACTTGCCGCGGCGAAAGATCCTCGTCGACGTTAAGGATGGCATAAAAGATGGTCTCGACCGAGAGCTCGTTACGGGCGCGCACACTCACTCGCCCTGCGTTCAGCTCAAACGTGAACGAGATCACACCGCGGACCGACAATAATGCCTCCTCGACCAGTGTCCTAGTCGAATCGTCCTTAAGACCGCTGAGCTGGATGACAAAGGTTTTGGCCTTCTTGTTTGCGACGCCCACAAAGAACGAATTCTGTGCTTGGGGGATGGGCATCTTTTTTTTTTTTTTGGTAAGACAAAAGTAAAAAAATTTAAAGTGATTACCTGCTGAGGCATCGGTGCAAAGCCGCCAAAGCTCTGCTTGGAGACAAAGCCGCCGCCTGCGTGGAGTGTTCCGGCAGCAGCCGCTCCCGCTGAGGTCTGTCGGTTGGTGGCGCCCAAGGGCTGGCGCACTGGCGACGGTGCTTTTGTGACGGCGGGTTGTTTCTGTACTGGTGCGGGTGCAGGTGCAGCTGTGCGTGCTGCTGCTGCTGGTGTCTCGAGGTTCTTTTTATTAAAAATGTTGGCAGATTAATTTGGGTAGTTGTTTCTTTTTTTTTCACCTGCTTGATCTGAGTGGCGAGGGCACGCTCCTCGGGCGAGCCGGTCTTGATGAGGACGTTGATGCTCACGAGCAGGCCCATTTCGCGTGACATGATCTGCTTGTTGCTCTCGCACAGCGACAAATACTGGATTGCCTCCAATGCGAGCACGACAACTGGGTAAAAGGGTGAGACTTAGTTTGCACAACAAATGCCAGTGTCCTTCTTTACCCGGGCGGTCGGTCGAGTCGAGGAAGAGAATGAGGCCCGGCAGGCAGCCCTGGTCCTGAATACAAACACGCAGTCAGTCGGGTTTTTCTTTTTTCTTCCAATGAGCCAAACCTGGACGATCGCAGCTCGGTTTTGCGGCTGGGCTGACAGATCGCGCAGCTTGGCGACGACGTTCTTTGCGCTCATCTTATATGTATTCTGCAAGTGAGGAGGGGGGGAGGCCGGTTAGGTCCCTAGCACGAAGGGCGGAGGAAGAGGAGGAAGACCGTTGCAAGTTTTTTTTTCCTGTAACCGTCTTTGAAAATAGGGGTGACATTGACGATGTCATGTCACACTTTTTTTTGAAAACGTTTTGAGGAAGGAGACCGAGCCGATAGACAAGAATGCGATGGTTGTCGAAGTCACTGTCGTTTCCTTTCTGATGAGCGTTTGAATGCGTGATTTATTTCTTTGCTTCCTTTGTCTGTGTCGGACGTCGATTTCAATGCGTTGTCGAGGGACGCGGGATGAGAAAATAAAAATATTATTACAATGTTATTTATGCTATATATTCTCAAGTGTAGACCTGCTGCAGGAGCTTGAACTGCGACTTGAGGTAGT
>Ga0302226_10003302_pt1 | contig 11055 bp, 19 predicted proteins | sample II_Palsa_E3_3_FD_193524 | JGI IMG/M metagenome (GOLD analysis project Ga0302226, IMG submission 193524) | Peat permafrost microbial communities from Stordalen Mire near Abisko, Sweden - II_Palsa_E3_3 | ecosystem: Environmental > Terrestrial > Soil > Palsa > Peat permafrost | place: Sweden...
ATTTTTATTAAGCGTCTTGCTCACAGGGAAAAAAAAAAAAAAGATTCCGTTCACCTGCTCAGTCTCGACCATGTTGGCAACGTTGCCGTCGACATCGATGCCGCGGCGCTCGTAGCGCAGTCCTGCGCGAAACCTGCTCCGCCTCGAGATGACAATAAAGTCAAACTTTTCGCTTGCCATCTCGCAGATCTAAACAAAAGAAATGACCAGTTATTTGATCTTTTAAGGGCGCATGCGGTTTCAATACCTCGATACTGACAAAGCCTTGGATAACGGGAAGCATGTACTTTTGCAGATTTTTGCTCACAAATTCGCTCAAGGAGGTGGCGTTCCACCAGAACCTTGGATCTAGGACCTTGTCTGTTTCGTTTTGTTTGTTAGCATTTTCAAAAAAAAAAATAAAATAAAAAAATAAAAAAATAAACCGCACCAATTCGTAACTTGATCGGGTTGGAGCCATATGGTTGGCGTTGGAGACAGTTGGTGAGATCGTAGCCGTACGAGAAGAAGAAGCCGCCCGTATCAAAAAAACGTGTCATGTCGATCACTGCCTTCTCATCGACGGCTTGGAAGCTTGTTTGCGAGTCAAACATGGACGCAGGTTTCTTGGACGACGACGAGCCCAGCACGGTTCCGATGGGCATGCCTGCGCCAATGATGATGGGCATTCCGCCTCCGATCGCCGTGGCTCCTGGTGCAGCAGGTGCCGGTGCCAGAGTTGTGGACGAGGAGGACGCTGACGAGGAGGACGAGGACCCAGGGACAGGCGACCCAGTGAGCGAGTAGGGAATTGGCTGACCACGGCCAAGGACGAGGGGCCGTGCAGGGCCGCCCACCGAATTGGCACCGCTTGCTTTGGGCGCGGGCGAGCTCACGAGGGAGGAGGACCCTCCTGCGAGCTTGAGGAGGATCGACTCTGGCCCCTTCCTGAACAGGAGGGGGTCCACGCGCGAATCGGACGCCTGGACGGCCTTCTCGACTGCGCCAACGGTCTCGGAGGACTTCCAATAGGCCTGTGCTGTTGCGAGGGCCTTGGCGGCGTCACCATCGAACGGCAGGAGGACTGTCTTGGTGACCCTGTACACGAGCTGCTTCTTGACCGAGCCGATCTTGGTCGCGCCAATGACAACGCCGAGGTAGTCGTCCGAGAGCATGGTGTAGACACCGAGGATGCCGTACACGTGCACGTTGACCTCCTTCTCAGTCAGCGGGGTCACACCCGAGACCAGCGAGATGTCGCGCGTGCGGCTCCGGCGTTTGATGACCTAAACGGTGTTGGGGTGGTTTTTTTGTGGTTAGATTGCGACAGGTGGGCGCGTGGTAGATTTAGGAGGAGGGAGCAAGGAAGCCAAGGACCGAAAGACGACGACCTAGACCCGACCGAAGAGAGAGGGGGGGAGAGAGAGAGAGAGAGCCCAACACCCCACAGCCCACGGGCACAGCAGCCCCACACCCACACACGTCCACACACCCACACATTTATCAGCAGGGCTCATACCAATTGTCGCACGGTCGAGTCTGTCGTCGCCGAACTGCGCCGCTCCATGCGCCAGCGCCGTGGCTGTAGCACAAACTGCGTCGGCTGTATCGATAGTTCAAAGCCTCGCTCGAGTTCGTCCATTGCCGCCTGCGAACAACGACGTCGTCGACGAGGATCTAATTTTTTGAAAACAAAAATAAAAAACGGAAACATTTTCTACACGAGCCAAGAACAAATGGGGTAGGACTCGCAGTCACACTGACTAGGTGCTAACCCACCTCTCTCTCTGTCTCTCTCTGCTGCTGCTGCTGCAGCAACACAGACTACAAGCCGGACCCCGCCATCGAAAAGGTACCACGACGCACGCCCACGCCGGGCACGCACTAAACACGGTTATTAGTGGGCGCATATGCGCGAGAACACACACCTCACGTTCAAGTTCACACCACGGACAATCGGCTACGGGCTTGTCTTTGGCGTGGCCGTTCCGTGCGCCATCTACTATGCCATTGTGAGCGAGTTTGTAACGTTCCAGCCCTGCGGCGTGTTCTCGTTGAGTATTAAAACCATGCTGCTGTCTCGGTAGAGCCAAAAAGAAAAGATGAAGGGCCTGCCCGAAACCAAGATGTGGCTCAAGGGGCCAAACAGCACCGACTTTTCGGCCAGCGCCCACTCTCACTAATGAGGCAGCCGACTGCGCTCAGTTTTCCTCTATAGACGGTGGTGTTTTTTTTTTCTTTTGCAGATTGCAGTGGTTTTCCGATTTCACCACAAGCGAACACGTTTGACATCGACATTGCTGCTGCTGCTGCTGCCACTTCCGCTTCCTCTCCGTTCGGACTTGGGTGTCTGGGGCTGCTGCTGCTGGGGCGGTGGAGAAGGCACAGTTGCCCCAGGAGCAGCAGCAGCAGCAGCAGCCGGCTGGCTTGCGGAGGACGAGAGCTCTGACGATGGCTGCGGCTGTTTTTGTTGTTGGAATTGAGCGCCGACATGCCATCGGAGCAGAGACGGGTTTGCCAACGAGGACGAGTCCAGGGTGAAGCGGGCCAGTGGCCGCCGGGGCCTCGTAGGAAGGGTCGTGGGTAGGTCCAAGTTGACTGTGAACCCTCCGCCTTCTTTCCACACTGTGCCGAGTGGACACGGCCGCCAGTTGACGGCGAGCGACCATGGTTTAATGGGAGTACTCAACACGGCAGGGGGAGGAGGAGGAGGCGTCTCTGTCATAGCCGGTAGTTGAGCAGGCAGAGGTGACGACGAGGCTGCTAAAATAACTTTGAAAAAAAAATATAATTTTCTACTCTGTCGTACGTTTGAGCTGATCCAGGACGCTTCTGGTTTGACGATCGAGGTCGTCCAACATCTGGGGGAGCGGTGTTTTGGAAGGGGGCGCGTCGCCTGCGACAGTTCCGGTTTGCACAAACGACTCGACGAGCTTGACGAGCGTGTCCGAGACGGACGAGCTGTCCAGCGAGCGCAGGATCTGCAGCTTGGCCAGGTTTGGTGATTTGCAGCACCACGCGACAACATCCGCCGTCACAAAATAGTCTGGAAACAAGAGCATGATTTCTCGAAATCGAAGTGCCGCTGTCGCAAAAACAACGAGTTGTTGAGAGTTCAAAAAAAAAAAGAAAAAAAAAAGGAAAAAGCAAACTCATTACCGACAACAACATGACCGTGAGCATCAATGTATTCCATCAACGAAGCAGCAAGTAGTTTGGGGAAATGCCGGGGAAAGACCTTGGCCAGCACTTGGAGCAGGTCGAGCCAGCGAGTCTTGACGCTGGCTGCCGCGGCGGTCGAGAAAAGGGCGTCGCCTTGGAACAGGCGTGGCAGCAAGGTCGTTCTTACTTGAGCTAGAGAGAGTCGCAGCCGCAGGACGCCCTCGAGCTTGGGCACAGCCTTGTTGGTGGTGTTTATGTGTGAAATAATCGATTCGACGAGCTCCGAGTGGCCATCTGCACCCAGTCCCAAAGCAGCCGCATCAGCAGACGAAACAGACGCGGCCTCCTCTGCGGACGACGACGACGACGAAGTAGATGGTGGCGCAGCGGCAGTGCTTTCCCAGTAGCGTGCGCGCAGCCATTCCAGGGCATGCTGGGCTGCCGACGCCAGCAATGGCAGCGATGGCAGATCCGAGTGGGTAGCCTCATGACGCAAGTCCACAAACGCGGCAGGCATACCCATCTGCTCTGCGAGCATGGCCACAGGCAGCGCAAACTGACCACCCTGTTTCGAGTCCACAAACCCATTGACGAATCGTACGAGCGCCATACTCAGCGCCAATCGGAGTGCCATGTCGCTCGCCCCCCATTCTGCTTCCCTGGCCTCGCTGTTTGAAAAGGCGCGTTTAAGCAAAAACGACAGCAGGGTGTGGTGTGCGTACGGTCGGAGGAGCAGCAAGATGTCCACAAGAGAGGCCGTCGCGTCGATCGCCAGAGGGACACTCCCGCGCATCGACCACGCAGCCACATGGGCCACACCGCGCCGTCGCTGCTCGGCATCGGGCGCGTACAGTTGGGCCCGCACGGTCGCCAATTCGTTTGCATCGGACCACAACTTGACGGTAGCCATATTTCAATATGTCGGCCGCAACTCAAAAGCGACTGCGAGTAACGTTTGGTTTTCAGTCGCGAGCGGGCTTTCTTACAAGTCAAGGGCTCATTAGGGCACGATCCTCGAGCGCCCGATCGTGTTTGGGTCGGTGGCGGAGACGATGACCAAGAAGAACGAGCACGAGCACACGCACCAGTGGACGGTGTACGTGCGCGGTATCAACAACGAGGACATCTCGTACTACGTAAAGAAGGTCCAGTTCAAGCTGCACGAGAGCTTTGCACAGCCCAATCGAGGTAACCGTGGTGAACGTGGTCGCACGGCCAACGTTCTCGCCCTTTTATTTATTTATTTATTTTTGGAAATGCCAGTGGTGGAGCAGTTCCCCTTCGAGGTCACAGAGACAGGCTGGGGCGAATTCGACATCCAAATCAAGCTCACGTTCCAAGACACGGCGGAGAAGCCGATCGTCCTGTACCACCACCTGCGATTGTATGCTACTCAGGATACTGTCACCAAGGGCAATGCAATCATCTCCGAGTACTACGATGAAATCGTACGTGGCCTTACTTTTTCCTTTGTTGCTTTTAATCGTTCCCCGACAAAGGTCTTCAACGAGCCAACAGAGTTCATGTACGATATCCTCGTGAAGAACCGAGCCCTCAGCGTACCCTCGAAGAAGAGCGAGTCTTACCAACATCGTATTTTTTTCAACGAGCAAGATAACACTAAATTCCTGGTTTTCTCAGACGCACAAATCGAGAAGGCAGAAGTATCCAAGCTTAGCGACGCGCGTCTCACCATCCAAAACTCGATCAAACGATTGCGCAAACAATACGAACAATCTGACGAGCATTTTCTGCGTCTGCAAAAGGAAGTGACAGAGCTCGAAAACCGGCAAAAAGCGCAGCATCCAGTTCAATAGTGCCTTCCTCTCCTTTCATAGATATGAACCTCGCCAATTCAATTAAATGTTTGCCAATAAAAAAATAAAAAAAACACATACGAAAAGCACAAATCCAAGAGAGACAAAACAAATAAAGTATTTTTTTTTTCCACCTCAGTTGTCGACAGCACCACGCTTGGCACGAACATTCGATGGCTTGAAGCGCCCCTCTGTTGACGTCGAGCCATTTTCGAGGACTTTGCAGCCTCTCCACCACTCGCCGGACGCCTTGGAGGTAACGATGATCGTGTCGCCCTCGGCAAAGACAAGATCGTCGCTGTGCTTGACCAGAGGACGGTACGAAGTCACAGCGAGGTGGACATCGCCACTCACCATAGACGACGCTGCAGACGAGAGCGCGGTGGCAGCAGGAGTCGATTTGACGTTTGTGCGACGCACCTATGAGATAGGTAAGGTTTTAAAAAGTAGTACTGTTTTCTAAACCTTTTGAGCAGGTCCAGAGGTCTGAGCGGATGTATGGAAGGCAATGATCGAATCGTCATCATCGTCGTCAGAGTTGATTGCACTGAGGAGACTTTCGTCGAGGAAGCCCATTCCGGTGGGCTTGAAAGCCTCCAGCTCCTCGATGCGCATTCTGAGCTGGGAGATCTCGCTCATGTACTGTTGTTGCTGTTTGCTGGCAATGATCTTTTCCTCCAGTGCGGCCAGTTCCTAATGAACCACTGAATATAAATTCCAAAAGGAAAATCAAGTATTTTTCGAAGCACGCACCTTTTCTTGCAAGTTGTTGCGCAGCTCGTCCACCTTGGACTCGAGTTCCATCTTGGCCTCCTCCGTTTCCTGCTGGATCCCTTCGACCTTTGTGACGATCGCCTCGCACTCATCCATCAAGGCAAACTGCTTGGTGCGCTCATCCTCCAGCTCGCCGGCCAGACGGGTCATCTCCTCCTTGAGAGCGGCGATCTTTCGCGTTGATTTTTTTTTTTTAGCGTCCTGTTGTCAGGATGGTTTGATACCAATTTGTCTTTTTGGTCCAATTGAGCAGCGGCATTGCCCGCGGTGATAGACTTTGGGACTGCTGCTGCTGCTGCTGCTGCCTGGTTGCGGGCATCAGCGAGCTCGAGGCGAAGGGCCTCGTTCAGCTTCTTGACCTCGTCCATTTGAGCATTGAGCTGTGCGACCGCGGCTGAGCCAGCCAAAGGAGAGGCAGCGACGATCACTGGCTTGGACTGCTGCTGTTGTTGCAGTTGCTGGACCTGACGTTGCAACGCTGCAAGCTGCTTGTCCTTGGCAGCGGCCTCCTCGGTCAGGGCGATGACACGCTCGGCATCCACCTGCGCCTTGAGTTTCTCCTTTTGCGACAAGCCTGACGGTGCAGGCGCAACAGCAGACGAACTCGAGGCAACGGACGAGTCCGTCACCTTGGCCACCTTTGGCAACTTGAGCGTGGCATCTCGGTTGTGCATGAGCTTTTCTTTTTGCAGCTATATTGCACCAAAAAACTGTCAAAAAGTACTCGTCACCACTTGGTTTCTGCTACCTCGAGCTCCATCTTGTCGTGGCGGATCTTCATGGCCTTGTGGTCCGACAAGATTTGAGTCTTCTCGGCAACGAGGGAGGTTTTGTCGCGAATCACTTGGGCCTTTGCTTCCTCTGCAATGTCGATGCGTGCCTTGAGATTTGCAATGTCGATGGTCATGACACGGATCTGCTCTCGACACGAGCGATTGTCCTCCTTGAGGCCTTCAACCTCCTTGATCATGGCCACGCGATCCTTCTCCATCTCGGCCTTTTGCGTGAGCAGGCCCTTGATCTTCTTCTCCCACTCCTCCAGGTCCAGCAGGTCCACCTTGACCATCATGTTTTCCGAGCCAGCTGCGGCCGCCGCTCCTGCTCCGCTGTTGACCGTGTTGCAGTCGCTGGCAAACTTCTTGAAGATTGGTTTCTACGGCGTGCGTACGCTCATTTAATCCGGGCGGGAGCGGACCGTGTGTGTAAGATGAGATACCTCAAAAGGAGACGCAGGAACCAGAGTCGCGTCCTTGTCATCGGTGAAGCTGTAGAGACTGTTGGCGCGAGTGGATGACGCCAGCGGAGTGCTCGGCGCCCCCGCCGACAGTACGGCCGCAGGGGCCGTGCCGCCTCGTCGGCCACTGCGTTGAATAGCTGCGGGGAAAGAGTAAAAACGTTACTTTCGCTTAAATTTTATGTCCACTTGTACAGGCAATGCGTTGGGCTCCCGCAAGTTGCAGGCTCGCGTTCCTGGGGGTCATTGCGGGGGTGTACGGCGATTTGGGCGCGAGTGCGGACCCCGACCTCGTCGAGCGAGCCGGTGTTGTTGGGGCCGCAAAAGACATGAGCAGAGGGGCCAAGAAAAAAAACGACGACGACGGTTACAAAACTGCGTGACGTCATCGCCACATGTCCGCCTCTGAGGCTGCACCGAAACGCAAGACCTACTTTGGGCTGCCTGCGCTGGACCAGGCGGTCTCGGGCGTGGGGGCCGGCGCGCTGTCGACGCTGCTGGTGCACCCACTGGACGTGGTCCGTGTCCGGCTGCAGAGTAAGCGAGCAGGACCCGCCAATTGCTCATGTACAAACCCACGTTCAGTCCAGGACGGCCGCCAGACAAACAGGTACAACAGGCCGCAGTACCGCGGTGCGATCGACGCGTTCCGAACGATCGTGCGCACGGAGGGCTGGCGGACGCTGTACCAGGGCCTGTCGCCCAACCTGGCGGGCGCGACATTGTCGTGGGGCTTGTACTTTTTCTGGTACGACATAATCAAGCACTGGCAGCAGCGCCAGCCCTCGCAACTCACGTCCATCGACTACATGGTGGCCGCGGCCGAGGCGGGCGCACTGACATCGCTCGTAACCAACCCCATCTGGCTCGTGAAGACACGCATGGCAATGCAGCTTGCGGGCCATCCCGATGCGTACAATGGGCTGATTGACGGGTTAAGGCGCGTGTACGCCAGCGAGGGCGTCCGCGGGCTCTACAAGGGCTTTGTGCCCTCGCTCTTCAGCACTCTCCACGGCTCGCTTCAATTCCTCGCGTACGAAAACCTCAAGATCTTTTTCCAAAAGGACAAATCAGCCAAGCAGGAAAAACTGGTATTTTTATTTTTTTATTTTTAAGCGAGACCTTTCTCTTATGAGCCATCAACACTCTGTAGCCGGTGCCAGTCTATCTCTTTATCGCATCAACGTCCAAAATTTTCGCGACGTGTGGGACATATCCTTTCCAGGTGATCCGCGCGAGACTGCAAGACCAGCGCAGCATTGCCGGCGTCACGCCGTCTGAGGGCTATAACGGGATCATAGACATGGGGCGCAAGATGTGGCGGTATAGGGGAAAGCGCTGGTTTTTTTTATTTATTTATTATCTGAAAAAAAAAAAAAATTCCTGTATCAGAAACGAGGGCATCTACGGATTTTATCGCGGCATGATCCCCAGTATTTTCCGCGTCTTACCCGCGACGTGCGTCACCTTCCTTGTATACGAGCATCTCACGCATCTGCTTCTCGATGGTGCAGCCCGCCTTGGCACGACCACATCGCATAGCAGTAGCACCAGCAATGTAAAAATCTAATCGCAAATCAGCAGTCTTGTGCTTTCACCAGCCGGGCAAGAAAAAAAACATTGAAATAAAACAAGAAAACTCTATGGCCAATGAAAGAGATTTATTCAATTACTTGGTAGGGGAGGGAATAATTTTTTCTTCTTGAGCCTCTTCGGAAAAAAAAAAAACGTACATGTGAAAAGGATAGAACAAAAAACGTGTAGGAAGCAGTTTAAAAAACAAAAAACAAAACATTCTCATGCTTTACGCGGCCTGCGGTTCAGCAGCAGACTCCTCGAATGCATGCTCCTCCTCGTCTGCTGATGCCTCCTGGTACTGCTGGTACTCGGACACGAGGTCGTTCATGTTGGACTCGGCCTCGGTGAACTCCATCTTCACACGGCATTCAGTTATTAGTTATTGACCTTGACTAGTAGTGCGTTACCTCGTCCATGCCCTCGCCAGTGTACCAGTGCAAGAAAGCCTTGCGCTTGAACATGGCAGTGAACTGGTCCGAGACACGCTTGAAAAGCTCCTGGACGGCGGTCGAGTTGCCGATGAAGGTGACCGACATCTTGAGGCCCTTGGGGGGGATGTCGCAAACGGCGGTCTTGACGTTGTTGGGGATCCTACGGAGGACACAGGTTGGCATGTGAAAAAGAGCGCCTACCCGAGTTCTTACCATTCAACGAAATACGAGCTGTTCTTGTTCTGGACGTTGAGCATCTGCTCGTCAACCTCCTTCATGGCCATGCGGCCACGGAACATGGCAGCGACGGTGAGGTAACGACTGGAGAATGGAGAATGAAAAATAAAAAAAATATTGCGGAGAATATACGAACCCGTGTCGGGGGTCGCAGGCAGCCATCATGTTCTTCGAGTCGAACATTTGCTGGGTGAGCTCAGCGACCGAGAGGTTGCGGTACGACGACGAGCCGCGGGCAGTGAGGGGGGCAAAACCGACCATGAAGAAGTGGAGACGGGGGAAGGGGATCATGTTGACGGCGAGCTTGCGCAGATCAGCGTTGAGCTACAAGGACAGAACAACAATTAATTTTTTTTTATTGAAAAAAAAAAAAAAGCGGCTTTGAGCATACCTGGCCGGGGAAGCGCAGGCAGGTGGTAATGCCCGACATGACGTACGAGACAAGGTGGTTCAGGTCGCCATAGGTGGGGGTGGTGAGCTTGAGGGTGCGGAAGCAGATGTCATAGAGAGCCTCGTTATCAATGCAGAAAGTCTCGTCAGAGTTCTCGACGAGTTGGTGGACCGAGAGGGTGGCGTTGTAGGGCTCGACGACGGTGTCCGAGACCTTGGGAGAGGGGACGACCGAGAATGTGCACATCATGCGGTCAGGGAACTCCTCGCGAATCTTGGAGATGAGGAGAGTGCCCATGCCGGAGCCAGTGCCACCACCGAGCGAATGGGTGATTTGGAAGCCCTGGAGGCAGTCGCAGCCCTCAGCCTCCTTGCGGACGACATCGAGAACCGAGTCGACGAGCTCAGCACCTACACGTTGCTCTCGTTCAGGGACAGACAGAGTGCAACAAAGAAAAAATGGGGGCGTACCCTCAGTGTAGTGGCCCTTGGCCCAGTTGTTGCCTGCACCCGACTGACCAAAGACAAAGTTGTCAGGACGGAAGAGGGCGCCGTAAGGTCCACCGCGGACAGAGTCCATGGTTCCGGGCTCCAAGTCGACGAGGACGGCACGGGGGACATACTTGCCACCGCTGGCCTGCAACACGGAAAGCCAAAAAGGTAAGGCGAAAGGAAAGAAAGAAAAAAGAGCATAATTAGACCGACGTACCTCATTGTAGTAGACGTCAATGCGCTCAAGCTGGAGGTCGGCATCACCGACGTAGGCTCCCGAGGGGTCGATGCCGTGCTCGTCGGAAATAACCTCCCAGAACTTGGCACCGATCTGGTTACCGCACTGACCGGTCTGAAGGTGGACAATCTCGCGCATGGTTGCTGACTTGGGTTCTTGAGCTTGAAAAAGACAAAGCTGTTTTTTGAACAACACAGGTTTATCGTCAGACCGAGAGAGCCAGCTAGGGTTAGGACAAGGTGAGCTGGGCTGGGCACCAAGCACCAAAAAAAAAAAGAAGAAGATGGGGCGTTTTATCGCATGAAAAAGGGAAAAAAAAAAAAAAGAGTGAAAGAAAAAAAAAACGGACAGCGTGAGATCTGCGCGATAAAACCCACTGAAAGAAAGCGCGGAGGGGGGCGCGACAGCCAGACAGAAGGGAAGGCAGTTGGTAAGGCCACGTCGACACGCGATACAAGTTGGCCTGAATAAATTTAAATTACGTGGAGAACGAAAAACTTTTGGAGCCGTTAAAAAAACGAACTTGTACACGTATATATAAAAAAAAACCAATACGTCCGGTCCCTTTTCACTAGTTTGAGCGAAGAGACGTACGGGTCAATTGCACATGCGCACATTTCATTTGAAACGAAAATTAAAAGAGCAAGAAGACAAGGTAAAAAAAAAAAAGGCAGTCGAGAAAGTATTTGAAAAAAAAGCAGTGTCAGCCTCGTCGGGGCCTTG
>Ga0302226_10003304_pt1 | contig 11048 bp, 9 predicted proteins | sample II_Palsa_E3_3_FD_193524 | JGI IMG/M metagenome (GOLD analysis project Ga0302226, IMG submission 193524) | Peat permafrost microbial communities from Stordalen Mire near Abisko, Sweden - II_Palsa_E3_3 | ecosystem: Environmental > Terrestrial > Soil > Palsa > Peat permafrost | place: Sweden...
AGATATCGTCGGCTGACCGGAGCGCCGTGCCTCAACCTCCGGATTTGCTATCTACAGGAGGAGACATGAAGCAATCGACACACCCGGTTGACCAGGTATTGCCGTTTGGACGGATGCTGGTAGTCGCGATTCAGCATGTGCTTGTGATGTATGCCGGTGCCATCGCCGTGCCCTTGATCATTGGTGCGGCGCTCAAGCTGCCGAAAGAGCAAGTGGCATTTCTGATCAGTTCCGATCTGTTTGCCTGCGGCCTGGTCACCATGATCCAGTGTATTGGCGTGTGGAAATTCGGGATACGCCTGCCGGTCATTATGGGCGTCAGCTTCGCACCGGTCGGGCCGATGGTCGCGATGATCAGCTCGGGTGTGGGGCTGACCGGTATTTTCGGCGCAACCATTGCAGCAGGCTTGTTCGCAATCGCGCTCGCGCCTTTCCTGGGGCGCTTGCTGCGCTTTTTCCCGCCGCTTGTGACCGGCACGATTATTTTGACGATAGGCATGACCCTGTTCCCGGTCGCCATCAACTGGGCCGGCGGCGGGCAGGGTGCACCTCACTTCGGCGACCCAAAAAAACTGCTGATCGTCATAGAGGTGTTGCTGGCGATTCTGCTGATCAATAAATACCTGAAGGGATTCCTGGCCAATATTTCGGTGCTGCTGGGGATGACCCTGGGCTTTCTGATTGCACTAGCATTCGGCTTTGAGGATTTTTCCGGAGTCGGTCAGGCGGCATGGCTCGCGCCGGTCCATCCCTGCGCATTTGGTCTGCCGACTTTCGATTTTGCGGCGATTGCTTCGCTGTGCCTGGTCATGATCGTTATCATGATCGAGTCGCTGGGCATGTTCCTGGCGCTGGGCGAAATTACCGGGCGGCCGGTTACGCCAGACGACGCGGCGCGCGGCTTGCGCACGGATGGGCTCGGGACGCTGCTGGGTGGAATCTTCAATACCTTTCCGCACTCGTCGTTTTCCCAGAATATAGGACTGATCGGTATCACCGGTGTGCGCAGCCGCTGGGCGATTGCCATTTCCGGCGCCTTGCTGAGCTTGCTTGGCCTGGTGCCGAAGCTGTCGAGTTTTATCGCCTCGATTCCCGTGGTGGTCCTGGGCGGCGCTGGCATCGCGATGTTCGGCATGGTGGCTGCGACCGGCATCAAAATCCTCAGTACGGTGGATTACGAGAGTAAAAACAATCTGCTGGTGGTGGCGATCAGTCTCGGCGTGGGGGCGATTCCGCTGGTGGCGCCGGGCTTCTTCCAGCAGCTGCCGCACTGGAGTGCGCCGTTGACGCATAGTGGTATTACGCTGTCGGCGATCTCCGCGATTCTGTTGAACGCCTTCTTCAATCACGGCGAGCACGACGGAAATAATGCGAAAAATGTGCTTGCAGACCGGTCTATAAACCTCGGCGCGGGCGACGACGCGGTGCGGCATGTAATCTGATCTGATCGGCGGCCTCTTGGGTTTTATGTAGCATCCCAAGCCGCCCGGCAATCTCGTTTATTCCTCATTGCATCTTTCACGGAATCGTGTAGCGTCATGACTATGCTAAAAGTGCCGGGAAGCGCTTTCTGGACCGGTGCCGACTCAGCCAACTCCGGACGAGAGATCGAACATGGCCACTGTGACGTCACGCGCAAGCAACGCAACTGTGTCAGGTATGTCCGGCCGCGGCTGGTTCACGCTCGGAAACCGGATTGTACTTAGCTTCGGTACGCTGTTTGTGTTGATGCTGGTGATGGCCGCGGTGTCCTATACCCGTTTGCGCGCGATCGACGACGAAGCCGTCAGCCTGGAGCGCGATTCGGTGCCGGGCCTGTATTATTCGACCGCGCTGCTCGCGGCACTGAACGAGCGCAACACGACCCTCGAACGCGTAATTTTCGTTGATGCCGACGCCGATAGCGTGAAACGCGACAACGACCGTTTGCCTGGTCTACAACAGAAATTCGAGCAGTTTTCTGCCAGCTATCAGGCCACAGTCTTTCGTGACGATGACCGTAGCCGTTTTAATGCCTTTCAGACGGCTTACGACCAATATTTACCGCTGTTCAACGAGGCCGCGCATCAGGCCCAGACATCGCGGCCGGCGGCACAGGCCACTTATGCGCGTCTGGCGCCGGCCTTGGAAAACGTACTGCGCTCCGCGGATGCTCTGGTGGTAGAGAACCATGGGCAAGCCGACGATTCGGCGGCGGCGATTCGCAGTTCTGTCAGCGGCACCGAAATCGCACTGGCGACCTCGCTGGGCACGGTGTTGCTGGTGGCGCTCGTGACTGGTTACGCGCTTTTCAAGGCGATTACCGTGCCGATGGCGCGGCTGGTCGAGGTGCACGACGTGATGCGCACCGGCGATCTGACACAACGCCTGAACCTGCGACGTAACGACGAATTCGGCACCTTGGAAGGCGGCTTCAACCGGATGAGCGAGGAGTTGACCAGCCTCGTCGCGCAGGCGCAGAAATCGTCGTTGCAAGTCACCACCTCGGTGACCGAGATTGCCGCCACCTCGAAAGAACAGCAGGCTACCGCGAGCGAGACCGCCGCAACCACCACCGAGATCGGCGCCACTTCTCGCGAAATTTTCGCCACCTCGCGCGATTTGCTGCGCACCATGAATGAAGTCGCCGGGGTCGCGGAGCAATCCGCGGCACTTGCCGGCGCGAGTCAAAGCGGCATCACGCGGATGGAGGACGCGATGCATAGCGTGATGGAGGCCGCAGGTTCGGTCAACGCCAAGCTGGCCATCCTCAACGACAAAGCGGTGAATATCAACCAAGTCGTGGCGACCATTACGAAAGTGGCCGATCAAACCAATCTGCTGTCGCTGAACGCGGCAATCGAAGCTGAGAAAGCGGGCGAGTATGGCCGTGGTTTTTCGGTGGTAGCTACCGAAATCCGCCGTTTGGCCGACCAGACCGCGGTGGCGACCTACGATATTGAGCAGACCGTCAAAGAGATTCAGTCGGCGGTATCCGCCGGCGTGATGGGGATGGACAAATTTTCGGAGGAAGTCCGACGCGGCATGCTAGATGTGCAACAGGTCAGCGCTCAGCTGTCACAGATAATCACCGGAGTGCAGACGCTCGCGCCGCGCTTCCAATTGGTCAATGAAGGGATGCAGACCCAGGCCAGCAGCGCCGAGCAAATTACCCAGACGCTGTCGCAATTGTCCGAGTCCGCGCAGCAGACCGCGGAGTCGCTGCGCCAGTCGTCGCAGGCGATCGACGATCTGACACTGGTCGCCAATCAATTACGCATGGGTGTGTCGCGTTTCAAGATCGAGGCCTGACGACCTCAGCGCCTTCTGTGAGCAATGGCGATGCTTTTTCTCTTATTCGATCTAGATGACGACCGTTATGCGCTCGACTCCAGCGAGATCGTCGAGGTATTGGCATTGACCCCGGTCAAAAAGATTCCCGGTGCGCCGGCGTGGGTCGCTGGAGTGTTCGAGCGAGGCGGTGAGCCGGTGCCCGTCATCGATGTAGCGCAGCTCGCTCTGGGCCGCGCCGCGCACCGGCTGCGCTCGACGCGCCTGGTGCTGGTGCATTACGACACGCGCTCCAAGCTGACTCATGATACGGCTCACGCCGGCGGCAGTGAGCCCGGGCATCTGCTGGGTTTGATTGTCGAGCGTGCGACGCGGACGCGCCGCATCGAGCGCGAGCAGTTTGTCGGCAGCGGCGTCGCGACGCCGCACGCGCCTTGGCTTGGCCCGGTTGTGAGCGACTCGATGGGGTTGATTCAATGGGTCGAGGTGCAGCAGATGCTGAACGACGAAACCCAAGCCTTGTTGTTCCCAGGAACAGCATCTTTACAGCAGGCACACACGTGATCAGGGTATGAACGCCACCGACTTGCGCTTTGAAGCCTGGCTTTCGCATGAGACCGGTATCGACGCGTCGTCACTGGGTATCAGTACGCTTGAGCGAGCTGTGCTTGAGCGTGTGCGTGTCACTTGCTCCGACCGCGGGTCCGGCTGCGGCGCGCACCATATCGCGGCGGCGAGTGTCGAAGACCAGGACGTTGAGCGCTACTGGCAGTTGCTAAATACCTCGCCTGACGAGCGGCGAGCCTTGATCGAAGTCTTGGTTGTGTCCGAAACCTGGTTCTTTCGCGACCGGGAAGCTTTTGCAGCGCTTGCGCGGCTGGCCACACAACGTTTGTTATGCGAACCGACGCGCGTGTTGCAGGTGCTAAGCATCCCGTGCTCCACTGGTGAGGAGCCCTATTCGATTGCGATGGCTTTACTCGACGCCGGGATTGCCGCAGAGTGCTTCAGCATCGACGCCTACGATATCAGTATGCGTGCAATCGAACAGGCGCGAGCCGCCGTTTATGGACGTAATGCTTTTCGCGGCACAGGCTTGGATTTCCGCGAACGCCATTTTGAGCCGGTTGCCGGTGGCTGGCGGTTGAGTGAGCGGGTACAACAGACAGTTCGCTTTGCAGCGGCGAATTTGTTCGAGTTGTCGCTGGGCGGCACAGCGCGCTACGATTTTATCTTTTGCCGTAATGTACTGATCTACTTTCAGCGCGATGCTCAGGATCGCGCCATCCGCCTGCTCGACGGACAACTCGCGCAGGGCGGCACGCTGTTTGTCGGCTCGGCTGAAACCGGTGTGCTGATGCAGCACGCGATGCGCCCGGTGCGGATCCCGCTGGCATTCGCATTCCAGCGCCGTCTTCCCGAGGAACCCACTCAAGCTGCTGCCGCGCAGCCCGGCATGGTGCCACGAGTAGCGCTACCTGCTGTCGCGCCGGTCGGTGCATCTGCTGGGCATAAGCCGCCTGCCGTACAACATGTGAGCCGCAGGCACGCGCCGCGCCCTGTGTCCCCGACGGCGCTGCCGGTCCCCAAGGAAGCTCACGAGCCGGGTTCGCTCGACGAGGCGCGTCGTCTTGCCGACGCCGGTCAACTCGACCAAGCCGAACAGTTGGCGCGCAATCTTGTCGCCCAACATGGACCGGACAGCGCCGTATTCTATCTGCTGGGCTTGATTGCCGATGCGCGGGGCCGTGGCGCCGACGCGGGCGATTTATATCGTAAAGCACTGTACCTGGAGCCGGGCCACTATGAAGCCTTGACGCACCTCGCCGCACTGCTCGACGTGAGCGGCGATAAGCTCGGTGCGCAACAACTATTACGCCGTGCGCAACGCGCAGCGCAGCATAGGCATGGCGGACCCTCGACGAGGAATTCATGAGTCACGGCGTGCATCCTGATCCGCTGGGAGCCGCAGCTTTCGATGCCTGCTGGAATCGCATCGGCACGCAGGGCGACGGCTCGTGCCCACGCTTGATCGAGCATTCGCGATGTCCCAATTGCCCGGTGTTCGAGCAGGCCGCCGCCAGCTTGCTCGACCGTCCGTTGGAGCATGCCGGGCTTGCCGATATGGTGTCGCAGCGGGCGGCGTCGGTCGACACACTTGAAATGGCGAGCCCTGCGAATACCCAAGCCGCGGCCGTGCATTCGGCGCTGGTGTTTCGCATTGCCGACGAATGGCTGGCTCTGTCGACCGTGGCGCTATTGCAGGTCGACGATACCCGGCCGGTCCATTCGCTGCCACACCAACGCAACCGGGTGGTGCTCGGTCTGGTGAATGTGCACGGGGTCTTGACGATTGCCGCGTCGCTTGGCGAAATGCTGCATTTGGATCATGCCGCAAGCGGCAGGCAAGCCGCGCGCAATGGTTATGCACGCATGCTGGTGGTTGCGCATCGCGGCCAGTCTGTGGCTTTTCCCGTGGATGAAGTCGAGGGTGTCTTTCGCTTTGCGTTGGCGGCACTGATGCCGGTGCCAACCACGCTCGCGCATGCCGCCGCGAAACATACCTGCGGAGTGCTCGCCTGGCGCGACAGGACGATAGGCCTGTTAGATACCGATTGCATATGCGAGTCGCTGATCAGGAGTCTGCGATGAGCGCCGATGACGAACTGAATCGCCAGTCGTTGCTTAATTTGTTCCGCGAAGAAGCCGAGACGCAGACGCGCGTGCTATCCAACGGCCTGCTCACGCTCGAGTCGGCCCCGACCGACCAAGCGGCCCTCGAGGCCTGCATGCGCGCGGCTCATTCATTAAAAGGTGCGGCACGCATCATCGGTCTGCAAGACGGAGTGGACATCGCTCATCTGATGGAGGAAAGTTTTGTTTCCGCGCAGCGCGGCGCATTGACGCTCTCGGCTGCACATATCGATGCACTGCTGCGCGGGGTCGACTTGCTACTGCGTATCGGGCACGAGGAACATGCGTCAAGCTCCCTGACGCGCCAGGACATCGATGCTTTTATTGCGTGTCTGCAAGTACCCGGCGAGCCGGACGGCGCGCTCCCGGATGCTGCGCAGGCACTTCCCAAGAACGATCCGCCGCCATCGAACCGCAATGTTTCCTTGCATGATCCGAACCGGATGTTGCGGGTGCACGCGGACAATCTCGACCGCTTATTGAGCTTGTCGGGCGAATCGCTGGTCGAGTCTCGCTGGCTTAAACCATTTACCGAATCCATGCTGCGCGTCAAGCGCACTCAGCGCGTGGCGGCGCGCGGCTTGGATGCGATCTATGATGCGCTGGCGGCGCAACTCGATCCACAAGCACTCGCGGAACTCAATGAAGTGCGTCAAACCCTGGGTACTACGCAACAATTACTCGGTGCGCGGATTGACGAACTCGATCGCTTCGACCGGCGTAGCACGAATCTCGCACAAGAACTGTACAACGAGGCGCTGCAATGCCGGATGCGTCCTTTCGGCGATGCGACGCACGCTTACCCGCGTATCGTGCGCGATCTGGCACGTTCGCTCGGCAAGCGCGTGCGTTTCTCGATTGTCGGCGAAGCCACACAGGTCGATCGCGATATCCTCGACATGCTCGATGCACCGCTGGGTCATTTGCTGCGTAACGCGCTCGACCATGGCGTCGAAACGCCGGAGCAACGTGTGCTCCGTGGCAAATCGGCGGAGGCCAACCTGACGCTGGAAGCACGGCATAGTGCCGGCAAGCTTTTGATTAGTGTGAGCGACGATGGCGCCGGTATCGATCTGGACAAATTGCGGACGGCTATTGTGAAGCGGCGTCTGGCCGATGAGGAAACCTCATTGCACCTGTCCGATCAGGAGTTGCTGGAATTTCTATTGCTACCGGGCTTTTCGATGCGTGAGCAGGTGACCGAATTATCGGGGCGTGGTGTCGGACTCGATGTGGTACATGAAATGGTCAAGGCGGTACGCGGTACGGTGCGTATTATTAATGACGCGGAGCGAGGCGCGCGCTTTGTGCTGCAATTGCCGCTCACTTTGTCGATTATTCGTAGTCTGCTGGTCGAGGTCGGTGGTGAAGCTTATGCCTTTCCGCTGGCGCACGTGCGCCGCACACTGGAACTTGCGCGTAGCGAAATCGATTTACTTGAAGGGCAGCAGCATTTTCTGTTCGAGGGCAGGCCTGTGGGTCTTGTCACCGCACACCAGTTACTCGAAGCAGCACCCTCGGACGAAACGCGTGCCAGCATTGCCGCGATCGTCATCGGCAACGAGCGCGAGACCTACGGCATTGCGGTTGACCGTTTCCTTGGGGAGCGTATGCTGGTGGTCCAGCCGCTCGATAGCCGGCTTGGCAAGATCAAGGATATTGCCGCAGGCGCGTTGATGGAAAATGGCGAGGTGGTGCTGATTATCGATGTCGAGGATCTACTTCACTCGGTGGATAGATTGGTGCGTGGTGGACAACTTGACAAGGTGCGTCGTGCGGCGGGAGCAGTCGCGCCGGTGCGTAAGCACGTGTTGGTAATCGACGATTCGCTGACGGTGCGCGAGTTGGAACGCAAGCTGCTTGAAAAGCGCGGTTATGCGGTCACGATTGCGGTCGACGGCATGGATGGTTGGAGCGCTTTGCGCAACGGCACCTTCGATCTAGTGGTGACCGATATCGACATGCCTCGTATGGATGGTATCGAATTGGTCGCGCTTATCAAGCGTGATGTGTTACTGCGTAAAGTGCCGGTGATGATTGTGTCGTACAAAGACCGTGAGGAAGATCGCCGCCGCGGACTCGATGCGGGCGCCGACTACTACTTGGCAAAAGGCAATTTCCATGACGAAGCACTGTTTGATGCTGTGCGCGAGTTGATCGGAGACGCTTAAGCATGAATATCGGAATCGCCAATGATTTGCCGCTTGCGATCGAGGCGATGCGCCGCGTAATTGCGACGCGTGCCGAACATCGCGTGCTATGGGTGGCTACCGACGGCGAACAGGCAGTCGATTTTTGCGTTGCCGAGCCGCCGGATCTTGTGCTGATGGATCTGATCATGCCGAAACTCGACGGTGTCGAGGCGACGCGGCGCATTATGGCGCGTGCTCCTTGTGCGATCCTGATCGTTACCAGCAGTGTCGGCGCCAATACTTGGCGTGTCTATGAGGCGATGGGGGCAGGGGCGCTCGATGCTGTCGATACGCCGACGCTTGGCGAGAATGTGGAGGGCGGATCGCAGTCCTTGCTGAATAAAATTGAACAGCTTGGCCGCTTGCCGGAAAAACCATTTCTCTACGAGCGCAGCACTGCCGCCTCGCGGCGCCCGGGTACGGCGCCGTTGGTGGCGATTGGCGCATCGGCGGGCGGCCCGACTGCACTGGCGGCAGTACTGGGTAAATTGCCGCAGGACTTTGGTGGCGCGATTGTCATCGTGCAGCATGTCGATTGTGCATTTGCGCATGGCATGGCCCAGTGGCTTGACGGCCAGACCGAACTGGCGGTGCGGATCGCGCAGGAGGGCGACCGGCCGCAGTCGGGCGTCGCGTTATTGGCGGCAACCAATGATCATCTTTACCTGACGCATGGCGGCTTGCTCAACTATCTGTGCGAGCCGGCGGATACACCATACCGGCCGTCGGTCGATATATTTTTCCATAGCGTGATCCAACATTGGCCGGGCGATGCGGTTGGCGTACTCCTGACGGGCATGGGCCGTGATGGCGCCATTGGCTTAAAGGCGATGCGGGCCAAGGGTTACCAGACGATTGCGCAGGATGAGGCGAGCAGCGCGGTATATGGCATGCCGAAGGCTGCGGCGACGATCGACGCGGCACGGCTGATTCTGCCTCTAGACAGTATTGCAGGCGAATTGCTTTCTTTCGTTAAGTAATAAGGATGGCATACTATGCTTGACGCGTATTTCCGATACGGGTGCGAATATGGAAATTGATCGAACTAAGTCACCTGGCCACGCGGCGGATGCCGCGGATGCGGCACTTGAGGCCGCGCGCGCAGAGTTGCGAATGCCGCTGACCACGGGTGTACCCGCGATGGTTTTACTGGTCGACGATCAGGCTATCGTTGCCGAAGCCATACGCCAATCTCTCGCCACGGAAGAAGCTATCGACTTCCACTACTGCGCACGAGCCACCGATGCAATCCAAGCGGCAGTCGACACTCGTCCGACGGTTATCTTGCAAGATCTGGTGATGCCGGGTATCGATGGATTGACCCTGGTCAAGGCGTACCGCAACAATCCGGCGACCCGCGATGTACCGATTATCGTATTGTCGACCAAGGAAGAATCAGTCATCAAGAGCGCCGCATTTGCCGCTGGAGCAAACGATTACCTGGTCAAGCTACCGGATCGTATCGAACTGGTCGCGCGGATTCGCTATCACTCGCGTTCCTACGTCAATCTATTGCAGCGGGATGAAGCATACCGAGCCTTGAGGCAGTCGCAACAGCAGCTTCTGGAAGCCAATCTGGAGTTGCGGCGCATGACTCACGCCGATGGTTTGACGGGTTTGTCGAACCGGCGCTATCTCGATGAATATCTGAGCGACGAGTGGCGCCGCTGCGCTATTGAGCAATCCGAATTGTCGATGCTGATGATCGATGTCGATAATTTCAAGTTGTTCAACGATACCTATGGTCATGTCGCGGGCGACGAAGTCCTGAAGCAGATTGCCAGAACCGTGGAGCGATGCCTGATTCGGCCCGAAGAACTGGCGGCGCGTTTCGGTGGCGAAGAATTCGCGGTGGTGCTGCCGGACACGCCGATAGCGCATGTACGCTTGTTAGCCGAGAACATTCGCAGTCAGGTCGAAGCTTTGCACCTGCCGCATGAGAAGTCGGCGACGAGCGCCTATGTGACCATCAGTATCGGCGGCGCAACTATTGTGCCGCAGCCTGAACTCGGCATGACCACCCTGATCGAAGCGGCGGACCTCCAGTTGTATCGTGCCAAGCACGACGGTAAGAATCGCGTCGTCGCGGAACTTGACTCAACCGCAAGAGGCGGCCGTTAGCCTGAGCTATCGAGTGCAGGCGCAAGCGATGGCGCGTCTATATTGAGCCGTATTCAGGGAACCTCGACGATAATTGCCACGCGGCGATTCTGTGCGCGGCCGTCTTCAGTACTATTGTCGGCGACCGGATTGCTTGCTCCGAGCCCGCGCACGGTAATATTTTCCCGTGCCATCCCCACGCTGATCAGGATTTCGGCGACTGCCGCGCTGCGGCTTGCCGACAGCTTGTCGTTATAGGCGCTGTTGCCCGACGTGTCGGTATAGCCGTCGAGACGCACTTTCGAAATGCCGACTTTGAGCAAAGCCCGGCCAATCCGCGCGACAATCAACTGGCTCTCCGGAGACAGATGCGCGACGTCGGTGCCGAATAGTAACTTCTCCGACAGATCGAAAGCCCAACCTTCATCGGTATGCTGGAAGCCCTGGTCCTTGAGTACGGCGACTTGGGCGGCACTTAATTCATGCGGCGCCGGGCTTGGGGCAGTCTGACATGCGGCTAGCGCCAAGCTTATGCTCAGCAGGGCCGCGGCGTAGAATTTTCGCATCATGTCAGTTCTCTCCATCTAATTTAAAGATTCGTATCGGGAGCCGCCGGAATCAGACTCTCCGATTCGCTGCGCCGCTGATTCTTGATGTTATACATCGCAGCGTCCGCTACCAGAATCAAGCCGACGGCATCGTGTGCGTCTTCCGGATAGTGGGCGATGCCGATACTCAACGAGGTCATGACACTTAAACCATTCGACAAGAGGATGGGTTCTTGCATAGATG
>Ga0302226_10003311_pt1 | contig 11034 bp, 6 predicted proteins | sample II_Palsa_E3_3_FD_193524 | JGI IMG/M metagenome (GOLD analysis project Ga0302226, IMG submission 193524) | Peat permafrost microbial communities from Stordalen Mire near Abisko, Sweden - II_Palsa_E3_3 | ecosystem: Environmental > Terrestrial > Soil > Palsa > Peat permafrost | place: Sweden...
TCTGCCACTTGCTGCGGATTGAAACCTGGCAGCGCTCGCACCTCAAAGTCGAATTCGCATTCGGCGGGTACGATGTTCAGCGCACGTCCACCCTTGATAACCCCGGTCTGCACAGTCGAGAACGGCGGGTCGAAGCGCTCATCGTGATATTCCAGTCCGGCGAGCCGTTCGCCAATCTCTTCCAGGTGACCGATAAGGTGCGCTGCATACTGAATCGCATTGACGCCATATGGGGCATAGGCTGAGTGGCAAGCATGGCCTTTCACCTGACACCGGATGGCCATCTTCCCCTTGTGTCCAAGGACAGGCTTCAGCTCCGTCGGTTCGCCAATAAGGCAAAGACGCGGCCTTAGTTCGCGGTTTTCAAGTTCGGCCAGCATCGACCGCACACCGAGACAGCCCACCTCCTCATCGTAGGAGAAAGCGAGGTGTACCGGGAGCTTCAGACGCTGTTTGCGAAACAGCGGCACTGCGGCCAGTACTGAGGCGATGAAACCCTTCATGTCGGCCGTCCCTCGCCCGTACAAGCGGCCGTTCCTGGTCGTCAGTTGAAACGGGTCCATTGTCCAGGCTTGCCCATCTGTTGGAACAACATCGGTGTGACCCGAGAGCGCCACTCCGCCGCAGTCATCCGGGCCAATGGTCGCAAAGAGGTTGGCCTTCGTTCGCTCCGTGTTGTAGAAAAGCTCACTCTCAACGCCGTGATCGGATAAGTATTGCTGAATGAAGGCGATTAGCTGCAAGTTCGAATCACGACTGACTGTCGGAAACGCAATGAGCCGCTCAAGCAGGTCGCGACTGGACAGTTCATTCATCGCCCGGAACTCCATAGCTTGGGGCTGTCGTGGGATTCAAGGCTCGGGTGATGTAGTCCTGCATCTGCGGCTGATACGCGCGCCACAACGCATCAACTTTTCCAATTGGGTCTTCGTCGGCCCAATCGACGCGCAAGTCCACAATAGGCCACGTCAGGTCACCGACTATCTTCAGTGCTGCTGAGTGAATTGGACCGGCTTCCCCGCCCGCTGCCATTGCTGCGTGCATGGCAGCGAGCAGGCGGTCTGCCAGGAGCCCCGGCGCGTTTTCGAAAGCAGGGACCATTGCTTCGATGACTTCCTTGCTGGCGAGCATGTTTCCCGCTGCCACGCACTGGTTCCCTGCCACGGCGTTGTAGGTGCCGAGCGCTTCTCTCCCGCTAAAGTAAGCGGTTCGCCCGTGACCATCGATGACGGTTACTTGCCGATATTGACTCCATCCATTGGCGTTCAACGCCTGGTCCAGTGCCGCCTCAGGCGTCAACTGGTTGTTCTCGAGCAAGTCAAGGATTTCTGGACCGAGAGCTGGCAACGTGACATTCTGCGTCGCCACCGCGCCCACGCCAGCGCGCACCCAAGGACAACGTGCGCCGACGGCGATGCTCGAGGAGCTTATTGCAATACCGAGCTGCCCACTTTCAGGGCAGCGCCCAACAATAGAGAACGTCACGTGACCTCCTTCAAAATACGGAGCCGAGGCGCAAGCGCCTCACTCACAGTTCTAGACATCAGATTTGCTCGCCCGCTGTTGCGTCAGACCGCAGTGTAGGCAGCATCAAGCTTTAGTCTGTACCGACTTAGGTCCACGCTTATTCAACCTTCCAGTCGTCCGGAATGACTGCGATGACGTCAATTTCCATCAGCCATTGCGGCTGTCCCAGCGCTGAAACAACAAGGCCAGTAGAAATGGGATAGACACCCTTGAGCCACTTGCCAACTTCCCGATACACCGGCTCGCGATAGCGCGGGTCAATGATGTAAGTCGTCGTCTTGACAATGTGCGACATGTCGCTGCCGGCCTCTTCCAGCAGTTGCTTGAGGTTCTTCATTGCCTGTTCGGCTTGGGCTCCCGGGTCGCCCAGACCAACGAGCTTACCGTCGAAATCCGTGCCGACCTGACCCCGCACGTAGACGGTATTGCCAGCACGTACGGCCTGACACAGGTCGTTGTCCAGCGTCTGGTTTGGATAGGTATCCTTCGTGTTGAACATCCGGATACGGGTATGGGTAGGCATCAGTTCACTCCAATTTCGGTAGCGGTAACGGTGACGGACTCCTGAAATTCGCTGTGGGTCTTTCCACTACGTTCCAAGCCATCCTTATAAGAAAGGTATGAGCGCTGCGTAGCAATATGTCCAGCCACATGTTTGGCGTCATGCCAGACGCCCCAGATGAATGACGAACCGCGGCGCGACAGCCAGGGCAGCCCGAGGAAATAGATACCCGGCTCGGACGAGACACCGCGTTGGTGGCGGGGCCTGCCCTTTTCGTCGAACGCGTTGACCTTGAGCCACGCGTAATCGACCGAATAACCCGTGGCCCAGATAATTGACGTAATGCCTGCGCCGATGAGGTCGAGGTAATGAATAGGATTCCTTACGCAATCCGGGTCCGGTAAGATGTCGCGAGCGGCGGGTTCTTCCGGAAGGTCGAGGCCGTTGCGCTCAATGTACACATCCGCTGCATTCAGCAAAGAGAGATAGCTTTCATCACCAGCCTTGATGTTAGCCGCCAGGTCGGATTCGAACGTCACCACGCCTTCGTCGCTAAAAGACTTAGTGAGGCCAACCAGCGTCATCCCTTCGTGCGCGAGGCGGCGGAAGTCCACCGTCTTGCCACCACGAGCGCCGCTTACTGCAATGGTGACGTGCTCCTTGCCGGGACGCATTGCTTCCGCATCCCATTCACCGAGGACACCGAGCCACCAGCAAAAATCGCGATTACGATACGCGCGCGGCGGACGATCATGAGCTCCTACGGAGAGAAATATCTTCCTGCCCGCGCGTTGCAGCTCATCAGCGATCTGCACTCCCGACGACCCAGCGCCAACGACCAGCACGCCGCCAGCGGGCAATTGTTCGGGGCTGCGATAGTCAGCCGAGTGAATCTGGAATAGGGTGTCCGTTTTCGGAGCAATCGGCGGTATCACCGGACGCTGGAACGGGCCAGTCGCGACAACTACCCGTTGCGCCTCGATGACGCCATCAGAGGTTTCGACTGTAAAGCCCGGCCGATGGGCGTTACGAACAACACTCCTCACTTCAACACCGGTGTGAATCGGCGCATTGAACTTCTTCGCGTACGCCTCGAAATAGGCAGCCACGCGGTCCTTGGAGGCAAATGCGTCTGGGTTCAGGTCGTCGAACTCGAGTCCCGGGAAGCGGTCATGCCATACCGGGCCATTTGCGACCAACGAATCCCAGCGGCCAGTACGCCACTGCTCTGCGATTCGGCCACGTTCAAGAACCAGGTGCGGTACACCGAGTTTGCTCAGGTGCTCGCTCATGGCGACGCCGGCCTGACCGCCGCCGACGACGAGTGTATCGATTGAAGTCTTTTCAACTGTCATGGCTCTTTCCCTCTTGTATGCGTTTCGGCAATTCGGTCGCTTCCCCGAGATATCTCTGACTACCGTTACCGATTCAATCTCACGACCCGACGCCAGCGCTAATGAAGTTTTCCGTTGCTACAGCCTTGCGGCTTTGCATAAGTCGAATTCTCATCACTGGGAGTGAATAGCGAAATTATGTTTTTTGTGGTCGCTAACTAGGAAAAAGCTCCGACTAAGCCTTGCCGGGCTACGAATTGAAATTGAAAACCGGTTAGCGCCTTTGCTGGCGGGCTTTCCAACCATTGCTTCGACTACTTTGCCGAAGTGAATCTGCACTTTGGAGACAGCCTTGGAATGACTGGTGCGGGGTAAACACCCGGATGCTGGCGGGCCGAGTTCGGTAGCACGTGGCACCTTGACGAGATGTCCGACACGCTACTGGGCGAACATTACCTGCTGTGGCGTGCTGTGGACAAGCATGGCGCCTGTCTCGACATCCCGCTACAAAAGTGCCAATCGAACCGCGAACGCGAGCCTCGCATGGGCAAGTCGTCGGCTCGCCGCGTGCCATCTTGATCTTGGTAATTTGCTAAAGCCGTATCAAGGGTAGGTGAGGTGTGCTTGCCCTATGAACTACAAACTCGTCGCGGTACTTGAAAGTAGATTGTTTGACAGAGAGGCTTCTTGGCCACTCGCCTGCTCCGCGCGACACGGTGGCCACAGCCGCTTCGCAGCTCTCAAGTTAGCCAGCCGCACCTATTCAAGTTTGTCAGGTTTGTATAAGCGGGAATTAAATAAAAAAAACGCGACTCGAAAGCCGCGCGAAAAAGATGAAAAGACTACCCCTGTCCAAAGGGCGAGCCAGTCTAAAAGTTAAGCGTGTGCATGACAATAGCAGTCGGCGGAAGAATCAATTTCCTAAATAAAGTGAAACCTTTTCGCCGTATGTTGATCGGCAAAAATCTTACAAAACCCTGCGCGAAAATTCTTTGGCGGCCACGTAGCATATGCACAACAAACAGGGCTTGACACCAACTTTACGCATCCAATGTGAAAGGTGTTTTTCCTTAATCTACTTGCACTTATCTGCTTAAGCTTTCGCCATTGCGGCTTCAGAAAACATTATTGCGTGAGACGCGCCTAAAGAGAATTCATCTGCGGGAATACACTGCGCAGCGGATCGCCGATTAGGTCATCGTCGATTACTTGAATACGATTCTCTCGCAATGTTTCGGAGCTTTACAAATCATGAAGAAAACCCTCATCGCAGCGAGCCTCATGAGCGTGTTCGCCATCACCGCTCACGCACAAAGCAGCGTCACCCTTTACGGCACGCTAGATGCCGGCCTCGTGTTTGCAAACAACGAAGGCGGTCACAGCAACTGGCAACAAGGCAGCGGTTCGGTATCGAACACTTACTTCGGCTTGCGCGGCAGTGAAGATCTGGGCAGCGGCCTGCACGCGATCTTCACGTTGGAAAGCGGCTTCAACTTGAACAACGGCCAGTTCAGCGAAAACAATACGATGTTCAATCGTCAGGCGTTCGTCGGCCTGCAAAGCAACCAGTACGGTACGGTGACGCTCGGCCGTCAATACGACTCGGTGGTCGACTATTTGGCGCCGCTGTCGGAAGCCGGCGCAGGCTATGGCAACAACCTTGCCGCTCACCCGTTCGATAACGACAACCTCGACAACTCGTTCTCGGTCAAGAACGCAGTGAAGTACCAGAGCGCGAACTACGGCGGCGTGAAGTTCGGCGGCCTCTACGGCTTCAGCAATGCAGCCGGCCAGTTCTCAAACAATCGTGCCTGGAGCGCAGGCGCTTCGTATGGCAATGGCCCGCTGAGCGTAGCAGCCGCTTACCTGCAACTGAACAACTCAGGTAGCAACAACGTGGGCGGCGCTATATCACAAGGCGACGGCACAGCAGCGATCGCCGCGCAACAGCAACGCACCTACGGCGCCGGCCTGAACTACGCTTACGGCCCGGCTAACGTCGGCCTCGTGTACACGCATACGCAACTGGATGGCATCACGGGCGTGAACGTGGGCGGCACAACGCTGCCGGGCGTGGCCGGCACGAACCTGCATATGGACAACTACGAAGTGAACGGCCGTTATGCGTTGACGCCGGCCCTAAGCCTTGCTGCTGCATACACGTTCACCGACGGCAAGGTATCGGGTTCGAACGGTTCGGGCGATCCGAAGTGGCAAACAGCGTCGCTGCAAGGCGATTACTCGCTGAGCAAGCGGACTGACGTGTACCTTGAAGGTGTGTATCAGCACGCTTCAGGTGAACTCGGCAACTTCGGTGCGAACGTTGCGTCGATCAACACGTTATCACCGTCGTCGACCGCCAATCAGACGGTTGTCGCGGTGGGCATGCGTCACCGCTTCTAAGTTGACTTAGCGTTAGTACACGCGCGCATGAAACGATCGTGCGCGCGTTTTTTTGCGGCTGTAAGCGTTGAATTTTCCTGCGCGACGAACGTTCCCCCACGGACCGGAAACGCCAGAATCTGCTACCACCCGATCGCGAACCGGTGCATCTTGATGCTTGCCGGGAGACCATTCGAATAGAGAGGCTCGCATCTAGGGGCGCCCGGATTTTTACCGGTCCGGATGCGGGGAGCTTCGACGTAAAGCAGCTTTCTTACCAAACTTTACATAATACAAATTATCAACGTTTTTGATGTAGCAGCAATATCCTAATGTCTCTTCGCATAAGCCCAGGCCCCAAACGTAAAACCATACTGAAATTCCCCCAAACTGGAAGTAAAGTTGGAAATAACGCGAAAAACCCCCGAATTTCGCTTTATTTCCAATTTTGCTTCCTTGAACAGTTTCCATTCGCTTTATTTCCAACTTTACTTCCTTGATGAGTCTCCCGTCGCTTTTTGATGAAACGACGTCCGAGCCAGTTACGCTCAATGAGCAAAGTCATCAGGCGGCCGGGCGCGTCGCCAATAAATACCGGCAACGTGCGGGCCGGCGCGCATTATTCAAACCAGCGGTGATCACGGCCATCGATCTGGATCAACTCGCCCGAAATCGCGCCACGCCTCAAGGAGCCATCTGAACCATGACGAACATGCCGATAACGTCCGTGCAACCCGTCGAGTCGCTCGTCGTCCCAGCGGTGCTTGACGGTCGCGACGGCACCAACCGCGGTGACGTCGAGAATTCTCAGTTGTCAGCGCGCGATGACCTGGAGGCGGTGCGTGCCTGGCTCGCCAATTACGCGAATACCAAGACGACTTACGACAATTACCGCAAGGAAGCCGAGCGGCTGCTGCTGTGGGCCGTCGTGCAGCTTGGCAAGCCGCTGTCGTCGCTCGCACACGAGGACCTGCTGCTCTTCAAGGCGTTCCTCACCGATTTGCAGCCCGCCAGTCGCTGGGTGTCGGCGAATGGCGGCAAGTATCCACGCGGCGACGCACGCTGGCGGCCGTTCAATGGGCCGTTGTCGACCGCCAGTCAGCGGCAGGCGCTGATCATCCTGAACGTCATGTTCACCTGGCTGGTGGACGCCGGTTATCTGCGCGGCAACCCGATGGCGTTGCTACGGCGCCGCGGCGAGCGCGCGGCGCCGCGCATCACCCGTTACCTGTCCATCTCGCTGTGGGATGAGGTCAAAGACTTTGTTGAGCAGTTACCGCAGGAAACGGAGCTGCAGAAGGCTTACTACGCCCGCTGCCGGTGGCTCACCACCCTCTTCTATCTGCAAGGTATGCGTATTTCCGAGGTCGCCTCCGGCAAGATGGGTGACTTCTCGAGGCGACTCGGGGCGAATGGAGTTGATCAGTGGTGGCTTGAAGTACTCGGCAAAGGGCACAAGGAACGGATCGTGCCGGCGTCGCTCGAACTGATCGTCGAGCTGGCCCGCTACAGGACGGCGAACAACTTGCCGTCGCTGCCCAGCCGCGCCGAGGAAACGCCGCTCGTCATGCCGTTCAGGGGAAAGAACCGATCCATGTCGCGCTCGGCCATTCATGAGGCGATCAAGAGTGTATTTGGCAACGCCGCAACCTGGCTGCGCTCGCGCGGGCTCGAGTTCACGGATCGCGCCGATGAGCTGGACCGTGCTTCGGCGCACTGGCTACGCCATACATCGGGCTCGCATCAGGCCGATGGTGGTTCTGACCTGCGAACAGTTCGCGACAATCTGGGGCACGCTTCGCTGACCACCACGAGCCTGTACCTCCATGAGGAAGAGGACAAGCGCCACAGCGAAACAGTGAAACGCCATCGGATGAACTGGGAGGCGCGGCCAGCCGCAGATCCCGGTCCTCGAGAGAAGGATCATTAACGTTTCGGTAGCAAGAGCATGTTCGGCGCTGTTACTGTCCACTAGATCGTGCCTATCACTTACCGGCGACGCACCATCCATGAAAGAGCCGCTTTGAGTGCTGCCTTACGGATTCGTATCTGGGAGAGATCCTCACGTCTCTACTACTTTGCACGGGTGCCCCTTCGCCCGCCGTCGGCGTGGCCGCGCCGGCAGTTGAAGGTATGCGCGTGGAAGGCACCGCGATGGCGGCTTAGGGCTGACGCCGCCGTACCCAGTGGGCGCCATCCATGGAAAGTTCATCGATCACCGCTCTCAAACTCCTCATGGCCGTCGGTTTTAATAAAAGAACCGCGACCACTTACCATCACATTGCCAGCCTCTGCGCTCGACCATCCTGTTTTACGGCGCCTTGCTGTATTCGTCGGGAACTGGTGGTATGCATTCCATCGGCAGGAGACTTTGTGTCCCATGACGTCCCAACCGTTTCTCTTTTTTTGATGGCACGGACCAAGTACACTTGGCTCAAGTACGACATTACTACTTGGGGTCTACAGCTAAAAAGTTGATAATAAAGCTTATGTAAAATTTAGGATACCAAATCTTTTTTTGATCAATTCCCCTAACGTTTAAACAACATAAATTTATAGTTCATTGCACGCTGGATTTCCGTTTTTGATGGCTCAAATATTGTTCTTTGCGTAACCTGCGTTGCGAACAGGTTGGCGCAATTCGGAATCGTTCACATGCAGACTCACGATCAAGATGCTTACCTGCCCGTCTGGCGCAGTAACTTCGAGCACGGGAACGGTCGGCGCGGGTCGCGTAGCGGCGATTGAACCAAGTGAAGCCCGCAGCCAATACAATCACCACCAAATGGCCCGTTATCGTCATGCGGCAGCTTGCTCTCATTTCTTTAGCGTGCATGCATTGGTGCGTAGATACATGAAAGTCAGTGCTTATGCAGGCCAAGTTTGTCGAACAGAATGCGGTTTCTGCGTTCAGCATCTTTGACTAACTTGTCGTAGGAAATGATCTCAATACAACCATTACCTGCGGCCAGATTAAAGAAGTAACCCTCATTGTCAGCAGTTCGGTGATACCGTCCATAGACCTGTTTATGCAGGGACGGCTTCAGATCGGCAATCAAATACCCCGTAAACCGAAGATTCGCGGGGTTGATCTGGCGACCATCAACGTCGTTCACATTGCCATCGCTGATTTCCCGAAAGCGTTGAATGATCTGATCAGCCGGGTCTTTGTCGTAGTCGTCTCGCCCGGGTCTCTTGAACTCGATGATGATAACTCCGCCACTGGGCAAATTGTCTGATTCCGCTACCCCAATAGGGGTGTCGTAGAAGAAAGCGAAAATATCTGGTTCCTTGCCCGATGTTCCTTTGAGCCCCGTCACGCTGCTTAGCTTTTTGTCGGACGTAAGAAGGGTGTGGTAGCAAAGCCGCTCATCAATGACCCAGAGATTTTGCTGTTCGAAGAAAATATCCTTCGAGGTTGTTCCCATCGGGAAAATCATCTTATGCAGGACCCGTTCAAATGGGTACTTGTCGTCAATGCGTACTTTCTTCAGGCTTTGACTCACAAGGTCAAGAATGGTGCGGCGATGCGCCACGTAGGCTGCGAGTTGGGCTTTCCCGAGCTCATTGGCCTGTTCTGCCACGAGCTGAAATCGCTCTTGGTACTTCTCAAAAGTTTCTGTCTCAAATAAGGCCGCCACATGGCGCACTTCCTTGCGTACAGAATCCTCCACATCCCGTTTCACATGAAGCAGAGCTTCATCGAGCTTCTCCGCTGGCAGCCCAGGCTGAATGCGTTGCTCGATAAGCTCTTTATAGCGGGGATGGGTTAAAGCGCGATACTCGGGAGCGTGTTCAACGAATCTTTCGATTTGAGAGCGCTTTTCTTCATTCGTGGATTTTAGATCATCTGAAAGCAATGGGCGCAGCGTTTCTGCAATGCCCCGATTGAGCGCCTGGCGGGACACAAGCATTTCGTCCAGATCAGGTTCATCGTCGGACTGAAATGAAATCCTTGTCCGCTCCTGATTGGCGTGATCGTCGAGGTATTCCCCTGTAACGAGCACGATCAGCGTATAGGACTCTTGATCAGCGTCCAACAGTCGCTCTGGTAGTTCGGGCAGGAGGTCACGCAACTTGCTAGTCGTGACTTCCCGTCCATTCGCGCACAAATACAAATCGTGCCGGGAGCGACCATCACGATGCCGATATGCTTGCAGGGCGAACGTGTGTCCAAGCACATCAAACAAACGTTCTTCGATATGCGACAGCACGGTCGATTGAAAGAGGCTGTGAAGGTCGATGGATGCATGCCCAGGTGAGTCCAACACCATAGACGGGCATGACCGTGCGGCAAACCGGATCAAAAAATGCGCGAGAATTCGCTCAGCAATGATGGCGGGATCAAGAGGCCAGCCACCCTTGTACCTCGAATCCATGCCACGCATTGAGATTGTGGTTCCGCGTGATTCTGTGACGGGCCTAACGTCATCTGCACCGTTGAACTCGTTTGCGATAGAAAAATCGAAGTCTCGCAGAAAGGTCTCACGTTGACGTTGAAAGACGCTACGAATGTGAACGCTTGAAAAGACCTTCAGGAAGGTAAAACGCCCGACGCCTTTGCCGCCGACCTTTACCTTTGAAAGTGTGTGTGCTTCCTTAAACGAAGCCAAATTGGCGTCGTCAAACCCAACTCCGTCATCAGTGATGTCAAATCCGTCAAGAACCAGAACGTCATCGCCTCCCTGATGAGCAAGGTCGTGTGTTGCTGCCAGCCGTATACGAATTGAGTGGCGTGTGAAACCGTCTTTGTGTTCTTCGATAGCATCAATCGCATTCGATATTGCCTCGAACAGTGGCATCATCGCTTTGGCCTGAGACAGTTCCAGCCGGTCAACCAATCCCTTTATGTTCGCCAGCATTTTTATCCTCGAGTACCTGCGATATTTTTGTAGCCCAGTGTATGCACCGATCGCCTGTCACGTCACATCCGATGCTTAAGCGGCGCGCTATCGACCCATGAACCGCTCTCGAGCTTGTTTCGGGGTGATGGAAATGATACTTCGCTTACCAAATCCGATAGGTCGTCCAACCGTCACATTCCGTTATTGCTAGAAGTCGTCATGAATTGACCTTGTGGCTCTCGAACAATCGTTCGAAGAAATCGGCTACCACTTTCTTCGCCTGTGGCCCCACAACGAAGCGATCGTTGATCCGGTCTACATCGGGAAACTCAGCTCCCCCGAACCGGTACAGCTCATAACCCTGCAGGCGGAGCCGCCTGTCTTCCTCGACCATCTTGGCGTACTGCGCGGGCGATGCTCTACCGCCGTCAGCGTAGTGCTGCTG
>Ga0302226_10003313_pt1 | contig 11032 bp, 16 predicted proteins | sample II_Palsa_E3_3_FD_193524 | JGI IMG/M metagenome (GOLD analysis project Ga0302226, IMG submission 193524) | Peat permafrost microbial communities from Stordalen Mire near Abisko, Sweden - II_Palsa_E3_3 | ecosystem: Environmental > Terrestrial > Soil > Palsa > Peat permafrost | place: Sweden...
CGTACGCAACAGTGGGGGGAAAAAAACACACGACCCTTATCTTGCATGCAGGGACAGTCGCCCGACCCACTGATCAAGCCCCTGCTGGACGTCGCCGAGCACCACGGCATCAAGGTGGCCTTCCACCTCGAGCCCTACACCAACCGCACCGCCGAGACGGTCCGCGAGGAGCTGCAGTACATCCACGACCACTACAGCTCGCACCCGGCCCTATTCCGGCACTCGTTCTCACACCCCTACAGCAAGGCGGCAGAGGACAACCTGCCCCTCTTCTACGTCTACGACTCGTACCAGACCCCCAACTCGGAGTGGCAGAAGCTGCTGCAGACCAACGGCGAACTGTCGATCCGAGGCGGCGAGTTGGACGGCATCTTTATCGGTATGAATGAAAGGCGATCTAAAAAATTTGTAATGAATTATCTTTTTTTTTTTTTTTTTTTGCGTAGGCCTCCTCGTGACGCGGATCCACATCGATGACATGTACGAGAGCGGCTTCGACGGGGCCTACACCTACTTTGCATCGGAGGGCTTCACGGCCGGGTCCACCATTGCCCACTGGCGCGACTTTGCCACGGCGTGCAGCCTCAAAAACATGATGTTTGTTCCATCAGTGGGCCCCGGCTACGACGACACGCCCGTGCGCCCGTGGAACTTTGAGGCGACCAAGCGACGCAGCAACGGCGCCTACTACGAGGAGATGTTCAAGGCGGGCGCCGTGCTGGACCCCGCACCGGCCTTCCTCTCCATCACCTCGTTCAACGAGTGGGGCGAGGGCACGCAGATCGAGAGCGCCGTGCCACACAGCCACCCGGACCCCGAGGAGAGCTACAACAACTACCAGCCCGACTACCCAGAGTTCTACCTCGACGCCACGGCCCGCTTCACAAAGCTTTATTTCCACAAAAAGGTCATTCCTCACGAAAAGGACTAGGTAAGAAGAAAAAATTCAACTACTACACGCACACACTGCTTTGCCCAACTCTCACTTTGTGTGGTTTTTCTCACAGTAAAAAAAACCAGATCATTCGGGGGTCTTTTGTACAAATGGATTAAGAAGTCAAACTGTAACGCCAATGCTCCTTGAACATCTCTCAGAAAAACACGCGTTCTGTGCAGTCACTGTTTTTGGGAGAATGGAGCGCGCGCTTACGCAATCCGCGACCACGTGGATATGCGTGGCACCTCTTCATTGGTGGTGCGGCGCCGCGCTGCGCATCGCGTCATTTCACATGGCATCCGAAATTGCCGACTGCATTTTTCCCGACCAACACGAAGCCAGAATGAGCGTCAAGGAGACGGTCCAAAAGTACTTTTTCGCCCTGCGCGAGTTCCTCAAGCCGGTCAAGCTGTTCTTGCTTTGCTTGTCCCAGCTGATCGACACGCTCAATGTCAGGTAAGAGAACGCATGGGTTTTGTTGCTGAGCCAAATCCCACGGTCCATTGCGCAACAAACAACCCTCGACAGCGGTGTGAACATTGCCCTCCCCAGTACGCGTGTGCCTTTGCCGTGTGTCACGTCGTCTTAACCAACCCGCTGCCCACTGTAGATATCGCCGTGGACATGGGCCTCGACACGACCATGATCACGTGGGTCATCGCGGCCTACTCGATCTCGTTCGGTGCGCTCATGCTGTGCTCGGGCCGCATGGGCGACATGTTTGGCTACCGCAACATGTTCATCTTTGGCCTCACGTTCTTCGCCGTCTGGTCGATTGTGTGCGGGTCCACCACCCAGAGCAACCTGTTTGTGGTCGCGCGTGCGCTGCAGGGCATGGGCGCCGCGGCCACCATCCCCAACGGCCTCGCCCTCATCACGGCAAACTACGAGGGCAAGGCACGTGAGCGCGCCATCGGTGTCTTTGGTGGGTCGGCCTCGCTCGGCTTCACCGTCGGTCTGATCGTGGGTAACATTTATTTAATCTCGCGCCTATCAAATGATCGTCCACTAATTGGATCTCGAAATCAAGGAGGTCTGTTCACCTACAACGTCGGCTACCAGTGGATCTTCTACTTTAGCGCGATCGTGGCCGGCACCCAGGCCCTGCTCGCCTTTATCATCATCCCCGACGACCGCGACCAGAACAAGGCCATCCAGGAGGCGGCCCGCCAAAAGGCAGGGACAAACGAGGACAAGCCCTGGTACAAGAAGTTTGACTTTGTCGGTGCCGTCCTCATCACTGCCGCCATCTTCTTCCTCGTCTTTTTCCTCACCGAGGGTACGTAAAAGGATATAACTGTTAAACTCGTTAATTTACTTAATCACAGGCGAGTCCCTCGGGTGGAACGCACCGGTCAATATTGCCTTCATCGTCCTCTTTGTCATCTTTATCACCGGCTTCCTCATCGACCAGTACTACATTGGTGACCTCGGTGTCATGCCCCTGGCCGTCTGGGCCATCCCCAACTTTGCCCCCGTCTTTGCCATTGTAATTATCCCGTTCGCCATTGTTTTTTATTCTAATGGTGATGATGCAGCTGCTCGTCGGTGCTGGTGCCGTCGGAGCCCAGCTCTTCTGGCTCACGCAGCTCTGGCAAACTGGTAACTCATCGTTTGCTTGCGAGTTGTGACCTCGTGTTTTTCGTAGTCCGCTACGTCGATGCCCTCAACACTGCCATCCAGTTCCTCCCGCTCGGCCTCATCATCTTTGTCATTACCCCGATCGCCGTCCTCCTGCTGCCGCGCATCGGCTCCAAGTGGACGCTCGCCCTCGGCGGCACGCTGACCGTGTGTGGCGCCGTCCTCATGACGTACATCTACCAGGACACGCCCTACTGGAACATCCCCTTTGCCTCGATGATCCTCAACTCGTCCGGCTTTGGCTTCATCGGCTACGCGGCCATGCTCACGGGCATGTCGGGTGCGCCGCCCAAGTGGCGTGGTGCCGTCTCGGCCCTGCTCAACGTCGCCTTCCAGATCGGCGCGGGCATCTTCCTCGCCATCTCGTCGGCCATCGCACAGTCCACGGCCAACATGAACGTCGAGACGTCGCCCCCGTCCGAGCTGACCGTCGGCTACCACAATGCCTTGTACGTTCAATGGGATGCCACATTATTTCCTAATCGTGATCTTTAAATAATTGTCAGCTGGACGGTCGTCGCATCGTTTGCGGTGATGGTCGTCATCGCCGTCATCTTTGTCAAGGACCTGCCCCTGCACCCCGAGGCGCTTTTGGACGAGGGCTACGACCCCAACGCCGCCAAGGACGACGGCGCCGAGCTCGCCGAGACTGGCCAGGCCAACAAGAAGGAGGAGCAGGAAGAGGCGGCCACCAACGGCAACGGGCACGTCCACGAGAGCGGCAACGGGGACGAGTCTGCGGCGGCGGCGGCGGCTGCCTCGTCAGATGCCCTCGTCGAAGCATAGGCTCACATAAGAGAACAGTGATTATACAAAGACGCTTGCAACAACGACAGATGACTTTGAATTCTGTCGAGAGAAAAAAATGAGCGTTCTGCGACTGTCTGTGGCCCTGGTCGTCGTGCTCGTCGCCGCGGCGTCCGGCGCGCGGGCCAACGGCGAGGTGATTGCGCTGACGGCCGACAGCTTTGACAGCACCATTGCGACAAACGGCGGCAGGTGGCTGGTCGAGTTCTACGCGGGTATGTGCTCATGATCCAAAGGAGGGGGGGGTGGTGCTGACCTGCCCGTTAGACTGGTGCGGCGTGTGCAACCACTTCAAGCCCTCGTACGAAAAGGTTGCCAAGGACCTCGCGCACAAGAAAAACATCCACGTCGCCAAGGTCAACGTCGACTCGCAGTACGCCTTTGTGCCTCTTCTTAACGTGCATTCGTGATCACACCCAAAAAACAAAAGGCTGTCGCTCGCCCTGCGCTTCCAGGTCCAGGCCATCCCCAAGCTGTTCCTCATTGACGAGGAGGGTCAGGTGTATCCCTACGACGGTACTGCTCAGCCACAGCAGCCAGCGTGTAATTGAACGTGCTCCACGTAGATTCCCTCCAGGTCGAGCCGTTGACTGCGTTTGCGCACTCGGGAGACAAGGCCGTCGAGCCCTGGACCGGCGTCTTTTCGCCGATGCAGACGGGGTAACGTGTCTGTGTTTGCTGAGCCAACTGACTGCTTGCAATAGGGCCAAGGTCATCGGCACCGTCGGCTACTATGCCCAGCGTGTGGTGGTACGTTTGATCGCTACCAACTGGGGCGGTTCTAATGAGGTGGTTAGAACGGGATCAAGTACCTCGAGAAGGAGCAGGGCGTCCCAATCGTAGCGATCGTCGTGGGCGGCACGTTTGCGATCATGCTGCTTGCCTATGTCATCGGCTATGTCCTCATGTACGTTGTCTTTTGAGTTGTTTGGAGGGCTGTAGCCAACCCACCGGCTCAGGTTCATCGTCTCCATCTTCTCGTCGCCCCTGCCGAAGCAGCAAGCCCAGCATGCGGCCGCAGTAGAGACAAAAAAGACCAAATAAACTGTAGGCCAAACGAGTGGGGAGTAATTTTTTTATTGCTCATTTATTGCACGCTGATGCACCTGTGCAAGTGGTGCTGACGATGGTTTAAATTAAAGGAACAGGATTGTCCAGCTTGGCTTCAGCGGCGGCCTTGGCGTCGGCGTCTCTTTGGAGAACCAGCTTTGCCATTCTGGATATGTCGGGCGCCTCCAGGTCCTCCGAGAGCGAGATGAACTTGACCGAGGCCGTGCCCTCGCCGCGCAAGTACTCCTCGTACCTGATCATCTGTCGCCAGAAGCCGTTATTGGGTGCGATGACGGGCCGCTTGGCGTGCACCCGCTCGTAGGCCTCGCGCAGAGGGATGTTGTACTTGCGCATGACGTAGACAATGACGATGCTGGCCGAGCGGCTCACGCCCGCCCTGCAGTGGACGAGCACCTTGTGGTTGAGTTGCCGGTGTTTTTCTAAGAATAGAATAAAATAGAATAAAATAAAATAAATAAAATATTTGGATCGGTACCGATAAATTCATAGGTCCTCTCAAAGTAAGCATATAGATCAGAGGAGGGCTGGTCGTCCACGGGGACCCGCAAGTACTCGACGATCGAGTCCAGTGTCGGCTTCTCCCTGGTGGCTAAAAAAAACGAAACACAAAAAAGGAGTTAAATAAAAAAGAATAAGGCGATTGCACAAACCATTGATAACAGCACGGATCTTATTTGCGTGCAGCAGCGTCTGGTCAAGGGCCGCCTTGGCATTGCTAATGTGCACGCACCCTGCAAAGAACAAAATAAAACAAAAATAAATAAAACAAACAATAATCCGATGCCGTTCTTTTCGCAAACCAGCACAAACGCACCATCGATGTCGTCTATCCTCTGATACTTGTGGGCCACCGCTTGAGCCTGCAGCAAAACAGGTCAGTCCAAAAAAACACCACGTGGCAAAACAAAACATGCCAGCGTGCTGAGCGTAAATGGTCTCCCCGGCAAAACAGCTTCAGGCTGAACGGACGGCAGGGCAGCTGGCAACGCAGCAGCAGCATCGTCGGCAGCAGCGGCGGCGGCGGCGGCGGCATCGTCGGCAGCGTCGTCAATGTCAATTGCCTCGTCGTCCACGTTCTGCGATGATGGCAAAAAGGCATGTGGGCTGGCAGTCGCTGCTGCTGCTGCTGCCGCGTGCAAAGCTGTGGGGTCCATTTCCATTGGTCGCGTGTTCCTTGTCGGCTCGGGTGGCGTCTGGGTCCACGCGGCGTCGGGAGCAAGGGTGGCGGTCAGGTTGGCAAAAAAGCAATAACAAATCAGTGTGCCCCCTAGAGTTTCTATTTCTGTTTGTTTTCGCACCCGGATTCGCTCCCTCGCCTTCTCTTTCTCACTGCCATCCATCCGAGCTGCCTCTAAACGCGCCTGTTTGTCGCCCCTTTGTGCAGATTGGCAAGAATGGCGTCGTCGTCGTTGTCGTCTGCTGCCCCGCCAATGTCACAGTCTTCCAGTCCTTCCAGTCCTTCCGCAACGGCGGCAGGGCCAGGGACAGTTGTCGTGGATGCGCGCGTGCTGGCCCAGCTGCGCAGCATGTTCCCTCAGACGGACGACGCCACGCTAGAGGCGACGTTGCGGGCGCACATGGGGCACACGGGCATGGCAATCAACGCCCTGTTGGACCCCTCAGCGACACAGCAACAGCCAACACAGCAGGCGCAGCAGCCGTCCACGTCGTCCGGGGCCGTGCGGGGCTCGGTCGCGTCCGTGTCCCGATCGTTCTATGGGACGCAGTCGCCTCGTCCGTGGTCCCCTTTGTCCCAATCGGCGACGAAAGCAGCAACCAGCCCCAAACAGCAGCAGCAGCAGCAGCCCGTTGACGGAAGCCGCAACAGCCTGAGCAGCATCTCCTCCGACAGCGGCGACGCTAGCGCAGCCGCTGCCATGAGACGGCCCTCTCGGCTCGGTTCCGGCCAACGACCGCGCACGGCAACAGCAACAGGGGCATCGCTCTCGGCCGTGGACGACGACGACGACGACGTCAACACGTGGGCCGCCAACAACGGAGAGACCCAGCCAGACTACGACGGATCGGATGACGACGATGACGACGACGACGACGATGATGTTGACAGCGACGACGACGACGACGACGTCTGCTTGACCAGCACCAGCACCGCCACCACGGCCAGCAACGGGACCAGCATCAGCAGCACGTCCTCGTCGTCCACGCCAACGATAAGCTCGGCCGAGCCCAGCGACGCCAAGCCCAAAAAGGTGCACATTTATTTATTTATTTACTTTATTTTATTGATCGATTTGACCTTCCAGAAAAAGAAAACACTCCAGTTCCTCAAAGGCCTTTCGGGCGGCGGCGGCAACGCCCAGTTCACGACCGACGTGTCGAGCCACCGTCTGGAGAAGCGCACGTCCCTGGGCACGGCCAAGTCGTTCCTGAGCACCAAGCTGGACGCCGCCAAGAAGGCCGCCTCGAGTGCTGCCTCGCTGCTGACCGATGCCATCGCCTCGCCCTCGACGCCCTCCGTCACGACCATCAGCACGTCTGCCAGCAGCAGCAGCATCAACATCGACGAGGACACGACGAGGAAACCCGGTGCCCCGCCACGCACGCTCAAAACCCTCTTCCAGGCTGCCGTTTCCAAGGACCGTCAACGGTTCGTCAACGACGACTTTGACCTGGATCTGGCCTACATCACGCCGCGTATCATTGCCATGTCGCTCCCCGGTGAGGGCCTGGAGGCCGCATACCGCAACAGCATCGAGGACGTGGCTGCGCTGCTGCGGTCCGAGCACGGCGAAGGGTACATGGTGTACAACCTGTCGCAGCTGAGCTACGACATCTCCAAGCTCAACCACCAGGTGCTTGACTTTGGCTGGCCCGACCACCAGGCGCCGCCGCTCAAGCTGCTGTTCGCCATCTGCGCCTCGATCGACTCGTGGCTGCGCACGGACCCCTCGCACGTGGTGTCGATCCACTGCAAGGGCGGCAAGGGGCGCACCGGCACCGTCATCTGCTCGTACATGCTGCTGACGGGCGCCTGCAAGACCGAGAAGGAGGCCATGGAGCGGTTTGGCACGAAACGCATGGCCGGCAACAAGATGGGCGTGGCCCAGCCCTCGCAGCAGCGCTACATCCGCTACTTTAAGGCCATCGTCTACAAGGAGATCAGGCTGCACAACAACTCGGCGGTGCTGCACAGGATCAACATCGCCTTTGTGCCCAAGGTCGACCACAACGGACAGGGCAGGCCCTTTATCCGGATCTACCAGGGCGCGGAGCTGGTCTATGCCACGGCCACAAAGACGAGCAAGGACACGATCAAGTATTGTTGTAGTATAATAATTGAATACTATTGTTTAATGTTCTCTTTTTTTTTTGCAGGGCGTACACTAGGGAGGACGGCATGATCTCGTTCAACATGGACGTGGTCCTGCGTGAGGACGTGATGATCCAGTGTTTCCAATACTCGACTGTAACCAATCATGAAATATTCGTTTAGTAAATGCCTTTTTATTTTTCGCAGTATTCTGGGGTCCAAAAAGTCTTCCGATGCCAGTTCTTCGTGGGCTGCAGCGACAAGCATGTGGTTCGGTACAACAAGGAGGACATGGACGACGCGTGCCTGAGCAAGTCGATCCCCGACGACTTTTGCATGGATCTCTTTTTCCGCTTCCAGGACAACGGTGGCGACCGGCATCCGCTCACGAGCTACATCCCCGCCCACGACGTCTCGCAGCTCAGCGGGGAGACGTGCTACTTCCGCGATCCCGAGCGCAACGAGCGCTACATGGTGGCCAAATAGAATTCACTTTGGAGCAGTGCATTAGGATAATTCTTCTGTGGACTTTCAGTCTCGAAATACAAGTACGGCCGGATAGTTTGACCGCCTCCTAGGACCACTCACTTGTCCAGACGGCAGATGGGGTTTGTCTTGACCATGTCGATGTTGACCTTGTGTCCGCAGAGGTCGCGGATGTTGTCATACTTGTACTTGATCATGGTGGGCCGCTCGAGCGAGACGCCCCAGGCGATGACGGTCACGTTGGCGGGCAGGCCCATGGGCAGCAGCATCTCGGGGCGGAACACGCCCGAGTTGCCCAGCTCGATCCAGCGCTTGAGGCCCGGGTGGAAGCCAAAGATCTCCATCGACGGCTCCGTGTACGGGTTGAACGCGGGCTTGAAGCGCAGGTTGCTGATCCCTAGCTTCTGGAAGAAGGCCTCGAGCACACCGATCAGGTCGCCCAGCGACAGGTCGTAGTCGGCGATCACGCCCTCCACCTGGTGGAACTCGGCGAGGTGCGTCGCGTCGAGCGTCTCGTTGCGGAACACGCGGTCGATCGAAAAGTACTTGACGGGCGTAAACTCTTTCTGGGGAAGGCAAAATACAAATGAATGAGGAAAACAGTAGATAAATAAAATAAGAGACAGTTACCTGCTGGGCTAGCTTGTACAGCATGCGTGCCGAGACGGCCGTCGTGTGCGTGCGCAGGATGTTCTTGAAGGCCTCCTCCTCCTTCCAGTCGTATCGGTAGCCCAGCGACCCAAAGCCGCCCTTGCTGTGCACGCCCTTGACGCGCTCGAGGTACTCCTTCTCGTGCACGACTGCCGTTGCGGGATCTATGGCGCACAAGTAAAAGCGTATTATTCACTGCATGGAAACAGGGAACGGCTCGTTTTACCCTTGATGAAGAACGTGTCGTGGGCGTCGCGGGCAGGGTGCTGCTGCGGCTGGAACAGCGAGTCAAAGTTCCAGAACGAGCTCTCGACGAAATTGTTGGTGGGCATCTCGGAGAAGCCCATCTCAAAGAAGATCTTGCGGAATTCCTCACGCACCTTGAGCAGCGGGTGAAGGTGGCCGCTCTCGATCGGCGCACCCATGGCCTCAAAGTTGTACTTTTTAAAGGTCTCTTGCTTCCACGCCCCACTACGGAAAGAGAGCTCAGATAAACGAGAGAAGAGGGGGGGTATTACGAGGAGATCATCTCGGCAGTCAGGTCGGTGGCCAGCTTCTGGACCGACAGGGCAAACTGGGGTCCCTTCTTGACCGCGTACGGCTTGACGGTGCTGCAGCCAACGCCATGAATGACTAAGAGAAAGGAGCAAACAAACGTACACTTGGTTCAACAGCTGTCGCTTCTTCAGCTCCTTGAGTGTGCTTGCGTCCACGGCGGGGGCGGCGGGGTTCTTCTTGACCTCGTTGAGCTGGTCGCGTGTCTACAGCAGGCAGGCAGGCAGGCAGGCCACTGAGCCACGGACAGTAAAAGAGTCAGCAAAACATACCACGTCAATGATCGATGCCGCTTTCCGCGAGAGCTGGCCGTTCTTGAGCTCGACCCAGCCTGCCTTGAGCGCCTTTCCGACGCCGATCTTTGCCGTCGCGCCGAGTGCCTTGTTGAGCTCGTCCTGTGCGATGCTCCCGGTGGCGGGCACGGCCTCGTACACCTTTGCCTCGTGGCTGCCCTCGGCCGCGATCTGCTGGGCCTCGTCGTTGAGCTGCCACTCGAGCCGCTCGGCCACTCGCAGCACGACCATCTCGCGCGCGGCAAAGCCGTTGAGCAGGCCGATGACCAGCTGGTGGTTGACGCCGCCCAGCTGCGCCGCAAGGGCCTCGGAGGTCACCTCGTGGCTGGTGCTCGTGCCCAGGGCAGCGTCGATTGCCTTAAGGGCAGTCTCTTCGTCCACCGCCACAACAGACATGGGTGCGGCAGTGGGCTTGGCAGGGGCGGTGGTCGTCGTGCTGGTGGTCGTGCTGGGTTTGGCGGGTTTGGTCTCCTTGCCCTTTTTGCTGCTGCTGGACAAAAGGATGGACGAGGGGACTGAGGGGATGACGGTCGTGAACGGGACAAACGAGGCAGAACACGCGCCAACACAGGGGGCGTCAGGCAGAAGCGCACAAAAGCACGAGGGCACGGACGCCAGTTTTGCTTGGGGGCCTTCTAAGCAAAAGGCGGTGAGCGAGGAGAAAAAAAGAGATGCAAGAGTCTGTGGCCCACACTCGTAAATATGGTCGTTCATACATTGTTTCGACCCTTAGGTCCTATTTTTGTTTGCCCTCCTCATGACGGCCACGGGGGAGGACGCTGCTGCAGCGGGTTTGGCTGTGCTGGCCCACGTGCGTGCGCTGTACGACTTTAACGCCGAGGATCCCGAGGAGGTGTCGTTTGAGGCGGGCGAGGTGCTGCGCGTGCTGGCGCGTGACGACGAGACCGAGGACGGCTGGTGGCGTGGCTACAACGCCGCGGGCGAGCTGGGCTTCTTCCCCAGGTATGACAGCGTGCACCAAACCGATGAATGGTGCAATACTGAGCGTGTGCAATGGGTGCAGCAACTACGTCACGGCGACGGAACCCGGCGCCGCAAAGGTCAACAACAACAACGACGACACTGACGCCGCGAGTGCGCAAGAGCAGGGCACCACCACCGCTACCACCACGGCACCGGTCGTCGACATCCTCGACAGCGACAATGACGACGAGGACGAGGAGGAGGAGGAGGAGGAGGACGAGGGACTGCACGAGCACGTGACGGTGGACGTTGTCGCGGCAGAGGAGCAAGAGGCAGCCGCACAGGCCGTCGAGGTGGCGGCGGCGGCGGCGGCAGCACTGGCCCTGGAGCAGGAGG
>Ga0302226_10003316_pt1 | contig 11029 bp, 8 predicted proteins | sample II_Palsa_E3_3_FD_193524 | JGI IMG/M metagenome (GOLD analysis project Ga0302226, IMG submission 193524) | Peat permafrost microbial communities from Stordalen Mire near Abisko, Sweden - II_Palsa_E3_3 | ecosystem: Environmental > Terrestrial > Soil > Palsa > Peat permafrost | place: Sweden...
GCAAGCCGAAGCGACGCTTGCCATGTTCGCTCACGCGCAGCGGCGAATGCAGGCTGATGGAATGCGACGTGCCGCTTTGGTCGTGCTCCGGGGCGACGATCCACACTTCGTCCGCGAGTTCGCTGGCCACCGCTTCGAGGACGGCAAGCCCGGGCGCGTCGATACCATCGTCGTTGGTCAGCAGAACGCGTGCAAGTCTGGGCCGGGGACCAGGCATTGAAGCGGGTAGTGCAGTTGGCATTGCAAATCTCCTGTCGATTGAAGGAAAGCGTCACTCAATCGATTATTCCAGAGATCGCGATGCGGGGTGGAGCGTGAACCGGCAGCGTGAACGGGTCTGTTCGTGAATAGCGGCCTGGCCGGATTTACTTGATACCGAGCCCACGCAGCACGGCATTGCCGTCGTCGGTCAGGCGGAACTTGGACTCGCCCGGGGTCGGGGTCACCATCTCCACGTAGCCGTATTCGCTCAGCGAGGCAACGTCGGGGGGCGCGGCCATCACGTCGATCGGCGCGTGCAGCAGCAACAGCAGCGTGGCGATTTCATGGTGGCTGAGTAATCGTTTGATGGCCCGCACAGGAGCCGATGCGTTGCGGAGGTTCATGACGAACTCCTTTCGTTAATGCTTTGTCTTTGTGTCGTGCAGCGCGTCGATCGCACCCTACAGCGGCGCGTGAAGTTTCGATAAAGTTGGGCAAGGGTATCGATCAACTCTTAGGCGAAACTTAAAACAGACCAAATGCCACGCGTGCGCCTGCTATGGAGACGATTGGCGAGGCTAAAAATTGTGATTGATGAGATTAAAAATTGTAAGCGGGGTTCCTGGGGTTGAACGCGGCGTCGTCGAATGTCTTGGGCGCGATGTTCTGGAACACGATGCTTTCAAAGATCTTGCCGTCGTTGTCGAAGGATTCTGCCGTCCGGAAATACGGCCGCCTCAGGTCCAGTCCAAGAATTTCTTTCTTTGCATAGAACGCGGGCTGTCCAGAAGGGGTTTCGTAAGTGAAGGTGACCACGCGGGCGCCATCGATCGTTTTTACTTCGATGTCGTTGGCGCGCGTGACCCCTGCGTCGGCGAATTTCTTGCCTTCGGCCAGGAACTGCTGGGTGATGTATTCGGTACCAAGATCGCGGACAGAATGCCGGGATTGCGAGCGCGCGAGCGTGCCGTTGAGTGACGTCCAAAGCGCAAACACCTTTAGTACTCCGCCCAGATGGCCGTACATTTCGTTGGGGCGCGCGGTTTCGTCGTAGAGAATCTCCTGGCCCGCGTGTGCGCCGTCCGGCAGCCATTTTGCGTAGACCCGCAGCGGATCGCGCGTCACACGCACCAGCATGTGATCCGCCTGATCCGGCCAGTTGCCGTGGATACGCTCACGCCGCAGCATGGTGAACTCATACGACGGATAACCATTCGGGCCGTTCTTCAGATAGCGTGGCAGCGCCAGCGGATCAAGCGATTTGAACAGCGACACGAGCGCCGCGTCGCTCATGTTGGCAAGCATGCCACTCAGTGCGGCGCGGCTCAGCCAGCGAACCTGGCCATCTAGCGGAAGTTTGCCGACCTGCGCCGCTGGCGTTTTCGGCGGTGTACTCGTGGCGCCTGCGGAGAGCGCCGGACCGGCCGCGGAGGTGGCGGCGGACGTTGGCAATGCGGCCGTGGCCGTGCTGGCCGCCTCCTGCGCGTTCACGGGTATGGAGATGGCTGACAGGGCGAGGGCAGCCAGCAGACTCGGGACCCAAGCACTTGCGCGGATCGGCATGCGGTTTGGGCGGCGCTGTCGTGCTCGATGCATGAAATTCTCCGTGGTCCATTCGTTCTGCTTTGGCTGCTTTGGCGTCGCGCAGTTCACGGCGAAAACCTTTCCTTGTCTTAGAACGGGTCGCCGCGGCCAGAAATTCCCAGGCGACGCGTTTTATCTTCAGATTCCTCAGATGGTCTCCAGCGACAAACCAGCGTGGCCTGCCAGCCGGCATCAACTTTCGAGAATGGCGACTACCCCCTGTCCGCCCGCCGCGCAGATGGAGATGAGCCCGCGGTATGTACGCGTGTCGCCGGGCGCCCGTGCCAGTATCGCCAGCATCTTGGCAAGGGTTCCCACGATCCGTCCTCCGGTCGCCGCGAACGGATGACCCGTTGCCAGCGATCCGCCATTGAGATTCATGCGGCTGCGCTCGATCGACCCGAACGGGCCGTCGAGGCCTAGCTTCGTGCGGCAGTATTCTTCGTCTTCCCACGCCGCGAGCGTGCACAGTACCTGCGCCGCGAATGCCTCATGGATCTCGTAGAAATCGAAGTCGCGAAGCTCAAGTCCCGCACGTTCGAGCAACCGTGGCACGGCGTAAGCGGGCGCCATCAGGAGGCCTTCTTTCTTGTCGAAGAAATCGACGGCTGCGGTTGCCGAGAGCGTGAGATAAGCGAGCACGGGCAAGTTTCGTGCGGCCGCCCATTCCTCCGATGCCAGCAACACCGCCGACGCGCCATCGGTGAGCGGTGTGGAATTGCCGGCCGTGAGCGTCCCGGCGTCGCGGTCGAAGACGGGTTTCAGCGCGGCGAGTCGCTCGGCCGTGAGATCCGGCCGCAGGATGTTGTCGTGTGAAAGGCCTTTGTACGGTGTCATCAGGTCGTTGAAAAAACCGCGCTCGTACGCTGCCGCCAGCTTTCGATGACTGTCGAGCGCAAGCTCGTCCTGCGCCTCACGCGATATTTTCCAGCGCTTGGCCATCAGCTCGCAATGTTCGCCCATTGAAAGGCCGGTACGAGGTTCGCTGTTACGCGGCAGCGCGGGTTTGATCAACATGGCGGGCCGCAGCTTCGCCAGCGCGCTCATGCGCTGTGCCGTGGACTTGCCGCGGTTCGCTTCGAGCAGGATCTTGCGCATCCGCTCGTTCACGCCAATAGGCGCGTCCGAGGTCGTATCCACGCCACCTGCAATGCCCACATCGATCTGCCCGAGCGCGATCTTGTTCGCGACCAGGATCGCGGTTTCAAGACCCGTTCCGCATGCCTGGCTCACGTCGTAGGCGGGCGTTTCCCGGGCGAGGGTGGTGGAGAGCAACGCCTCGCGCGTGAGATTGAAGTCGCGTGAATGCTTGATCACGGCCCCCGCCGCGACTTCGCCGAGTCGCAGGCCGTGCAGGTCGTATCGGTCAATAAGGCCTTGCAGGGCGAACGTCAGCATGTCCTGGTTCGATGCCGTCGAGTACGCCGTGTTGGAGCGGGCGAACGGAATCCGGTTGCTGCCGAGGATTGCCACGCGACGGACAGCGGGAAGGGCGCTCACAGTCATGATGAGGTCTCGTCGAGGGATACGGTGGGCGCTTCAACATCGGTTTCAGCCGGCATCGGTAGTTTAGGATGCCGTATGATTGTGTATAAGACGGCAACCAAATCGCAGCGTTCGTCCATGGCGCGGGCGCGAATCATGGCAATTCCCACTCGAAGCGGCCGCGCAGATGCAATCGCTCACCTGCCAGATCGCGCACTTCAAAGGCGCGTTCCGTCGCCGATGAAGCGGCGGTCCACAACGTGGTTTCAGCGGGCAGGAGAATGGGCGACTTGAAGTCGCCCTGCACATCAGCGGCACCCAGCTGCTTCGACGGTTGCAGCGCCGCGAGCGTGCGTCCGAGCGTCCACATGCCATGCGCGATGGCGCGCGGAAAGCCGAACGCTTTCGCCGAAAGGGCGTGCAGATGAATCGGGTTGAAGTCACCGGACGCTTTTGCATAATTGCGGCCGAGTTGTGCAGGAAGCTGCCAGCGTGCTTCACGGACCAGTGGGGGCGGCACGGTGTCGGCCTGAGCAACAGAAGCATGACCGCGACCCGCGACACCCCGCTTCAGATACACACTGTCCGCATCCCAGACCGCTTCACCGCCGCGATAGATACGAGTATGCAGCGTGAACGCCTGGCCCTTGTCGTGAGCCACCAGTGCGCCGCTTTCCACTTCAATGCGTAATGCCTGTCCCGAGTACAGCGTGCGCCGCAGGCGTACGCTGTTCGATACATGCACGAGACCCATCGCGGGCCATGGAAACACGGGATCGGTGAGCAGCATCAGATGCAGTGGGAACGCCATCACGTGAGGGAAGGTCACCGGCACGCCTTGCTCGGGGATAAAACCGCATACGCGCGCATAGCGGCCGATCTGTTCGGGATCGAGTGTCACGCTTGGGCGCACGAGGCGCAGCGGCGGTAGATCGGCCACTCCCTCCGCGCGCTTGAAAATACCCTGCAGCGCACGGCCATAGAGTTTCGCGGGTGGCGGCAGCGACTCCAGGATCACCGTGCGCATGCGTGGCGAGCCTGACGGCGAGTCTGACGGAAGCGGCATGCCCATGGTCATGCTCCGATCAGGCTTTGTCCGCACACGCGCACCACGTTGCCGGTTATGCCGGCGCAAGCGGGACTGGCGAGCCACGCGATCGTCTCTGCTACGTCCACGGGCTGGCCGCCCTGGCTCATCGAATTCATGCGTCGTCCGGCTTCGCGAAGTCCCAGCGGAATCCGGGCGGTCATCTGCGTTTCAATGAACCCGGGCGCCACCGCATTGATCGTGATGCCCCGTGCGCGCAGCGCTTCCACCATGCTTTGCACGCGACCGATCACGCCGGCCTTCGAGGTCGCGTAGTTGGTCTGGCCGAGATTGCCGGCAATGCCACTGATCGACGATACCGCTATGATCCGGCCGCCTGCATGCAGCACGTTCTGATCGAGCAGCAAGTCGTCTATGCGTTCCTGCGCCGAGAGATTTACATCGATTACGCTGTCCCACGCGGCTTCGGTCATCTTCGCGATCGTCTTGTCGCGCGTGATGCCGGCGTTGTGCACGACGATATCGATACCACCCATGGCCAGCAGCGCAGCCGCGATGGTCTCAGGCGCTTCGGGCGCGGCGATATCTGCGACGATAGCCGTGTGTGCCCCTTGCGACGGCCATGCATCTTCCAGCGCGAGCATGGTCTGGTCGAGCGCGTCTTGTGCTTGAGGGACATCCAGTCCGATCACGTGCGCGCCACGATCGGCGAGGACCTGCGCGATCGCCGCACCAATACCGCGTGCCGCGCCCGTCACGAGCGCACGTTTGCCCGCGAGCGGCTGGTTCCAGTCGGCGGGCTGCGTGACCGGTGTGGTGTCGATATGCACGACTTGCCCCGACACATACGCCGAGCGCGGCGAGAGCAGGAAACGCAGCGCCCCATCAATATCGGCGCCTGGCTCGACCTGAATCAGATTCGAAGAGATACCCCCGCGCGCTTCCTTGCCGAGCGAACGTGTCATGCCTTCCAGCGCCCGTTGCGCGGTCCATGCTCGCGGCGAGGTGCACGATTGGGGCTGCCGTCCGAGTACGACGATACGGCCGCTCTTCGCCACCGAGCGGATGGCATCGTGGAAGAAGCCGTAGAGCGCATGCAGTTGCGTGCTGTCGGTGATACCCGTGGCGTCGAAAATCAGCGCCTGCACCTGATCGTTCGGTGCCGCGCCGGGCGAGCGCGGTTCGAAGCGTCCGCTCATGGCGCCATGTCTTGCCGCGACCGGCAACCAGCCGAGTGCGCTTTCGTGAGCAACGCTCGTCATGCCGAGGCCAGTCAACAGAGCAAGCAGCGGCTCGAACAGCGTGGGCGACGGGCCCGCTCCGATCGCTGCTATACCATCGAATTCCGCGCGTCCTTGTGCGTGCCGCCGCAATACTTCCGGCTGAGGCAAGCCGATGGAGCGCGCGACGCTCGCGCCGAACGGGGAATTGACGAAGTCGAGATAGCGATCTTTCATGCCTGCCTGAATCCGGTTTAACGCTTGTGTGAAGGATCACGCATGGATTTCCTCGGGCTCGTTCGCCAGTGCTTCCTGGCGTTTCTGCAGCGCATCGAGCATACCGAAATCCGCACCGAAGTCATCGACCTTGACGACTTCCACGCCGTAGCGCGCATAGTCGGAGAGTACCTGACGTTCGGTCGCATCGATCAAACCGCGCGTTTCGCAGGCCGCAGCCCACGCGTCGAGATCGGGCAGGCTTTGCGGCACCGGCGGGATCTTCCTGGCCTTGACCGCATCGCGCAGCTTGTGCTCGATCTCGGCATAACGCGGACTGAGCGCGAACATCAACTCGCCGTAACCGAGCGGATCGATATGCACGGGCGGCGCGTACGAGTCTGCAATCAGACGTTCGCGTGCGTCACCGGGCGTGGTCATCAACTCGGCGATAGCGCTCCCCAGCGCATCCCCCGGCACGCGATGCGGCATGCCGAAAGGAAACGCGAGCGCGCGCACGAAGCCTGCGGCGAGCCGCTTCGGATAGTTGGAGAGTACGCCTTCGAAGGCCGTTTGCGCTTGATGCAGCGCATCTTCGACACCCCAGCGCACGAGCGGAAGATCGGCTTCAGGCCGGCCATCGTCTTCGAAGCGCTTGAGCGTGGCCGAGATCAGGTAGAGCTGTGAGAGGATATCGCCGAGTCTCGCCGACAGGCGTTCGCGCCGCTTCAATTCGCCACCGAGCGCGAACATCGATACATCCGCGAGCAGTGCGAACGCCGTGGCGAGGCGAGTGGCCGCGCGATAGTAGGGCACAAGACGCGTGTCGGCGCGGGTGGGCTTGGGGATCAGCGCGCTGCCGCCCAACGCGAACACGAAGCTGCGCACCGCATTCGACGCCGTGAAATTAGCGTGTCCGAAGAAGGCGCTGTCAAAATCACGCAGGCCTTTGGCACGATCGGCATCACGGGTAGCGGTCATCTCCTTGAGCACATACGGATGACAGCGGATCGCGCCCTGACCAAAGATGATGAGGCAACGGGTGAGGATGTTCGCGCCTTCCACCGTGATCGAGATGGGCACCTGTTGATAAGCGCGGGCGAGGAAATTCGATGGTCCCATGCAGATGCCCTTGCCCGCGACCACGTCCATGCCGTCGTTGATCACTTTGCGCGCGCGTTCGGTGATGTGATACTTCGCGATCGCGGAAATCACCGATGGTTTCTCGCCAAGATCAACGCCTTGCGCCGACAAGCGGCGTGCCGCGTCCATCACATACAGGTTGCCGCCCATGCGCCCGAGCGCTTCCTGAACACCTTCGAACTTGCCGATCGCCGTGCGGAACTGCCGGCGCACGGCCGAGTACGCGCCGGTTCCGCGCACGGCCAGCTTCGCCATGCCCACGTTCGACGATGGCAACGAAATGGCCCGTCCCGCCGCAAGACATTCCATCAGCATGCGCCAGCCGTTGCCAACTTGTTCGCGTCCGCCGATCACCCAGTCGAGGGGGATAAATACATCGGTGCCCCAGTTCGGACCGTTCTGGAACACAGCATTCAGGGGCCAGTGACGGCGGCCGATATTCACGCCGGGATGCGTAGTCGGAATGAGCGCGCAGGTGATGCCGGCTTCATCGGCGGGACCAAGCAGGTGGTCGGGGTCGAGTGCGCGGAACGCGAGGCCCAGCACGGTCGCGATCGGCCCAAGCGTGATGTAGCGTTTCTCCCATGTCACGCGAAAGCCGAGCACTTCGCGGCCCTCATGCCAACCCTTGCATACGATGCCCACGTCGGGAATCGCCGCCGCGTCAGACCCCGCGTAGGGGCTGGTCAGCGCGAAGCAGGGGATTTCATCGCCGCGAGCGAGGCGCGGCAGATAGTGGTTCTTCTGTGCTTCGGTGCCGTAGTGCATCAGCAATTCGGCGGGGCCGAGCGAGTTGGGCACCATCACCGAAACCGCTGCAGCGGAGCAGCGCGTGGCGAGTTTCATGATGACCTGCGAATGCGCGTAGGCGGAGAATTGTTTGCCCCCGTACTGCTTCGGAATGATCATGCCGAGGAAGCCCTTCGACTTGATGAATTGCCACGTTTGCGGCGACAAGTCTTGCCAGATTGCAGTCGTTTCCCAGTCGTTCGCGAGATCGCAGAGTTGCGTGCATTCCGTGTCGATAAACGCTCGCTCTTGCGCCGTGAGCACGGGAGCGCCGAGTGCGAGGAGCGTGTCCCATTTCGGGCGCCCGGAGAACAGCGCGGCATCCCACCAGACCGTGCCGGCTTCGATTGCATCGCGCTCGGTCGGCGACATCTCGGGCAGGATCTTGCGGAACAGGTCGAAGATAGGTTTGGTCAGCAGTGCACGGCGCAGCGGCTTGATGGCGAGTACGAGTGCGGGCAGCACGAAGATGATCGCGAGGAGCGCTGTGACAACCGGTCCGGTCACCCCCGCGAACCAGCCGATAGCCACCCAGATCACCGCCCATGCGAGCCAGGCAATAGCGGGCGCTTGCATATACAGCAAAGCGCCGCTCACGATAAACAGTGCGACCACGAAGCTGGCTGTCATGACGACCTCTGCTGATGTTGTTCGATAGTGTGCGCGGGAACGGCATGGAGGCGGGGTGAGTCGGCAGCTTAATGTTCAGCACATTACATACCCGGCGCGTGCGTCCTCACTTCAGGCAATGGCATGTTGCGACGCGGTATGGTGCGCGAACGGACCCGCGCTCAAAGGGTCCGGCGCCAAGGCTGCAGCGCTATTGGAGACCGGTTCGCGCTCAGTGAACATGGAGGCGAAGGGGCAGGCACCGTTTGGAGGAGACAGGGGCGCTTTGAGCGCTGCCACCATGACCAGCGCAAGGCGGCCGATCAATTGCGAGTCCTCCAGACGCTGGCCCTGCGTGAAATCGGCGATAAGGGTACTCGTATCGGCCGCGGCGAGAATGCCGCTGAGAGAGCCGATGCAAAAGTGCAGCCGCCAGCCAAGTTCTTCGCGGGGCAAATGCGGCAGGACGGTTTGAAACGCGCGGAAGAAGCGCTCCGCGACATCCGCATAGATTCCGCGCAGGAAATTGCGAATGAACGGCGACGGATCGGTGTAGGCGCGGCCGAGAAGGCGTAGCAACGCAGGGCCGCTTTTGTCGAGGCAACGGGATTGCTGCAGCGCCGGGATAAACATCGCGCCGAGGATGTGCTCGCAGGTGAGTTGCGAACCCAGCGAAGTCTGGAAGCGTTCGAGCAAGGCCAGGCGGTTCTGGTTGAGACCGTCGAGGCGACGAGTGAGCATCGCGTGGATCAGCGCGTCCTTGCCGCCGAAGTGATAGTTCACGGCAGCCAGGTTTGCATCGGCACGAGCAGTGATAAGCCGCATCGACATGCCTTCGTAACCGGCGTCGATGAAGAGCGCTTCGGCGGCGTCGAGCAAGCGAGTCTTGGTATCGCCGGACGCGCGCGATGGCGCGCGACTGGGAGGGTTAAGCGTGGAACGGGTAGGCACTGGCGTCTCCGGAACCGTTGAAACGGTCCACATTCTGGGAATGATCGAGTAAAGCCTTTAATTAAAACGGGTGTTCTAATCAAGATAAAAAGCTTTAGCGATATCGACAAGCCATTTTATGGAGCGTGCTCTCTAGAAAGAGAACGGTCGTGCGAGGGGAGGGAGCGAACAGGTATGAATCGAGTGAAAAAAATGGGGACGCGAACGCGTCCCCATTGGGTTCAGAACTTTAAGCCGAGCTTGCAGCCCCGACATGCTGGGCCGACTCGGTCATGTCGATACCGCGCCGTTCGCGGCTAAAGAGAATAAGCGCCGCGATCACTACGGCAACCGTGCCGCCGACCAGTGCCATGGCGAGTCCATAGTTATTGCCATTCTTGATGGCGATAGACGCCTGCATGGTGGCATTGACCGAAGCCAGCAGATTGCCCAACTGATAAATGAGCCCGGGGAATGTGGCGCGAATCTCATCGGGCGAAATCTCATTCAGGTGTACCGGGATCACCCCCCAGGCTCCTTGAACAGAGATCTGCATCAGGAACGCTCCGGCGGCGAGCGCGACCGGGCCACTTGAGAACGCCCAGAGCGGCAATACCGGCAATGCGATCAAAGCGGCAATAAAAATTGCCCAGCGGCGCCCGATTTTCTCCGACATGGATCCGAAGAACAGTCCTCCGCAGATTGCTCCGACATTCAGGACAATGGTAATGAGCGCAACTGTGTGTGGATCGAAGTGATGCTGTTCGCGCAGGAAGGTCGGGTAAAGATCCTGGGTGCCGTGCGAGAAGAAGTTAAACGCGGTCATCAAGACAATTGCATAAATGGACAACTTCCAGTTCTGCTTGAGCGTCTTCAGCAAGCCGGGCCGTGGCCGTTTTTCCATGGCCTTCCATGCCGGAGATTCAGGCACGTGTGCGCGCACATATAAAACCAGCAGCGCAGGGGCCACGCCGATAAAGAACATTCCGCGCCAGCCAACATATTGATACGCCACGCCGAACACGATGGAAGCCAGCAGATAGCCGCTCGGATAACCCGCTTGCAAGAGACCCGAGACAAAGCCACGTGCTTTGGTCGGGACGGTTTCCATGGTGAGGGCCGAGCCCACGCCCCATTCACCGCCCATTGCAATGCCGAACAGCGAGCGCAACACGAGCAGCGTCAAGAGATTCGGTGAGAAGCCTGACAGCATTTCCAGCAGCGAATAGATCGCGATGTTGATCATCAGCGTCGGGCGCCGGCCGTACTTGTCGGCTAGACGACCGAAGATCAGCGCTCCTATGGGGCGCATCGCGAGCGTCAGGGTAATGCCTAAAGCGACCGCCGGAATCTTCGTATTGAATTCGGCGGCGATGTCTTTCAATACGAAAACCATTAGAAAGAAATCGAAGGCATCGAGTGTCCAGCCTAAATAGGCCGCAATCGTCACGTTTCTTTGTTCTCGCGTCCAGCTCATTACCGTAATCTCCCCATTCGCGTAATTGAATAATCATGACGACGTGACCGAGGCCTTCTCTGCGCCGCGCCGAATAAGGCGCTCGGCTGGTGTCGGCAGGTTGGAGTGTACGCCGCTGTTTAATTGGATGCTCGCAACGATCACACAAACTGGTATTAACCCCGGTATGGTTTCGCGTTTTCTGTGCAATGCGTCAATCGGATAGCTTTCAGTTAAGCTAGTGAATTAAAGATAATGAAAGTTAATTGAATTATTTTTGTATTAAATGGATTTGAGGGCGGATGTCTTGCGCACTTCACTCAAGGGCAAGACATCGGTTCACTTACG
>Ga0302226_10003317_pt1 | contig 11029 bp, 10 predicted proteins | sample II_Palsa_E3_3_FD_193524 | JGI IMG/M metagenome (GOLD analysis project Ga0302226, IMG submission 193524) | Peat permafrost microbial communities from Stordalen Mire near Abisko, Sweden - II_Palsa_E3_3 | ecosystem: Environmental > Terrestrial > Soil > Palsa > Peat permafrost | place: Sweden...
TGCGCATCCTCCACCCGCCCGGAAATCGAGGCCTCCGCGAGGTCGCCGTTGACCTCCAATGCATCGCGCGGCATCACGTTGGCGAGTCGGACATCATTCACGGGTACCGACCACGCTTGGCCGTAGTAGGCTGCATTCGAGCTCAGGCTTTGTGCGCGCAGCGTGGCGCGCGCCCACTCCACTGCGGCGCGCTCGACCCACATGGTTTCAGCGCCAATCCGTTGATTTTCGACATCGCGTACCGCGATCCGCTCACGCCAAATAATGCTCGCGGCAAGGATGGTGGTGAGCGCGACCACGAGCAACACCGTAACGATGGCGATGCCCTGTTGTTGCTTGGCGGGATAGGCGCTTGAGCGCTGACTAGAATGCATTGCCGTTCCATCGAAGCGGCTGTCGGCCGATATAGCACGCGTCCTCAGGTTGAGGCGGGGCTGCAGAAATAGTAATCAAGCCGCCTCGCGCCGCTGATGACAAAAGGTGGGTACGTTTTTGTATCGCTGCGCTTTATTTGATTCGTTTTGTACGGATGGAGTCCGCGGAAACGGCTTCGTATCTTTATTTATATAAGTAGCATTGCTAATAAGATTGATTCGGATAGCTATTGTAAGTAGGAAATTTTAATGGATGCTGTGGAGCGTTACCGGTAGGTGTTTTCTACAGGCGGTGGTGCCGTCCCGCTTTTGAGCCACTCGAAAATATTCTTGTCTTAACAGACTTTGCGTCGTCGCATGACTGGTATGGGCGCTATATGTCGGATATCGACCGGGCGGCGAGAAGTGTGGCCGTGGTTTCGATACTTTATTACGTCGGGCGACATGGTTGTAGTCGTGTGATCGGGCTAATTTCAGTTAAAAAATATCAATTCCGTCTATTTGTATCTTAATTTTCAGAAAAAGTATCTGTGTGGAATTTCCGTGAATTCCCAGTATAAAAATGTATATCCAAAAATAAAACAGGACCCTGCCGAAGGATGAATTAAAGAATCGCCTTCCGCTTGAGAAGTGATTACAAAAATAATGTTACGTAACATTTGTCGCGAAATTAATACTTGAGTTTTGTATTGTGCTGTTGCGATGCGCTTAAGTGGGTTCTTAATTGTGGTGCTGCCGGCATGTTTCAAAAGTGCTCTTTATCTGCCTGTGGCGCGTCACCAATAAGAAAAATATGCTGATCTGCGCCACCGAGTGCGTCAGATAGCTGAATTTTGGGGCGATGAGTGGATTATTTCTTTTGGCAACGGGCGGTCATGATAAGTACGCGCGAATTCAGCAAAAATCCATCGGAAGCATTAAGGAAATCGCTGAGTCAGCCGGTAATGGTAACCAAGTACGGACGTCCCGTCGCCTGCTTGGTATCGATCGATAGCTGGGATTACGTGATCGATTTGCTGCGTAGCTGTGAAATAGAAGAGCAGCTTGGGCGCGACAGCAAGAATCTTGTGCCGCTGGGCGTGGACGGTGAAAGCATTACCGGGCACCCGTCATGATGCCTACCGGATCGCATGCTGCGAATGCGATAAGCACGGTTTGTGATGCGCGGTGATACGTACATCATGGCCCGCGAATGACATGAAAGCTCGATACGATATGACCCGTCGCGATATCTGCGTAGGCATGGAAAGTTGATGGAAAGCCTCTGACGCTGCGGAAATCCGCAGTGGCAGGGCAGGTTGTGGCGGCATCGAAATTCCGGATCGTCAAGTGAGATCTGGCGCGCGGTGACATATCCAATGACTCAATAGATATTAGCTTGCCGGTCGCTGCAATTGAATATCTATTTAGTAGTACGAATTATTTTTCACGAGAATGACTTATATCCATGTAGGTCGTGCGGCCGATTGCTCGATCAGCCTCATCGATGGGCTGACTATTTCCGGCAATCAGGGAGGCGTATGACGCCAAGACTTAAATTACATAGCAGGCACGAACGGTCTTTTGCGGGAACCTTGCTCATCGGCGGCATGGTGCTGATCTCCGGCGTGCAAGCCAACGAAGTGGCGTCACCCCAGGTCGCGACGCCGTCGGTTGCCGCAAGCAGCCAACCGGCGACCTTCGATGTTAACGAGTACATCGTCCGGGGTAACTCGACATTGCCCAGTCTCGATATCGAGGAGGCGGTCTATCCGTATGAGGGGCCGGGTCGATCGCTAAGTGATGTGAATGCGGCTCGCGATGCACTGCAGAAGATCTATCAAGATAAAGGCTATCAGTCGGTGGTGGTCGAGTTGCCGCCACAGCAGGTTAAGGATGGTGTGATTTATCTGCAAGTGGTCGAGTCGAAAGTGGGTCAAGTACGCGTTGAAGGGGCCAAGTATTATTCGCCGCAGCATATCCGTGACGCAGTACCGGCCCTGTCCGAAGGCACGGTGCCGGATTTCACCGTCGCGCAGCAGCAATTGACGGACTTGAATAAATCCCCGGATCGCCAGGTAATCCCGGTACTTAAGCCGGGCGCTTTGCCGCAGACGGTGGATATCGATCTGAAGGTCGACGATCACAGTCCGGTGCATGGCAGCCTGGAAGTGAACAATCAGCAAAGCGCCGACACCTCGGTATTGCGCAGCACGGCAGCCTTGAGTTATTCAAATCTGTGGCAACTCGGTCATGTGGTCTCAGGCAGTTTCCTGATTGCGCCGCAACACCCTCAGGATGCCGAGGTCTATTCGTTTTCCTATTTGGCGCCATTGCCGGACTCGCGCCTGAGCTTGCTGGCCACGATGTTCCATTCGAATAGTAATGTGGCCTCGCTAGGCGGCTCGAATGTGCTGGGTAAGGGCACCTCATACGGAATAAGCGCTATCTACACCCTGCCGTCGACAAGTGAATACACCCAGTCGGCGAGTATCGAAATAGATCGCAAACACTTTGATGAAAACGTGAGCTTGGCCGGGCAGCTGTCGCAAACGCCGCTGACCTATATGCCGATTACTTTTTCGTATAACGGGCAGTTGAATCGAAAGAGTTCGCAGACCTCTTTCGAAGCGTCGGTGACCACCAATCTACGAGGTGTGGGCAGCGATCCGGGCGCATTCGATAACAAGCGTTATAACGCCACCGCAGATTTCTTCTACGCCAAATTCGATGTCAATCACACCCAGGATTTTAGTCACGACATTCAACTGAATGGTCACGTCAGCGCTCAACTCGCGAACTCGCCATTGGTGTCGAGCGAACAATTTGCCGCGGGCGGTATCAACACGGTGCGCGGTTATCTGGCAGCTGAAGATACCGCAGATAGCGGGGTGATCGGCTCGGTGGAATTGCGCTCGCCGTCGGTCGCGAAATATTTCGGTAGTGGCGTCAATGAATGGCGCTTCCTGAGTTTTGTCGACGCGGCTCATTTGTGGTTGCTTAGTCCCCTGCCGGAGCAGACCTCCACCTTCAATCTGCTGAGCGCCGGTGTCGGTACGCGCATCCAACTGCTGAAATATGCGAGCGCCGATCTGGAAATGGCCTTTCTCTTAAAGGCGGGCTCTTCCACCAAGGCCTACAGTCCGCGTTTCGATTTCTATGTACGGGCAGGATTTTGATCAGATTTTTCAAATGCTATGGCCTGGCCGTGAAACGGATGGCCGGCTTATCGGGGGATGGATTGTGAAGAGACTTTTACTACTTTTATTGACGGCGCTATTGACCTGTCTGCCTGGCGTGGCGAATGCCTGGGGGCAGAAAGATTGGGCCTATCGTAAGTCGATTACGATCGATGCAACGCCGAAAGGCGGCAATATTGCCGAGTCGGCCGGACGTGTGCCGGTATTGATACGCCTGCATTCGGGCAACTTCCAGTTCGACGGCCTGCAAGGTAATGGCGCGGATATTCGTTTCATGGCAGCCGACGACAAGACGCCCCTGAACTATCACATCGAGCAATACGATGCGGTCTTGGGTGTGGCGCTGATTTGGGTGGATATCCCGCAGTTCCCGGCAGGCGCCACGCAGAACATCTGGATGTATTACGGCAATCCCAAGGCGCCGGATGCAGCGCGCGCCGCCGACACTTTCGATCCGGACTACACCCTGGTGTATCACTTCAACGAAAGCACGGGTACGCCGCCGAAGGACCAGAGCGCCTACGGCAACAATGCGCAAACTGCGCCGGTGCGTGTGGCCGAGGATGGCGTGACCGGCAAAGCCGCGTTATTCAACGGCAGCGCACCGTTACTCTTGCCCGCCAGTCCTTCGTTGACCTTGGCTGCGGGCGGCGGCTTTACTTTCAGTGCCTGGGTCAAGCCCACCGCGCCGGCGCCGCAAACTTTGCTTTACAGCCGCCGCGACGGAACTCACGCGCTTTTGATCGGGTTGGATAACGGCGTACCGTTCGCCGAAGTCGACGGTGCGGCAACGCCTGTGCGTGCTGTTGCGCCGCAGGCATTGAGTGCCGCGCAATGGAGTTACCTCACGGTGACGGCGGATGGCAAGTCCATCAACCTGTATGTAGCCGGTAAGCAAGTGGCGCAGATCGCTGCCGCGCTTCCGGCGCTCAACACCCCGGCTGCGGTGGGCGGCGATGCGGTACTGGCGGGTGCACCTGCATCCGCCGCATTCGGCAATTTCACCGGTGAAATGGATGAGTTGCGTCTCTCGCGGATTGCGCGCTCGGCCACTTCAATCGAGATCGATGCGCTTAGCCAAGGCGCCGAATCCAAGCTGCTAAATTATGGCGCCGATGAAAAGCAATCGAGCTTCGGCTTCGGCTATTTCGGGGTGATCGTCAAATCGGTCACGATCGATGCATGGGTGGTGATCGGCATCCTGATGGCGATGGCGTTGATTTCGTGGATCGTGATGTGGAATAAGGCGGGCTATGTCGGTCGCGTGGATAAGGCCAATAGTTTCTTTGTACGGCGCTTTCGCGAGGTGGCCGGTAAACATCTGGTCGGACTGGCACACACCGATGAAAAATCGACGGAAGGTAAGCATCTGCGGGAATCGCCCATGTACCGCCTGTATCGTGCAGGGGTTTCCGAAATCCATAGCCGGGTCGATGGTAACGGCCGCACGGTAATTACCAGCGAGTCGATCGAGGCGATTCGCGCGACCATGGACGCCACCTTGGTGCGAGAAAACCAGCGCCTGTCCAAATCCATGGTTCTGCTAACCATTGCAATATCGGGTGGGCCGTTCCTCGGGCTGCTCGGCACCGTAGTGGGCGTGATGATCACCTTTGCCGCAATTGCCGCCGCCGGAGACGTGAATGTCAATGCGATCGCGCCGGGGATTGCGGCGGCTTTGCTGGCCACCGTCACCGGTCTGTTCGTGGCGATTCCAGCCTTGTTTGGCTACAACTATCTACTGATTCGAAATAAAAACGTGACGGCGAATATGCAGGTGTTCGTCGATGAATTTGTCACCCGGCTGGCGGAAGCCCATCGCAATCCGGACCATGCGCTGGCTGCGGAATAAACGGAGCGAGAGTCATGCAAATTCAGGACGACGACATGCCTTATGACGACATCAACATTACGCCGATGCTGGACTTGGCCTATGTGCTGTTGATCATTTTTATCATTATGACGACGGCTTCCGTGCAGGGCGTGAAAGTGAATTTGCCCAAGGCGAGTTCGGCCACCAGCTTGGCCAAGCCGCAAACCAAGGCCATCACGGTGTCCGATGGCGGGCAAATTTATCTGGATGCCTATCCTGTCACGATGGATGAATTGGAAAGCCGCTTGCGCAGCCAGAAAGCGCTAACGCCGGAATTTCCGATTGTGCTGAAGGGAGATTCGACGGTGGCTTACCAAAAGGTTATGGATGTGCTCGATCTGCTACGCCGCCTTGATCTGTCCCAGGTCGGTCTGGTGACAGGTAAAGCCCAATCCAGCTAAGCCCACGAGTGCAGCCATGGAAATGACATACGACAACGGGCACGGCGACGATCCCGAACAGGGTATGCGCCGCTTTGTCAGGCCGGCCATTATTGTGTTGGCCGGGCTTGGCGCGGCTGCGCTGATCTGGCATTTCGCCAACGATATGGCGGGTATTAAGCGTACCGAAGTATCGCCCGTGACGACGATTATTCCGCTGCCGCCGCCACCGCCGCCGCCCAAAGTGAAACCGCCTCCGGAAAAAATTCAGGAAGACGTCAAGACGCCGGTCGACAAACCCAGCGTCGCGCCGAAACCTGCCGAGGCGCCCAAGCCGTCGGATAACCAGCCCAAGCAAATGACCATGAACGCGCCGGCTCAAGCCGGCAGCGACAACTTTAATCTGGCTGCGGGCGACGGCCGCGGCATGGCGGGCAGCGGCGGCGTCGGCCGATTCGGCAACGCCAGTTATGCGCAATACATGGTCTACACCTTGCAGCAGGCCATCGAGAAAGACAAGCGCGTACAGGATGCCGGCGGCGTGCGGTTTAGCGGCAGCCTGAATCTCTGGATGGAAGCCTCGGGGCGGATTAGCAAAGTAACGATCGCGCAATCGACCGGCGACAGCAAGTTGGATGAAGCGGTGCTCGGCGCCGTCGAGACTCTGGGGAAAGTCGATGAAGCGCCGCCGCCGGCAACGGTGTATCCGGTGCTCGTCAAATTACAAGGGCGTCAACCCGGTTGAGCTGCGAGTCAGTGCCGGATAACACCCAACAATCACGCAAGTCGACGTTATATGGAGAAGGGGAATGGTCAAGCAGTTGGGAAATAGTCGCCGGCCGGGCAGCCATTTACGCCGGTCGCGTACGAACGCGGCAGTATTGGCGGCATGTGGCGTGTTCCTGAGCCTGGGCGTTCATGCGCAATCGCTTGAAACGCAGGCAGCGGCAGGTGCTGCCGGGCCAACCGAAAGTACCGTGATCAACTTGATCAATCTATTGGTCAAACGCGGCGTGCTCACGCAGGACAACGCGCATGACTTGATTGCACAGGCGCAGACCGAGGCGGCGCAGGCCAAAGCAGCCTCGACGCGGCCGGCAGGTATGGCGGTAGCCAATGGCGCCACGCAAGCGGGCGATGTTGCCGTGCCCTACGTGCCGCAGATGGTGCGCAATCAGATTCGCGATCAGGTGAAGCAAGAGGTGATGGCGCAAGCCAAGGCCGAAAACTGGGCGCAGCCGAATACCTTCCCCGACTGGGTGTCGCGCATCACCTTGAGCGGCGATATGCGCGTGCGCGATGAATTCCATTTCTTCTCGCCGAACAATGCAACGGGTTTGACCAACTTCGCGGCGATTAATACCGGCAGTCCATTCGATATCAACCCGAATACCAATTCCTCCTTGCCGCCCACGCTGAATACCACGCAAGATCGTTCGAACCTGGAACGCATCCGGGCACGCCTGGGTGTGACCGCGCAGGTCTCCGAACAAATCACAGCGGGCTTGCAATTGGCCACCGGCAGCACCGATGGGCCGGTATCGACCACCTCGACGCTCGGCGGTGGTTTTGCGAAAAGCGATATTTGGCTGAATCAAGGCTATATCAACTATGCGCCGACCGACTGGGTGAATCTCACGGCAGGCCGCTTCGAGAACCCGTTCTTTTCATCGGACCTATTGTTCTCGAACGATCTGGCTTTCGATGGGATTGCCGCCAAATTCCGCAAGACCTTGCCGGCGGCGCCGGCGGTTACACTGTTCGGCACGGCCGGTATATTTCCGATTCAGTACACCACGGATACCTTTCCGTCGAACAGCATCGGCAAGGGCAGCAGCAATACCCAATGGATGTTGGGTGCGCAATTCGGCGCCGAGTGGAAGATCGATCCAAGCAATACCCTCAAGGGCGCCGTCGCCTATTACGATTTCCAGAATCTGAAGGGACAGTTGTCGACGCCATGCGCGCTCTACCTGGGTGCTTCCGCGTGTAGCACGGACAACGACGCCCCGGATTTCATGCAAAAGGGCAATACCTTGATTGCGCTGCGCAATATCGCGCAGAACCCGAATCTGCCTGCCGGGGAAACGCCGCAGCCGCAACTCTTCGGCCTTGCCTACAACTATCGTTTGTTTGATACCAAGGCGCAGTGGGATACCAAGGTGTTGGACACCAAGCTGCGCCTGGACGGTGAGTTTGTCCGCAATTTAGCCTACAACGAGAGCGCGGCATTCGGCGCGGCCTCCACGCCGGTGAACAACTTCAATAACGCCAGTACGTCGGGCACCGTGACCCAGGCGAATTACAAGAGCGGGGCCAACGGCTTTATGGCCAAAGCCACGGTCGGCTCGCCGGATACGCTGAAACGTGGCGACTGGAATTTCTCCCTGACCTACAAATATCTGGAGCCGGATGCGGTACTGGATGCCTTCACCGATCCCGATTTCAACCTGGGCGGCACCAATGCGAAGGGTTATATCGTCGGCGCGCAATACGCGGTGGCGCGCAATGCCTGGCTCTCGGCACGTTATCTGAGCGCGCGCGAAGTCTATGGGCCGCCTCTGTTGATCGACGTGCTGCAACTTGAACTCGACGCCAAATTCTGAGGATCGCTATGCAACCACGTCTAATCGTCATGGCGAGCTTGGTCGGCAGCATCGGATGCTTGGCGCTGCAACCGGCTGCGGCACAGAGTCTGGAGGACAAGCTGCGCACGCAATTGCGCGCCACCACATTGGAGCTCAGGCAGGCACAAGATGTTCAGGCGCAATTGCAGATGGATAAGAGCACGGCCGAGCAGCAACGCGACAAAGCCCTGGCCGATCTGAAAAAGGCGCAAGCCGACTTGCTCGCAACCCAAGGAAAAGCTCACGCGGAAAGTGCCGCGGAACATGCGCTTACCTTGGAAAAAGACGGCCGGGCGCAGGACCAACAGCAGCTCGCCAAATATAAATCGGCCTACGACGAGCTACGCACGCTGACAACCGCGCACGATGCCGAACGCAATCAGGCGCAAACCCAGTTGCAAGCGCAGTCGGTGCAACTGCAAAGCTGCACGGCGAAGAATCAACAACTGTATCAACTGGGTCACGATATTTTGCAGACCTACGAGCATGCGGGCGTGGGCAGTTTCCTGTGGTCGCGCGAACCATTCGCCCAAAGCGCACGCGTCAAGTACGACGAAATCGTCCAGAACTATGACGCCAAATTGTACGCTGCCCGGCTCAATCCGAATGCCGCTGGTACGGGCGGCTCAGCCTCCGGCGACGCGCCGCAGACGACAGCCTCACCAAAATAATCAACGATTCAATTGTGTAAAGGAACAGGCATGAGCCAAGCAATCAAAACCAAACAAAGCGCCGCCCAGTCACCCTCAGATCTGATGCTGGATGGTGTCGGTGTCGAGCAATTGGGCGAGATTTTCAAATCGGCCGGCTATCGAATTACGCCCGTCGAACATAACGGAGCTCGGCAACTGATGAGCGCCAGCCAAGGTATCGGGTTTGCGGTGCGTTTCGGCAATCCAGCCGAGGCGGATCTCTATCGCGACTTCACGCTGAGTTGCGCCTTGCAGGTGGAAGGCGATTTGCCGACCGATTTGGCTCCGAGCTGGAATCGCTCAAAGCGCTTTGCGCGACTTTCAAGTCAGGGGCAATTTCTGGTGTTGGATCTGGATGTCGTGGTCGCTGGTGGCGTCACCGAGCTGCATCTGCGTTCGATGATCGAACTATGGGACCGATTGATTCAGGAGTTCTTGCTGCATCTGCGTCATCGGCCGGAACTGGCAGCCGCCGAAGCTGCGCTGGGTACGGTGGTGCAGGATACCAAGCTGGATACGGCGCAAGCTACCTTGCAATGAGCGCGGTGAGTCATATCCATCAAATATGTTGTCGGAGTCGCAAATATGAATAGATATGCCGTCGTCATCGGCAGCCTGGTGCTGGGCCTTGCCACTGCCGCTTATGCGCAAAACGATATCGTAGCCCACCTTGGCCAAGCGTCCGTGACGCAAGCCGATGTCCGCGAAATATTGAATTCGCTGAGTCCGGAAATTCGCGCTCGCTTGCTGGCCGACCCGGCGAAATTGGATCAGATCGTGCAATCGCGCCTTGCGGTTGCCGCCGTGCTGGCCGAAGCCAATGCCAAAAAATGGGACCAACAACCCCAGGTGCAGGCGATGATAGATAACGCTCGTCGCGAGATTTTGGTGCGTAGCTATTTGACTTCGGTCAGCGCGCCGGCTGTTGACTATCCCTCGGACGCGGATATCCAGAACGCCTATAGCCGCAACCAAGATGCCTTTGCTGTGCCGCGTTCCCTGCATTGGGCGCAGATCTATATCGCCATCCCGCCCAATGCCGACACCGCGACGCTCAATCAGGCGCGCAAGCATGCCGGCGAGTTGGCGCATCAAGCCCACGCCGCAGGCGCCGATTTTGCCGCTCTGGCTCAAGCCAATTCGGAGGATAAACCGAGTGCGGCGCAAGGCGGCGATATGGGCATCGTGGCGGATAACCTGCTACTGCCTGAAATTCGCAGCGCAGCCGAGGTGTTGAAACCGAGTGAGGTGGCCGGGCCGATTCAAACGGCGAACGGCTTTCACGTGATTCGGCTGATTGACGCTTACCCTGCGAGAGTACGGCCGATCGACGAGGTCAAGGAGCAGATTCGCGCGGAGTTGAAGCAGCAGCGTGCGCAGCAAAATGCCCAAGCCTATATGTCCAAGCTGCTTAGTACAGGCTCAGTTGCGATCGATGAAGCGGCGCTGGGCAAAGTGGTGAGCGCGGCGCGGGCCGAGCACGTCAAGCCGAACCCATGAGTACGGGGCAGCGCGCCATGATGCGGGCATGGCGGGTCTGGGCCGGCGTTGCACTTGGCACGATGCTGGTGGCGATGGCATGGGGACAGTCGCCGGCGAGCATGCCGGCGGCCAACCCTCCAGTATGTGTCAATGCGGAAATCGACGGCGTACACGCTTTATCCTACGCCTGCCTGAATCGGCAACTGGCGCCCAGCGCTGCTGCCGGCGCGTCAATGGCATCGGGTGTGCCGACCGACGCGCCGTCGAACCGGCTTGGCATATTCAACCAATCGGCAGAGCGTAACCGCTTCGGCAACAACTGGGGAAAATCGGTAACGCCGCAGCGTCCGCCTGCGGTGCCCGTGGTGCCACCGCATTGAGTCGACCAGTTCAAGGCTGCAACACTACGCGAGTGAAACGAA
>Ga0302226_10003320_pt1 | contig 11026 bp, 7 predicted proteins | sample II_Palsa_E3_3_FD_193524 | JGI IMG/M metagenome (GOLD analysis project Ga0302226, IMG submission 193524) | Peat permafrost microbial communities from Stordalen Mire near Abisko, Sweden - II_Palsa_E3_3 | ecosystem: Environmental > Terrestrial > Soil > Palsa > Peat permafrost | place: Sweden...
CCACAGCGTGGAGAAACGGTCTGCGACCACACCGAGACGACGAGCTGGACGACGAGCCGCTCACGGCAGCACGCATATACGGATCCGAAGGGGGAAAATCGGGGCCACGTGGATGATAACGGGTCAAGACCAGCAAAAAAACACAAAAAAATTACAAGACAAACCAAAAGAAAATAAAGAAAATAAAATAAAGTAGAAATACAGTAGGAGGTGTGAGGGGACGGTGCTAGGATGGTGTGTAGAAGGCCCCGGGGACTGCGGGTGAAAGACGCCCCATTGAAATGAAAGAGGGCGAGGTTGGACGGAGCACGAGCACTTGCAGCAGCAGAGGCCTTGGCACGGACGCTGTTGGGATGTGTGCTTACGTAGAGGGCCTTCGACTGGTCGTCCTGCACCAAAAGTTGGTCGTCCTCCTTGATCGGCGACATCACGGTCGACATGACTCTCCACTGCGACTTCAATTGTTCCACAAGGCACGCGACGGGAATGTGTCCGCTTGCTTGAGGAAGCCCGCAATCCTCTCGGGGAACACGAGAGCGTCCACCAGACCCCGCCCGTACGCCCGCAGGGCTTTCGCGTTCAAAAACCGCGGTTTTGTGGCGCACCAAGTCAGTCCATGCCTCGCCGCTCAACCCAATGAGCGCAGAGGATGCCCCCGCGCCGCCTCGGGAAAGAAGACCATCACGTCCCTGATCGCGCAGTGAAAAGAGAAGGCGACACTGTCAAATTGCGGGGAAACCCTGAGAACTCGTCGAGACCAACTCGTCGACACCGTGGCCAACCTGCCAAGACTTTTTATGTTAGTGATGACCATCCGGATGGTAATTTATTCAAGACATTCGGGGCAATCGCAGCCCCCTCGTTGAAAGTTTCAGCAAGGCATTGTCATCCTCGACTGGCTCGTTCCCTCAATAGCCTTGATCTCAATGCAATCGAGCGTCTGTGCGCTCAGCTGCATCAAGCTGCCACTCTAGCTTCGATATGGAGAGGATCACGTGCATGCGTGTCTGCTTTACAGTGTGTGGCCTGTTGTGGATCCGATGACTCAAGGATTGCTGCGTCAAAACACTGGCGGACGGAGGTCAGGAGGGGCAGAGTGATCGAACAGCATTTTCTTCACCTGCGAGTACTGTTCGAAGTGCCGCGTTTGCTGGAAAGTACCAAATCGAGTCTACTTGAGTTACCGACAGTCATGTACGCCGTCTTAAACTGAAATCCCCCATACCCCTGACGCACTGTCTCACACATTTTTTTTTTATTTTTTTCTAGGGCAACATCGCAGCAACTGACCACGGCCTCTGGCATCCCCGTCTCCGACAACCAGAACTCGGTGACGGCCGGCCCGCACGGCCCCGTCCTCCTGCAGGACTTCCACCTCGTCGAGAAGCTGCAGCACTTCGATCGTGAGCGGTACGTGGCCCCAGTGTTCATTTTGGTTTTTCTTAGACACTCCCAGTGCTGAATTTTTTTTTATTTTTATTTTTTTTATTGCTGCAGCATCCCCGAGCGCGTCGTTCACGCCAAGGGCACGGGCGCATACGGCACGTTCACGGTGACGAACGACATCAGCAAGTACACCAAGGCAAAGCTCTTCTCCGAGGTGGGCAAGAGGACCGATGTCTTTGCACGCATCTCGTCGGTGGGCGGCGAGCGCGGCAGCGCCGACACGGAGCGCGACGCGCACGGCTTCGCGGTGCGCTTCTACACCGAGGAGGGCAACTGGGACATGGTCGGCAACAACACGCCCATGTTCTTCATCAAGGACGCGATCAAGTTCCCCGACATGGTGCACGTGCACAAGCGCGACCCGCGCACCAACCTCAAGTCGGCCGCGATGCTGTGGGACTTCAACTCGCGCACGCCGGAGACGCTCCACAAGGTCACCATGGTCTTCTCGTCGCGCGGCACGCCGGACGGCTACCGTCACCTCGATGGGTTCGGCATTCACACGTTCAGTCTGATCAACGCGGCGGGCGAGCGCGTGTGGGTCAAGTGGCACTTCAAGACCAAGCAGGGCACCAAGAACCTCAGCGCCGAGGAGGCCGAACGCATCGCCGGCGCGGACCCGGACTACGCACAGCGCGACATGGTCAACGCGATCGACCGTGGCCAGTTCCCGAAGTGGGATGTCTCGATCCAGGTGCTGACCGAGGCGGATCGCGTCGCGTGGGAGAAGCGCACGGGCTGGGACGCCTTCAACCCGACGTACGTGTGGCCGTTCAAGGACGCGCCGCGCATCCCCGTGGGCGTCCTCGAGCTCAACCGCATCCCGGACAACTACCACGCCGAGGTCGAGCAGGCCGCCTTCTCACCGGCCAACATCGTGCCGGGCATGGGCTTCTCGCCCGACAAGCTCCTTCAGGGCCGCGTCTTTGCCTACCACGACACGCAGCTCTACCGCGTCGGCACGAACCATCAGCATCTGCCCGTCAACCGCGCGCGCTGTCCGATTTTCAACCAACAGCGTGACGGCAGCATGACCATCCTGGACCCGGGCGCCGCCGCCAACTACGCGCCCGTCGACTCGGCCGGCACTCGCCCCGTTGGTCTCGGCCACGGCGAGCCGGGCCTTCCGCTCGAGGGCGCCGCGGGCCGCTACGACAGCCGCGGCTCGGACGACTACTACACGCAGGCCGGCTACCTCTTCCGCCTGCTGCCGGCCGACGAGAAGCAGAACCTGTTCAAGAACATCGCCAAGTCCCTCAGCGGCGCCCCGCACGAGACACAGGAGCGCCAGCTCGGCCACTTTGACCGCGCCGATCCGGCCTACGGTGCCGGCGTCCGCGCCGCCCTCGCCAAGGTCGCCAAGCAGTAGGATGTCTCTCTCGGGACAGAGGAATTGTTCGTTTTTGACTGTGTGTGTTTGTATTGATCGTGTACAATTTTGAGAAGTTCGGGCGTACTCTGAGTACACCGATTTGAAAAAAAAACATTCCCATCGAAAGGACTCGTGCCCGTGATTTTTTTGGCCGTCGCTCCTTCCGTTCATGGATGAGACGAGACTGCTGCGAACGTGGAGCGATCTGAACGAAAAAAAATTTTTTTTTGGAAAAAATGACTCAAGGGGAGCTGTGGAGCGCGCCGTTGTACTCAGAGTGCGCAATACCCACTTTTTTTCGCCGCCCTGCAATCTCGTACGTGTAGGATGGCACAGCAGCAGCAGCAAGGTCGAGCGACGTGCCTCGGTTCAACATGCGCAAGTCTGCGAGCACTCTGCTACCACGCCTCTGCACGTTTGTGCAGCGGTCTGATGGCAACACCCAGAGAAGACGACATGCTGGGCCCGAGTGCAATGGGCGCCCTCGTACGTGCGCTGGACTGGGCAACGACGCCGCTGGGCCCTCTGGCGTCGTGGCCCGCGAGCATGGCTCAGGCCATGAGCATGGTTCTGTACTCGCGCTTCCCGTTTGCGCTGCTCCTCGGCCCCGACTTTGTGTGCCTGTACAACGACGCGTACATCCCCATCCTGGGTGAACGCCACCCGGCCGCGCTCGGGACGCCGATGCGCCTGCTGTGGCCCGAGATATGGCACTTGATCGGGCCGATGATGATGCGTGCGGTGGAGACAGGCGTCGCGACGTGGTCCGACGACCAGCCAGTGATCGTGCAACGCCACGGCTACCGAGAAGAGAGCTTCTTCACGTGGTCCTTCTCGCCTGTGCGCGGTGAGGGAGGCAAGGTCGTGGGACTTCTCGGCCCGGTAATTATGAACTGCAATTCATTTTTTTTTTTTTTAATGTGTATGTTATCGTCTTTGCAGAGCTACGAGACCACGAAGCGAGTGTTGAGCGATCGACGCATGCACGCGCTGCACGAGCTCGGTCAGCACATGGCTGGCGCTTGCACGACGGGGGACGTGTACAGCACCGTGTCCATCTTTCTGGAGCGCAATCGTGCCGACATTTCGTTTGCGCTGATGTACAGCGCCGCCCAAAACAAGTCGGAGTTTGCTCTCGAGTCTGTGGCGGGCGTGTCTCGTGATCACGCAGCAGCTGCTGCAGGAGCCGACTGGCCGCTGGCGCAGGCACTCCACGAGCGACGCTCGGTGGTCGTGGACCAGCTGGAGACGCGCATCGGCCAATCGCTGCCCGGCGGTGTGTGGCCAGAGCCGACGTCGGTTGCGGTGGTGTGCCCTTTAGCTGCCGACGACAAGCCACTGGGCGCCGTGGTGCTGGGCGTCAGCCCGCGGTGTGCATTGGACGACGACTATCGCGTCTTCCTGGAGCTGTTTGCACGGCAGCTGGGCAACGCATTGGTGGAAGCAAGGGCACACGAGGCCGAGCGTCAACGTTCAGAGGCCCTCCACCAACTGGACATTGCCAAGTCAAATTTCTTCGCCAATGTGTCGCACGAGTTCCGCACGCCCCTGCATTTGATGCTGGGCCCACTGGAGCAGCTCGTCGACCGCAGTAGCAACCACGACGACCGCGATTGCCTGCTGATGGTGCAGCGCAATGCACAGCGGCTGCAAAGGCTCGTCAACTCGCTGCTCGACTTTTCGCGCATCGAGGCCGGCCGCATGGGAGTGCAGCTTGTTGCCACTGACCTCAGCTCGACCACGCAGGATCTGGCGAGTGTGTTCCGTGCGGCGATCGAGGTCGCTGGTCTGGTCTACGACGTGCAGACGCCGCCGCTGCCGTGGATTGTTAACGTGGACCGTGATATGTGGGAGAAGATCGTATTCAACCTGCTGTCCAACGCGCTCAAGTACACGCTCCAAGGATCCATCTCGCTGCGACTGGCTCCTGTCAGCGACGATCGGTCAGTGCGTTTGACGGTGACCGACACGGGCTGCGGCATCCCGGCGGACGAGCTCCCCAAGCTGTTTCAGCGCTTCCATCGCGTGGCGTCTGCCCGCGGCCGCAGCCACGAGGGTGCCGGCATCGGTCTCGCTCTAACGGCCGAGCTGGTCAACTTGCACGGTGGCTCCATCACCGTCGACAGTGTGCTGGGCTCGGGGACGACGTTCACGGTGACGCTTCCTGTTGGCGTCGCGCAGTCCGAGCCTGTGCGACTTTGTGTGAGCGAGCTAACTGCGTCAGATCGAGCGTCCATAGACAGCAACATCGCCGCCGTCCATAATGTGCATGGCGACAGCCTTATCGACAGCATCACCAGTACTAGCAGCTCCATCAGCACCAGAACCACCAGTAACAGCGCGGACAGCGTGGAACCTCAGCGCCGCCCAATCGTCCTGCTTGTGGACGACAACGCCGACATGCGCTCGTACCTGACCAAGCTGCTCCAGACGACATACGATGTCCGCTGTGCGCGCGACGGTCAACACGCTCTCGATCTGGTGGCGCAGCACGGCCTACCCGACATCGTTCTGACCGACTGGATGATGCCCATCGCCGACGGCGGCACTCTTGTGCGTGCGATGCGCGCGGGCGCAGGGACCAAGCACGTGCCCATCATCGTGCTCTCGGCGCGCAGTGGCGATGACTCGCGCGTTCAGGGCATCGAGGCCGGCGCCGACGACTACCTTGCCAAGCCTTTCTCGGCCAAGGAGTTGCTGGCGCGCATGCAGGCGCAACTGCGGCGAGGACAAAACAGCCAGTCAGACGGAGCCATCACAGCCTCCGATCTCCGTTTTGGCAAGATTCTCGGCGAGGGCACCTTTGGCGTGGTCTACGAGGGTGTCTATCGCGGCCAGCGCTTGGCAATCAAAAAGTTCATGTCGGCCACGAGCGGGCGCGAGATCGAGTTGCTGTCCAGCGTGCGCCATCGCCATATCGTCCAGTGCGTCGGCGCCTACAGCGTGGCACCTGACACCTTTTTGATCATGGAGCTGGCCGAGTGCAGCCTGCAACAGGCCATCCAGACGCGCAACATATCGTATGATCTGGCCATCGACTGGGCGCGGCAGATCGCCGTTGCTATGGACTATCTGCACACGGGCGCTCCCCAGTCAATCATCCACCGCGATCTCAAGCCGGCCAACGTCCTCGTCTTTGCCGACGGCACCCTTAAGCTGTCCGACTTTGGCCTCGCGCGCCGCCTCGACGGCCGGGCCGAAGCCATGTCGTCCGTCGGCACATTCGAGTACATGGCGCCCGAGGTCATTCGAGCCGAGCCGTACACGGACAAGGCCGACGTGTACAGCTACGGCGTGGTGCTGTGGAAGATCAAGACGCGCCGGCAGCCATACGAGGGCCTGCCCGCGCTGGCAATTGCCTTTGGCGTCGGCTCGGGCAACCTCTCACTGGCCATTGATGAGACCGACTCGGACTGGCCGTCGTCATACGCGGACCTCACGCGGCGCTGCATGTCGACCTCAGCACAGCGGCGACCCTCCTTCCGCGACGTTCTCGCTGCGATCGAGCAATGAGTAGAAGATCAAAAACGAAAAGCGCCTTTTAAAGAAAGGAGTAAATCTTGTGTATCGAGTCATTGGCGACCTTCCCCTCCGCCGCGACAGTGTGTCGAAAGAAAATACTTAAATTATTTTATTTAAATTATTTTCACAGGACCAAAGCCCAAGAAGCGAAAGCTCGCAGATCAGGCGCCCAACTCAAGAAGCACAAAGGCAGCAAAAGTGACGCACAATGGTATTGTAAAGATCGTACAAATAAAAGTGGAGCAAACAATACAACGACAAAGTGGAGCAACTAAACATCGAAACATATAGATTTTCTTACACAGGCACGGCAGCCAAACAGCCAAACAGGCACATCAGTCAAACAGCCGCAGCAGCCAAACAGGCACAGCAGGAGCGAATGACGACCGAGTGTCCGCCAGGATGGCAAGGTGCGTTCGTGTCAGTGGACTGTGTTCTTACGTTGTGTCGCCTTGTGGACAGACGACAACTTTCTGGTGTTCCAGAACCGCTTGTCCACGTACCTCCACCCGTATCCATCACGTATGCCTTCTCACCTTCTTCTCTGTAGATGCTCGCTCAACGAGCACGTTCATAGGGCGCTGATGGCAGTCTGGACCGCTCTGATGGCAATCGCCCTTGTCGAATTTGCGATTGCCCAGGTCCGCCGCACCGACAACAGCCCCATGGTCGTCCGCGTCCCCTACTTCACGTGGCTTGTCATCGCCACGGCCGTGTTTTCGTACGGGGTGGCACGGCCACTGGCTAATGTGCTCGACACGACAGACGCGGCCGTTCTGCTGACGCTGGTGTCCCTGCGCACCATCGTCCTCACTATCGTCAAAATCCAGATCAACATGACGCTCATTCTGACCCTCCAGCGCGGTTTACACCAGCGACAGCACACACGATCTGATGACTACAACACGCACGCCAGATCCATCAAGCGCATGCACGTTGTCGTGCGTATCGTCTCTGTACCGAATTTCGTACTCAGCGCTCTGGCCGTGATCGTCTTCCTGTCCATTCTGCCCAACGTTTCCGGTGTCACGTCCACGCCCGTCGACCGTCTCGAGATGTTCCTGATGGCCGGCTGGCTTGCCATGGCTGTCATGATCTTGTTCCAGTTGCTGGGCGGAATCTTCAACTACAGGATCCGCGGTATCATCCAAGAGAACCTCGCTCTTCGACCGCTGCCCGAGGTCGCAACAGCAACATCGCCGTCATCGTCTCTAGGTGTGCCATCCGCAGGGTACACGCCGCTCGACAACAAGATGGTGCAACTCGAGCGCAGAATGTTCAAGAACACCATCCGGCTTTGCATTATTACGTTCGTTAGTGTCGTGCTGCTGTTTATCGCTGCGATCATTGGGATGCAGTACTGGTGCGTCTTCTTTCTTTTGTTCCATTATTTCATTATCATTTGGTATGTAGGGTATTCCACATGCTTGCCGCGCTACACTCCCTGGTAGTCATTAATGTGCTGGGCTACTACCGCTTGTCCCTTTTTGCGACGTTCAGGCCACGGGGTGCGATCCCCACTGCACCATTGCCACTGGCCAGATCGACATCAGCCTGCGACAAACACACGCCCAACCCGTCGACCACAGGCACGACCACCAGCCGGCTCCCAAGCCCGACAATTTAAGTTTTTTCTTTTTCTTTTTCTTGTTCAGTCGCATCGCCGTGGCACATCCAATGCCGACCATGCGTCTGTGTCCTCGGTGATGGCGGCCTCAGCGCGTCTATATCCTCCTTGCCGTCGCGCACAGCTTGCACAGATGCCATTTGCAGCCTGATGCGCCACAGAGGGAGAAACGAAGAAACTTAAAAACATTGTTCCAGGCACTGATTCACTGCTGAACACAACAGAGCGAGAGAAAGAGAGACAAAAAGGAGAAAAAAAATGTTGGGGCAAGCTATCGGTAATTTCTTGAGAAAAAAAAAAAGGTTTTAGACGCGTTCGGCTTCCTGTGTGGGGAGGTAGCCCATCGAGCTGAGCTCGGTCATGCGCTTCTCAGCGTTCAGGCCCTGATCCTGGCGGAAGACAAAGTTGGGGCTCGTGAATGAGGTCGCCTGGACAAAGTCGCCATCAGCTTCTAAATAATTAAATAATAATTTTCATTATTGAAAAAAGTAAAAAAATAAAAAATAAAACGTACCAGTGTAGGGGTCCTTGCCATGTTTACGGTTCTTGAAGATGTACAAGGCGACAGCTATGATGATTAGCGCCAAGATAGCAATAATACCAACCGTCAATCCGACAATAAGCTGTAAAAAAAAGTTTAATACAGAAAAAAAAAACATTTTGCGGTGGGCTTACGGCGAGTGACGAGTCGCTGGTGCTGCTCGCGCCAAAGGTTGGGGTGGGCGACGGAGTGGGTGACGAGCCATTGGGATGGTGAGCCAGTGAGGGTGTGGCTGATGGCTGTGTCCCGACCGAGGGCGAAGGTGATCCCGCTCCAGGGTTGGATGAAGGCGAGGCAGTTGAACCGATCGATGGAGAGGCCGACGGTGACAGAGGGGTCGAGGGAGAGGGCGTCGATCCAGTCGATGGTGTTGGAGTGGAGCCCACGGAAGACGGCGAAGGCGACGATTCTGTAGTGGGAACAGGCGTCGATCCGATCGAAGGAGCAGGCGTCGATCCGGTCGAGGGAGAGGGCGTCGATCCGGTCGAAGGAGCAGGCGTCGATCCAGTTGAGGGAGCAGGCGTCGATCCAGTTGAGGGAGAGGGCGTCGAGCCAATTGAAGGAGAAGGCGTGGTGCCAATTGAAGGAGAAGGCGTGGAGCCAATTGAGGGAGAAGGAGTCGATCCGGTGGAGGGAGCAGGCGTCGATCCGGTTGAGGGAGGGGGAGTCGATCCGGTCGAAGGAGAAGGCGTCGATCCGATCGAGGGAGAAGGAGTCGAGCCGATCGAGGGAGAGGGAGTCGATCCAACCGAAGGAGAGGGAGTCGATCCAGTCGAGGGAACAGGCGTGGTGCCAATTGAGGGAGAGGGAGTCGATCCAACCGAAGGAGAGGGCGTGGTGCCAATTGAAGGCGACGGACTTGATCCCTCTGAGGGCAAGGGCGCCACCGATGCCGAGGGCGTCACAGTTGCTGTCGCAGTTGCAGTGGCTGACGCAGTCGCCGTCTCCGTGGCAGAGTCGCTGGCAGAGTTTGTAGCAGACTCAGTGGCCGATGCCGTGCTCGACTCAGTAAACGAGGCAGTTGCCGACTCGGTGTATGAGGCCGTGGCAGATTCAGTAAACGACTCTGTGAAAGACGCCGTGGCCGATGGGGTCGCCGACGCCGTGGCCGACTCGGTGAACGAGCCCGTCGCGCTCTCGGTGAAGGAGGCGGTTGCGGATTCCGTAAAGCTCTGTGTGCTCGACTCGGTCATGCTCTCGGTGTACGTCGTGAAGGTGATGTGCACGTTGGTCGTGGCCGTGTGCGTGAACGACTGGGTGTAGGACGCGGTCGGGCTGGGCGTGTGCGAGAACGACTGCGTGTACGAGGCCGTGTCCGACTTGGTCCTGGAGGCCGTGTCGCTGTTGGTGAACGATTGCGTCAGCGAGGCCGTGTCCGACTTGGTGTTGGAGGCCGTGTCCGACTTGGAGAACGACGCCGTGTCCGATTTGGAGGCCGACTGGGTGGACGAGGCCGTGTCCGACTTGGTCCCGGAGGCCGTGTCGCTGTTGGTGAGCGATTGTGTGTACGAGGCCGTGGCAGACTGGGTCAACGAGGCCGTGGCCGATCGCGTGTAGGAGGGCGTGACGGTTGCGAGGGTAAACGTCCGTGTGGCCGACTGGGTGACCGTCACAACAGGCGATGGCGTGTGAGTGAACGAGGCTGTGAACGAGGCCGTGGGCGAGGGCGTATTGGTGAAGGACTGGGTGAAGGAGCCCGTGTTGGAGGCCGTGCCCGAGTTGGTGAAAGAGGCCGTGTCCGAGTTGGTCAGCGAGTCTGTTGCGGACTGGGTAAGCGATTCGGTGGCCGATTCGGTGAAGGAGGCCGTGGCCGACTCGGTGTACGAAGCCGTGGCCGATTGCGTGGCCGATTGCGTGAATGATCCGGTCGCCGACTCGGTGTAGGAGGCCGTGGCCGATTCGGTGGTCGATTCAGTGTAGGAGGCTGTGGCCGACTCGGTGTACGAGGCCGTGGCCGACTCGGTGTTTGATTGCGTGAATGATTGAGTGGCCGACCCAGTGGCCGAGTTGGTGGCCGAGTTGGTGGCCGAGTTGGTGGCCGAATCGGTGAAGGACGCAGTGGCCGAATCGGTCGATGACGCGGTGGCCGAATCGGTATAGGACGCGGTGGCCGAATCGGTATAGGACGCGGTGGCCGAATGGGTAAAGGACGCGGTGGCGGATTGCGTAAAGGACACGGTGGCGGATTGCGTAAAGGACACGGTGGCGGATTGCGTAAAGGACACGGTGGCGGATTGCGTAAACGACGCGGTGGCCGAGTTGGTGAACGACTGGGTAGGGGACTGGGTGTAGGAGGCGGTTGCTGATTGCGTGTAGGAGGCGGTTGCTGAGCGCGTGTAGGAGGCTGTGGCCGATTCGGTCGCAGATTGCGTGGCGCACAACATATTGTTGCCGTTGTTGCAGAAATACATCGTGGCGGCGCCGGCGTCCGAGTTCTGGTCCGGTGCACCCACGACCAGACTCATCCCTGTGTTCTCTTGAAGGGCGACGCTGCCACCATAAACTACAAAGCACCAAA
>Ga0302226_10003322_pt1 | contig 11024 bp, 10 predicted proteins | sample II_Palsa_E3_3_FD_193524 | JGI IMG/M metagenome (GOLD analysis project Ga0302226, IMG submission 193524) | Peat permafrost microbial communities from Stordalen Mire near Abisko, Sweden - II_Palsa_E3_3 | ecosystem: Environmental > Terrestrial > Soil > Palsa > Peat permafrost | place: Sweden...
ACCTTAGCAGCCTCTAAACGCATTTCTTTGTATTTAGAAAGATCGCGCATTGATACCGCTGTATCAATAGTTGGGATAGGTGCCTGCAAGTCCATAGCCACTTGTGATGTCCATTTACCGGTACCTTTTGCTTTAGCTTCGTCCTTAATATCATCTAACAATAAATGATCTGTTCCCGGAGCCTTGTAGTGGAATATATCTTTAGTGATCTCTAACAAGAAAGAGCTTAAACGACCGTCATTCCATTTAGTAAATACTTTACCGATGGCTTCATTGTCAAGCTTTAATCCGGTTTTAAGTACCTCGTAGGTTTCAGCAATTAATTGCATTATACCGTACTCAATACCGTTGTGAACCATCTTAACAAAGTGACCAGATGCACCAGGGCCAATGTATGTTACGCATGGAGCGCCATCAACTTTAGCAGCGATAGATTCCAATATCGGTTTCATTACATTGTAAGCATCTTTATCACCACCCGGCATCATGCTCGGGCCACGACGCGCGCCTTCTTCTCCACCTGATATACCCATACCGAAGAAATGGAAACCTTGAGCTTCCAGCTCGTCAACACGGCGGTTGGTATCAGTGAAATGCGAGTTACCGCCATCTATCAAAATATCACCTTTATCAAGTAAAGGCAATAGCTCAGCAATTACATCATCCACAATTTTACCGGCCGGAACCAGCATCATTATAGCGCGCGGACTTTTAAGACTTTTTACAAAAGGTTCAACTTCGCTAAAACCTTTAAGGTTTTTATGCGTGCTTTCCTGCTCTAATAATTGGCCTTTTGAGGCGTCTTTATCAAAACCGGCACCTTTAACACCATGGTCGCCCATGTTTAACAGCAGGTTGCGGCCCATGGTACCAAGGCCTATCATGCCAAAATCGTATTTATCTATTGTGTCGCTCATTTTGTTTGAGTTTGTTCTTTTTTTAAATCTTCCAGTATTTTTTTTGTGATCTTGAAGTCGGTGTGCTGATACGCGCGCATGCCCAATTTCTTGGCAGCAAGCGCAAACATTTTACGATCATCGAAATACACACACTCCTGTGGTTGAGCCATGGCTATGCCCATTGCCAATTTAAATATAGCAGGATCGGGCTTGCGGATCTTTACTTCGCACGAAGAAACAAACGCGTCGAATACATCGTGCAGTTTGAATTTTTTGATGCGATAATCATTCAGTTCCTTTCCTTCGTTATTGATGGCAATTATCCTGAAACCACAATCCTTTTTCCATTCTTTTAACCAGGCCAGCATGTCAGGCAATTCGACTGATTGCTCGAACATGAAGTTCTTAAAATCTTCACGGGTAAAATCGCGCGGATGATTAAAAACTACCGTGTCCAGGTATTCGTCAAGGTCAACACCAGCCGCTTCGTACACATTAAAAATAAAGGTGTGCAGTTCTTTAACCTCGTTATAATCGAGCCCGAATTTTCTTGCCGCTTCCTCGCGGGATTCGTGGCCCCAGCCATTGGTAAGCAAAATGCCCCCAATGTCAAAAAACAGGAATTTTATGGCTAATGTCTCCACCAAGATTATTTGTTTTTTTGATCCTCGATAGCTTGTAATAATTTTTCGAAAGGTTTGTTAAATTTATCAATACCCTCGTCCTCTAATTGCTGAGTGATCTTGTCTATATCGATACCTGCTTTTTTAATTCTGTCTAAAGTTTCAGTCGCTTTATCCAAACCTTGTTCTAAAGTATTAGCAGCAATACCATGATCAGCAAATGCTAATATAGTTTCCAAAGGAACGGTATCAACAGTATCAGGGCCGATCAAAGCTTCAACATATTTGGTATCTTTAAATGCAGGGTTTTTGCTGCTGGTACTTGCCCATAGCAAACGTTGTGGCTGAGCGCCTGCTGCAGCTAGTTTTTCCCAACGCGGGCCGCTGAATACTCTTTTGTAAATTTCGTATGCTTTTTTAGCTGACGCGATAGCAACTTCGCCTTTCAGGTCACCTAAACCTTTTTCGTCAAGTAACGGGTCAACCAAAACATCAATACGGCTTAAGAAAAAGCTTGCTACTGATGATATGTGAGCGATTTTATGACCTGCTGCCAAGTGATCTTCTAAACCTGAGATATAAGCTTCGGTTACTGCTTCGTAGCGTGGTAAGCCAAAAAGTAAAGTAACATTGATGTTGATACCTTTTGCTATCGATTGGCGAATTGCCGCTAAACCCGGTTGTGTTCCAGGGATTTTGATCATTACGTTTTTGCGGGCAACTTCTTTCCAAAGTTTTTCTGCCTGATCAGCGGTTTCTTTAGTTTTTAACGCTAAAAATGGAGATACCTCTAAGCTTACATAACCATCTTCAGCTTTTGATTCGTTGTATACGCCTTCAAACAATGCTGTAGCATTTTGAATATCCTTTACCGCAAGACCAAAAAAGATCTCCTCGTTATCAGTATGCGTTTTTGCCAGTTCAACAATATCCTTGTCATAATCGGTACCGCTGGTTATTGCTTTCTCGAAAATAGCCGGGTTTGAGGTTACCCCCCTGATGCCTTCTACATCAATAAGCTTTTGCAGGTTACCTGATGCAATAATTTCGCGATCTATAAAATCCAGCCAGATGCTTTGACCAAAGCTGTGTATTTGTTTTACTTTGTTAGTTTCCATTATAAATATGTGTATTAATTAATTAGTGCTTTGTGTGTATTTAGCGTCAATAAGTGTACCACCTATTTATGCTGTTTGTAGGTAAATGTCATATTTCTAAGCCATTAAAATCTCTACATTGTAATTTATAAATAAGCCGCTTTCAATTACCCCGGTTATTGATTTTATAGCCTGTTCCATATCCTTACCAATATTATGAAAACGTGCATCCAAAATCAAGTTACCATTTTCGGTAATTATAGGGCCATCCTTACCTTTTGCTGGTCTTAGCAATAATTCACTTACACCTATCTTTTTTAGTTCTTCTTCTACATGCAGTAAAGCCGTAGGGAAAACCTCAATAGGTACCGGGAAATTAGTGCCGAGCTTTTTTACCAGTTTGCTGTCATCAACAATAATATAATTTTTAGGGCTTGAGCTGATGAGCAGTTTCTCTTTAAACATAGCGCCGCCCCTGCCTTTAATTAAACTTTTGTCGGGATCAACCTCATCGGCACCATCAAACAACCAATCGGGTTTGTTTTCGAAAAGGGTTGTTAAGGGGATGCCAAGTTTAGCGCAAAACAGCGAAATTTCAATCGAGGTAGGTATAGCTTTCACTTTTAAGCCTTCCTCTTTTATCCGTTTAGCGATAGCTATCAGCGCCACATAAACTGTTGAACCTGAACCTACGCCCAATATATCGCCATCCTTAACCCTGGTGGCAATCTCATCAGCAACCTTTTGTTTTCCTTCAAGGTTGATAATGGTTCCTGACCATTCAAGGGTGTTGAGTATGTCACTTTGCCAGTTCATTGTTTAGTATCGAGTATTTAGTATCAAGTATCAAGATGTTTGTTTATAACAAAAGCAAGTATCAGGTAGCATTGATTGTCTAGCTACTTGATACTTGCTACTCAATACTATTTATAATAAAGCTTTCGCTCTTTTAACTACGTTATCAACAGTAAAGCCGAAGTGTTTGTATAGCTCTTCTGCCGGAGCTGATTCACCAAAGGTTTCCATACCTAACATATCGCCTTCGTCGGTTGTATATTTATGCCATCCCATTGGTGATGCCATTTCAACAGCTAAACGTTTGCGGTAAGCTTTAGGGAAAACCGACTCTTTGTAAGCGGCACTTTGTTTTTCAAATAATTCCCATGATGGCATGCTTACCACGCGGGTTGAGATACCTTCTGCTTCCAGTTTAGCCTGAGCTTCCATAATTAATGAAACTTCAGAACCTGTTGCGATTAAAATCAAATCAGGGTTTTTGCTGGCTTCTGATAGTATGTAAGCGCCTTTTGCAAGGTTGGTTGCTTTACCATATTTATCCTGATCAAGGATTGGTAAGCCCTGACGGGTGAATACCAATACAACCGGACCATCTTTATGCTCAACTGCGGTTTTCCATGCTTGTACAGTTTCGTTTGCATCAGCAGGACGAATAACTGTTATGCGCGGGATAGAACGTAATGACGCCAATTGCTCAACCGGTTGGTGAGTGGTGCCATCTTCGCCTAAGCCAATACTATCGTGTGTATAAACGAAGATCGGGCTTATCTTCATGATGGATGCCAAACGGATCGGCGGGCGCATGTATTCAGAGAACATCAGGAACGTTGCACCGAAAGGAATAACGCCTGCTGTTAAAGCCATTCCATTCATTGCTGAACCCATAGCATGCTCGCGGATACCGAAGTGGAAGTTACGACCAGCCCTGTTTTCAGATGTGAAAGAATCGAAATTCTTTAAGTTAGTTTCGGTTGATGGTGCCAAATCGGCAGCGCCACCAATTAAATAAGGGATTTTATCAGCAAGTGCGTTTAAAGCTTTACCTGATGCAACACGGGTTGCCATTTTAGGATCAGATGCCTTAAATGCAGGTAATGAATCTGCCCAGCCTTTTGGCAATTCGCCTTTAACAGCTGTTTCATATTCTGCTGCAAGCTCAGGGTATTGTACTTTATAATCGGCAAATAATTGATTCCATTTAGCTTCGGTAGTTTCGCCTCTTGAACCTACTTTGTGATAGTATTCTAATACTTCGGCAGGTACATTGAATGATTTATCCGGATCGAAACCAAAAAACTCTTTTACTAATTTAATTTCATCAGCGCCAAGTGGAGAACCGTGTGATCCGGCTGTGCCTGATTTATTAGGGCTGCCATAAGCGATCAATGAACGAACGCGAATTAATGATGGTTTTTGTGTTTCAGCTTTCGCGTTTGTAAGCGCTAATTCTAATGCATGTACATCATTAACATCAGCAACTTCCTGCACATGCCATCCGTATGAGCGGAAACGCTCGCTTACATTTTCGTTAAACGTGATGTCGGTTGAACCTTCGATAGAGATGTGGTTATCATCATATAAATAAATGATGTTACCTAACTCCAGGTGACCAGCTAATGAAGCTGCTTCTGAAGTTACGCCTTCCATCATATCGCCATCACTGGTAATAGCATAGATGTGATAATTGAAAAGGTCGAAACCTGGTTTGTTGTAACGTGCCGCTAAGTGTTTTTGCGCGATAGCAAAACCAACACCATTTGCAAAACCCTGGCCTAAAGGACCGGTTGTTACATCAATACCCGGGCATAAACCATATTCAGGGTGACCGGCAGTTTTACTGTTTAACTGGCGGAAATTCTTAATATCATCCAGCGATAAATCGTATCCTGTAAGATATAAAAAGTTGTATTGTAATATACAGGCATGCCCGCATGACAGAATGAACCTGTCGCGGTTTGCCCAATGTGGGTTTTTAGGGTTATAGTTCATGAACTCTTTCCAAAGTACGTGGCCCATTGGCGCAAGGGCCATGGCAGTACCCGGGTGTCCTGAATTTGCTTTTTGTACAGCATCTGCTGATAAAATACGAACTGTATTTATGCCCAGTTCCTCAATGCTTGGGATTGCTATTGTATCCATTTTTTAAAAATATATAATAGTATTATTAGGTTGATTTGTAAATTCCCTATGCCGAAGGGTTTGCTGTTTTTGTATTATGCTCTAATGTCCACAATCTTGAGCCGCCTTTTATGCCATCCTCATTGGTAACAATTTTCATGTTTGCATCAAGTGGGAAAGTCAGCTTATCCGCATTACCACCGCCTATGTATAAAGTGTCGTAATTAAATACTGTTTTCAAAATTTCAAAAACTTTTTCCATGCGTTTGTTCCACTTCTTTTTGCCGTCTCTTTCAAGCGCCTTTTCGCCTATGTAATCGTCATAAGTTTCTTTTTTCGAAATGGGGTGTTGCGATACCTCTAAATGTGGTAATAAATGGCCGTCCATCAATAGGGCGGTACCAAAACCTGTACCCAAAGTAAGCACCATTTCAAAACCTTTACCGCTAACAACACCTAAGCCCTGCATATCGGCATCGTTTACTACTTTGGTGGGTTTGCCTAATTCTTGTGTTAATTTTTCAGCAAAGTCAACGTCTTTCCAGTCCTCAGAACCCAAATTAGGCGCCGTTTTTATTACACCATCGCGTACATAACCCGGAAAACCAACAGAAACGTGGTCATAATCAGGAAATCCTGATACCAGTGTTTTAATGGAGGCTATAACATTCGCAGGATTTGCCGGTATTGGGGTTACGACTTTATCGTAAGCTTTTTGCAATTCGCCTTTGTCATTAAGGATGGTTGCTTTAATATGGGAGCCTCCAATATCGATTGAAAGGATTTTAACAATGGCAGAAGTGTTTTTCATTTAAGAAAAGGTTGATAAACAAAATATATGTCAGGTGGGCCGTTAACGAGACCCAAATATCACACTTTTAATAATAAATCATTATTAAAAATGATATTATTTGCACAAGCAAATAAACACTATTAGAATACAATAGTGATGGTTTTGTTTTTTTTAAGATAAAATGTACAGGTTTTTTACAAAGGAATTGCAAAAAAGGAATAACCCGCATTTAAATAAACGCTGAACGAAAAAATGTTTACCCCTAAGAAAAATAGAAAACTAAAACTTAAGATTAGTTTTAACCCAGGTTTGGACTTCTTCCTGGGCACTAATGTCCGCAGGTAGCTGGTCGTGAATTAATTTTTCGATTTTGTTACCGGTGTTGGCAAAGCGGTAGTCCCAAAGTATCATTAAACGGTTTATCAGGTAAACCATTTCGTTGCCTTCTTCTTTATCAAAGTGTGTTGCATCCGGCTTTCCGTATACATGCGGATCGTTATGGGGATAAGCGCTCCATTTGTAATCGGAATAATGCAAATTTCTTTTTGAGAACAAAATCATATAAGTACCGGATTTTTCTAAAGGTACTTATAATTAATGGGTTTTAGGGGCCGATTTGAGCGTTTAATGTACAATTTAGTACTAATGCTAATTTTATTCAGCAGAAACAAAAAAGGCGATACTGCTAAGTATCGCCCTAAAATATTATTTGATTGTATTAGTTACTTGTTTGGTCAGGCTGGTTCTGATCATCGTCTTCAGGTAGGCCTACAATTCTGGTCTACCTGTGCTTGATAGTAAATGCCATCGGGAGAAAGGTACAATTTAGTGCCATTAACGCTAATCTTCCTGCAGTTAGGGGGCAGCTGGGTAACAACGTCGCCAATTTGCGGAGCCGGAGGGGCATTATCAACCGATTGATCATCGGCAGTATTTAACTCGCCATCTTTGCCTGCAACCTGGTAGCTTAAGGTGCCGTCATCTTTTGTTATCGGAGCATAGTAAACACCATCGGCCTCATAATATTGCTGGCCATTAATTACAATTGATTGCGCGTTTGATGGTAAGGTAGTAACCTCTGCACCTACAGGTGGCTCAACAACAGTATATTGATCATTATCAAACTGATAAAACAAACCGCCGCTATAAAAATATTGGTAATCACCATAATAAAATGGATAATAGCCATAAGGTAAAATACCTACACTAAACCCAAGCCTTGGCGCGTAGTACGAGCCATAATAACCACGGTTATAGTGGTAATAAGTATTGCCGTGGGCTGTAAAGCCTGCACGTACACTTACGCCGCCTGAAAAACCACCACTGTGGTTATGGCCATAATAGGAACCTTGTGTTGTTCTGGTAGCCGGGCGGTAGGTTTGTACCGTAGATCTTGTAGCGCCGTTGTATTGCCTTGTTTGTGTTATTCCGTTAGTACTTCTTTGCGTTGTAGTTTGGCGGGCATTATTATAATTTCGTTGGCCTGAATATGAGTTGCTTCGTTGCGGGGCAGCTGTACTGGCACGAGGAGTGAAACTCCTGGCGGGAGCGCTTTGCGGAGCAGATCGTTGAGGGGCAGGGCTTGAATTGCCGCCACCATCGCGATGCTGAGCATTTGCCGGAAAGCTTAAAAGCAGACCTGTCATAACGGCTAATGCCGTATATGATAATGATTTAATTATGTTTTTCATGATGAGTAAGATTTATATAGCTGTACATCTATATGATGTATAATAACATAGACGAACAATTATATGAATAGTTTAACACTTTATAAAACCGTGCTAATTTGTTGCATTAAAATTATAAATTTAATACTAACTATCCAACAGGTTAACAAAACGAACTCACCATGCTGTTTATTGTTTAAATAAATTGTAAGCCTGCAAATTTTTTGTTGAGTACCAGGCTGTTATCTACATTTAGCCATTTGTCTAAAACGGTGGCGTAAACATCTCTAAAATCTACCTGGTATTTAAGGTCGCCATTATCAAGGGTTGAAAGATCGGGGGCAGAGTTGTAAATACCAGCTTTTTTTAGCTTTCCGCCGTATAGCATAATATTATTAGCGGTACCGTGGTCGGTGCCGTTGCTGGCATTTTGCTCTACACGGCGGCCAAATTCCGAGAAGGTCATCACCAGCGTATCATCCAGTTTATTGGTTTGCTTCAAATCTTTAATAAACGCGGCAACCGCATCGCCATAAATTTTTAACTGCCGGCCTTGTTGCCCTTGCTGGCCAACATGTGTGTCGAACCCACTAAGCGATACATAATAAACCCTTGTTTGCAGGCCTGAATTTATAAACTTTGATACCGTTTTTAATTGATTGGCAAATTGCGTAGCCGGGTATTCCGCGGTTGTTTTATAAGTTTTGGATGTGTTTTGGATATAATCTGCCGAAGAATAGGTTTCTATCATGGTTTTGTACAGATAGCCTAAATTGTCTTCGTTTAAGTGCTCGGAATTTTGGCTGTGAACCAGATCCTTAAAAAATGGTTCACGTGTAGTTTGAAATAGCTTGTAAGGGTCCTGCACAGCTATGGCTTTCATTTTCGCGCCTTTCATGGCTAATGAAAGGGTATCGTCAACTTCTATCGCGGTATAGGGGCTTTGACTTTTGTTGTTTTGACAATTGGCATCAAGATAACGCCCGATCCAGCCATTGGTTAAGAATTGATTCGAATCGCTGGCCGTTTGCCATATATCCATCGACCTGAAGTGTGAGCGATCAGGATTGGGGTAACCAACAGAATTGATAATGCTCATATAACCCTGGTCGTAAATTTCTTTCAGTGCGGATAGGTTGGGGTTAAAGGCCTGCATATCATCCAAAGGGATCACGTCAGTTTCTTTTATGGCGATGGTGTTGCGTTTTTGAAAGTAAATATCGTTGCAATAAGGTACAATGGTATTTAAACCATCGTTACCACCTGAAAGCTGAATGATCACTAAGTTTTTATAGCCAGTTAAGCCGCTCATGGCCATGGCCTCAAGCGGTTTTAAAAATGCAGGCACCATAAATGCACCTGATACCAAAGCCGTGTTCCTTATAAAATCCCTTCTTCTCATGATCCTGATATTTAGTAAAGTTGGTATTCGGGTGTTGAAACAAGCTCAACTACCATTATTTTTAAATCATTATCCTCGTTCACTGTATTTTGTACCGTGCCATTTAATGGCGGTTCTAATAAAAACTGCGCTATTTCAACTTTCGACATATCTTTTGGGATGTCACTAAAAAACCTGTCCCAATCGGGGTCGGTTTGTACCCTTGTATTTACCACATGCTGTTGGTTGCGTACTGTTGCCAAAAAAGCCTCATCTTCAGGGTCGGTTTTGCCGGTAAAGTCAATTAACCCCTGGTCTAAAACGGTTGAAGCAATTTTAAGCCGGTACATGAGTGATGAACTGTCTATCCAGTTTCGCCCGCCCGGCCATCCCGCCACATTTGGCGGATAGAATAATTCCTGCCCTAATGCCCGCTGAAATAATAACAAAACATCGGGTTTTTGATAGGTGACATAAAACTGCCTGTTTAAGCCAACTATAAAATCAATTGGCGATTTAATGAGGTTACCAGTGTTTTTATCATCATAAAACCAATCGGCGGTGAACACAAATTCAAGCAAAGGTTTTATCTCATAATTGGCGTTGAAGAACACATCGGCCATCGCGTTAATATGCGCGTTATCCGGTATTTCGTTAACCAGGTATTTGTATAGTTTAGTGCTTATAAACCGGGCTGTTTGTTTTTTAGATAGCAGAATGTCAATAATATCTTCGCCCTGAAAATTACCCGTTTTACCCATAAAAGTTTTTACGCCGGTATCATGCAGAAAAGGCCGCATTTTAAATATGCCATCTTTATCAAAGCCCCATCCGGTAAATGCCCGGGCCGACTCTTTCACATCCTGTTCAGTGTAATTACCGCGACCAATGGTAAATAGCTCCATTAATTCACGGGCGAAATTTTCATTAGGATGCCCTTTGTGGTTTTGCTGATTATTTAAAAACAACAACATAGCAGGTGATTGTGAAACCTGTATAAGCAATGTGCGGAAATTGCCCAATGCATTGGTGCGTTGTATATTATTTAACTGCTGTATATAAACCGCCTTACCATCGCGGCACGAGAAATGATTACTCCAAAACAAGGTCATCTTTTCGCGCAGTATGGCATCAGTAGTGCTCATTTTGGTTATCCAGCCTATGTTCAGGTTTTTTTCCTGCTCGCGCTCCATCTGAAAGAACTTCTTTTTGGTGTCAGCATCGGCCTTGGCAAGCATCATGTCATCAACAGTTTGCGTAACAATGGCTATTGGGTCGTCAGTGTCACTGTTGTCAAACAACTCTTTCACGGCTTTATTTATAGAAGCGTTTTTATACTTCCTTAAATCCTCGAAACGCATCCCGAAACCGGCTCTTGCAAACAGGTGTTTAATTTGTTTAATGTCCTTCATGCTTACTACTAGGACATTATGATTTACAATAGGTTTAATGTTAGGTGCTAATTAATAATTTTTATATTAGTAGCGATTAAACCTCACACAATGAATAAATTTTTAACCATGTTAACGTTGTGCGTATTTACCCTAATGGTAAAAGCACAACAACCAATACCTAAAGACGAAGATTTCGGAAAAATTGATCAATCGGATCTTGAAATGAAAGCCTGTGATTTTGAAAAAGATGC
>Ga0302226_10003324_pt1 | contig 11018 bp, 23 predicted proteins | sample II_Palsa_E3_3_FD_193524 | JGI IMG/M metagenome (GOLD analysis project Ga0302226, IMG submission 193524) | Peat permafrost microbial communities from Stordalen Mire near Abisko, Sweden - II_Palsa_E3_3 | ecosystem: Environmental > Terrestrial > Soil > Palsa > Peat permafrost | place: Sweden...
CGGGTGCCCCCCGTTGTACGCTTTGTCCTCCTGTTTTTTTTTTCATTTCTTATCCCTTTTTTTTTTTTTTTTTTTTTGTCAGCGGCCAAGGTCAACTTTACCGACTTCGACAATGAGTGGGACCAGATGCCCGGCGATGCACCTGCTGTAGGACCTAACTGTCATACGTTTCGAATCATTTCTTATTATGTTGATGGGTTAGGCTGCTTTTGACGACGACTTCAAGGGCGCCGAGACTGTCTCGGGCGACTTTGACGAAGATTGGGACAAGGACTTTGGCCCTGGAGCTGCCGCCGCGCCCAAGATCCCCACCCGCCCCAAGCAATCGCCTGCAGCGGCTGCTGCTGCCGCCGCCGCCGCCGCCGCCGCTGTGAGTACCAAGCCCACGATCCGCTGTGACGTTGTCGAGAACTTTGGCGGTGCGCCTCCGAACCAGCTTGCCGTGCGCGTTGGCGACGCCGTCCTTGTGACCGACTCGATCGGAAACGGCTGGTGGGAGGGCTCTGTTAATGGCAAGACGGGCATCGTTCACGAATCCTACCTTGCCTTCCCCAACAGTGCCTCCAATGCAGCTACCACCACCGAGGCTCCGACTTCGGCCGCTCCCCCACCGCTCCCATCCCGATCGCGTGGAACGGCTGCGCCCGGACCCCCACCGGTGTCCCGTTCGCCTGCTGCCGCGGCCGGTGGACCCCCGCCAATCAAAAAGTCCCCGGCAGCGAGGGGCGGTGCTCCTTCGGTCAGCAAGTCTCCCGCGGCTGCCGCAGCTCTGTCCTCCTCCAAGTCGGATCCGATGGAGCTGACGAGCCCTGTCGCGGCCTTGGCTGTTGATGAGAACGGTATGCCTCTACTTTTTTTTTTTTTTTTTTGACAGAACGCAATGGGGGGCAATTAGATTTTGTGGCAACTTACGCCTTCCAGCCTCGTGGAGACGACGATGTGTCTCTGGAGGAAGGCGACCTTGTGCTCGTGCGTGTACGCAAGGAGGATGGTTGGTGGTGGGGTGTCCACTGGGACAACGGCACGCGCGGCTGGTTCCCTGCCTCGTACGTCGAGCAGGCCTCGGAGCAGAGCATGGCGGCCTGGGCCAACCGCCAGACCGACAACGCTGGCAAGCCCTCGCCCACGTTTGAGGCTGCCCGTGCGCGCCTCGAGCAGCGCCACAAGAAGTTCAAAGGCAGCCAGGCAACCGTACGCCGTTTTTTATTTAAATTTAAGCACTGGTTTAGTAAATAAATAAATAAAATGACAGGATCTGCTGCGCGAAGACCGCTACCACATCTACGAGGGCCCTGTGATGATCGGTGGCAACACGCAGGCTTTCATGGTCTTGCTGAGCGACGTCCTCGTGACGACCAAGAATGTGGACGAAAACGGCTTGCTGGAGATTCGTCAGGTGCATCCCGTTTCGTCCTTTGACGTCGTCAGCCTGCCAGACACCGCCGACCTCAAGAACGCCTTCAAGATCCAGATCCAGCAGAACAACGTCACGATCTCACTCGAGAGCGCCATGGAGAAGCGTCAATGGCTCAACAAGTTTAAGCAGGTTGCGCATTAAAAAAAAAATTTACGGTTGTTGTTTTTTTTTTTTTCAGGCATGATGCGCAAATCAGGATGCAACTTTTCGATCTATTACTTCTCATTACCTTCTTTATTTTTTGGCCTGGGATCGCGACGCATAAACCGTATGACGACTTGGCCCTCCTCATCAAACTGGTGCTCGTGCTTGGTGACAAAGCCCCTCCTTTCGTAGAAGGCGGTGATCTCCTTCACGGCCGTGTTCTCGAGGTAGAGAGGGACCTGCTGCTCGTCGGCGAGATCGAGCATGGGCTGCATCAGCGCGCCCGCATACCCCATGTTCATCTTGTCCGCAGCGGTAGCGAGCAGGTTGAGGTGGTAGTAAAAGGGGACGCCTCTCATAATCCTACGATGTGGGTCCAGGATCAATTGCCCGCAATACTAATTCTGCAGGATCGATCCTGCAGGTCCATTGCATACTCTTCCTCCTGCTCGTCAAACACCCGCTCCAACTCTGCCTCGTTGTCATTGCCGGGCATCCACGCAAACGTCATGCTGTTTGTCTGCCACGCCGCGACCGCCGCAAAGCCGTCGATCTGGTGCACCAGCCCCATCGGCGCCGGCTCGCGCACCATCTTGCTGTAGAACTCTTGCATCATCCGCAGCCGCCCGAGCACGTCCGGATGCTCCCACCGCGCCATAGGCGAATCCATAAACGCCTCGAAGATCACGTGTTCCGCCTTGACCAGGTCTGGCAGCGACCGGCACGCCTCCACCACGCTGCCGGAGGCGTTAGGAGTGGTGACGTGACGCCGAGTGACAAACCACCTGTTCTGCGTCAGGGGGAGCATGACGACAAAATATGGCCATTCAGATTTCTTCGCTAGCAACTGGCAATGTCGGCGTCCTGGAAGAAGTACGCGCCAGATATCCTCGGTACGTTTGCTGCTTTAGTCGTCCACTGATGCCTGCTTCTCACAGGCGCTGTCGCCGTCTATATCACGCTGGCCTTTGTGGACCTGCTGGTAATGCAAAACACGTGGCATTGCCTTCTGTTTGACCCTTGGTTGTGTTTGCGTGTCGTCGGTAGGCACCGCCGTTTGAGCGCAAGTTGTTCCTGGACGACGAGTCGATCAGCTACCCGTATGCGACGCAGGAGACGGTGCCGACGTGGTTGCTGATCGTGCTCACATTTGTCCTGCCCGTGGTCGTGATCATCGGGTCGTCCTACTTTTTCGGTGAGCGCAAGTTCACGCGCGATGTGTACGTGGCCTTGCTTGGCTTTGTCATTGCCTATGGCCTCACCGGCCTGTTTACCGACATCGTCAAGGTGCGAAGGACGTTGCTCTCTCTCTCTCTCTCTCTCCAAAGCAAAGAAGACTGACCGTCTCGTTGTGCAGGTCACGGCCGGCCGCTACAGGCCAGACTTTCTCGATCGGTGCCAATGGGATGCTGCCATTAGTGCCTGCACAGGCGACCCAGGGCTCGTGGCAGAGGGCCGCAAGAGCTTTCCGTCTGGCCACAGTTCATGTAAAGAGGATATGCTGGTCTGCAGTATGTATTCATATGTTTCCCATGCTGGACAGTCTCGTGGTGTGGTCTGGGGTACCTGTCGCTGTACCTCGCGGCCAAGCTCAACATCTTTGACAAGCAAGGCATGGTCTGGAAGGTCCTGGTGACGTCGATTCCCCTGGTGGGTGCTTATCTGATTGCCATCTCTCGCGTCGACGACTATCGCCATTTCCCCGGGGATGTGACGGCTGGCGCGATCCTTGGTAACGTCGCTGGATAACGAACGGGATGCTCATAACAACTGGTTTATTTCCGTCAGGCTACTTTATTGCCTACTTTATGTATCGTCAGTACTACCCTTCGCTGATCAATAAGCAGAGCAGTCTGCCGTACGCCATCAGCGGCGATGTACAGCCGGTCAGAGAAGCGGATGCTGCCAGTGTCAGCAGCTATGACCGTGACAATCCATACCGAGTTTAGGATAATGTGTGTGCTTTGGTCGCCAAGGATAGAATTTTTCTTTCTTTTTTTCAGTGTTTTTACAGCGAAATTTAAAAGCTCAGCAGCCAAGTGATAAACCAGTGCTTTTTACTGGGCGCCTGTCTGCTTGTTGGCACACTTGCGACTGCTCCAAAGGATTCTCCATGAGGGGCGGCGACCTTGCCCTTTTGCAAGGCGTAGAAGAGGATGAATGCGTTCGAGGGCAGGAACGTTTCAAACACGTGTTGCGCCTGGGCTCCAGAGAGGCGGAGGACTCGCGGCTGATACGAATCGTCATACCGAATCCATCCGTCAATGTCTTTTGCAAAGGCAATGTAGTGGCCGGAAGTTGCGCTGGCGCCTTCATGGCAGACTGCCGACAAAAGCTGCAGCTTGAATGCTGGATTGTCAGAAGGAGATGCCGCCGACGAGGAGGAAGCGGATGAGGAAGCCGAGCTTCCGGAAGAAACAAACGTCGAAAAGTCGATCTAAAAGGAGCGTGGATCAAATAAAACAAAAAATATCTTCTTCCTTCTTTTACCTCGGTTGGTATACTCACACGGCGATTGACGCGATAAAGCTCGCCAGTCTCGTGATCGTACGCGGTTCGCTTGAGTACGATCGGCAAAACCACTTGCTCGAGGACGGGTAGGCTACTGTTTTGGCTCGTCTAAATGTCCTCATGAAATTAAAAAAACTTTTGCTAGACCTTGTCTTACCTCGGTGACGGCGTAAAAGGGGAGCATCGCGACGGATCTGAGTGCGTCCAGTCGCTGCTCATTGCCGGGAGTGACTTCGCGTCGTAACCCAAGGACACTCTGCGCGTGAAAGTAGTCTGAGAGAAGTGTCTCCAGTCTGACGGGCTCTGTGCTGCCTCCGTGTGTGATATCTTTTTTTTTTCCAGCATGGTTACATGGACCCAAAAACAGTAGTGTCCTTGCGTACCCAGCGGAAAGATACGTTCTGTGACAACGCCTTCGTCCGAGTGGGATGACTTGCCGCCATGGTAGATGTGCGCATACAGCGGTACGAGGGGCGCGCCGAGCAAGTCCATGAGGATCACAAAGAGCTCTGACGCGTCCTGCTGCTCAAAGATGCGATCGGCCGCGGGGAAGTCGCAGCAGGCCGACAGCTGGACGATAGCATGACGCATGACGGCAGCACCGGATATGTTGCCCATGCGTAGCTGGTTGACGATGTAGTGAATGGCCAGCTGCACCTGTCGCTTCTTGGGATCGGGTGTCACGACCTTGAGCAGCGGGTCAAACACATGCGTGCGCGCAAACATGGCAAACAGCACCGAGTCAAGGTAGCACCTGCATGTTTTTTTGTCACGGTCCTACGGTCAGTGCCCATGGGCAAGCATAGAGATGGCGATAGAGATACGTATTTCCGGCGTTCACCATCCCCTCCAGCGGCATCTGCGGTGACGGCACCCGCAGTAGGATCGAGCTATCCCACAGGTTGTTGATGTAGTACGGCAGCGGGTCCTCCACCAGGGACAGCTCCCAGGCCATGTCCTTGTCGGTAACCCCGCAGTACAGCAGGTCCTTGAACGTTTCCACGCGTTGCTTGTGCTGCTCACGACGCAGTTGCTCGTCCAGATCGGCCACCCCAGAATCGTCCATCATCATTTTAACTACAAGTAGTCGACGCGCGCACGAGCAAAATAAAATAAAATAAAATAAAAATGTTGATTTCTTTTTTTTTTTACATGTGGTGGGACTAATTACTGATAGGACGAAAGAAGGACGCGAAAAAGACGCAGGAAAGAGCAGAATAAAGCAAATCTGCTTTCGCTATCATAAAAAAAGGACAAGCAAGACAACAAAACTATCATTGGAAGATGGCGGGATTCACGTCCATGTCGTGGTTAGACTCCTCTTTGCTCACGACCAGCGGCGACTTCTCGCTCTTGAGGGTGAGCTCGCGATATCTTGCGAGATAGAGCTTGAGCGGCTCGGCATAGTTGTCAAAGCCAAGGCTCTGCATCGCCCACAGGATGTCGTCGCCGTTGATTGTTTTCCGTTTCTCCTGCTGACATCGGTCGCTGGCCTCGCTCGTGATAAAGCTTTGAAGTAAGCGTGCCAGTTAACAAATATATCGTCAATAAATGGGACCCAAAATACCTGATAAACTCAGAGACACACTCTTGCACCGTCTCCTTGGCGTCCTTGGCGATCTTGGCCGTCGATGGAAGAGCCCTCTTCATTATGCGATTCACGTTGGCTACAGGCAGGAGACGGTCCTGCTCGCGCATGTAGTCGCTGGGGATAAAGTATAAGCCACAAGAAGAATCGCCCTCCCGACGAACCTGTATGTCATTGTTGGCCCCGCGGCGGCGGCGGCGGCGGCGGCGACAGCAACCGCTGCAACCGCTGCGGCTGTCCCCGCGCCAGCGTCGCCCTCGTCCTCGCTGCCCCCGTCGTCCTCCTTATTCGAATCGTCTCCATTGTCGTGCTGTTGCTGCTGTTGCTGCAGCTGGAGCTGCTGCAGTTGATGTTGCTGCTGCTGGTGCTGTTGCTGAAGCATGTGCTGCATCTGCAGCTGTAGTTGCTGCTGCTGGTGTTCCTGCTGCTGCTGCTCCATGCCGGAAAACAACGAGGACCCAGTCGGCCGAAAAGTCGCCATGATTTTCTGTCGGAAGCATGGGGGACACACTGTACTTGGTGCCAAGTGGAGACCGTTACGTCGTGCAAACAACATGGTCTGCGACACGGACGTCGTTCGATCTGCTCGTGACGGATGGCCAGACCGTGTGGTCCTATCGAGGTACCCTCGTTACTTGTTTGTGCACGGACAGCTGAACCAAAAAGATAACAGCGACGCGGGCTGTTTTGGACAAATGCTGCGAAAAGTCAAGACTGGATGAGGACGTGTTCCGTGAGGGGATTACCAAGGCACTGGGAGGGGCCGATCCGGGGTTTGTGTGCAACGTCGAGGTGCACGCCGGATCCAAGCAGTTGCAGGTATGCTTTGCTTTCCCCGTGCGCCGGTTTGCCAACTGTTGTTCTGGCCTTGCTGTTGTTTTTGACAGGTTAGCATTGTCGATGAAAACAACTCGATCTTGCTTGCAAAGTTTGAGCGGATCGGCGCCACATCCGCCGAGACATCGCAGAAAGAGATATTCTCAATGCTCAACGAGACGATCCGCCTCAAGACCCAGGCCGAGTCCAACAAGATTTCCTCAGACAAGTTGAGGGACCAGGCGATGAAGCAGCACGATGACGCACGCAAGGAGATCCAAAAGCTTACCGTGTTGGCCGTCGATCGACAGCGCATTCTTGCCGACAAGGTGCGGTCAAAACGTTGAAAAGCCAAAAAAAAAAAAAAGGTTCTTATTATAACTCTCGGGTAGTACGCGAGGCTGCTCAATGCAAAGAAGAAGCGGATCAGAAAGCTCAGCAAGGTCATTGTGCAGGGCGGGACCGTACAGGTGGACGACAAGATCCTCGTCGTGTCGTCAAAGGGCAGGAGCATGCAGGAGATCAAGGACGCGATCAACAACGGCGGACCGTCGACAGCGTCCAATCCCGATGGTCCAGTTGGAGGCGAAAGAAGCAGCAATAGCAGCAGCAATAGCGGCGGTGGTGGGAGTGATAAAAACAAAAATGGTAAACGCCCTGCGCAGGTGAGCGACAACGATGTTGACGACGACGGGGACGTTCCCCTCGTTCGAAACCGCCAGCGTCACGATGCAGGGAACGGTAAGCAGAGGGAGTTGCCGCCATTGGCAACCTCGTCGTCGTCGTCATCGTCCGCAAAGCGGGCACCTTTCCAACTCCAGCGTCATTTGTCGGGCTCGCTGCTGGGCGAAGAGGACATGCTCTCGATTGGCTACCTCCCGTACGAGAATACAAGAAAACGAATTTCAGTAAACAATCATCCCTCTTGCAGGGCTCCAAAACGGACGCGTGTGAAAATTACGACGTCCTCATCCCCGCCGTCGTCGCCTATAAAACGACCGCTATCGCCACCAGAGCTACATCTCGACTCTGATGGCCTTCGTGAAGAAATGGATTAGAATCTTTCCAAAGATAAAATGACTCTTTTTTTTTTCACCCCTCTGATGAGTTACAAGTTTCACCAATCGATCAGTGAGGGAGAAACATGGCCAGCATGAGGTTGTTGTTGCTGCTGCTGCTGCGTTGGTGGCGGCTGCAGGCCTGGTTGGAAGTAGTTGCCCTGGTCCTGCGGCGGGGCGGCATAATACTGTTGTTGCTGCAGAGGCGGTTGCTGCTGCTGCAGGGGCGGTTGTTGCTGCTGCAGGGGCGGTTGTTGCTGCTGCAGGGGCTGTTCAACGTAAAACTGCTGCGGCGGTTGCTGAGGAGGCTGAGGGAGAGCAATCGGCTGTTGATACTGCTGCTGCTGCTGCAGGGGAGGCAGCTCAGAAGAATAATACTGTTGCTGCTGTGGCGCAGGTGGTTGTTGGAACTGCAGTGGCTCCTGATATTGCTGTTGCGGGACCTCTTGGTGGTACTGTGGCGATTGCAGCAGCTGCTGTTGCCGTAGGGGCGCATGGTAGTCTTGCTGCAAGGGCACCGGTTGTTGATACGTGGTGGATGCAGCAGGAGGAGGTTGCGACTGTGGATATTGCGGCAGTGGAGGTGTTGCATATCTCACCTGCGGCTGCTGCGGGACTTGATATTGCTGCGGCGGCGGAGGCACCCCTTGCGACTGTGGCAGTGGCAGTGGCTGCGTCGGGTAGTAGCTCTCTTGTGGCGGAGGTGGCGACGAATAGTACTGAGGGCCCGTTGCGGGCGGAGCACTCAAGGGCGTATAGCCGCCATACTCGGTGGGATAGGGAGGGGCAGATACAGGGGGCGGGGGCCCATACTGCTGCGGTATTGGCTGCTGTGGCTGCTTCTGTAGTGGCTGATATGGCGAAGGCTGCTGGTAGTGCTGGAACTTTGGTGCTGTTGACAGTCGAGCCTGCATTTGCCGATCGTAAGATGCACGTGCTTGCAGGTAGTTGTCATTGAGCTTGAGCAGGCCATCTATCGACAAAGGAATAAGAAATTTAGGTATTGGAAAAAAAAAAAAAAGAATAAACAATTACCTTTGCGTTGCCCTGTCTCAACGACCAGCTGTGCGAGCTTGGGCTTCATTGCCACACAAGCAGTATACAGGGTTTGGATGGTCGCATCGTCGGAGAGATTGTGGTAGCGTGGGTCAACATCGCGCAACAAATCAAGCAGAGCCTGGATACGGTTGCCGTCCACGCTCGACTCCAGTTCAGCGATGCCAGGCTGACCGCTTGGTTTCACTGCAAGGTTTGAATGACCGTTCGTCACGAGCGAGTTGTCTTCGGGCATTTCCTTCTGTAAAACAAGCAAGCGGGTCAATAGCTGCGTGCGAGAGTACACAGCAATGCTGCTTTCTTACGACATAATTGGCTGGGAACGCACCAGTGGCAGCACCGAGCCTACCACGCCACCAGTCTTGGTGAGAGCGATCGGTCACTTCGATAACGTCGCCTTTGCGGAACGTAAGCTCGCTGGGCTCTTGCGCGATAAAGTCAAACTCGGCGCGAACTCGTACGATCTTGGGCGCGTCTGTTCTTGGTGATGCCGAGCGCGTAGACGACGACGAGGATGAAGAGACAGCAACGACAGTCGGAGTTGCGGTGCTGCTGGTCATCTGCTTAGTCGCAGTAGGAGCAGGTGTGGTCTTCTTCTTGGCCTCATTCTCAGAGATCGACAGCGCCAGGGCTAACTGGAGCTCATCCTCCTCCTCCTGTTGGCGTTCTGCATCGACCTTGGACTTGCCGCCCGCACCGCTGCCGCCACCGCCCGTGCTGCTCCCCCCTGCTGCTTTGCCATCCTCGGGTGGAGGAAACACAAACCCTTTCGTATACGAGTGAGTAGACGAGCACTTGCAAAAACGCTTGTGTACCTTGGCGCTTTAGGTTCTGGTACTCGGCCTCGACCAGGTTGAGCTCCCGCTGGCCGCGGAACGCAACCGCACACAGCTCGATAAATCCCAGGATGCCATTCTTTACGATCTCCAGCGTCGGCTTGTCGCTGAGATGCTTCAGCAGCGGGTTCAGGAACGTCTTGGACGCGACCTCTCGGTGGAAGATTAGCCCGCAGTTCTGAACACACGACCCAGCAACCTGCGGTGGCGGTGGCGGTGGCGGTGGTGGTGGTGTGGGGGGCGGTTAGTCGTGCCCCTCCTTGCCACTGCTCCATACCTGCAGCGCATGCTTGGAGACGTTTGGGTTCTTGTGCACGACCCGTTTGATCAGCGCGTTGGCACACTCCTTTGGCCTTTTCAGATAAAGCACGTATGTGTCAGCTGCCCAGAAAACACACCAGAAAGAGAGGCCGGGCAACGTACCCGTTGTCTGTGCGGCAAACCTTGTCGCAGAGGTTGATCACCAGGTCCCAGTCAACACTCGTCAGGTTTTCGCTCGTTGCCTTCTCTGTTGACGTCGATTGGCGTTTGGATTTTGACGTCCATAGCAGCAGAAAAGAAAAAGAAAAACAAATACACGTGAGTTGGCACATGCCATCCAGGTGTTAACAGCGTACCAACAAGGTCCTCGACCTCGGTGTTCTTGCGCGAAAACATTCGGTCGCGCGTACGTCACGGATTTAATAAATGTGGCCGACAATGTGTCACCCTGTGACTGTTACAGACCTGTCGGAGGAAAACCCGACACGCCATTGGTAAAGTAGGGTCCTTCCTTGGGGCCGGCCGGCCCCTTTGTGTTCAACGTTATGGCCCTGTTGACCGCGTGGACTGTTCCATTGAAATGGCCTATGTGGCTGCGGACGCCAGATTTGATTTCGCCTCCCCAGCCTCATGCTTTTCCGTCTTGTACTAAACACCAGAGCATGCAGGCAAGCATGTCGACCAAGCAGCAGACCATCAACACAGCCTTCCAGCCTCGCAAGTCTGGCGATGCGCCGGTGGGCAAGAGCAAACAGCAGCACCAGCAGCAAGAGTCAACATTGACACGCAAAGCGTCTCTGGAGAAGGCTGCCGTGCCCGAGAAAAAGGCCATTGGTACAAAGTCACCGCTTACTCGTTTATAATCCACGCACACGCACATGCACAGACACAGCCCAAAAGGACGCCCAAGACGCCGTCCTGCGGTCGTTTGACCTCAACATGGACTTTGGGCCGTGTGTTGGCATCACGCGGTTGCAACGATGGGAGCGCGCCAAACGAAATGGGCTGTCACCACCGGAGGACGTCCATGCGATCCTGCTTGACATCGAGAAGGACGGCACGCAGCCCGATCGCCTCAACAATGTCTGGAATACGATCACTACTCTTTAGTTTGTTTGTTTGTTTGTTTGTTTTCTCTTGATCCCGTCACGTTGTCCTCGTTTCCATGTCTATTTGTTCTGTGTGACAAAAATATATAACCTCGAGTGCACAACAGTTGAGAAATCAAGTCAATGTATACAGTGAAAAGTCAAGTGAAAAAAGTGAGGAGATCAAGTCAAACGTCAAGTTGACAAATGACTTGACTCGAGTGCTCGCAGAAAGAAAACAAG
>Ga0302226_10003325_pt1 | contig 11015 bp, 14 predicted proteins | sample II_Palsa_E3_3_FD_193524 | JGI IMG/M metagenome (GOLD analysis project Ga0302226, IMG submission 193524) | Peat permafrost microbial communities from Stordalen Mire near Abisko, Sweden - II_Palsa_E3_3 | ecosystem: Environmental > Terrestrial > Soil > Palsa > Peat permafrost | place: Sweden...
CGTCGAGGAGCTTCTTATCCATCACGTCGATCGAGTAGAACAAGAAGAGCGAGAGCATGATCACGACGCCCGAGATTGCCCATGGGTCCACTACATCGATCCACAATCAGACAAAAAAAAAAAAAATAATAATAATAATAATAAAAAGTAGTACGTGTGGGAGCGGCAAAGATCGCAAAGCCAGCCCAAACCGAGACCTCGAAAAAGTAGTTGGGGTGGCGCGAGTACTTCCAGAGTCCCTCGGTCATGACGGGGGCAGTGTTTGCGGGGTTTGATTTGCGGCTGGCACGGTAGTTTGACATCTGGATGTCGGCCGTGGCCTCGCCGACGAGGGCAAAAAACACAACGGCAGCCGCGATGGCGTCCCAGTGATTGAGCGGGGCTGTGTAGTTGTCATGGACAATAAAAATCTGCCACAAAAAAGAAAATTTTATTTTTAATGTACGCATTTTTCTATTCTGTTGCTTACTGGAGCGACGCCAAAAAACACCATGACCGCTTGCGACAGGTACACGAGCAGGTACGATCCGATGGGCCAGGGGATCTTGCTGGCGACAAAGGCGTCCTTGAACTAGGGTTTCGTTGGTGTTAGTAAACAAGCGAGATACCTTAGGCACCGTACAGCCTCGTAGCGCCAGTCGGTCTCAAACAGAAAGTGCGTGAGTTCGTTCTGCGTAAAGTGGTGGTAGCCGAGACGGAGGGCATAGAGGAATCCGAGCGTGAGAATAACCAGGCTGCGATCGTTGTCATACGACGAGGCCGCAGGGACCGCGCGCGCCAACAGGGTAAACAGGACAATGTTCCAGTGCCAGTTGATGTCAAACAGCCCCCCGTGCGAGTTCATCGTCAGCGCAGCCACGATCCACATGACGGTCGTGATCACAAACGTCCACACGCCGGCCTGGGCCAACTGTTACAAATGCCGCATGAAATAACGGAGGCGTATTACGAATCGCTACCACACTCGACTCGGGCCACCAGATCTGCGTCGGGTCCTCCACGTACGGCTTGAGGCCGACGTAGCACGCCACCATCGCGCTCGTGTTGAGCACAAACACGGTCCCCAGGGCGAAAAGCGTATCGGCGCGCGGGAAATATTTGGGTGCCATGTTTTCGAAAAAGTGCTCTCACCAGACCATGGCTGAAGGCGAACCGGCGGCAAAACGCGTGCGTTTGAACGACGACGGCACACCCGAGGGGACCACGCCCTCCGCGGTACGCGAAATGGACCAGCCTGTGCAGCCCCCTGCTGATACCCATTTTTTTTTTCTCTCTGTTGCTTACCGCAATCAAGGTGCTGCACGCGCGCAATCTCCCTCTCGACGTGAACGAGTACGAGCTCAAGATGCTCTTCCCCAACAAGGACGCCGTCGTAAAGGTGCTCATCCTCAAGGTAAACTAGCAAGCGCCAGCCCGTTCCTAAGCAACAGCTGCCTTGAAAATAACAGGGAAAGGGGCAAGGCTTTGCCCAGTTTACTGACGTGCACGCGTCTGCGTTTGCCCTCAAGCATTTCGAGACCACCAAAGCCCTTGTGCGGTACGTCGATCTATTTATTTGTCCCTCGATAAGAGAAGGCTGTTTTGTGTGCCTGTTTTGGTCCTTACTTTTCCCAACCTTTTTCCCTCCCCCTAACTTTCAAACATGTTGCTCCTCTTTACCCTGCTGCCCGCTGACTGACTGCTTGACTGACTGACTGACTGACTGATCTCCGATGCTGCGCTTTTAATACCTCCTCCCTCCGAACTGCGTAACAAAAATATATAATTTTATCCTTGCCTTTTATTTTTATTTTTTTTATAAATCCAAACTAACTGCCGAATTCCCCAATATCCGTCCGTTCTGTTTGCCGTTCCTGCTTTATTATTATTATTTTTTGGGGGTGTTTTTTAAACAGTGGAAAGCAGACCTACTTGCAGTACTCGCGTCGCAACGAGCTCGATGCCAACGTCCCCGTGGCCCCGACCTTCCCCACGTCGACAATGTCGGTGATGGGAGCCGGCCCATCGTCGGTCACGCCACTCGTGTCCCAGGGCGCGTCGCGTCCTGGCAGCGTCATCCACGTCAACATCATGGACTGCTTCTACCCGATCACGATCGATCTGCTCTACACGGTTTTCCAGACCTGTGGCTCTGTTCTCAAGGTATAACCAAACAAAAAAAAAAAAGATACCTGTCCAGTCTAAATATCAAACAAATGCATTTGCAGATGATCCTCCTCGAAAAGTCGCAGATGTCGGGCAGCACCCAGGTGCTCGTTCAGTATGCCGACGAGACCATGGCCGAAAACGCTCGTGCTGTAGGTTTTTCTTCTTGATGGCAGTTGTCTTTTTTAAGTGGATCTACCGCACAGTCGCTCCAAGGCAAATACCTCTTTGACGGAGCCGGCCTTCTAAGGGTGCAGACGTCCAAGTTTGACCAGCTCAAGATCCTGTACAACAACGAGAAGTCACGGTATGCAAATACATTGTTTATTATTATTTCTCATCCCACTTTTCAATGAAGCGACTACACACAAAATCTGCCCTATGGCCCCGCCAACGCAGGCCCACCGCTCGCTCCCCAGGCCGCAATGCCATTCATGCAAGCACACTCTGCTCCCATTTTCGGCCACCCCGGTGTCGTCCCTCAGCGTAATTTCTATCGTTCTTTTTCCTTTATTGACTTGTCCCATGCATGCAGAGATGGCGATGCAGAACCCCATGGCCGCAATGGGCGGCGGCCCTGGTCAGATGGGCATGCCAGGAATGATGGGCGGCGGCATGGAGATGATGATGGGCGGCGCTCCCGGCGCCGGTGTTGGCGCCAGCCCTGTCGTGCTCGCAAACAAGCTCAACGAGGAGAAGATCACGACCGACGCGCTCTTCAACCTCTTTGGCGTCTACGGCGACGTCACGCGTGTCAAGATCCTCTACAACAAGCGCCACACCGCGCTCGTCCAGATGGCCAACGGCGCCCAGGCCCAGCAGGTCGTTCGCATGCTCAACAACACGCCCCTCTTTGGCAAGCCCATGTCGCTCACGATCTCGTCGCACGCCATGGTCAAGCTCCCCAACCCCGAGTCGGAGGAGGGCCAGAGCAAGAACACGGTCTCGTACGAAAAGTCCGAGTTCCACCGTTTCGCCCACCCAGGATCGAAGAACTACAACAACATCTTCCCGCCCTCGAACAACCTCCACCTCAGCAACCTGCCCGACGGCATCACCGAGGACCAGATCAAGTCCCTCTTTGCCCCGTACGGCACCGTGCAGTCGTTCCGCTTCTTCCAGTACATTTAATAAATATAAACCAATTTTTCAGGGTTATTTATATTTTTCTTGCAGGAACAACAACAAGATGGCCGTCATTGTCATGGGTACAATCGGCGAAGCCGTGGACGCCCTTGTGTATGCTTTTTTTTTTCCGCTGTGCTTTTTTCGGCTTTTGTTTTTTAAAAAACAATGAAAATACTAGGTCCCTTCACCAGTACGCCATCTCGCAGGACCACCGTCTGCGCGTTTCCTTTGCCAAGCAATCCAAGAGCGGCGCATGATTTAGGAAGGCGGGAATATATTTTGTTTTTGTTTTGCCGTAAACCCTGAAATACGGCGTTCTAATTTTCATTTTAAAGCTATGAGGAGGAAGGGAGAATATTTTGCTCCTTGGCCCGCTGAAACATGGACGTGGTGACGATCCGGTGCTGGTGTGCAAAGACGACGAGCAGGTTGTCGAGGTACTCGCAGGGCTTGTCGGGCTCGAGGATGCTGGCTGCCTCGCGCTCGAAATAGTACATGGCCTCGATCGTCGACACGTGCGATGAATCCCCCGTGGAGGCCGTTCGCCAAAAGTGCGTCCCCCTGGGCGGCGCCAGCGCCAGCGAGCACAGGCGCACGCCGAGGAGATCGTACAGGTCGTCGTAGATCTTGCGCACGTTCTTCCACGTGCCATCCAGCACGATGACGCGCTTCAGCTGGGCCCGCTGGGCCGTGTTCATGTCGGCCAGCTTGACGGCCGTGGGCGACGGATAGAGGATGGCCGTCTCCCTGGCAAAGCGGGCCATGTTGTCGGGGGTGTCGCCGCCCTCCTCCAGCCCAGCGATCCGGAGCAGGTTGGCTCGGGTGAACTCGCCGCTGTTGTACGTCACGTTGGCGCAGTGCGCTGGGGCGATCAGCTGGGCCTGCGAGGCCGTGCTCTTGTTCTGCTCCGTGTTGTGCTTGATCACGAGCAGGTCCAGCGGCAGGCGGATGCGCGGGAAGGCAGGGAGGGCGTCCTCGGGCAGCAGCAGTGCCAGGCACGCGCGGCAGTAGATCTTGTTGTTCTTCTTACACACGGGGCAAGGGACCCGCCCGGCCGCTTCGGCCTGGGCAAGCACAGTGAGCGTGCCCTGGACGCCCTGGAGCCACGCAAACGCGTCCACGTCGTCGTCATCCGTTGGTGCCAGCGAGGCTGCGGCGTCCTTAAAGGCCTTTGTCTTGAGGTACTTTGGTGCCTTGGCCGCCTGCTGTGGCTTGCCCTCCGCCGCGGCCGCGGCCGCATCGTCACGGTCGTCGTGCTTGCGCTTGGTGCAGCTCAGGTCGCGCACACGCTTGTACTCGTCGTTGGACAGGTCGCGGTACTGGGCGTGGTCGGGCATGAGCCCCAGGAACCCCGTCAGCGGCATGACCCACACGCCGCCGCCATCCTCATCCTCGACGTCAAACTGGACGAGACAGGTGCCGGCCACGTCCGTCGCCGCCCGCCTGCGCAGCTGGTCGTCCACCACGAGCACAAAGTCGATTGCATCGCGCTTGCTGAGCGTGGCGGGTGTTGTTGCGCCCAGGTACGCCACCAGCAGCGGGCTCACGCCGATGGCCGCGGGCGCCGCGGGGAACACCTTTGCCCGTGTGGCCGTGAGGGCTGTGCGCAGGTGGCCCTTGAAGGCGAGCAGCCTGTGCGCCTCCCCCGGCGTCCACCTGGGCGCGTCGCCCGACGTGACCACGAGGTAGACAAACGTGGTCGCATCCTTGAGCAGCATCGCCCTAAGCTAATGGACGGGGGCAGGTTACTATGAGCATGGCATTGGGGGCTGTTTGTTACGGGGATGACATCGGAGGGAGTTGGGGGAGGGGCCACGAGGCGAAGTGGGGACCATCGGTCGACCATTGTACTAGGAGCGCTAGTGATGAAGAACTGAAGAGAAAGAAAGAAAGAAAGAAATCGGATTAAAAATATGTGCCTGATGAATTCAGTTCGTTGGAGCGATTGGACGGGGAAGGCGACAGAACGATCCAGTGAGACCACACAAAGAGAGCAAAATATTAGTTTTTTTTATCGAAAATGCACTGGCCAGCGTGTCGTCTGCTCCTGCTTGCTGCTGCTGCTGCGGCGGCTGCCCTTGCCCAGGTACCAACACTATCATCCCGGCTACGAGCTAACCGTGCGATTCCCGACTTCAAGGAGCATCATGCCCATACCGTCTATCAAGTGGGAACAAAGGTCCAGCTCGAGTGCAAGACGACGGATGGCGCGTGGGGACCCGGCCCGACGTGTGCAGAGGTGTGAAACCAAGCGTGTGCCTTGTTTAGCTAACACACGTGTGAAGACGGGGAGGCCACTGGAGCTGGCCTACGGCATCGACGGAGGGTACAAGTGTACGTGGTCGTTGGACGATCAGCTGTACGCGTTCCTCAAGCGGCAGATGGACCAGAAGGCGGGGTGGAACTGCCAGGTGCCGCTCAGCGCGGACGAGCATGCGTTCAAGCTGCCGTTCACGATCCCCATCTGGGGTGTTGTACGTTTCTACCGTTTGCACTTTACTGCATGCTAATAAGCAAGGGGCGACGCTATCAAGGCCGAACCGATGCACCTGCACGTCGACAACCACATCAACTTTGTCTTTCACGTCGACGCTGGTTGGATCATTGGCGGGACGTCCTACCCCAGTGCGTTTTTATTTCCACTTGTTGATATATTCTAAACCGTTTTAAGTGAGGGAACGTTTCCAGGAGGCACCGCCCAAGGGAGAGATCAACATGCACGGCGAGGTGCGCTGGTTCCGCCAGCACACGTTTGACCCGCTCATCCCTCAACAGACGATCGGGAGGCGGTTTTTGCAAATGGACAGCATCTTTTTCCGCGCGTTCCTCGTAACGATCTCTGCCGGCATTGTCGTCATGACTGTTTTCCTAGCCGTACCGTTTGTTTGCTTTCTCAGCCCACGCCTAACGCTTGTGTGCTCGTTTAGGCGTACATTTGGGTTCTCAAGCCCCGCCTGATCCTAAAGCTCGAAGAGCAAAAGCGCAAGGCCCAGGCCCAGGCCGACAAGGCCGCCGCTGCCCCCACGCCAGCATCGCCCCTCTCTCCCACCGCCCCCGTGACCACGCCCGCTGCCCCGCTCTCCTCTTCGGTCGTGCAATAGACATCTGTATCTGTACAATAGGATCACAATCCTTGCGCCTGGTTTGCTTGCCGTGACGACGATGGTGACGGTGTTGCGGGGCTGGGCCACACCCCGAAGAGCTGGTTGTCGCCCTCCATGATCGTGTAGGCAGCCAGGTGTTTCTTTTTTTTAATTTTTTTTTTTAAAAAAAAGAGAAAGAGAGAGAGATTAGCGAATGCTGATGGAACAGGACAAACCTTAAGGAGAGCGGCGGTCTCGTCGTCCATTGCCTTGGGCTTCTTGCCAAAAACGAAGAAATCGCGCAGCTGTTCCAAGCACGGATTAGAAACATGCACTTGGAACGAACGTGGTTGACCTACTTGCTCCTGTGTAAACGTGCCCAGGGCCTGTGCGGATTTGGACGGCCTCTGTTTGACACAGTTCAGCACCGCCCGGGCACCTCACAAAGCGCACGTACCAGTTTGACGTCCTTGTTGCCCGCGGTCAGTAGCTCGCTCGTGGGCTTGACGGTCATGTCCAGCGTCGACAGTTTGCTCAGCAGCTCGTTGTCCCTCTTGATGACTGCATCCATGTCTGATGGTGCAGCCCGTCTGTTAGACAACACACTGGGCCCATCCATCCATCCATCCATCCAGAGCGTACCAACGGCCGCTTTTGCGGCTGTCTGCTGTTGTAGAAGTGGAGCAGCATCTTGGATGGCCGCCTTGACCATCTGCTGCTTGCTTGCGGATGCGACTACATATGGCCAGAACAGGGGGGGTCAGTGGCAGCTGGACATCGTTGTCCGTCTGCACCCTTTGTCGCCGTGGTCGCGGCCGTTTTGGAGCCTTGTGCACCCATCAGTCGAATGAATTCTTCAGTTGTTTTTTTTTTTTTCAAAATCTTTTTCTTCGTCTGGGGAAATACAAGGCGCAAAAGAACTCTTTTTCTCTAAAAATAATCCGTCGTTAAACCTTGATCTCCAACCGTGTCTAATGGCAAGAAAGACAGTGTTAACGACCCGTTCTTTCTTGCTTGCTTTCTGGTGTTACCTTGTTGATGTTTTCGAGTGTGCCGATGAAGAGCTTGAGTTCGGGCAGGGTGAACTCGACGGGGACGTTCTCTGGCTTGCCAAGCGAGTTGACGAGGATGAGATCGAGCTGTAGCATGGGTGTTTTGAGGGTTGCAATGTTGCTGCTGGACCAAGCAACCTAAAACAGAGAGGTGCAGTGAGCAGACGGCCAGAAGGCAAAGCACGACGACAACGTACAGCGACCTTCCAGTCAAAGTCTGCCAGGGCCTTTCCATTGAACGTCGCGAGCCTTCGCAGTGCAGCTGCACGCAGGTGCCCTTGTCGTGCAAAGATGGCCTCGGCAACGGCCTTGGCCACCGGCTTGGGCTGCTGTGTGAGCTCTTCAAACTGGTCCGCAATCTAGCAAAAACACAGGCGACGATAAGCAACTGAAAACACGAGGAGCAAACCTTGTCCTTGGGCCACGCACTCGCCGCTGCCTTTACCACGAACGCCGTCGTCGCCTCGACCAGGTTCTCCAGGCGCTCGGTGGGGATAGTCTTGGCATACTGCGCCACAAACTTGGCGGGCTGCCCTGTGATCGTGTCGACGATTTGGTGCACAAACTGAGAGCAACGAGGAAAAAATAAGCCACCGAAAAAAAGAAGACAGTAAAAAAAAGCAACCCCCCGACGTTACCTGGTCGACAGTGTTGGCCTCGGCCAGCGCCGTGAACGGGGAAAAGATCCTGCGGGTTTGTGCGTGTTTTTTTACTTTGGAGCGAGTCTCTCTGGGCAACATACTCTTCGGCCATTTTAACAAGTGCACGCCCGTATCAGATGCAAGCGGGCCAACAGCAGGAGGACGAGCCGCAGACGCCGCTGTCGCGCCTGGGCACTGACGTGTACGTGGCTGTCCCATTTGTTGTGCGTGCTTGCTTACGTCGAGTCGGAAATCTAGCTATGCCGAGGGAGAGAAGCTGCGCGAGAAGCAGGAACGCGTGCAGACCAAGGCATGTGTTTCCTTTTGTTGGTGCTCTCGTTGAGGCCCTAAGCGTCCAAATACAGACCTTCACCAAGTGGTGGAACTCGCACTTGAAGGAGCGCAACCTCAAGATCGACGTGCTGTTTGAGGACGTCAAGAGCGGCGTACCGTTTTATTTTTATTTTTATTTATGTCCTCCCAATTTTAGATCATGCTCGCCAACCTGCTCGAGGTCATCAGCGGCGCCAAGCTGGAGGGCAAGCTGGACAAGAACCCCAAGTTCCTCGCGCAGCAGGTCGTCAACCTGGAGCTGTGCTGGGCCCTGCTCAAGACCAAGCTGGACCCCAAGGCACGCAGTGCAACCCCCACAATCCAGACGGACTTACTCGTTGTTTGTTGTAGTCGCTCGTGTCTGTCGGCCCCAAGGACGTGGCCGAGGGCAACCCCAAGCTGATCCTCGGCCTCACATGGCTGCTCATCCTCCGCTTCGAGCTGTCCAAGTTCTCGGCCGACATCCAGGAGCTGCTCAAGTGGGTCAAGAAGCGCACGCACGGCTACAAGGACGTGCACGTGGAGAGCTTTACCAACGGCTTCCAGGACGGGCTGGCGCTCAACGCCCTTATCCATGCTCACTTCCCCGAGCTGGTCGACTTTGACGGGTAGGACACCGATCCCCCTTGTGCCACTGAACCGCTTTTTTAAGGCTCAACAAGGACGATGCCATCAACAACCTCAACAACGCCTTTGACGTGGCCGAAAAGCACCTGGGCGTGCCCAAACTGCTCGACGCCGTCGACGTGGCCAACGAGCCCGACGAAAAGAGTATGATCACGTACCTCGCCCGCCTGCGCCAGGCCATGAACGAGCGCGAAGAGGCACTGCGCAAGAAGGAGGCCGACGAGGAGGCACGTCGCAAGGCGCTGCTCGCCGAGGAGGAGGCGCGTCGCAAGGCGCTCCAGGAGGAGGAGGCCCGCCGCAAGGCCGAGGAGGACGCTGCCCGTCGCGCGGCCGAAGAGGAGGCCCGCCGTCAGGCCGAGGAGGAAGCCCGTCGCCTGGCTGAACTTGCTGCGCAGAAGGCCAAGGAGGAGGCACGCCGCAAGGCCCTCGAGGACCTCCAGAACGCAGCGCCACTGTTCCTCCAGCGTGCGGCCCGCGAGGCCGAGACTGATCAGAAGAACAAGGACTTTGACAAGCTCGCCGAGGACCTGGCCAACTGGATCAAGGACAAGGTACGTGCAAAAAATTACTCTTATTTATGTATGTATTCATTTTTTCTGCTAAACAGAACGGAAAGCTCAAGGACAACGCCGATTACAAGCAGGTGCACAACCCCGAGGAGGTCGCGCAGCTGCTCAAGGACACGTTTGACGGCAAGAAGCCCGGCGAAGATTTTTTGTTTGACGCGCACGCGCTTGCCAACGAGCTGGACACGCGCCACCAGCTGGAGGGCCGTCCGCAGCCCGCGCACCCGATCGGCATCAAGGATCTGGGCAACCAGTGGGACGGCCTGAGCAAGGTCTACGACGGCTACAAGGCCGGCCTGCTGGACCATCTCAAGCAGCTCAAGGACAACCAGCCCACCTATGACCGCATCCGCCGCTTCCAGGCCAAGCTGGGCTCGTGGCACGCAGAGAACGAGGCGGCCATCAAGAGCACTGAGGTTGGCGCGTCCATTGCCGAGGTGACCGCACTGATTGGCCAGCACGATCGTCTCACCAAGGCCGCCCAGGCAGAGCTGAGCCTGCTCAAGAAGGTGGACGAGCTCATTGGCCAGCTCAAGGACAGCGTCAAGCCCGCCGACATTGTCTCGACCCAGACAGCCGTCCACGCAAAGTACACGCCCCTGCCCGAGCACCTCGCCAAGCGGACCCGCGACCTGCAGGCCTCGCTTGAAAAACAGAAGCAGCTCGAGGCCCAGCGCGTTGCCTTCCACGAGGCGACCAAGTCGCTTGCCCAGCTCGTGTTTGAGGCCGAGGACATCACAGGCCACGCGCCCCTGCCCGCCGACACGGACGCCTCGCTCAAGACCCTGATCGAGGCCCTGAACAAGTCTGCGCACGCACTTGCAAAGGCCCCCGAGGGCGTCGACCCCACCGAGGCCAACGATCTCGTCGCCAAGCAGAAGGCGCTCGTGCCCAAGCTGGAAGCGCTGCGCTTCGAGGTCAAGTCGGCCCAGGAGAAGAAAGCCAAGCTGGAAGGTAAAAAAAGATTATTTAATCTTGATTTATTGGTTCTCCTAATATTTTTATTGCTGACAGATGCACAGAAAAAGTACGCCAAGGCCGCGCAGCAGTTCCACGACTGGTTCACCCAGCAGACCAACGCCCTCGAGACCCCCGTGCCCTCGCTCGACGTGCTCAAGTTCCGTGTCCAGGCCTCGCAGAACGCCCTGCCCGACGGCAACAACCTGCTCACCGGGGCCACTGCCGCCAGCGCAGTTCTGGACCAGGTCCACGCGGCAAACAACAGCGCATCCACGCCCAATCCCTTCTCGTCATACTCGATCGAGTCGCTCAACAAGGAGTACGAGTCGCTCAAATCGGTGCGTTCGACAAACCATAACATTTTATTCTTACTTTGATATTTTCTAGTGGGTTGGCGAGCGCGTCAAGCTGATCGAAACCGGCATCGTCCACGGCGACAAGGTCAAAGTCGTGTCGTCGCTCAACGTGCTCACCGAGAAC
>Ga0302226_10003326_pt1 | contig 11015 bp, 23 predicted proteins | sample II_Palsa_E3_3_FD_193524 | JGI IMG/M metagenome (GOLD analysis project Ga0302226, IMG submission 193524) | Peat permafrost microbial communities from Stordalen Mire near Abisko, Sweden - II_Palsa_E3_3 | ecosystem: Environmental > Terrestrial > Soil > Palsa > Peat permafrost | place: Sweden...
ACATCGCGCAAATGGATACCGCTTTTTTTTTTTCTCAAAGCGCGATCCGATGGAGTCTTTGATCATGTTGAGCACTTTCTCTGCCATGTTGGAGTAGAGGAAGTACGTAATAGTCGCAGGAGCGGCAGACTGTCGTTGCCTGCTGAATACCCCACATCTACCCTACTAAAAAATGTTTTTTATATGACGTTGTCATTTTGCATCGACCTTTCCTCCTTGAGGCTCGTGCCATCGGTTAGTCAGGAGCGACAGTCTGCACATCCCCGCCGACATAGTTAGTCTCGAGCAAACTCGACAACAAAATACACTCACATGTCGCGTTCAGAGGCGCAGTGACTGCTCTGGAGGATGTCTGCGCGGAGGACTTTTGCAACTCGAGCAAAACTGTGAACGCGGAAGTCGTCATACGTGCGCATAGTGGAAGATGTCACAGAGGGAGGCTCGTATGGCATTAAAAAGCAGTTTCCCAGCTTGAAAGGCGCACTTGGCGGCATGGGCAAATTACTGTCGGTGTTGCTCACGAGGGAATGCCTCGACTCCAACACTTTTGCGGCAAAATCAGCGTGGATCGTCTTGTTCCATACAAAAACTAACTCTGTTTTTTTAGCGAGAGCACAGAAGGATAAAGATTTACATTTCTTTGTCAACGACTCGTCCACCGCGACTGCCAAAATCTTGTCGAGTTCCTTTGCGTGCTCTGCCGAGGTAAAAATGAAAGGATTATAGTATAGGCCTAGCAAAGTCGTTTTGTGCACGTACGAGGTTGTCCCTGATCAAAAACGTAAACAACCACCTGGCTCACCGAGCTCGCGAGGGCAAACGCAGCAGTCGCGTCCGCTTCGACATCGATAACGACGATCTGTTCAGGACTAAAGGACACGCGCGCCGACGACGAGGTTGTAGCATTCCCGCTTTCGCTAAAACGCTTGCATCCTTCGATGGACGTGAGCCCGGCAGGCCCAGCGCACAGCATCGACGCGATCGTCGAACACCCCGTCCCGCGGACGCCCACGACAGTCACGACCGAGGGCGACTTGATCCCTGCCAGCAGCTGCTGCAGACCGCTGACATTGAGCGCTTCCCCGTGCAGAAACAGTGGAACAACAGCCGCCGCCGTCGATGGCGATGCCGTCGATGGCGATGCCGATGCAGCAGCTGAACTAACGGCCCCTGCTTGAGCCGCCGTGTCGCCGCCTCCTTGCGACGGGATGACCATCGGCACCGCGGGCAGTGGCACACCCGTCAACGGTGTCCTGCCGACAGTTGGCCTTTGTCCCCTGCTCGCCCTTGACCCGGACGACTGTTGCGACATCGACGGTGTTGACGACTGTGCTTGCGGCGCCGGCTTGCCTCGACCCATCCCCGTCCCATCCCCGCGGCCCGCCGCGCCTCGGCCGCGCCCGGCCCTTGCGCTTGGATCAGCGGCCTGCATTTTTCTCGATCTTTCCTGAAATGGGTGCCATTGCAACCTCCGTAAGAGCTCCCCCCACCTGCTGCCGGCTAAACCGGGTACTCTTGTTAGCTGGCCGCGGGCGCGATCGTCGTGCTCGCGCTGGGCTTGCTGCTGTTCCTGTGCGGCCCGATGGACTCGACGCGCAGCGGCCTGCTCGCCCGCGGGTACATTGCGCTGACACAGACCCTGCCGGGCCTGTCGATGCAGGCGATGCGCACGGTCCTGGGCGAGCGTGGGACACGGGGGGTGATGACCGTGGCGGACTGGACGTTCAACAAGCCCAACCCGCTCGTGCAGATCTTTTACCTGTCCATTGTCACGGGCGCCGTCGGTTTCTTCTACGTCGGCGTGTGGCCGTACGTGTATGCGGCCAAGCTCGTCTCGAGCATCCACACCGTGACCGTGCCCGCCATCATCGTGCTCCTGTACGCAAGCTACGCCGCCGCGTGCTTGGCCGATAGTGGAACAGTCACAAAGGACAACTGCGAGGCGGTGGCCGCGGCCTACCCGTACGACAACGCGCTCTTCCACGCTGGCGTCGTGTGCGACACGTGCAAGACGGTCAAGCCGGCCAGGTCCAAGCACTGCTCGATGTGCGGCAAGTGCATCGCGCGCCTGGACCACCGTACGACCTACTCTCTTTTTATCTAAGTTGTAAATTATTTTTTTTTTATTTATAGACTGCATCTGGATCAACGGCTGCGTCGGCGCCAACAACCATCGCTACTTTTTGTCGTGGCTGCTTGTTTTGTCGGCTGTGTGCGTCTACGGCGTCGCGCTCATGGGCACGATCGTCTGGGGCATCATCCAGGAGAAGCGCATGTTCTCGCTCTTTGTCGTGGACCGAGTCACGGGCGCTCGCTCACCCGTCGAGCTGCAGCACGTCGTCATCTACATGGTCACGAACGAGAACTCCCTGTGCATGCTCCTGCTCTTCCTCTCGCTCGTCACCCTCATTGTCACGGCCTTTGTCAGCTACCAGCTGTACCTGGCCGCGTCGGGCCGCACGACCAACGAGGCGTTCAAATGGCAGGACCTCGAGCACTACCTCGCCCACAAGCACAAGCAGGCGCCGTCGTCATCGCCATCCTCATCCTCATCGCACTCGCACTCGCACTCGGGCCACCAGCACCAGGTCAAGCTGCCCAAAAACATTTACAACAAGGGCATCATCTCAAACCTCATCGACACGTTTGTGCCCCCATCGGCCGCCCTCTATCCCGTCGCAAGGAGTACGCCGGCCGCAAAGTCGTCGTCGACTGGCAAGAAAAAGCATTAGCAATTTACTCCTTTCCTGCTTGCGTCTTTCTCTGTTGTTGTCAGTCTTTCTGAGCCAATGGACGCAAACGCCGGTCTGTCTGTGGTGACGACGGCACCGCTCAACGGCAGCTCCAGCGGCAACGGCAACGGCAACGGGGCTGAGAGAGAGACGAGTGCGCCCGCCACGCCATTGTCGGCAACGGGCACAACAGCAACAGCGTGCGAAATCAAGCCCAGCAAGACGGCCAAGAGCACGGGAGGCGGTAGCAACATTAGCAGCGAGCGGCCCTCCCTGAGCTTGGGCGAGACAAGGTGTCCCCGTTCCTTTTAGAGACGTGACCGACTGACTGAGCAACATACAGCGACGACAACGACAGTCTCAACCAGCTCGCGGTCAACTCGTCGCTGCTGTACATCCGCGGCCCGCCCAAAGACATTGACATGCTGCTGCGCATTGGTGCAGGCCGCGGTGGTGGTGGTGGTGGTGGCGGTGGTGGCGACGTGGATGCCCTGGTACCATCCTTGTCTCTTGCTGTCCCTTCAAACTGAGCAATGGACTTAACGCAGAGCCTCGAGGGATTCCATCTGTCCGGCAACGACACGACCTCGGCGCTGCTCCTGACAAACCACCCCGAGAGCATCGACGTCGACAGACTCATCCGCCTTGCCGAAGAGCACCTGCACGTCCCTGTGACCGCCGGCAAGCTGGTCATGAACGAAGACGAGGCCAATCGGCTCGTGCGATCTCGCACGCAGCCCACGCGCAGACGGGCTACGGCAACGACGGCCGCGGCACCAGGGCTGCCGGTTCCCGTCGACATAGACCACATCCTCCATCTGGGCTCTGAGTCTCCCAAGCCGTTGCGGCAGCACCACGTAAACAGAATCGTGGGGTTTCTATGTTTTTTCTTATGCTAACCCCCGGTGAACAGAGGCACCTCGGCAGGACATCGTTCGAGTCGCTCGAGCTGGCTGCGGCGGGAGCAGAACAGCCAACGGACCACCCTGCCACCGCGTTGCACTTCCGTTCTATCGTCATCGGGCCGCACGAGTCCCGTGACTTTGACGATGTTGTGCAAGTGGGCATGCCGATCGAGCAGGACCCGGTCTTCACGGATGTTCAGGACCTCATCGCCATTGGCGAGTTTGGCACGATGGCCGCCCAGTCTGTTGTACAGCAGCAACAACAGCCAAGGACTGCCCCACTGACATCCGCGCGATCGACGAGCAAGCTCAGTATCGTCGTCCCGCCAACAGACGCGAACAAACTGTCGGGGAGCCGCACGAGCCTCGCCGGCGGTCTGCTCGATACCAAGCTCGACATGGACGAACTAATCTCCATAGGCGAGAGAAACGAGAACGCCGGTGCAAACGCTGCCAGTCTCCAGCGGAACCCCTCTGTTCGTCACCCGCGCAGACACACGGTCACCTCTGGCGATCGGCCCAATTCCGTGGCTTTGCTAGAAGGCGCGACCTCCCAACCGTCTGTGGTATATTTTATATATTGTTTTGATATTTGTTGTGACGACACAAATTAAAAAAAATTTTCCCCCTTTCCCAGAGGGACACGATTAGCACGATCCTGCGCCGTCCCACGACGACGCCCAAGCTGTCAACCGTGCCCAAGACCGAGGCCACCGACATTGACAACTTTATGGAGATCGGCTCGTCTTCCTCGTTGGCCGTGTCTGCACCCGATATCGCCGACCCTCCGACAGGAGTGCCTCGGCCAAGGATCTCCAAATCAGTCAGTGTCAATAATATCAGGGTCCACACAAGTGCTGCCGATTCAACGTGGTCGCTCGCAGCCCCGAGGACGCCCTCTACACCGCGATCATCCTCGTTCCTGGCAAATGTCAATCTCCTCGGCCGGAAGCCCTCCGAAACCGGCCCCATCTCGCCGATCTCTCCCTCTGGCCGTTCCTCGGTACGTGCATTCTAATAGGTAATTTTAAATACCGAAACAAAATCAGAAGAGGCAATCCTTCGTGGCTCAAGACATCGATTCGCTCCTGCAGCTCGGTCGTGATCTCGAGAATGTCAACGCTGCTGCCGGTGCATCGTCGTCCTCGTCTGCATCGCAAGCAGCCGCCGCCGCCGCCGCCGCCGCTTTAGCCGAATAATTTTCACTGTCGATGAAATAATATGAACCACCATAAAATAAAAGTACCCGGGTAACGCCTCGTGGCCCGTGTGTACTTTTTTCTTTTCAGCCTTTGAAAGAGCAGGCCCATGTCGTTTGAACAGACGATCGACCTGCTGGCGTCCGCGGACAACAACGTCCGCAACCAGGCCGAGCAGGCTGTGATGGGGGTAACGTGCAATTCGCCCTTGGCTTGCAAATGATCCAACACTAACTGACGTTTCGTAACCCTTTTGGCGCGCGTTTTCCAATCGGACCTTGAACAAAAATGGAATGCGCCTACGTAGTTTGCCACTTCTCAGCCCGTGCAGTTTACGAACGAGGTGCTGCGCATCATGGTCGAGTCCCCCAATGCTGCAGTATGTTTTATTTATTTTTTTTATTTTCCCCCTCTGGGATGGGACGGGGATGGGATGGTGGACACATGGCTCTGCGTGCCGGGTTTCTCTTTACTGTGCTGACCTCTTTTTAAAACAGACCCGCACCATGTGCAGTATTGTCTTCCGTCGCTCCGTCTTCAACAAGGTTGACGACAAGCAGTCACTGTGGCACGTACTCCCTGCGGTACGGTCGACCTTTCCTCTCTCTTCTTAATGGGGCACACAAACTCACAAACATCCTATACACAGGAGAGTAAGCAAGCAGCTCTCCAGCGTCTGCTCCAGTCGATGTCGTCCGAGCCCGAGGACCACGTCCGCAAGACCATCTGCGACATTGTCGCCACCACCTACGAGTACCTCGTCGAGAAGAAGCGTACGCCTTTGGACTCTTTTTTTTTTTCTTTCGTGTGTGTATGCATTGACACGTTTGTGGCGCAGAAAACTGGATCGAGCTTCCCCAGGCCCTGTTCCAGCTGACCCAATCCCCCTCCGCCTCGCACCGAATTGCTGCCCTCGAAGTCTTTGCGCTCCTTCCCACGTACGCTTGGCATTTATTCAACTCGATATCTGAAATTTTTGTTCTGGTGGGTGCAGCCTCTTTGACGAGAATGCTCGCGCTCAGCATGCCAACACCCTCAGGAGCATCTTTGTTGGAGCTCTCACGGATTCCGACCCTGTGGTACCGAGTGCAATGAAAATATCCTTCACCTAATAAAATTCATAAATAAATATGAAAAAAAGGTGGCGATCGCTGGCCTCAAGGCCCTCGTTTCGTTCATCATCTTCCTGGAGAACAAGGAGCGCAACGCCTTGTACTCTGACGTCCCCCCGCACATGATCCAGGTAATGCTATTTCTTTTCTGTTCGCGCTTCCAGCATGTGATGGTTCAATGTATTCATACCTCGAGTGTTTTTTCTTTCCTTTTGGGAGATTTCTACTGCTATGAGACCAACATGATCGTTTCTGATGCACACCCACTATTCTTTGTCCTTATATATTTCCTTGCTCCTTTTTATTTTTATTTTGGCTAAATTCCACTTTTTTTTCCCTTTCCTTTCGGCAGCTCCTTGTCAACACGATCAACAAGGACGAGTCGCAGGCGCAGACAGTCATTGCAGTTCTCATTGATGCCGCTGACGAGATCCCTGCGTACTTTGCCAAGCACCTCAACAGCATCATCCCGCTTATGATTTCAATCGTACGTATCCACTTTTCTTTACAAGGCCTTTGCCGACGATTTCACGCAGGTCAACGACCGCAAGGCCAAGAACTACGAGGATGCCACTGCCCACCTCGCACTCGAGTTTGTCCTGGTCCTCGCTGAGAACAAGCCAGAGATGATCCTAAAGCACTTCCCCGGATACGTCGAGTTGGTCTTCCCTGCGTGCCTGTCTCTCATGGTTGATGTTGAAGAAGATCCCAGCTGGTTCACGGTGGAAGAGGTATAAAATTCCCCCCCTTTTTCTTGGGCCTGACACGAGCGCATTCAAAAAAAAAAAAAAAAAAAAAAGCTGGCAGACATTGAGATGGACGCAAACGACACTGTCGGCGAGCAAGGTCTCGACCGCATTGCCGTTGCCCTCAGTATGTGGCCCTCCTTTTTTCCCCTCCATGTCGTTAAACATTATTTTTAGGTGAGCACGTCCTCCCTGTCGCTCTTCCTATGATCGTCCAAATGCTCCAGCACCAGCAATGGCAGTACCGTCACGCCGGTCTCCTTGCACTGGGCGCCATTGCCGAGGGCACCCACGATGACCTCATCAACAGCCTCAAGGAGATTGTTCCTCAGATTGTGATCTTTGCTCAGGATCAGCACCCCCGTGTCCGCCACGCTCTCTGCAACTGCCTTGGCCAATTTTGCTTGGACTTCAAGGTACGAAAGCAAAAACGGCGACCTTCGCTCACTAAATAAAATAAAATAAAAACGACAAATATTAGCCTTCAATCCAAGAAGAGTTTGCCAGTGTCATCGTGCCCGCGCTTGTCCTCATGATGGAGAATGCCACGCTTCCCCGTATCCAAAACCATTCTGCCGCGGCGTTGGTTAACTTTTGCGATGACACCCCCCGTCACGTCCTCGAGCCCTACCTCGACACCCTTTTGCAAAAGCTTCTCCACCTTCTCCAGACCGTCCAGAAGCGCTACGCCATCGAACAGACTCTGGACACTATCGCTACCATCGCAGGTATGGAATATTCCTTTTTTTTAAAAAGGAACTCAAAAACAACAACAAAAAAATTTTTTTTTGTTTTTTTGAAGATGCCGCCGGAAACCTCTTTGTAAAGTACTACAGCACGTTCGTCCCGCTGCTCAAGAACATCCTCATCCAGCCCATCCAGAACGAGACGCGTGTTCTGCGCGCCAAGGCGATGGAATGTGTCACCCTCATTGGCATTGCCGTCGGCAAGGAAATTTTCATCAACGACGCCCGTGAAATCATGCAGCTCCTCTTGCAGACGCACGGTATGTTGGATTTCATGACATAGCGGTGTCATCATTTAAAAAAATAAAAAAAATAAACAGGCGGAAACATTCTCGACTCGACCGACCCCCAGACGTCGTACCTCATTTCCGCGTACGGCCGCATCGGTGCTACCCTCAAGGAGGACTTTGTCCCGTACTTGCAGTATGTCATGCCCGCCCTTCTGCATTCTGCCGGGCTCAAGCCCGAGCTGCAGCTCCTTGACGATGACGACGATGAAGCACTCAACGACGAGGAGTGGGAGGTCATCCAAGTCGACAAACAGGTATTTTGGCGTCTTGTAATCTAAAAAATATTCACAGTCGTGTTTGTCAGCGCCTCGGTATCAAGACTACCGTGCTCGAAGAAAAGCTCACCGCTGTCGAGATGCTCTTTTGCTTTGCTAAGGAGCTTGGTCCGTCATTTGCTGAGTATGCTGTTCCCGTTTTGGACCTGGTAAGAATTGAATTGAATTGAAATAAAATAAAATAAAAAATGTTAACAACATTTATTTTTCAGATGCTCCAACTGTTCAAGTTTTTCTTCGATGACCAAGTGCGTGCTGTCGCAGCAGGCATCATCGGCCCGCTGTTTGAGAGCCTCAAGCTCGCTCATGCCGGTATCCAGTGAGAAGCAGTGGGAATTTTCTAAATGATGTTGCAGACAAGAAGATGATTTTTGACAAGACGCGAGAGACCATTATGCACTTCCACCAAATCATCGAAAAGGAGACTGTCGAGGAGATGCACGTCCGCTTGCTGGAAGGCTACCGTGTTGTATGCTCGCCCAAACCCCAAAAGTCCTGCTAAGAGACAAAATTTTTTTTCTTTCTGGTAGGCCGTCGGTGCGTTCGGTGAAGATGGTTTGAGCGACGCGGAGCTCAACGAGTTTATGAACCTCTACATCAAGCTCTTTTTGGGAAGTGTTCAACGCTCCGAGAAGCGATACAGTAAGCGACGAGTTGCAACAATTGTATTCACCGCGAACTCGACCAGGAACGCTTCTAAAGAAGAAGCAAGAGGACGACGCCGAAGAAGTGGAGAACTTGGAGGAGATCGAGGGCATGCTCATGCGCGAACTGTCCGACACGTTCCATGCTGTCTACAAGAACCACCCCGTTCGTTTCACCAATGTTTTCAAGCCCGTGGCCAATCAGCTGTCGCGCTTTATTGTGCGTTCTCACGAGTTTTCTTTTTGCATATTTATTTATTTTTATTGTGTTTGCATAGACACCGGCCGAACTGCGAACTTCTTCCCAGCGTGTGAACGCAATCTGCGCCTTTGACGATGTGCTCGAGTTTGCCGGTGCCGCAACCGGCGAATTTGTTCCGTTGTTTTTGGTAACATGTCGCTCCCCCCATGTCCCCTTTTCTTTTGTCTTACATTACCGATGCAGCAAAATCTGATTGCCTGCGTTACGGACTATGATGCCGCGGTGCGCCAGGCCGCCAGCTATGGCATGGGTATTGCTGCCCAGTTTGGAGGTCCGGCGTTTGCGCAAACCTGCGCCGATGTTCTCCAGCCTCTCATCACTGTCGTGAGCAGCCCTCAAGCTCAAACCATAGTGAACAAGAACGCGACCGAGAACGCTATTTCTGCTATTGGAAAAATCTGCCAGTACAACAGCAGCAAGTTTAACGTCAACCAGGTCCTTCCCATCTGGCTCAGTGCTCTCCCGATCACCGAGGATCCCGAGGAGGCAAACTCGACCTACTCCTACCTCACCAAGTTGATTGAAGAGTAAGTAATATTTTTATTTAGATTTTTTTTTTTAAAAAGCTTTTTTTTTTTTTTCCCTCCTCCAGGAATAACCCTATCGTCCTTGGCGCCGACAACAGCAATTTGCCCTTGCTTGTCTATATCTTGGCCAAGGCCGTCGCGTCGGATGTTTTGGAAGACTTCCTCAAGACCAAGGTAAGATTAGTTTTTGTCTGTTTATAAATGCTAATGTATCGGTTACTGTTTTGCAGACTCGCGTTGTGCGCATCCTCTCGCAGATCAACAACCAAGTACCACCGGCCATGCGCGAGCTCTTGTGGGCAAGGGTCGATCAGGGCTCCAAAGACATGGTCCTCCCTCTCCTCACACAATAAGCAAAAGGAAATCTTTTTAATAACCTGCCATAGTTGTTTCCTTGTTTGTTTTTTATGTTCCATTTGTTTTTTTCACCAGCTTCCAAACAGTTTGTGCTGGGTGGGACGTGCATATTCAATATGGCGTCACTCTCTCGATCGTCGTCTCTTCTGCGCGGCGCGCTTCCCACGCGCGTCACTGCCGTTGCTGGCGGGCTTGTGCGTCGCTACCTTGCCACCAACGCCGCCTCCAACACGAGCGCCATCGCAGACGTCGACGTGCGTGTTTCAACAGTGGTTTTTTTTTTCTTGTGTGCTGACCACCAACTCTTTTTGAGCGATAGGCCAAGAAGCTGAGCATCACCAAGACGTCGTCGCCGCGCCCACGCGTGCCGAACGACCAGCTCGTCTTTGGCAAAACCTTTACCGACCACATGCTCGAGATCGAGTGGACGGCCTCGGGGGGCTGGAAGGCGCCCACGATCAGCCCCTACCACAAACTCAGCCTCGATCCGTCTGCGTCCGTGTTCCACTATGGCCTCGAGGTAACGAGCTCGTCGGGCCGCTGTGCGTGTCCACTAACCGTGGTTGTATACAGCTCTTCGAGGGCATGAAAGCCTACAAGGACAAGAAGGGACAGATCAGACTGTTCCGCCCCATGCACAACATGGACCGCATGGTCAACTCTGCCGTGCGGCTGGCATTGCCCGTAATGCCGTTCTGGGTGCACCGAGTGGGGCCATGTTTTGTTGATCTGCCCCTTGTTTTATTAGACCTTCAACAAGGAGCAGGTGCTTGAGTGCATCAAGGAGCTCGTCAAGGTGGACCAGTCGTGGATCCCCGCGCAGCACGGCTACTCGCTCTACATCCGCCCCACGCTCATCGGCACGCAGGATTCGCTGGGGGTGTCCAAGAGCAACTCGGCCCTGTTGTACGTCATCTCATGTCCCGTCGGACCCTACTACAAGTCGGGCTTTGACGCCGTCAAGCTCTTTGCAAACACGCAGTACGTGCGCGCGTTCCCTGGCGGCACTGGCGCGGCCAAGATCGGCGGCAACTACGCGCCCTGCATTAAGCCGCAGGCCGAGGCTGCCGAAAAGGGCTATGCCCAGAACCTGTGGCTGTTCGGCCCCAGCCACGAGATCACCGAAGTCGGCACGATGAACCTGTTTACGTTCTGGGTCAACGAGCAGGGCGGTATAGCCACTCTTTTTTTAAATAAAAAAAATGGTATTCAATCATCTT
>Ga0302226_10003329_pt1 | contig 11010 bp, 12 predicted proteins | sample II_Palsa_E3_3_FD_193524 | JGI IMG/M metagenome (GOLD analysis project Ga0302226, IMG submission 193524) | Peat permafrost microbial communities from Stordalen Mire near Abisko, Sweden - II_Palsa_E3_3 | ecosystem: Environmental > Terrestrial > Soil > Palsa > Peat permafrost | place: Sweden...
CGGCAATGTGGTGGTGAAGGTCGTGCCACGGCCCGGATGACTCGTGATGGCGACGTTGCCACCCAGATCCACGACGTTGCGGCGTACCACGTCCATGCCGACGCCGCGTCCCGACAGGTCAGTCGTGGTCGCTGCCGTGGAAAAACCCGGCTGGAAAATCAGCTCGTTGACGGCATCGTCGGAAAGATTCTCACCGGTCGGAATCAGGCCCTTCTGCACGGCCTTCGCCACGATGGCCTCACGGTTGAGGCCGGCACCGTCATCGACGATTTCCACCACGATCGAACCACCGCGATGGAACGCCTCCAATCGCAACGTACCGCTTTCCTGCTTGCCCGCCGTGCGACGTTTTTCCGGGGTTTCCAGACCATGATCGATGGCGTTGCGCACCAGATGCACCAGCGGGTCGCCGATTTTTTCGAGCACGGTCTTGTCCAGCTCGGTGTTCTCGCCGACCATCTCCAGCTTCACTTGCTTGCCCAGTTTCTGGCTCAGATCGCGCACCAGTCGCGGAAAACGGTTGAAGACCGAGCCGATCGGCAACATGCGAATGCCCATCACGCTTTCCTGTAGCGTGCGCGTGTGCCGGGCCAGTTGCGCGAGGCCTTGCTGAAGCAGTGCCAGTCGTGTCGGATCGAAGTCCTCACGAAATTGATCGAGCATCGCCTGAGTGATCACCAGCTCCCCGACAAGATCGATCAGGCTGTCGATCTTGTCGATGCCGACACGAACCGAGCCGGCGTCATTGCTGCCAGCCGCGGCATTTTTCGGCGCGATGCTCTGCATGACCGGCGCGGGTACAACGTCGATGCCCTTGTCCAGCGTACCGACTGCCGAACCCTGCTCGACCGAGCTCGCCGCGACGCTCATGGGTTCAATGCTGAGATCACATTCGCCCTCGACCCATTCGAAGACCGACGCGATGGCATCCCGGGTAACCGCACCAGCCAATTCAATGCGCCAGCTCAGATGACATTCGACAGGATCGAGCACGTCCAGTGTGGGCACGCGATCGAGCTGTGCCTCGACGGACAGCATGCCCAGTTCGGCCAGTTCGCGCAGCAGACGCAATGGGTCATTGCCACCGGCCAGCATGCCAAGGTGCGGCCGAAACTGGATGATCCATCCGCTCGTGGCCAGCGCTCCGACCGTGCCTTGTCCCGCCATCGCAACTACCATGCGGCCGACTGCCGCCGCCAGTTGCTGGCGAAGATTTTCACTCTCCGCGTCGGCCAGCGGTTGCCCGGCCTGGGCGCGATCGAACATGCCGCGCAGACAATCCACCGTTCGCAACAGCAGCTCGATGATTGTCCCGTCGGTCGCACGGCGCCCGTCGCGCAATTCGTCTAGCAGCGATTCGGCCTCATGGGTGAACGCCGCCATCTCCGGAAAACCGAAGGTTGCCGCACCACCCTTGATCGAATGGGCGGCGCGAAAAATCCGATGTATCAATTCCGCGTCGCTGTCGCCCTGGTCCAGCGCGAGCAGCGCGGCTTCCATGGCATCCAGGCCTTCCAGGCTTTCTTCGAAAAAGACTTGGTGGAACTGAGCCAGGCTGACCGTACTCATGGATGTTCCTGCTTAACCGAGAACGCGGCGAACTGTCGCCAGCAATTGCTCTGGATCGAAGGGCTTGACCAGCCAACCGGTGGCGCCCGCGGCCTTGCCTTCCATCTTCTTTTCGGTATTTGATTCGGTCGTCAGCATCAGGATCGGCACACCCTTGTACTCGGGCAGCACGCGCAATTCCCGGACCATGCTGAGGCCATCCATCACCGGCATGTTGACGTCGGCCAGCACCAGATCGAAGCGCGCGCCGCGCGCCGTATCCAGCGCGAGCTGCCCGTTCTCCGCCTCGCTCACCTCATGGCCGGCACCACGCAGGGTAAATGCCACCATGCCGCGCATCGAAGCCGAATCGTCTACTGCAAGAATCTTTGCCATCGTCCATCCTCAAGTTCAGGCCGGCATCGCTGCCGGCAATGCCAACGCCTTTGTCAGACCAAGCCGTTCCGCCGCCTCACGCAACGGTGTGCTCACGCCAGCCCAGGTAATCTTTCCGCCACGCGCCAGAGCGTCACGATGAAATGCCACCAGCAGTTGCAGCGCAGCCGTATCGACGCGCTCCACGGCAGTCGCATCCAGCTTGCTCGATGACGTCGCCAGACACTGCTCCCGCAGCGCCGGCAGTTCGGCCATGCGGCAATCGGCAGGCAGCCTGATCGTCGTCGCACCCTTGCCTGCCGCCCCGTTTTTGCTGCCGCTGCCCATACGTCCAACCTCGCCGGATCTGTCTCTCATGGGACTTATCGGCCAGCACGACGACAGCTTTAGGCCGGTCTGCACGCTTCGCTTGCGTGAGGCCTCAAGTTCTTGCTCAATCGGTCGATATTTCTTGACGATCGCGGGGAGATAGAGACTTGACGCGATCACTGGCGGAGGAGCCGCGCGTGATCATCCAACCAACTAGCGTTGCAGCACTGACCTGGCTTGGTGCTGCTGCCGGTGCCAGCGCCGAAGGTTGGCGGATCGGCAGCGTGCTGTCCGCGCGGCCGCTTGGTTTGACCGACCAAGGCCTGCTCGTCATGCAGATCGGTGCGCTGACGGTGGAAGCCGAAGCGCCCGGCACCCAGCTACCGTCGCAATTCCAGGTGCGCGTGCTCAGCCTGGGTCCGCAGCCGCTACTGGAGATCATCGGCGCACAGGTCACCACCGATACCAGCGTCAATCAGGCCATGCGCGAACGACTGCCGCAACAAAACGGCTACGCCCCGTTGCTGGCCACGGTCACGGCGCTGGCGCAGTGGCCGGTATTGCGCCAGCTCCCCACTTATGTCCGTAACGCGCTGGCCTTGCTCGAACACAGCATGAGCAATCCGGAAGAATTGGCGACCGGTGATGGACTGCGCCAAGCCATCGAACGCAGCGGTCTGTTTCTGGAATCGCAGCTTGCCCAGCCAGGCGGTGATGATGATGCGAGCATCGGCCAGGACGACTGGAAAGGTGCGCTGCTGCGTCTGCTCACCGCATTGGACGGCCAGCCATCACTGCGCGATGGCAGCGACATCAACGTCGCACCACCGCTGCAATCTCGCGGAATGACTCCGCAAGGGCGTCTGGCCTTGCCGCCTGAGCTGGCCGAGAGCAATGAGGCAGCCAGCTTCCTGCCACGCTTGCGCTCCGATGTACAAGCCGCGCTGGCCCGGCTGGAGGTGGCACAGCTGGAGGCCAGCAATATTCCCGCCTGGATGATCGAGATTCCGGTGCAGGGGCAGCAAGGTGCCGATGTACTTCAGGTACGGCTCGAACAGCACAACAAGGATGACGAGCAGGACCAGCACTGGACACTCGGCTTCGCACTCGATCTGCCATCACTGGGACCTGTCCAGGGCGAACTCGTGTTGCGCGGCCTGCACCTGTCCGTTCGGCTATGGGCCCAGCAACGCGAGAGCTCCGCACGACTGGAGCAGCAGTTCGACGACCTGCGTTCGCGGCTTGCCGCCAGCGGCCTGAGTCTGGACCAGTTGAGCTGCCAGACCGGTCTGCCGCAGGCAGGCGCCAGTCGCAGTGCCGTGTTTCTCAAGGCCACCGCATGAGCCAGCCGCTGCTGCCGCCACCGCAACGCAAAGTGGTGCTCCGCTTGTCCGGCGGCACCGATGCCCAACCGACGCCACCAAGCCTCAATCCGGACGAACTCGAAGCGCTGCACGGGCGCGCCCGTGCGCTGGGTTTATCGCTGCATCACGATGCACAGATCGCGGCCCTGCTGACCTCGCTGCGCATGAGCAAGGATGTGCCGCCGCTACTCTACAATGCGGCCGCCGCGGTATTGGCCAGTGTCTATGCGGCCTCGACCGAAACGTGAGCCGCGGCGCCTGGCGTGATCCGCATGGCAATGCAGCTGACGTTGCCGTTCACCGTCAGGTGCGACCCCCGTAGAGCCGTTGGACCAGTTCTGCTTCGTTGCGCGACAGGCCGCAACGCTCCATCAAAACCTGCAACTCACACCCTTCACGGGCCAACTGCTGGGCCAGTTCGTAGTTGTGCGTGGCTGGGGAGTGAGCATGTACACCGGATGCCGGTGCCGCCGGAAGTGGTAACGGGCTGGCGGTACGGCGGCTCTGCTCATCAAGCCATCGCAGGCGTTCGTCCAAAGCGTCCAGGCGATGCTCGATCTTGCTGAGCGTGCTCGTGATCAATAACGCGGGCACGCCACCGCCGGTATTGGCCTGAGTGATGAGGTCGCGCCGCAGGCGTCGCCCCTGATACCAGAGCAATGCAAGAGCGCCGACTTGCAACAGCAACAGCACAATCGACAGCCCTACTTCAAGCCACACGTTGCGACTCCGGGGCAAGCCGACACAGTCGCGCCACATCAAGCAGCGCGACGAAGCCACCTTGCCAGGCGAGCACGGCCTGCACCGGATCGTCGATATGTCCCGACCGCGTGGGCGGCGGCGCCTCGATCGCACCAGCCTCCGGTCGCAGGATGTCGCCGACCGCATCGACTCTGAAACCAACCCGATGACCTTCATGCGCAAACACCACGATGCGCACGGCCTCGGTATCACCCAGGGGCGTCGTGCGCAGGCCGAGGCGACGCCGGCCGTCGATCACGGGCACGATGTTGCCGCGCAGCTGGCAGATACCCAGCAGATCGTCCGCCGCACCTGGGACGGGCGTGGGCGCATGATCGTGAATGACTTCACTGACGTGACTCAGCGGTGCAGCGTAGTGCTGTCCATCCAGATGGAAGCCCAGCCAAGCCTGCCGCGCGATCGCGTCGGCGTGGGAAAGATGATTCATGCGCTTGCGTTACCCCGGTGATCTCGATCCAGCATATCCAGAAGTGCGACGACATCAAGCACCACGCAGCGGCCACTCTTGTACATGCCACCGAGCCACGGCCGGCGGGTGCGTTCAGAGCGTGCTACGCGCCAGTCGATATCAGCGCTGGCGATGCGCGAGGTCTCTTCCTCGGTACTGCGACAAGCCACGGCCCAGCGCCAGCCACTGAGCACGACCAGCATGTTGGCAGCCGGCTCGTGCAGATCGTCCGCGAGAATGCGACTGAGGTCGACTATGCGCACACGTCGGCCTGTGCTGCCATCGTCTGCATGCAACTCATCGCCGTGATCTGGCGGCGCCAGCAGGATGTCCGCGACCTGACTCATCGGCAAGGCCACGAGTACGTTGGCAGCCGTGCACATGAGATAGCCGCTCGATCGCGGCGGCCATGACTCATCCTCTTCCGTCGTGGCGACGGGCGAAGGCATCGATACATCGCTCAGCAGGTCGTCCAGATAATCGTCGATGGCCTGGAAAGCAGGTAACGTGTCGCCATTCATGCCGAAACCTCGCTGACTTGGTGTCCAGCACCGAGCAGTTCGCGCAGCAGGGCGCGATAGCTGTCGGTGCTTTGCCGGGCCGCCGGCCAACATGTCAGTGGTTGGCCATGCTCGGCCGCTTCGCAGATCTGCGGATCCGCTGCAATCACCTGCCGGGTCACCGCATGTCGGTAGCGCTCCCGCAGGGTCATCAGCGAAATCCGGCCGTGCAGCGTGCTGGTGTCGTACATGGTGGGCACGATCCAGCGCGGCAGTACGCGCCCCATCGAACGCTCGATCATCTGCATGCTGCGCTGCATGCGCTCGAGTCCATCCAGGGCGAGCGTCTCGGTTTGCGTGGGCATCAACAGCCGCTGCGCCGCCGCCAGCGCGTTGATCATCAACAGGCCGAGCGTCGGCGGACAATCGAGCAGGACATAGTCGTATACATTGTCCAGCATGGTCAGCGCATTGGCGAGAATACGCCCGGTACCCTGCCGTCCGGCCAGCTGGCGATCCAGCGTTGCCATCGGTGCCGCTGCTGGCAATAGCCACAGGCCCCGATGCCCAGTGTTGCGGGCAAGGCTGGCGATCATCGGCGGATTATGTTCGCGGAACAGCTCATAGACGCTACCCATGCCGCTGAGGTCTTCCAGCGAGAAATAACCGCTTAACGATGCATGCGGATCCAGATCCACCAGCAGCACGCGCATACCCTCCTCGGCGAGCAAGGCACCCAGCGCAGCGGTCGTGGTGGTCTTGCCCACCCCGCCCTTCTGATTGGCGATGGCCCAGATCTCCACGAGTCAGTTCTTCGCGTCCGGCATGACCAGATGCGGTGCCGTCGCCATGGTCGGTCCGCTCGCGTCGATCGTCGCCTGCGGCAGCGCCGTGATCGGGCCGGCCACGACGACCGGCTCAACCGGCCGGGCCGCGGCTTTCGCCGCGACGGCAGTGGGCAACGGCGAGGTCGACGGTGGTGAGGTTGCCTCGGGAATCGATGATCGGCCATCTGGAACATTCGGATCGGTGTCGGCCGTGTGATTGATCTGATCGCTGTTGTTGTAGAAGCGCGTCGGTGCGGCACGATTGCTCAATACGACCACCAGGACGCGACGATTGCGGTTGCGCCCGTCCTGACTGACGTTGTCGGCAGACGGGTGGTACTGACCCCAGCCGACGATGCCGAGTCGATCCGGATCAACGCCATGATCGGCAAACAGCCGCGCCACGCTCGCCGCACGCGCAGCGGACAATTCCCAGTTGGACGGATACAGCGCCGTATTGATCGGCACGTCGTCGGTATAACCTTCGACCCGCAACGGATTGGCGAAAGGCGCAAGGATCTCGCCCAGATTGGTCAGCACCTGGTTGGCCGACGGTGACAGCGCGGCGACTCCGCTGGGAAACAGGATGTCGGTGCGAATCTCGATTTCCAGCCAGTTGGTGGTGCGCCTGACGACCACCATGTTCTTGTCGATAAGCGGCTGCAACGCGCGCTCGACTTGATTGCGGATGCGTTCCAGATCCTGCTGTTCGCTGCTGGATTTGTCTTGGCCCGCCTGCGCCCGCTCCTTGATCGGAATCACCATCGGGTGCGCCGGTATCGGCAGCAGCATCCGCGCCAGCGGTGCACTGGGCGTGGGCGACGGGACCGATGCGGGCATCGACATGCTCGACTGCGGATTGTTCGGCTGTATCGGCCGGATCACCTGCCGCGAGCCATTGAATGCTTCGGAAATCGACTGTGCCAGCGCCCGGTATTTGGTCGTATTGACGCTCGACATGGCGTACAGCACCACGAACAGCGCGAGCAGCAAGGTGAGCAGATCCGCATAGGGGATCACCCAGGCTTCGGTGTTGACGTGTTCTTCGTGTTTTTTGCGTCTCATACGAGGTAGCCCTGCAGCTTGCTTTCTATCTGGCGGGGGTTGTCACCCTGCGCGATCGACACCAATCCCTCGATGACAATCTCGCGCACCTGGGTCTGCTTGTTGATCAAGGCCTTCAGACGAGAGCCCATCGGCAGCAGCAGCAGGTTGGCCAGGCTGATGCCGTAAATCGTGGCGACGAACGCCGCGGCGATGCCATGACCGAGCTTGGTTGGATCAGTGAGATCGCGCATCACGGCCATCAGGCCAAGCACGGCACCAATGATGCCCATCGTGGGCGAATAGACACCCGCATTTTCATAGACTTTTGCCGCATTCAGATCGGCGTGTTCGCGCGTTTCCAGCTCGACTTCCAGCACGCTGCGAATGGCTTCCGGTTCGCTGCCATCCACCAGCATCTGCAAACCCTTCCTGATGAACGGGTCGGGCTCGGCGTCGATCTGCGGCTCGAGGCCGAGCAGACCTTGCCGGCGGGAAATTTCGCTCCAGCCGACCACCCGGCTGATCAGGTTTGCCGGCTGCAGCGACGGCGGCTTGTAGACCATGCCCAGCATGCCCATGGCCCGCTTGAGTACGCGGCCCTGGGTGTGCAGCATGATCGCGGCGATCGTGCCGCCGAAAACGATAGTGAAGGCCGCGGGATTCCACAGCGCCGACACGTCGGTACCCTTGAGGATGGCGCCGACGATGAGTACGGCGAACGCCAGGATGGTGCCGATGATGCTGATCAGGTCCATGTCAGGCGGAAACCTTCAAAGAGGGAAGCAATCGATCGCCGTCCCCGGCCAACGCCGCCAGATCCAGCACCAATGCGAGCCGGCCATCGCCAGTGACGGTGGCGCCGGCCACACCGGGCACGCCCTCGAACAGCGGCCCCAGCGGCTTGACCATGACGTCTTCGCGGCCGATCACCTCATGCACAAGACAGCCCAGATGCAGATGACCCACATGCAGTACCACCACATGCCCGCCTGCCGCACCGTCGATCCCGGCCCAGCCAGCAAGATCACCCAGCATCAGCGCACGGCCACGGTGGGCCGCGACGCGACGACCATCGAGTGCCTGGTTTTGCACAGGCCCCAGCTCGAATACTTCACTGACGTTGCCCAGCGGCAACGCGAATAATCGGTCGCCTACTCGCACCATCAGCACGCGCAGGATCGCCAGCGTCAGCGGCACCGTCAGTTCCAGCGTGCTGCCATGACCCAGACGCGAACGCACCTGCAACGTGCCGCCCAGTTCGGCCACGCGCGTCTTCACCACGTCCATGCCGACACCGCGGCCGGAAATATCCGAAATCGTGGCGGCCGTGCTGAAACCGGGCCGAAAAATCAGTTCATAACACTCGACTTCGGACAGGCGCGCCGCCTGTGCCGCGTCGATCACGCCTTTCTCCAGCGCTTTGCGCCGCAGCACTTCCGGATCCATGCCGCGACCGTCATCGCTCACTGAAATCACGATGCGCTCGCCGCGCTGGCTGGCGGCAAGCCGCACAGTACCTTTGCGCGATTTACCTGCCTGCTCGCGCTCCACTGGCGTTTCCAGACCATGATCGACCGCGTTGCGCAGGAGGTGAACCAGCGGATCGGCCAACGCCTCGACCAGACTGCGATCGAGATCGGTGTCCTCGCCTTCCTGTATCAGTTCGATATCCTTGCCGAGCTGACGCGCAAGGTCGCGCACTATCCGCGGGAACCGCTGAAACAACCGGCCCACCGGTTGCATGCGCATACCCAGCACGGCGGTTTGCAGTTCGTCGGAAATTCGGTCCAGTTCGCCGGCAGCCAGGGTCAGCGGCTCGCTGTCGCTGCGCGACGCCAGGCTGAGCAGGCGATTGCGCAGCAGCACCAGCTCACCGGCACGATTGACCAAGGCATCCAGCTTCGCTGTGTCGACGCGCACCGTGGTTTCCGAAGCGGCTACCGGTTTGGCCGCCGTTGACGCGACGCTGGCGGTAGTCGGTTGAGCAGTAGTCGGTTGAATCGCCGCGGCATCAACGATCACCGGCGCCAAAGGTGCCAGCGTCGTGCTTGTGGCATCCGTTGCCGGGGTGCCAGGCGCCAGGCCTTTGCCGTGCAGACTATCCAGCAGCGCTTCGAACTCATCCACGTCGATCGGATCATCGCGACGGGACGACACTCCGCTCTCGGCACCAGAGGGCATCGGGGCGGCATCTGCATCGACGCCCGGCGCAACACCTGTGCCATAGAGGCTATCCAACAACGCTTCGAATTCGTTGTCGTTGATATGCCCTCCGGACGCGTTCGCCACGGCCGGTTGACGTTCGCGCATTTCGTCCAGCATGACTTCGAAAGCCTGCTCGACAGCATCGGCATCCGCGCTGTTCATCACGACGTTGGTGGTGGCCGCTTCCGGCTTGGCCGCGGCGGGCCGCAAACGATCCAGCAGCGACGACGGCGGCGGTGTCAGCGGCGTCGCGGCGATCAACGCATCCATCATGCCGTTGAGCAGATCCAGTGCTTCAAGCAGTGCGTCCATCTGCGCCGGACCGAGTACCAACGTGGCGTTACGCGCCTCGTTGAGCAGTTCTTCCGCGCAATGGCACAGCTGCACCATCGGTTCAATGGCAAGAAACCCTGCGCCGCCCTTGACCGTATGGAAAACACGGAACACCGCGTTGAGCAGCTCGCGATCCAGCGGCGAGGTTTCCAGCTGGATCAGCTGCTCACCCAGCCGCAATACCAATTCACCGGCCTCGACCAGGAAATCGTCGCGCAGTTCGCTGTCGAGGGAGGGATCCATCAGCATGTATCCATCTGCACCGTCAGAACCCGAACTCGCTGAGCAGACGATCGGCGTCATCCTGGCTTAACACCTTGGCCACCGTCACCGGCGCCTCACCACTGGCCAGCGAACCCGTCAGGTGCACCAGCTCGAGCAGCGACGTTTCGACCGACTCGATGAAAACGACCACTTTCTTGATGCGCTGACCGGACAGGTCCTGCCAGGACTGCGCCATCACCATGTCATCCAGACCTTCGCAACACCGCTCGGCAAAGGCCAGCGCCTGACATGCCAGCACCGCGGCCGGATCGGTCTTGCTGGTGGTGAAGTCGAGTACTTCGGCGGCGTTGCTGGACAACGCGTCCGCCTCCGGACGCATGCGCTCGGCGAAGTCGAGGCTGCGATGAGCCGCCTTCGCACTCATGTCGAGCACCTCGACCAGATGCTTGCGCGCGTCGGCCATGCTGTCTGGCACGCCTTCGAACGTCAGCTCGCCACCGAGGCGGCGCACGGCGCCATGCAGGTCACGGGCGAGCATACCCAGCGCGCGGAACAGATGCTGTTCGCGCTGCCGCACCATGCTGTCCAGCGCCTGCTCGAAAGCCGCGCCGTCTTCGCTGTTGAGCAATGCGATGACTTCGGCCGGCAGGTTCTCGGTCACATCGGGCAAGGTCGCGCTCATGCGGATGCTCCGCTGGCGGCCAGCCGCTCGAAGATCTTTTCCAGTTTTTCCCGCAAAGTGATCGCCGTGAAAGGTTTGACGATGTAGCCATTCACGCCAGCCTGAGCGGCAGCGATGATCTGTTCGCGATTGTTTTCCGCCGTCACCATAAGCACCGGAAGCCCTTTCCATTTGGGTTCGGCGCGAATCGCGCGCAACAGATCGATGCCGGTCATGTTGGGCATGTTCCAGTCGGTGACGACCATGTCGAACGCGCTGGCCCGCAGAAGCGCCAACGCGTTGTCGCCATCATCGGCTTCCTGGATCAGCGGATTGCTGAAACCGAGTTCGACGAGCAGGTTGCGAACAATCCTGCGCATGGTGG
>Ga0302226_10003332_pt1 | contig 11006 bp, 3 predicted proteins | sample II_Palsa_E3_3_FD_193524 | JGI IMG/M metagenome (GOLD analysis project Ga0302226, IMG submission 193524) | Peat permafrost microbial communities from Stordalen Mire near Abisko, Sweden - II_Palsa_E3_3 | ecosystem: Environmental > Terrestrial > Soil > Palsa > Peat permafrost | place: Sweden...
AAAGAGTTCAACCACGCGCGGCAGACCGCCCGTAATATCCTTCGTACGCGTCGTCTCACGCGGGATCTTCGCGAGAATATCTCCCGGGAAAACCTCGTCGCCATCTTGCACCATGAGGTGAGCACGCGACGGCATCAGGTACCGCTTGGTGCCCTTCGCGCTCTTGATGATGATCGCAGGCTGACGCTTCTCATCGGACGAGTCGCCAACCACCAGGCGTCCCAGCCCAGTGACTTCGTCGATCTCTTCGTTGAGCGTGAGGCCTTCCTGCAGATCCTTGAACTGCACCGTTCCCGCAATCTCGGTGAGGATCGAGAAGGTGTAAGGATCCCACTCGCCGATCACGTCGCCGAGTTTGACCTCCTGCCCATCCTCTACCTTCAGCTTCGCGCCGTACACGATGGCATACCGCTCCTTCTCGCGGCCCTTCGCGTCGATGACAGCGATGGAGCCGTTGCGGTTGAAGGCAACCAGACCACCTTCCTTCGCGCGCACGGTGACGAGATTGATGAAGTGGATCTTACCCGCGTTCTTGGCTTCAAGATGCGACGTATCCTGCACACGCGACGCTGTTCCGCCGATGTGGAAGGTACGCATCGTGAGCTGCGTTCCAGGCTCACCAATGGACTGCGCCGCGATGACACCGACAGCCTCGCCCATCTCAACCATCTTGCCCGAACCAAGGTTACGGCCGTAGCAAAGAATGCAGCATCCGCGCTTCGACTCGCAGGTGAGCACCGAGCGAATCTTCACGCGCTCAATACCCGCCGCCTGAACCGCGGAGGCCTTATCTTCGTCGATCTCTTCGTTGATCTCGACGATGACCTTGCCCTCGAAGTCCTTCAACTTCTCGAGCGACACGCGGCCAATGATGCGGTCGCGCAACGGCTCGATCGTCTCGCCGGCTTCGATGATTGGAGTAACGTAAATGCCTTCCACCGTGCCGCAATCCAGCTCGGAGATGATGACATCCTGCGCCACATCAACCAGGCGACGCGTGAGGTAACCAGAGTCAGCCGTCTTCAACGCCGTATCCGCCAAGCCCTTACGAGCACCGTGCGTCGAGATGAAGTACTGCAGAACGGTGAGGCCCTCGCGGAAGTTTGCCGTGATCGGAGTCTCGATGATTTCGCCCGATGGCTTCGCCATCAAACCACGCATACCGCTCAGCTGACGAATCTGTTGCTTGGAACCACGCGCACCAGAATCGGCCATGATGTAAATCGGATTCATGGCTCCTTCCTTGTCCGCGCGCTTCATGTTGTTGAACATCTCATCAGCAACGCGCTCGGTAACGCCAGACCACATCTGCGTGACCTTGTTCGAGCGCTCGAGGTTCGTGATCGATCCGTCGAGATACTGCTGCTGCATGGCGATAACCTGCTTCTCCGCCTCGTGCACCAGTGTGTACTTCGAATCCGGAATGACCATGTCGTCCAGGCCAACCGACAGACCAGAGCGCGTCGCGTAGTTGAAGCCGAGCTCCTTGATCTTATCCAGCGCCTTCACAGTCACTTCGAGGCCGAGGTTCAGATAGAGGTAATTGATCAGCTGACCAATGCCCTTCTTCTTCATCAGGCCGTTCACGAACGGCATGCCCTCAGGCAGCGCATCGTTCAAAATCGCGCGGCCGACGGTGGTGTTGATGAACTGCTTGGTGAACTCAACAGGCTCGGTGTGCAGGATGTCCTGATCGTCATAGGCGACGGTCATATCCAGCACCGGTCCGGTGTAGCGCAGACGAATCGGCGTCAGCGTCTCGACCTGCTTGGCCTCGAGCGCCATCAACACCTCTTCGATGTTCGCGAAAACACGACCTTCACCCTTGGCGCCGACCTTAGCCTTCGTCAAGTAGTAGAGGCCGAGCACGAGATCCTGCGTTGGTACTGTGATCGGATGACCACTGGCTGGCGAAAGAATGTTGTGCGAAGCCAGCATCAGCACCGACGCTTCAATCTGCGCCTCGGGGCTCAGCGGAATGTGCACAGCCATCTGATCGCCATCGAAATCGGCGTTGAAGGCGGTGCAGACCAACGGATGAATCTTGATGGCCTTGCCTTCGACGAGCACCGGCTCAAACGCCTGGATGCCCAGACGATGCAGTGTCGGCGCGCGGTTCAGCAATACTGGATGATCCTTGATGACCTCTTCCAGAATGTCCCATACGATGGGATCCTGCTGCTCCACCATTTCCTTCGCCTGCTTGATGGTCGTGCAATGACCAGTCTGCTCGAGACGGTGATAGATGAACGGCTTGAACAGTTCGAGCGCCATCTTCTTCGGCAAACCGCACTGGTGCAGCTTCAGTTCGGGTCCAACCACGATCACCGAACGTCCCGAATAATCCACGCGCTTGCCGAGCAGGTTCTGACGGAACCGGCCCTGCTTGCCCTTCAGCGTATCCGAAAGCGACTTCAGCGGACGATTGTTCGCACCACGAAGCACGCGACCACGGCGGCCGTTATCAAACAACGCGTCGACAGCCTCCTGCAGCATGCGCTTCTCGTTGCGGACGATGACCTCAGGTGCGTGCAGGTCCATCAGCTTCTTCAAGCGGTTGTTGCGGTTGATCACGCGGCGATAAAGATCGTTAAGATCCGACGTAGCAAAGCGTCCACCATCCAGCGGCACCAGCGGGCGCAGCTCAGGCGGGATCACCGGGATCACGTCCAGGATCATCCACTGCGGCTTGTTGTCGGAGCGGCGGAAGGCCTCAACGACCTTCAGGCGCTTCGCATACTTCAACTTCTTCTGCAGCGAGGTCTCGGTCTTCATCCGTTCGCGCATCTCAATGGCGAGCTCGTTGACTTCAACGCGCTTGAGCAATTCCTTGATCGCCTCGGCGCCCATCATGGCCTTGAAGCCAGATGGCCGATACTGCTGATCAAGCTCGCGGAAACGGTTCTCGTCCTTGATGACCTCGCGCTCCTTCACGGGCGCGTCGCCTGGATCGACCACAACGTAGCTCTCGAAGTACAACACCGCTTCGAGCTCGCGCAGCGAAATGTCGAGCAGGTGGCCGATGCGCGACGGGAGGCCCTTGAAGAACCAGACGTGCGAGCAAGGCGATGCCAGCTCGATGTGGCCGAGGCGTTCGCGACGAACCTTCGACAGCGTCACTTCCACGCCGCATTTGTCGCAGATCACGCCGCGGTGCTTCATGCGCTTGTACTTGCCGCACAGGCATTCCCAGTCGGTGATGGGTCCAAAGATGCGTGCGCAGAACAGGCCATCGCGTTCGGGCTTGAACGTGCGGTAGTTGATCGTCTCCGGCTTGGTGACTTCGCCATGCGACCACGAGCGAATCTTCTCGGGCGACGCCAACTGGATCTTGATCGAGTCAAAGTCCGTAATCGGACTGGTTGTTTCAAAGGGGCTGGAGCGGAACATATTTTTTCTCTCCGTGTGCAGTGCTTAGCTCGATACCAACTTTGCGCTTCTCTCTTCGCCTTCAAGAGCCTGTGTTGCGAGCTTCGCTGCTGTTTCGATTTCTATTTCTATTGCCTTCGAGATGATCCAATCTTCCGGCCTCATCCCTTCAATCTTTCTCGCCCTCTGCCGTCGGCTCCTGCCATTACACAAGCCCGGAGCCGACAACAGCGGCGATCACTAATCAAGCACTAATCCGCGACAGCAAGCTCCGGCAGCGGCACGACTTCTTCCGCCGTCGCCGTCTTCTTCACCAGCTCAACATCGAGGCAAAGCGACTGCAGCTCGCGGATGAGAACGTTGAACGACTCCGGCACGCCCGGTTCGATCGCTGCCTCGCCCTTGACGATGGCCTCGTAGATCTTCGTACGGCCATAGACGTCATCAGACTTCGCGGTCAACAGCTCCTGCAGGATGTAAGCGGCGCCATAAGCCTCAAGCGCCCACACCTCCATCTCACCGAAGCGCTGTCCGCCGAACTGCGCCTTACCACCCAGCGGCTGCTGCGTGATCAATGAGTACGGTCCGATCGAACGAGCGTGGATCTTGTCGTCGACCAAGTGGCTCAGCTTGAGCATGTAGATGTAGCCGACCGTCACAGGCTGCTCAAATGGCTCGCCCGTCATGCCGTCATACATCTCACTCTTGCCCGAGCTCGGGAGTCCAGCCGCTGCAAGGAGCGCCTTGATCTCGCTCTCCTTAGCGCCGTCGAACACCGCCGTTCCAAACCAGATGCCGCGCTTCATGCCGGCAGCGACGCGAATCGTCTGCTCGTCATCGAGTGCCAGCAACTGGTTAAGAGCCGCCGTATTCTTGAACGCTTCCTTGAAGATCTCCTTCACTTCAGCCGCATTCTGGTGCTGTGCAGCGAGTGCGGCAACCTTCGCGCCAAGCTCATGTGCAGCCCAGCCAAGATGCGTTTCGAGAATCTGACCGACGTTCATACGCGAAGGCACACCGAGCGGATTGAGCACGATCTCCACCGGCGTTCCATCGGGCAGGTACGGCATGTCTTCTTCCGGCAAGATGCGCGCGATCACACCCTTGTTACCGTGGCGACCAGCCATCTTGTCGCCGACCGACAGCTTGCGCTTCATCGCGATGTAGACCTTCACCATCTTGATGACGCCAGGCGAAAGTTCATCGCCCTTCTGCATCTTGCCTATCTTCTCGTTGGTGATCTTGCGCAGCACATCGATCTGGCGCGACGTCATCTCCTCGATCTCGTCGATCTGCTCGTTGACGCGCGGATCCTTGTCAGCGTAACGAATACGCTTCAAGTTGCGCGTCGATATCAACTCGATGATGTCGCGGTTCAGAATGTCGCCCTTGGTCAGCAGCTTCTTGTTCGTGCGCTCATCGTGGAGATCAGCAAGCACTTCCTTCGCGCCAAGAATGTTCTCAAGCCGCTTGAGACGCTCGTCGGTGAGAATACGAATCTCATCCGCCAAGTTGCGCTCCAGCTTCTCGATCATCTCCTGCTCGATCTGCAGAGCACGCTGGTCCTTTTCCTGACCCTTGCGCGAGAAGATGCGAACATCCACAACGGTTCCTTCGATGCCCGGAGGGCACGTCAACGAAGCGTCGCGAACGTCGCCTGCCTTCTCACCAAAGATGGCGCGCAGCAACTTCTCTTCCGGCGTCAACTGGGTCTCGCCCTTGGGCGTTACCTTGCCGACGAGGATGTCGTTGTGGCCAATCTTCGCGCCGATGCGGATGATGCCCGACTCGTCCAGGTCACGCAGCGCGTGCTCTGAAACGTTCGGGATATCCCGCGTGATCTCTTCTGGTCCAAGCTTCGTGTCACGCGCTTCGATCTCGAATTCCTCGATGTGAATCGAGGTGTAGTAGTCCTCGCGGACCAGCTTCTCCGAGATCAGAATCGCGTCCTCAAAGTTGTACCCGCGCCATGGCATGAAGGCCACCAGCACGTTGCGGCCGAGACCAAGCTCGCCCTGCTCCGTGCACGGACCGTCCGCAATTACCTGGCCCTTGATTACGCGATCACCCTTGCGCACCACCGGCTTCTGGTTGATGCAGGTGTTCTGATTCGAGCGCTTGAACTTGGTCAGCTGATAAATATCCGAACCAACCTCACGCGACAACTGCGTCGGATGATGCTCGCCCTCCACACGCACGATAATGCGCTCGGAGTCGACCGAATCAATAATGCCGTTACGCTTGGCCAGGATCACAGCGCCAGAATCGCGCGCCGTTACACCTTCCATACCGGTGCCAACAAACGGAGCCTCAGCCACCAGCAATGGCACCGACTGACGCTGCATGTTCGCGCCCATCAGCGCGCGGTTCGCATCGTCATGCTCGAGGAACGGAACCAGTGAAGCCGCAACCGAAACCAGCTGCTTCGGGCTGACGTCGACATAATCGACCTCGCCCTTCGGCACCAGCACAAAGTTGCCAGCCTTACGCGCATTCACGAGATCCTCAACAATGTGCAGGTTCTCATCGAGGCCGATGTTGGCCTGCGCGATCGTGTGCCGATCCTCTTCCCAAGCCGACAGATAGAAGCTGAACGGCTCGAGATCCATCGTGCGCTTGCCGTCCTTCTTCAGCTGCTTATTCTGCTTCACCGAATCCGAAATCTCAAGGAAGTCGCCCTGGCGTAAACCAGATTCACCAGCATTGGTGACAGCAACGTAGTCAAGAACCACGCCGTCTTTCACCTTGCGGTAGGGGCTCTCGATAAAGCCGTACTCGTTGATGCGCGCAAAGCACGACAGCGACGAGATCAGTCCAATGTTCGGACCTTCTGGCGTTTCAATCGGGCAGATGCGCCCGTAGTGAGTCGGATGAACGTCGCGGACTTCGAAGCCAGCGCGCTCACGGCTCAGACCACCAGGTCCAAGGGCAGAAAGCCTCCGCTTGTGCGTAATCTCCGACAGCGGATTCGTCTGATCCATGAACTGCGACAGCTGCGAAGACCCGAAGAACTCGCGGATCGCGGCCATCACCGGCTTGGCGTTGATCAGGTCATGCGGCATCGCTGTAGACATCTCCTGATACACGCTCATCTTTTCCTTGATCGCGCGCTCCATGCGAACCAGGCCGATGCGGAACTGGTTCTCCATCAGCTCGCCGACCGCGCGCACGCGGCGGTTGCCAAGGTGATCGATGTCGTCGACGTTGCCGATATTCTTGCGCAGCTTCAGCAGGTAACGAATCGTTCCGTAGAAGTCCTCAGACGTCAGCGTGCGCTTGTCGAGCCCGCTGGGATCCTGATTCTCATACAGCTTGATGTTGAACTTCAGACGTCCGACGCGCGAGAAGTCATACTTGCGCGGATCGAAGAACATTCCCTCGAACAGCGCAGTCGCCGTATCCAGTGTCGGTGGGTCGCCCGGGCGCAGCTTGCGGTAGATTTCGATCAGCGCCTCTTCCGGCTTGCGCACCGAATCACGCCGCAGCGTGTTCGAGATGATGTTGCCCACATCGTCGCGCTCCGGGAAGAAGACCTGCAGATTGGTCACACCGCTCTGGATGATCTTGTGCAGCTTGTCGGCAGTGAGCTCTCCATTAGCCTCATACAACAGCTCGCCCGTGCCCATGTCGATCACGTCGGCGGCAATCATCGCGCCGTCGAACTCGCTGGGCTCAACCTCAACCTCAGTGATGTTCGCCGCGCGGACATGCTTGATGGACGACGGGCCAATCTTCTTGCCCGCAGCAACCAGCTCTTCCTTCTTCGCACCGTGCAACGCAATGGCCGAGCGCGTGCCAACCAGGTTCGTCGGCGTCTCTTCACCAGTCACTGCCCAGAACAGCTTGCCGTCCTTCACCGTGATCGAATCCACAACGTAGAACGTCTTGAGAATTTCTTCGTCCGTGCGCAATCCAAGCGCGCGCAGGAAGATCGTTCCCAGGAACTTGCGCTTGCGATCGATGCGCACATACAGCGTGTTCTTCTGGTCGTACTCGAACTCCACCCACGATCCGCGGTACGGAATAATCTTGCCCAGGAAGTAGGTGCGGTTGTTCGCCGTCTCAAAGAACACACCAGGCGAACGGTGAAGCTGCGAAACAATAACGCGCTCGGTGCCGTTCACAATGAACGTGCCATTAGCCGACATCAACGGAATGTCGCCGAAGAAAACTTCCTGCTCCTTCATATCGCGCAGGGTCTTCACACCCGTCTCCGGGTCCTTGTCATAAATCTTCAGACGAATCGTGACCTTCAGCGGCGCAGAGTAGGTCATACCACGCTCTTCGCACTCAGCCTGGTCATACTTCAGCTGCAGACCCACCGGATCGCCGCACTTGGTGCAGAAATCAGGGGTGTTCTTGTTGTACGTTCCGCAAAACTTGCACAGTACATCGCCGGGATGGAACGGGTCGGTAATGACCATGTGACCGCAGCTCGTACATGCGGTGCGCAGGTGGTTCAGGCCCTTCAGGTAGCCGCACTTGCACTCCCAGTTGCCGATCGAGTAATCGACAAACTCAAGCTCGGATACGTTACGGAAATCAGTGATCGGAAAAACGGAGGTAAAGACCGACTGCAGGCCATTGTCCTCGCGCTCGCGGGGCAACTTGTCCATCTGCAGGAAGCGCTCATAGCTGCGGCGCTGAACCTCAATCAGGTTAGGGATCTGGATGCTCGTCGGAATCTTGGAAAAATCCAGTCGGGTGCGGATCGCGCGCATTTCGGTGGGGTTTGTTTTCGACATGCTCTCTCCTGTTGCTCGGTCAGCCTCTTGGGGCGCTGGCCTTCTGCTTGGCTCGAGGCCCTCCGGAGTGCGCCCGCTTGGAGCTACTACCCTCGGAAGGGAGAAATCACCGCATCTGCGGCATCTCTCATTGGACTTGATGTGCGCCTATTCCGGTGCAGCCTCTCCTCGCAGAGATCACACCTGAAGCGCGTAGTACAGAAACCCCAGCGAAGCATTCTGCGGGGTGGAAACCTGGGTCGTGCCAACGCCTTACGTACACAAGGCAAAATCTGTTACAACAGCCATACATCCCATGCGGCAGGAGTAAGATCTAGATTTGTTGCTACCTGCTTGACACCACAACAGCGCCCGTTTCGCCAGAGACGGCGAAAGCGCCCTGCGGGACAGTCTGCCCGGAGAGCGCGCACACGCTATTCGTAAGTGAGTTGGTACAGAAACGGTGGATAATCGCCGCCCTTTGATCCCGCACGCCGTACGGGTCTCAACGTTTGCCGCTTGTCGCACGTTTGCACCTTGCGGACCCGCCGCTCGAACCACAAGGTGGCCGGCTCCATAACCTGCTTCGCACTGCCAGGATGAACCGGATAAACCACTAATTCAATAGTATGTAACTGTTAGATGCCAGTTAGGTTCCGTTAGATTCTAAGCTTTCGAGCTCCGCAGAAAAACGTTGCACCGAGGCAGCTGCGGCAGTCTCCCATTAGAGAGAATACCGCAGATCTGCCTCGGCTGCAACCGGGGGATTTCAACAGGCGTTAACCTGCTCCTCCGCAAACTGCGGCCGTCTTATGTTCTTGAAGCTAGACGGTCGAAAAGCTCTTACTTGATCTCGACGGTCGCAACGCCATCAAACTTCTTCGCAATGGCAGCTGCATCTTCCTTCGAAACGTTCTCCTTCAACGCCTTGGGCGCGCCGTCAACCAGGTCCTTGGCTTCCTTCAGCCCAAGAGCGGTGACTTCGCGTACAGCCTTGATGGTGTTGATCTTGTTCGCGCCCGCATCCTTGAGGATGACGGTGAACTCGGTCTTCTCTTCGGCCGCCGGTGCCGCAGCAGCGCCGCCGCCCGCAGGAGCCGCAGCAACCGCAGCCGCTGCCGAAACGCCAAGGCGCTCCTCAAGCTTCTTCACCAACTCCGACGCCTCAAGGAGGCTGAGGCTAACGATCTGATCTTCCAACTGCTTAATGTCCGCCATGATTCTCTCTCCGTGTACTGCAAATTTCAAAACTTGATACTGCTATATTGCTGATTCAACTCACTTAAAGCCGTCTTCCGCTCTAAACTGCCGCCCCCTTCAGTGGGTTTCCGTTGCGCCCAGACTGCGCACCCGCCAAAGACTGCGACGAAACTTGGTTATCCTTCGGCCGGCTCGGTCGAAGCCGCTTCACCAGCCTGCGACGCCGTGCCATTCTCCGGCTCAGCCGCGCCCGAAGGCTGCTCGCCCGCGGAAGCCTCTTCGACATGCGCTGCCGCAACCTCGGCAACCGCGGCCTCCGCCGCAGGAGCCTCTGCCGCCGGAGCTTCCGCAACCGGTGCAGCCTTCGCCGCCGGTGCACCAAACTTGCCCTGCTCCGCCGCCATATTCACGACAACCGCGAGGTTGCGACCGGTAGCATTGATCACCGTAGCCAACCGCTGAGCCGGCGACTGGATCAGGAACAACAGCTTCGAGAACAGCTCTTCCTTGCCCGGCAGCTTCGCCAGCGAGTCAATCTCGGCGACCGTAATCACCTTGCCGTCGACGATGCCCAGCTTGAACGTGTACTCGGCGTTATCCTTCACCCAGGTCGAGAGCGCCTTCGCCAGCGCCACCGGGTCACCCGACGTGTACGCAACCGAGTTCACACCCTTCAGGCCCTGCAGTGCCGCCTCTACCTTGGTGCCTTCCGACGACTTCGCCGCCAGCTTGTTCTTCACCACGTGGTAAGCGCCGCCCGCTTCGCGGATCACCTTGCGCAGCTCAAAGTCCTTCGAGGCAGTCAGCCCCTTGAACGTGCCGATGATGGCCGTAGTCGAGCTCTCAAGCTCGCTCGCCAGCATCGCTACTTTTGCGTTCTTCTTCGCCTTGGTCAATGCCATATAAAACCAGCCTTTAGCTGCTAGCTCTTAGCTTTCAGCCGAATTGCGGCTTGCAGCTGCTAGCTCAATCTGTATCTCACCGGGCCAAACTCTCCGCGGGAGTAAAACTCAATCCTGGTCAGTCCTTAGCTGGTAGCTGCAAGCTAGAAGCTAAAGCCGCGCTTACTTCGTAGCCACATCCGCAACAGCCGCCTCAAGCTCAATGCCGGGGCCCATCGTCGAGCTCAGCACAATCCGCTTGATGTACTTGCCCTTGGCAGCCGAAGGCTTAGCCTTCACTACCGACGAGATCACCGTCAGCGCATTCTCCTGCAACTTCTGTGCGCTGAACGAAAGCTTGCCGACCGGAACATGCACCAGCGCGGTCTTATCGGCGCGGAACTCAACCTTACCAGCCTTGATCTCGCGAATCGCTCCGGCCACATCGGTGGTCACGGTACCCGTCTTCGGGTTCGGCATCAAGCCGCGCGGTCCCAGAACCTTACCCAGACGTCCAACCGAACGCATCATGTCCGGCGTAGCGATGAGGGCGTCGAAGTCAGTCCAGTTCTCTTTCTGGATCTTCTCGACCAGCTCTTCGCCGCCGAAGAACTCAGCGCCGGCAGCCTCAGCCTCTTTGACCTTATCGCCCGAAGCGATAACCGCCACAACCTTCGACTTGCCGCCCAGCCCGTGGGGCAGAACCACCGTCCCGCGAACCATCTGGTCAGCGTGACGCGTATCAACACCCAGCCGCATGGTCAGGTCGACGGTCTCGTCGAACTTGGCGTACTTGGCCTTCTGCAACAGGGGAATCGCATCGCCGATCGTA